>Ga0209337_1002785_pt1 | contig 12501 bp, 6 predicted proteins | sample LinPmetageLP53_FD_184044 | JGI IMG/M metagenome (GOLD analysis project Ga0209337, IMG submission 184044) | Marine viral communities from the Pacific Ocean - LP-53 (SPAdes) (version 2) | ecosystem: Environmental > Aquatic > Marine > Oceanic | place: Pacific Ocean | collected 2010-02-08 | reverse complement strand
CAATAACAACAATAATATGGTCGCCTCTCGGGGCGATCATTTATTAAAATTAAATTAATATGAGTGATAATAAACCTAGAGGATTAGGTGATTCAATAGAAAAAATAACCAAAGCAACTGGTATAAAAAAAGTTGTAGAAACGGTTAGTAAAGTTACAGGAAAAGATTGTGGTTGTGGCAAAAGAAAAGACAAGCTAAATCGATTATTTCCTTATAACACAAATAAATAAAAAATGGCAGAATTCGGAATAAATATAGATACGGTTTATCAAACAGTACAAGCTTTAGCTAACAAAGAACAAAGAGGTTATTTAACGCCTCAAGAGTTTAATTTGTTTGCTAACCAAGCTCAAATGGATATATTTGAACAATATTTTTACGATCTTGGAGCTCATACGGCTCAATCCGAAGACATGCATGTAATGGGTGACGCTATAGCGTTACTCTATAATAAATTAGAACCTTGGCTTTCAATACAAGTAGTATCTGGCGGAACAACACTACCACCTGATGGTAGAAACGGTAGAATATTTGTAAACAGAAATGGTATTCGTAGAACTCTTAGACTAGGAGATCAAGACGAAATAAGAAACCTAAGAGGATCAAGATGGCACAAAGCTGGTTTTGATGAAACTATATACTTTGAAGATGGACACAATAGAATACAAGTGTGGACTGGTGCTGCGCAAGTAACGTCTGGAGTTACGTGTGAGCATATTGTAGGTAGACCTAACTTAGTATACTGGGGTTACGTTATTGTTAACGAAAAACCAATGTACAACCCTACTGCTAGTGCTCATTTTGAAATACACTCAAATGATCAAACTGATCTTATTATAAAAATATTAAAGTTAGCTGGAATATCTATAGAAGACGATCAACTATATGGTATGGCAGAAGCTGAAGATGGAGCTAACACACAACAAGAAAACAAACACTAAACTATGCCAGTAACATTACCAGTACCAGGAGGTGGAGGAGCTACTCCTCAATCTCAATATTACACAACCACACCACAGTTTGGAGAGTATCAATTTGTGAGTTTGGCTGAAATTATAAATAACTTTGTTGCAACGTATATTGGTGAAGGTAAGATATTACAAAATACCCTACGTGGTGACGTTAGCTTTCACGCTCACAGAGCATTACAAGAGTTGCACTACGATACTTTAAAGTCTTGCAAGGCTTTAGAGGTTGAGGTTTGTGCTAACCTAAGGGTTCCACTTCCACACGACTACGTTAACTATACTAAAATAACAGTTGTTGGTGAAGGTGGCGTAGAACATGTTTTATACCCAATGCGTCACACTAGTAATCCACAGACTATAGTTCAGGATACTGACGAATGCACAGATTGTGGTGATACTAGTGATAGTTATACATTTCCGGTTATTGATGCTTGTGATGCTGATGCTCCAGGTTCATCTACATGGGATGCTTTTTCAAGTGGTGGATTATCAACTGGCGTTAGTTCTTCTTCAAGCCATCATGGTCACGCTCATAGTCACCACGATGATTCATTTGAAAATAGGTTTGGCTTACAACCAGAACACGCTCAAATAAACGGTTCATTTTTTATTGACTGTAAAACCGGTATGATATACTTTAGTTCAAACATTTCTGGTAAAAAAGTAATTATACACTATTTAAGTGATGGTCACGGAACTGCAAATGAAGCTATGGTACCAAAGTTAGCTGAAGAAGCTATGTACAAGTGGATAGCTTACGGTTGCGCTTCTGCTAGAGTAGATATTGCAGAGGGTGTTATACAAAGATTAAAAAAAGAAAGATTTGCCGAAATAAGAAAAGCAAAGATAAGACTATCAAACATAAAAATTGAAGAGATTACTCAGATAATGAGAAACAGATCTAAATGGATTAAACACTAGATCATGCCAGAATTAAAGAATACCTTTACTGCTGGGAAAATGAATAAAGATCTCGATGAGAGAATTATTCCTAGCACTGAGTATAGAGAAGCATTAAATATTGGGGTAGCTACATCTGAAGATAGTGATGTTGGAGCTGCTCAAAACATATTAGGCAACGTAAGACTTACGTGCGCTATTCAAGGGCCAAATCAAAAGTATTTAGAATCATCAAGGCATATAACATCTACAGCTGATCCTTTGACCGACCAGATTTATAGGTTTATAAGTACAGATGGAGATTTACCAGTATATATTGAGGGCTTAAGCAGCCCAAGCAACGTTTGGATGGATAGGATAATAGAGTTTGATACAACAGCACCCTTAGCAGAACCTTGTAGTAGTTTTGAAGAAGGTATATTAGTCGCTAATAAAGAGAAAGCAGTATTAATTGATATATGGAAAGTAAAGTGTACGGTCATAAGTTCTAGCGAAGAGTGTGACGGTGGTAACACCACACTTGTAGTTGGTCCTGAAAATGTTTTCCAAATAAGGCATGGTATGCTTGTTCATGGGGCTGGTATAAATGAGTCTGACGAAGTATACGTTGTGTCTACAGAAATTGTAAGCATTAACCAAATAAAGTTAAATTTAAACAAACCTTTAAACAGTTCTATATCAGGTGTTATAACACTTGAGGCTGATAGGGTTTTAAACTTTTCTCCAGATAGATACATAACTGGAGTAAACGTTTTAGACGGAATGATATTTTGGACTGACAATTATTCAGAACCTAAAAAAATAAATATAGAGAGAAGTAAGGCTGGTAGTGTTGTTACTAGAAGCCTTGCTGATTTAAAATATAGTTTTCAAGATTTTGATCAACACACTAGATTAATTGTAAATGAAATTAACCCAACAATTTGTACTAAAGAATCACCTAACCCATGTGACGATGGTCCTGATGTTAGCAAGTTTGGTTGTACGGATCAGCTGGCTTTTAACTATGACGGAAACGCTACCACTGATGATGGTAGTTGTTGTTACGTCTCAGGTTGTATGGACCCACTTTACGTACAGTTCGATCCATTAGCTTGTGTTAGTAATCCAGCGGATTGTGTTGACCTTATTGTTAACCCAACTACTAGTCCTTGTGACAATTTACCTTTAGAAGGTGTTTACAGCGGAAACGTTAATATACATGAGTATCCAGGAGATTATGTTTCTAAAACCCAAATCAACCATACCCCACTTACTCATGACCCTGCTATTTGGAACTTAGACTTAAGATCAGCAAAATTCCAATTTCTTGGCGGAAGCACTACATCTGGTTTTAGACATGACGTTAGGTATATTGCTGTAGGTAAAACTAATACGTATGGCGGTAGAATGTGTAGTGATCATCAACAGGTTATAAATCCACTAATTTTTCATCCATCAGACAACGCCTATATTTACCCTCCTGAATATTCTAAAGTAGCTGTTTTACCTACCTCAAAATCTGGACGTCATTTTACTGGAGGTCTTAGTCACCCTAGTGGCTTTGAAGAGTCGGTAACGTTTTTCTGTTATCAAGATCTTTTAACATGGTACTTATCGCTTTTACCTGACGCACAATTCATTCCTGATAATAACTATCTTGCAAGCCCTCCATACCAAAGTTGGCATGATAACCAAATAGCGCTCTCAACTCCTCCTGGAATTTTTGACTTAAGTGCAATTATAACAAGTATACAGTCTGATGTGCTAATAGTTTACACTGACTCGGAGTTATGTTAAGAATTAAAATAAAATAAAAAAGAAATATGGCTAACAAAGGAACATTAAGTGGTTATGGTATTGCATCTGGACAACCTCAACAGTCGGCGGGTACTCTCGCTGGCTCCTTATCTACACCAGGGCAGGGCGTTTCGTTTCCAGTAAGACCAGCAACCAATTCCTGGATTGTTAATTCTAAAGGTGGGCTTGGTGGTAGTAGTTCTTTTAATCAAAGTTCAACAGCAAATTATGTGCCAACTATTTTCCAAGAAACATGTCAAGACGTTTATATTCAAGAAAAACACATATCCGTTGTTAGAAAAGGACCAACAGCTCCGCCAACCTTAGAAATGTTTAGTTATACTAGAGCGGATCTAAACGCTAATGGATTAGTTGATATTGAAAAAGAGTTTAATGGAGCTGACCCAGGCATGATGGTGGGTCACTTTCCTACGTCTGGTGGCACTATCATTATTACTATAAGTGCTTTTTACAAACCCAACGGTGATAGAAAAATTGCTGGTGACGAAATCGTATTGCCTATACTAGATATTGATATGGACTGGCAGGATGGGGATTTAATAGTTATTTCCCACGAGTATGTTGATACTTCTGGTATAAAAAGAAAGGTATCGTGTAGAGCCGCTGTAACAGATACGCAGAACAACGCTACTAGTCTTGTAGCATGCACTCTTTTAACAAACACCGTTGGTTTCCCTAGTGAGGTTGATCAATTTGATTTGTTTACGGCAAAGCTCGTTCAAGGAGACCCAATGTTTGAGCTTAAATTCCCTAAATTTGCTTATAGATATAAATTTGAAGATGGTGAGTACTCTGTATTTTCACCGTGGTCTCAAATAGCATTTATACCTGATGAATTTGATTATTTTCCTAAGAAAGGTTATAATCTAGGTATGACAAATAGACTAAGATCTTTAAAAATAAAAGATTGGGTTCCTAAAAATATACCAAAAGATGTTGTTCAGGTTGACCTTTTGTTTAAGCAGTCAAATTCACCTAACGTTTATACAGTTGAAAGCTTCAAGCAAGATGATGTAAATTTACCTGGCAAAAGTTATAACCACTGGAACTCACCTGGTACCGGCGCTAATTTTGGTAGCTACACGGTTAACTCTGAACTAATACACGCTACTGTCGCGTCAAACCAAATGTTAAGACCTTGGGATAACGTTCCAAGAAAAGCTTTAGGTCAAGAAATAACGGCAAATAGATTGGTCTTTGCTAATTATGTTCAAAACTACAACACGATAGATAATAATGGCGCCGATATAAAGCCGATGTTTAGTGTTACTGCAACTTTTCAAGAGACGCAAACTACACCTGATTTAATTAGACTACCTGGAAAATCGTTAAAGTCAATGCGTCAATACCAATTAGGTGTCGTATATAGAGATAGATATGGTAGAGAAACACCTGTGTTAACATCAGAATCAGGTACTTTTAAAATTAAAAAAGATACAGCTCAAAACTATAATAAAATAAATATAAATATAACATCTGATGCGCCAGACTGGGCTGAATCATTTACAATTTACGTTAAAGAAACATCAAACGAGTATTACAACTTAGCAATGGACAGGTGGTATGATGCTGAGGACGGTGGTATATGGGTGTCGTTTCCGTCTTCTGAAAGAAATAAGATAAGTGATGAGACTATATTGTACTTAAAAAAGCAACACGACTCAAACACGCCTGTTACTACTGACGAAAAGTATAAAGTTATAGATATTAAAAACAGTGCGCCTACATTTATAAAAACAGATAAACAATTTTGGGGGGGTGTGGATATGATGCTACCGCCAGCCGGTTGGGGTACAAACGGAAGACCTGGTAGTTGGCAGTCGGGTATGTTTGGAAGTACTGGTTTACCGTTACAAGGTAGATTGTTTTTAGATGTATATGCTGAGTACGCAGAGCAAACTATATTGGCTGGCATGAAGTCTATGAACAGAGATGGTCTTCAAGTTAGAATCGTCCAAGGTGCTGGTCAAGTTGCAACAGCTTACACTGCTTCTACAATTACCAATCAAAACACGAGTAAATCTGACTGGTATGATGTTTCAAGAATAAGTTTTATAGGTGAAGAACCAGCAACATACCTGGAGTCTTACACTAGCCCAAGTACCGGTATTACTACCGAGGTTGAGTTAGAAGAACCAAACGCCAAACACCCGTTAATAAGAATAACATTAGAAAAAAAGATGGGTGCTGACATGGCTTTTACAGAACCTAACGATAATTTAGATTTATCTAGAGGCTTGTCTTTAGAGGTAAGAAATTCTATAGTTAGAGATAAAGCTCAGTTTGAAGGAAGGTTTTTTGTAAAACTTTACAGAAGTAACGATTTAGTTAGAAACATAATACAACCATCAAATCCAGTGGCAGATGCTGTTTATGTTGTAGAAAGTAAAGGTATAAAATACCTTTGTGATGCTCATCCAGGAGTTCAAGAATGGTCTTCGTATGTTCCATTACAAGCTAGAACACTCCCAACATCATCTGGTGATTTAACAAATTATATTAAACCAGGTATATCTATTGGTAGATATGGTGACCCTGGAGTAGCCATAAAAAAACAAGTACAAACAGTTAGCAGTTACAGTGCTGCCGCAGCTGGTTGTGATTGGAGAGATAAAAAAGGTGGTTGGAAATTTCGCCCAGCTAGTAATTGCGGTAGTGGTGGTAGAACTGATGACAAAACTACTTTTGTAAGTAACTTCCCAAACCAACAGGGTGAGTATCCTTATCAAGGCGCAAATGATAATGAGCTTGGTTGTTGGCCTTTTGCACCTGGACCAGACGATGATACCAATAGTTGGACAGACTTTAGTCTTGACGGCGGCGGAGGTTATGATACTGATGTTGATGGTTGGGCTAATAATAGTGGTAATCCAAGTTGGTGGGGTAATAAATTCAGACCACACACGGATAGTCACGGTCAAACCAAGACTAGTAGTAATCAGCCTTATAACTGGCCTTCGTTTATACCTTCGCAATGGGAACCATTAAGCAAAAAAACTTCTCGAAATTTTATTTGGTATAACGTTGATGATAATGGTGCTTTGTTAAACTCAGGTGATCTAAATGTTGGCTTTGCTCCTGAAGATGCACGTGAAGAAATAGGGGAAGGTGTTAATCCTTATTTAAAGCCAGCTATTTGGGGTAGAGATTGTTTTGTAAAAGGTGCTTGGGAAACAGAAAAGTTTCTGGATTTAAGATCCTTAGACCCCGCGGGAGATAGGGTGATGTGGACTCCAAACACCATATCTGATTTAAATAGAGACTGGATGGGTTACTGGAATACTGGTACTGGTTCTTTTGATACTCAATGGCCTTTTGTGCGAGCTTCTTGGGATAGATGGTTTATAGATAAAGTTGGTGCAGCTGAAAACTACGCTGGGTCTGGTATATGGGATGATGACAATGTTTCACACATAGCTATTTCTTATTGGGGTATAGGTCAGGGTGACAACCTAGGAAACATAACGGATTCTCACGATTTATCATACCACCAAGAAAGTGAACTTTCGTTTGCAAACTCTATAAGTACTGTGGGTACTATGTTTAGGTTTAAATCTGATCCTGATCAAACTATTTATACTATAACAGATGTTAAAGTTGAAAAGGTATATAACTATGAAAGTTTCCATGGTAACTGGGGTTATGATGATGATAACGTTCCTGGCGTGGATCAAATTGGAAAAGTTCTTCCACCGTACGGTCCAATTCAACGTCACCCACGAGGTTTAGGTGGTAACCATTTGTTTTACTCTGACTTATGGCAAGGTGACGAGTTAAATAGAACAAACACCGGTAGAGCAATGCAAAACAATAGGTTAAGATTTAACCTTGTTTTAGACAAAAAAATTGGTAGTGGTCCAAATGGATTTGATCCTATATACAACCACGTTGCACCCGTTTTTAATCACCCAACTCTTGATGATGGAACTTTAGTTTGTAATATACCAAATTGGGGTGGAGGTGTTAGAGCAAGAAACATCTACGATAAAACAGCAGCTAGTCATGTTAGTTTAGAAAAAGGTGGTACGCCATGTCCTTTAGGGGATAATAACGATCCGACATCAACAGCTAATTCAACTACAAGATATTCTATGTATAATCTTGCTAGTTACTGGAACTCCACATCAGCTGCTGAAACATTATTAGACGCGGCTGGCGGAGAGCAACCTGAAAACCTAGATCACGCTTTTTACACTAACAATCCTGGTGCACATATTGGCTTACATGAAAGAGGTTTAAATGAAACTTTTATAGAAATAATTGAATTTTATGACGGTGATGACGCTACTAAGCCAATGAGTAATAATCCAGGTGTTTTTGAAACAGAACCAAGAGAGGATGTGGGCATGGATATTTACTATGCTGCTAGTCCATCATATCCTGTTAATTTAAAAAGATATAGATTTGATGTAGACGACGAACCAGGTTGGTATGATTACGGGTTAAGAGGAGAAGAGCACATAAAGGTTGGTAGCGTAGCTATGAACAATGGTATTTCAGCTATTGTTGATGGTGTAGAAGAAAATAGAATTTGGACAAACTCTTCTATAACTGGTTTTGTTGTAGGGCAAACTGTTACTTTTGAAAGTCAAGGAGAGGGAGCTTACTACGGTATTGGTATTGATAATAACTTTGTTACAGGTAAAATAAGCGCTATCATTACAGATAAAATATTTGAAATAGAATCAGAAGTGCATAGTATGCAAAGAAGTTTAGGTTACTTTAATTGTTATTCATTTGGTAATGGAGTTGAGTCTAATAGGATTAGAGACGATTATAATCAGGTCACTATAGATAAAGGGGTTAAAGCATCAGCGCCTTTGGCTGAGGGTTATGAAGAAGAAAGAAAAGCTAGTAGTTTTATATTCTCAGGTATATACAACTCTACTAGTGGTGTTAATAGAACTAATGAATTTATACAAGCGGAGCCAATAACTAAGGATTTAAATCCAATTAATGGTAGTATACAAAAGTTATTTGCTAGAGATACTGATTTAGTTACGTTCTGTGAAAATAAAGTTTTCAAAGTATTAGCTAAGAAAGATGCTTTATTCAATGCAGATGGAAATAAAAATGTTACGTCTAACGCCGCTGTACTAGGTGCAACAATACCTTTTGAAGGTGAATTTGGTATATCTAGAAATCCAGAGTCATTTGCATCAGAATCATATAGAGTTTATTTTACGGATAAAGATAGAGGAGCTGTTATGAGGCTTTCTAAGAGTGGTTTAAAACCTATATCAGATAAAGGCATGAAAGATTGGTTTAAAGACAACCTGATGAATGCTAGCTCACTTATAGGTAGTTTTGATACTAGAGAAGATCATTACAACTTAACAGTTGAAACTAAAGATCAAGACGGTATTGACAACGCTTACACATTGAGTTTTACTGAATCTAAAAACGGTGGTTGGATAAGTTTTAAAAGCTTTATAAAACAAGGCGGTATTAGTTACAAAAACAAATACTATACGTTCCCTTCAAATAATTTTAATATGGTATCCACAGCTGTTGGGTCTGATTCAAAAAGATTATATGGAGACGAGTATGGTTTAGGAGCTGGTATGGCTGAGGCTTGGATGCACCACGTAGACTTAGACTTTACTAGAGTTTCAGCACAAGAGCACAAAGGCGTTAATATAGTTTTCTTGATTCCAAGTGGAACAGGTCTTATTGTGGAAGGAATGAACATTGAAGGTAATGGCGTACCTGTAGATACCGTGGTTACAGCAGTAAACCTTAACAACTCAATCGCGCTTAACAAAAGTGTTTATATTGAAAATGCTGAGGTACTAAGATTTACTACGGCTAGAAATAATTTCTATAGTTTACAGTCTCATTCCATGGTAAGAACAATGTTCAATGGCGCGCAAGGAACCGTCAAAAGATTTAAAACTTTAGATTACGAAGGTTCACAAGGTAAATCTTTAGTAAACACTAGTGATAATTATAAACTACACTTAGACGGTACGACTGTAAACGTTGGGCAAGTTTACACAAACAACATGGCAAAAAATGGCTGGGAGGTGTTTGAAATAAAAACAGACATGCAAGACGGTAGTATACCAGAGTTTGTAGACAAAGAAAACAAATGGTTTAATTACATAAGAGGTTTTGAAAACGCTGGATTTGGAGATGATGTAGATACAGCTGAATTTTCAGCACAAGGTTTAGGAATAACAAATATTTAAAAAATGACTTTAATTTACCCAGGAGGAGGAAATTGCGATCCAAACGAAGAGCCGTGTGTTGGGCCAGATTGTATTGATACACCAGTAGGTGATCCAGACGGTCCAACTGGGGGTGATGGTTGTTTAATTAATTGTGGTGGACCAACCACCTGCACTGGTCCTGACTGTGTAAATGGCGAGTGTACTGGTCCTGACTGTAGTTATGGTGAAGATGGTGATTGGCATGTTTACTGGATGTGTGACGCTGGTAATGTACCTGTTAACTTGGGAGAGGTTATTGTACTTAACCCTAGCTCTCCTTCTAGCAATACCATGGAGGTTTTGGAATCACAAAACAAACACTTTGATAATTCAGACTTAGGATTTGAACAGTTTGGTTTAAATAAGATTCAAATTGGAGATACGTTTGAAAAACTTGAGGATAACGATTACATAATTGTTGGAGAAGATGGGCCGGCATTTGTAACGATTTTTCCTTGTTTTACTTATTTAGGTAAAAAATTTGCAGATTCACCTGGCCAAGCTGTTACAAACGGAGCAACATACACTGAGGTTCCCTGGGCTGATGGCTCAACGTATAACTATAGTAAAAATGGCGAACCCTGCGACTGCACTACAGCGCCACCACCGCCACTACCTGAAACCGGCTGTCAAGATCCAGCGGCTTGTAACTACAACTCAGAAGCAACGATTCACGACGAAGACTTATGCTGCTATGATGGTGGTTGCACCGACGAAAATGCTGTAAATTACAATCCTAATATTTGTTGTGACAATGGTACTTGTTGTTATATACCTGGATGTACCGATACCAATGCTACGAATTATGACCCTACAGCTTGTTTTGATGATGGTTCATGTTGTTTAAGCGGTGGTTGTACTGATAGCACCGCTTTTAATTATAATGCATTAGCCTGCGAAGACGATGGAAGCTGTTGTTACACGGCTGGATGTACAGATGCAACCGCGATTAACTACGATCCATTAGCATGTGACGATGATGGTTCATGCGAATACTGTGAAGGTACTGAAACTAATTCTTGCGAAATAAATGGGGCTACAAATATGAATGAGTTTTGGAATATTCAAAACATGCAAAGTGATGCTCACTTACAATGGTTTATTGATCCAAATAATTATCAAATTCCTTTTGGTAGCAGGTATTTTGAGATTGATGCTGATGATAGCCCATGTAAAAGTGAAGGTGGAGGTGGAGGTGGTGGTGGTGGTTATGGTGATGGTGAAGGTGGAGGTGGAGGTGCTAGTGGTACTGATAATCCTTGCGCTGGACCAAACAATGGACACTATATACTTATAACGAGTTACAAAGTTTCGGTGGACTTGCAAGATGGCTCCGGAACTACCCAAAGTCAAGTCGTGACTTCTTGGAGCGATGCTATAACTTTTTTAAATAGTCCCGCTGCGGCAAACAATACCATATTCAACGAAAACATGGATTGGACTGCGGTTCAGCTTTATCTTGGTGAGGTTTTCCAAAGTTGGGATATTAGGATTGATGGTATTGAATGCTGCGAGTGTACCGGTAGTTCAACTTGCGGGTGTACAGATGTATTAGCAGCTAACTACAGTTCAAGCGCTACTTTCGACGATGGCTCTTGTGTTTATGAGTCTTGGGATTGTGATAGTGTTGATGGGTGTTATAATCTAGGAACTTCTGGAGGACAATACAATACTTTAGCTGCTTGTCAAAGCGCTTGTGATGGTGGTGGTACTGACGTGGCTATCTCTTTTGACTGCACAGATAATGGTTGTGTTGATCCTTTTACTGGTAACGGTGCTTTTACTTCGTTAATTGCTTGTCAGACCGCTTGTAATGTTGTTCAGTGTGATGGGCCATTCACGGTGATTTCAACTTTAACAGGTGAGCAACCAACATTTACTACTGTTAAGCAACTTTGGATAAAAAGTTATATCCAGGGTCACTCTCAAGCCAACGTGTATGGTAGTGGATCAAACGTTGATGTACTTACCGTTATTTCAACAAAACAATTGTCTTCAGCGGGTACTAGCTTTGACTCGGGTGAATTTTATCTTCAAGTGGAAAGTGGTCATACTGGAGACACACAATGGGATACATACCAGGACGTATACCCATCCCAATCGTTTACGCCGACTGAAACGTTGACTTTAATTAGTGAAACTTTAAATCCAGCTGCAACTAGTAATTCTGGACTTAACGAGTGGACATACGTTTTTCATTATGATCATAATATTCCAACTGGTGGAGCTACTGGTTTTGTAGTTAACGCTACTTTTGGTGTTAGCTTTATTGCTATTGACACTTGCCAAGTTATGGGACCAATATATCCTGATGGAATAGTAATACCATAAAGTTAAAATTAAATATCTAATATGCCAAAAATAATACTACAAGCAAGTTCTTTTAAAAAGAACTACACAATAGACACTTTAGTTGTAACAGCTAATCAATACGCTAATGCAAAAATATTCACGTTGGAAATAAAACCTAACGAAGACTATATTGTAGACGCTGCTGACTTTACAAACGGATTTATTGATAAAAACATAGTTTCTGTAACTTATTCAAATACAAAAAAAATAGTTGACTTTACAAATAAAGTCAAAGTACAAGTTACGTTGATGGACAACATAAACTTAGA
>Ga0209337_1002783_pt1 | contig 12501 bp, 17 predicted proteins | sample LinPmetageLP53_FD_184044 | JGI IMG/M metagenome (GOLD analysis project Ga0209337, IMG submission 184044) | Marine viral communities from the Pacific Ocean - LP-53 (SPAdes) (version 2) | ecosystem: Environmental > Aquatic > Marine > Oceanic | place: Pacific Ocean | collected 2010-02-08 | reverse complement strand
TTTCTGCGATTTTTGCTCCAGCATTTTCTAGCATATCAGAACCAGCCTTTTTAAAAGAATTGAGACCAGCTTTAGCCGCATCACCAGCTCCATCTAATGCACTACTAGCGGTTCTACTAGCCGCATTCGATACTTCATCTATACCACCTGAAACATTATTAGCCACATTATCTGCTACATCTGTATCTCCTCCCTGTGTGAATTTTTGTGCATCCTCTACAGATAATCCACCTCTCTGACCTAAGTTACTTACATCTTCACCGCCTCCAGCTCCTTCAGGTATATCTTCTTCTGAAACTTTAGCCCTACCTCCTGTAACGTTTTCAGTATCAGGTTCATTACCTTCTCCTTCGTTTGGTTCTGTTCTAGCAGGTTCTTTACTAATATTCTGTCCTTCATTTAAACTCTCAGGGTCGAATGCTGGATTTTTATATTCTGTAACTCCTTCAGGTACTGGTTCTTCTCCTGTTTGTTCTCCTTCTGCTTCTGCTTTTTTTTCTTTAGCAGGGTCTTTACCATATTTCGCCTTCTGTTTTTTATATATCTTTCTACCTAAATGAAAAGCAGCTGAAGCACCAGTAGTCGCCTGACCGAATTGAGAAACTTTACTTATAGCTGCTTCATATCTCTCCTTAATATCTCCTACTTTAGAAGCTACTATATCATTTTTATAACTGTCTAAATGTTCGTGAGCCTGTCGTGCTGATTCTATATAAGAATTAATATCACTAAATGAAGCCATTTTATAGTATAGTAAAATATAATTATTTGAATATAAAAAATATTTCTTAAAAAAGGTAGGTAGGTAGGGAGATGAAAATAAGTTTTAGAAAATGAGAAAAAAAAAAAAGTGTGTCAAATTATAATTTGTAAAAACACCTCCCTACTCCCTACCTTTTTGGAATCCCTTAAATGAATGAATGATTTAAATTAATTATTATTCATTCGTTTAAAACCATTTAAAAAAATAAATATATAGAGTATTATAAAATGAACTGCTATACTGAAAAAGTTAATATTACTAATGCTCGATTTATTATGAATCTCGACTCTGATTTTCTTATCGCTAATATGTACGATAAGGATGAACAGCCACAGGATAACTCATACGATTATAAAGATTCTGTAAATTATATAGAAAAGGTTAAAAATTATTGTAAAAAAATGGTTATTTCTAAAGGTGAGATGAAACAGAAATACTACTACTCTAAGAAATCTAATAATAAAGGTCGCCTGTATGTTCGTGGGTTTGGGCTACAAAATCTTCAGAATAAAATTAGAGGTTTTCTAGTTAATGGTATTTACTCAGATTTCGATATGGTTAATGCAGCACCTAATATTCTTAACTTTATTCTTAAGAATAAATACCCTCTTAAGAATTATCCTAATCTTAAAAATTATGTTGATAATCGAAATAAGATTTTAGAATATTATAACCTTAATAAACTTGATATCATTAAATGTATTTTCTCAGATAAGAAAACATTTTCACCTAATAAATTTCTATCTGCTTTCGATAAAGAAATTAAAACTATTCAGGACGATATTTATAAACTCGATTTATTCAATGACCTTAAAGACGAAACGAAGAATAATATTAAAGGTTCTTACTTATCTAAGGTAATTCATATTTACGAAAATAATATACTTATGGACTGTAAAAAAAATATTCATTGTTCTGTTCCTATGTTCGACGGCTTCCTCTCTGAAGATTCCGAAGAACAATCTTTAAAAATACTTAATAATAATAAGTATGGTATTGAATGGATTTCAAAACCTCACGATACTTCTATTCAAATTGACGAGGGTTTATGTATTGATGATGATGTACGAGATTATGAATACGCTAAAATCGAATTCGAAAAATCACGGTTTATGATTAAATATCCTCCTATGTTTGGCGAAGAGTACGAAAACGAAAAAGGTAAATTAGGTGTTAACATTTCTAAAAAAGCAGACTTCGAAATTATCACTAAACATATTACTTATGATACTATTTTAAGAGGTGTCCCTGTAAAATCTGAATTTTTCCGAGCTTGGTTATCTGACCCTGACAGAAGAGATTATCAGCGACTAGACTGGATACCTAATCATAATTACGATAATGAAAAGGTCTATAATTCTTTCTGTGGCTTAGAAGTTGATTCTGAACCTACAGAATTTAAACAGGAATCAGTCGATACTTTCCTTAATCATTTAAACCACCTCGTAAACTATGACGAGGAATCTTATAATTATCTCATTAAATATTGGGCTCATTTTTTTCAGAAAACCGATGAACTCCCTAAAGTGTGTCTGCTATTCAAATCTAAACAGGGTTCAGGAAAGGATACTATGATAGATATTATAGAAAAGATAGTAGGTAAAGATTATGTATTTAGAACCGCAGATATTAAAAAGGTCTTTGGAGATTTTAATGATAATATACATAAAAAACTTATTCTACAACTCAACGAAATGGAAGGCTCAGACGGTTTCGCTAATAAAGAAAAGATTAAAGATTTAATCACAGCAGACTCTTTTAACGTAAATCCTAAACACTTAAAGGCATTCGATACTTCTAATTTTATTCGACCTATTATTTTTTCTAATAACTTAAGACCTATTGATATTCCTGCTGACGATAGAAGGTTCGTTATTTTTAAATGTGCTGATAAAAAAGATTATGCTTACTATTCTAAATTACACGCATTAAAAGATGATAAAGAAGGTTTAAAATCTATCCTGTCATATTTTAAATCTGTTGATATTTCAGATTTCGAGCCGGATAAAGACAGACCTATTACTCAGGCATACGAAGAATTAAAAGAAGCTTCATTTAATCCCCTGTTTACTTATCTATTCGATACCTTTAAGAATGACGATTATAAAGAAGAGTTCAAGAATGAATATGTCATACATAAAAAATCAGGTAATGTATTAGTTCAGTCTTCTGCTCTTTTCAAAAATTTCAGGTATTACCTAGATGAAAATGGTTTAGTTAGCTTTAAAACTGATTTCAAAAAGGTTAAAAGTATCCTGTCAGAAATCAACATTAATAAGAAAAGTTTTAAGGTTAAGGGTTCAGTAAAAGATTATTATATTATTAATAAAAATGACTTAATTACTCTTCTAGAAAATCAGGGTATTAAGCAGGAGGTTGAAGAGCTAGACGATGACGACTTCGAACTATAAGGATACAGAATGTATACATTCCTATAAACCAAATTTCTTTTTATAATTTTTAATATTTTCTCTTAAGGAGGTAGAATTCCCCCATAAAAGAAAATAACTTAGATATCCTGCTCTCGTAGGGTCATTAGTTTTTAAATCTTTCTGATGACGTTTTCTATATCTCTCTCTTCTTTCTTTATCTTTATGAATGGTATAATCGCTCATTTTTGCGGCTCCGAATGATACCGTCTTAGTTCTCTTCGTTTTTTTATTCTCGAATTTTGCATCATATTTTTTAGCTGGTTTTTTCGATTTTGTAACTGATATTAATTTAAAATCAGACATACTTATATATTACTAATAAAATAATTTAGTAACTCTAATTTATCTAATAATTCTAAAGTTTCTTTTATGCTTACTCCATAACTTAAATTATAATAAATTAATTCTTCTATTTCTTATAGTTCCATTAGTTTTATATTTAAAATAAATATATACTTTAAATATATACTAATGGACGAAATTTTAGAAGACTATATGGCTAATAACGGCTCTACATCCGCATCAACTAAAAAGACTCTACAGACAGGATTAAAAAGATTAGAAAAGATTTTAGAAAAGGATTTCGATAAAATCAGAATATCTGATTTTAAGAATGCAGAAAAGATGGTAGATAAAATCACTGATTTATATTCCTTAAATACTACTATTTCAACTATATTAAGTATAAATCGATTTTTGCTATTTAAAAAGGCTAATATGAAATTAATAGGACAGTACCGAGAGATATTAAATGATTTAATACAGGAAAGAAATAAGGGATTAGGAAATCAAGAATTCAAAGAAGGAGAAAAGGAAAACTGGATGGACTATGAAGAATTAAAAAATCAAGTAGAAGAAAAAGCGGCTGATTATTTAGATAATAAAAAATCGTTTACTGACTACAGAAACTTTTTAATATTATCATTATTCACTCTAATGCCTCCTGCTCGTGTAGGAAATTATTTAAATATGATAAAGAAAGATTCTGATAATATGAAACAGAAATTATCGAGCCTTAATAAGAAATTTAATTACATAGTAAAAAAAGATAATACATATAGTTTAGTATTTAATCAATATAAAACAGCTAAGGTTTTAGGTAAGGTAATATATGAAGTAGAAAACGAAATACTAATAGATTTATTAGATAAGTATTTTTCAGATTATAATAAAGATGATAAGAATAAATTTTTTATGATTAACGCCTCAGGTAAACCTATGACTCAGACTAATTTTACTAATGCTCAGAGTTCTATTACTAAAAAACTATTTCAGAAAAACATAACTAATAATATGTTTAGAAGAATATTCTTTACTCATTTTCTAAGTACGAATCCTTCAGTAGAAGAAAAACAAAAGATTTTAAGGATTAGCGGTCAGAACTATAAACCCTCGCAGGTGGAAAAATACGATAGGAAAAAAGGAGTAGAGGCGGAAGGTTCTTCTAATTCTAAAGATAAAGAAATAGAGGAGTTAAAAATTCAGATAGAAGAGTTAAAAAAAGAAGATTAAAATATATTGATATATATAAAATGAATCATTTAGAATTATTTTCAGGTACTCATTCATTCGGTAAAGTAAGTTCTAGTTTAGGATATGATGTAGTATCATTAGATAGAGATATAGGAGCTAAAGACCCTACGTCAGATTATATTTCTAAAAATCATATTCAGTCTGATATAATGGAATGGGATTATAAAAAATATCCTGTAGGTTATTTTCATTTAATTACTGCGTCTCCTGTTTGTTTATGGTGGTCACGATTGAGGTTTACGTGCATAGGTAGAAAATTAAAAGGAATGGACAGACCACTAACTAGAGAAGATATAGAAAATGATGTAAATAAATACGGTAAACCTATGGTAGATAAGATAATGGAGATAATAGAATATTTTAAGCCTAAATATTATATTATCGAGAATCCTGATACAGGAAGAATGAAAGAATATATTACTGAACTACCATATAATATTTTCGATTATTGTAAATTCAGTAACTGGGGGTATCAAAAAAAAACGAGATTTTGGAATAATATACCTGATTTAGATAATGTAGTATGTAAAAAAGACTGCGAAAATATCGTAGTAGTAAATAATCAGAAACTACATTCTAAAAGAATGGGTACTAGTAAAACAGTTATAGATAATGGTAAGATTATCAGAGTTAATACTGCGGCTCTACGAAAGAAATATAAAGATTATTCTAATATACAACAGGAAAAAAAAAAAGATAATCCTTATAAAGGTCAGACTAATAAATTAGAAAGGTATAGGATACCTTCTAAGTTAATAGAGATTTTATTAAAAAAGTGTATTTATTCTGATTCGGCTTCTGAAGATTCAGAATCAGTAGAAGTATAATCAATCATTTTTAAACCGTAAACTGGTTCTTTAATTTTTGTTATTTCAAAGTCTAGCCATTTTCTTTTATTCTTTTTATTAATAATATGAAATATAGTATTAATAGGTATTCCGTATTTTTCTTTTATTTCAGATGTCATTTTAAACCTCTCTGATTTACCTTCATATTTAAGTAGAAAATTATAATAAGATTTAGTTTTACCTCGAAGAGTAGTCATTTTTATTTAATTATATTTATGCTATATTTTTTAAATGGTTTTTAAACTAATGATATTTATTTCTTTAACTTCCTACTTTTTTCATAGCTAATTTATGTGATTGCTCTATACAGTATCCGAGTTTCATTAATCTTCTCATTTCCTTATTATGTTCTGCTGAATGTTCTTTAGAGTGTTTTTTCATATATTCTACCTGTAATTTATTCAATTTTTTAGATGGTTTATTTAATGGTTTAGGCATTTTTAATTTTTTAGTTTTAGTAGAATAGTGAGTAGGCATTATATAATTAGTTTACATTTTTTTTATCTTCATCTTCATTTTTTATAAAATTTTCTGGCTGTTCTATTTCTAAAGTAGTTTTATATTCATCGTCTTGACTCCATAACTTTTTATCAAAATTACGCCATACTTCTAAATAATCTATACTTAGGTACATAAAATCGAATTTTACTTTTTTAGATTCTTTATATAGTTCTATAAACTTTTTTTCAGAACCACCGAATACTGATAGAGCCTCAGACATCTTTTTTAATTCTGACTGTGGAGAAACACCCATTAAATAGTAGCCTGATGCGTTTTGCCTAGCAATAACGTTCAAGTATTTGAACTCCTGGCTAACTATAATAAGGCTTAATTTACCTTCTGATTTCTCATTACCTATATGACGATATTTAGTTATAAGACCAGTTAACTTATCTATTCTACCTGTTCTCTTAAAATTAACAGAACCGATAATATCTTCTAAGACTAATAGGTATTTATTATCTGTCTCATCCTGTTCTATCATATCTACTATCTCATCTAATAGGTCTTCTGAATAATCACTGAAAACAAAATCGAAATTTTTAATAACTGGCTTAGCGATTTTATCATTAAATGCAGTTGAAGATATTAAAATTTTTACGTTAAATATATCCTTATATTTAAACTCAGGATTTAGAGCTAAGTTCATCCATAATAAGGATTTTCCAGCCTTAACTCGTCCTATAATATAAATAGCAAAAGGTACAGTAGGTAAGGGGTATACATCTATTTCTCCTGCTGTTTCAGAATCAAAATTTTTTAAGGGTAATACTTTTAAATCAGAACTCATAATTATTATATAAAAATATTTTAATTAGAGGATTTATACTTTAGCATTAACTCCTCTAAAGTCATTCCTAATTTTTCATCATCTAATATAGTTTCCTCAGGTATCGATTCTAATTCCTGTTCTACTGTATCGTAATCTTCCACGGTTTCAGTTTGTATCAGCCATTTCGATTTTAAGTCTTCGAATTTAGAAAGTCTATCTGCTTGAAGTTGAAGCCTTAACTCTTCTTTTTCTCTTTCTGCTTTTTCTAATTGTTTCTTTAGTAATGCTTCACGATGTTTAAATGCCTGTTCTTGTTTCTTAGTATTTGCTTTTTTTTTTGCTGTATCTTCCTTAGCGATTTTCTTATTTTCTTTTACTGCTTTTTTCTCCTCCTTGAATAATTTTTTTTTATCTGCTTCGTCCTTTCTTTTTTTTAATTCTGCTCTTTTTTCTTTCATCTTTTCCCTTCCCTTCTTAAGATTCTCTAATTGCTTTTCTGTTAATTTTCTTTTCACCTTTTTAGGTTTAACTACTTCTATTTCTACATTAGATTCGAATAGTTCATTATCGCTCATTTATAATATATAAATATATATTTTTCTGCTATTTTATACATAAAATCTCTTAGTAATGTAATGTTCATATAAATTGAATCCATAGCATTTTCCTTATTAGGTAAATCGAATAAAGGAGATTTATATGTACATTTATATATCCTACCCTGTCCCATTTATATAATATAAAAACATTATTCTTAAAATGATTTAATCGAATGTAATAGTAATAGGCATTTTAAATTTTTTTAATTTGTTAGTATTTGTTCTATATGACTGTAATTTAAAAGCTATTTTATCAGCCGTAATTTCTTCGTAATCTTCCATTAAGTCCCTGCAGTCTAATAAAAAATTCTGATGTTTTGTAGTTAGAAAATGATTAGTAATATTACGGCTCTGAATTGTAGAGCCACAGATACATTTAAAACTGCTGAAACCGTTTAAATATTTACCACTAATAAGGTTAGGCATATATTATATTTAATATATAAAAAGTAAATTTTCTAACCTTAATATAAATGAAATTACAAAAAATACTCGATGATATTTTAGAGACCTTCAGTGTACTAAGTTTTCATATTAAAAAATTACAAAGAGAAAATAGATGCTTAAAAAATCAAATTGAAAAATTACATAGTGATTTAAAAGATTTTATAGAATCTGAAAAAGGTAGGGACTTGTAGAAAAAGGTAGGGACTTGTAAATTCCTAAGTCCCTACCTTTTTTTAATAAGAGTTATAGTGTTATTTTATTTTTTTAATATAATTTAATTTAATTTGTAAGCACCTAAAAAAGGTAGGTAGGGAGATGAAAATAAGTTTTACAAAATGACAAAAAAAAAAAAGTGTGTCAAATTATAATTTGTAAAAACTCCTCCCTACTCCCTACCTTTTTTTATTTTTATAGTGCTTAGTAAATTTAAGTATTTATATATAATCATTTAATACGTACCATAACTATTATATAAAAAAGGTAGGGAGTTATATAATTATGATATATTAATATAAGACCCCTTAAATTAATTATAATTCATTCATTTAAATATGTTGGTTAATTAAAACTACTTAAACGAATGACTATACATATATTTATAACTAAAATGTCTACTATTACTTATTCAACTGCTCTCAAACTGTCTGAACCTGTTTCAGAAAAACTACTTACATTCGCTAACTATATTCAGGATAACTATACTGAAGATTATACCGAAACTTTTACTGATATTATCAAAATTATTAAAAAATATCAAAGTCTATTTAACTATAAAAAATTCGTTACTATGAAATTTTACCACGATGAACTCATTGCGATTCGGAAGGAACTTTCTTATATTCTTACTGATGGATACCCTACTCTTTTCTTTCCTCTTGATAGGAAAGACGTTCGATACCTTTACAATAAAGTTAAAAACATCCGAAGTCCTTTTCGGTGCTGTCCTTGTTGCTCTCATACGTGGGATATTACAATAGTAAACGAAGAAGATTGTGTAATGTGCCGAATCGCACAGGATAAAGAAGACGAAGAGAGAGAACAACAGGAAAAAGAAGATGAAGAAGAAGAAGAAGAAGAATTATCTTCACTTCCTGCCCCTCCTCAGGAATGGTTAAAAGAAATCGAAGCAGAAGAATCAAAGGATATCGACTGTGCTAAAGAAAATGCTTCTTATATTTCATCTATTATTAAAGAACATTTTTCAGAAAGTAAATCTGACGATGAATTTACTGAGGTAGATTATCCTGCTAAGTGTAACATATGTAAACAGGTTCGGTCTCCTGATAATATTGTTTATTATCAGAAAACATCTCAGCATCTCTGTACTGAGGGATGTAATGTAGATTCAGAAGATGAATCAGAAGATGAATCTGATATTATTGATAAGATAACTAAAAGAGCTACTGATTATGTTTATTCCTGTCACGAAGACCCTGAGAATACTAATACTTTAGAAGACTACGAATATTTAATTATAAATGAAACTGATAACGATTTAGAAGATGAATTAGATGACTTAAAAGTACCTGAATCAAAAAGGAGCAATATTATTAAACTAGCTAAAGATAATGCTATTAAAATTTTATCTGAAAAAGATGTAGTTTCAGAGTATATTACTCATAAAGATATACACGGAGGAAGAACTATATATCGAAAAATGATTACTCATAAAATTTTAAAAGAAGACTTACGATATCAGAAATATATTAAATTTATTTTAAAACCTGTTCCTTATAATAAATTATCTGAGGTCGGTAAGTTATTCATAAATTTTTATTTACAGACGGCGGACATAAACGGATATATGGAATATTTCGGAAACTGGTATACTGCTAATAAATCAACAGGAGCGAGACCGAATGTAAAACACGATAGAGAATGTATTATAGACGAATTAATAAAAAAAACTACTAAAGACGAGTTAGAAAATTTTAGTACTGAATCAGAAATGGAATTAATTAATAAAGAGGTATTCTGTCAGACTATATACTAGTCATTAATATTTAATAAATCTGTCTCATCTATACTAGGTAAACCTAATTTTAATAATGCATTATTTCTCATACTCCTGACATAGGATAAACTATATTTCTTCTTTATAAAATTTTTATCATATATTCTCATTCCTTCTTTAACTATGGTGACCCTATAATATGGGGTATTGCTGTTACTTATATGTTTTCCTAATTTGTTGTTTTTTGTTCTAGGTCTATTTCTAGAGTTATCTAAGTAGCTGCAGTATCTTAGATTCTCTAAACTATTATTTTTTTTATTTCTATCTATGTGGTCGACACAGGGTAAGTTATCTTCATTTTCTATAAATGATTCTATTAATATTCTATGTAAACTACATAATTTCCTCTCTTTATCATTCTTTAGCCATACGGCTACATATCCATTAGGTCTCATCTGATGAGATATTATCCTACAGGTTTTCGTATTGAATATTACAGCATTTTCTGAAATTTCATAATTAGGAAAATTCTTAATTATACGAGTTGTATTTAACATTATATACTATATAGATATATTATTATATATAATTAAACGAATGAATATTTATTCATAAACAGCTTTACCTGTTAATTTTATATCTAGTCTAGATTTATTTTTAGGGATTGTAAATCTACCTTTTTTTAGCCTCACTTTTTTTAGCAGGTTCTTTACTTTTTTTTAATTTATTAATAACATACTGCTCATTAAATTTCGGTTCTGTATCTTCAATATATTCGAAATCTAAACTACCCTGCTTAATGTAAAAATTTATAAAGTCTATTATATCTTCATTCGTTTTACGTATATTTTCTTTATTTTTTAATCCATAATTTTCAGAATAGTCGCCCCAGCTTGCGTTCTCTGTTTGTTTCGAACCATACCTATAATTAATATATTCTTTAGGTATAGTTATATTAGGACTTCCTCCTGATGCATTGGCTAAATCGTTTACTACTTGGTCAGCCATAATTATAATCATAGGGTCTACCTTTTTTTTGCTTAAGTTAGGTTTTGCGTATTCTTTAACAAATTCTAAAAGTAATTTTTGCTCTTCTGTCAGTGGTTTAAATTTAGGTTTCTTTTTAGGTGCTTCTTTTTTACCTACTCTAATTCGAGCCTTACTTTTTGGAATAGGTGGAAGACTTGATTTAATTTCAGGTTTTTTTTCTTTTTTTTCTTCTTTCGATTCTGTTACTGTAATTTTAGGTACTTTCTTTTTAGGTGGTGCTTTCTTTATAAAATCCGTTATTTTACTTTTTTGCTGAACTGGTGGCGTTTTCTTTGCAGGTCTTCCTTTTTTCTTTTCAGGTTCTGTTTTTGTTGCTATTTCCGCAGATTCTTTTTTAGGTGTCTCTTTCTTTTCTTTAGGTTCTGCTTTAGGTTTTTTATAACCCTTAATAGGTTTCATTATTTCCCCATCAAATTCGAAACCTTCTAAAGCAGTTTTATTTTTAAAATCATTTTCTGCTTTAATTTTCATACTTGCTCGACTTAAAACTAATTTTACTAATCCTTCTTTTTTAGTACCTTTAGGAATCTTTATCTCTTTTAATATTTTCTGACCTTTTCTTTCTGCTTTCATAACTTCGGAAAATTCTTTACGTTTTACTTTAATTTTTTTGCTTATTTCTGCTCTCTGTTCTTTATTATATTCTGAAATATATTTACGTAATGCTCGAGGATGATATTTTATTAGTCTATCTTTCATTATTTATATATACTAATATAATATAAAAAATGTCAGATAAAAAAAATATGACAGAAAAAGAATACTTAAATATGGCTGATGACTTTAAAAATATTATGGAAGAAAAAGATAAAAAAGTTAAAATGATTTGTGAAAAATATATGAATTTAAAAAAGGATTTCAGTAGAGTATATGGACTGATTCGAGAATTAATCGACTACCTAGAAGGAACAACCGATATCGAAGGTGAACCAGTATATGAGGTTTTAAGTAGTAGTATAAGAATGATAGCCAGTAATAACCTTTTCGGTGAGGAAATGGATAAATTAGAATTAAATTCCGAAGACCATATACCGATAGTAAATTTAAACTTTTAATCAGAACTTCGTTCCGTATTGCTTCGCTTATAATTACTTTTTTTTTAATCCGTTTTTTATATAAGTTTCATCGCCTTTAGACTCTATTTCTTTTTTTAATTCCGCTGAGATTTTGTAACTTCTTTTTACAGGTTCTCTAATACATACTCTTTTTAAAATATCTCTGCATTCTTTAGCTCCATATAAAGAAAAAATCCTACGAGTTTCGGTACAGGCTGAACAAAAATATGAGGTATATACTGTTTCCTGAGAGCATAAATAACACGTAAACATTTATAATATATGTAAATATTATAATATGAAGTTAAAAAATTTAATAAAAATTATTAGATGTAAAATGTTTATATGTTGTAAAAGTTCCTGCTCGTTAAATGATACGAATAATGACGGTATACCTGATACTATTATAATAGAACAGGAATTAAACAGCCAATCTTCCGCCACTTAATTGCATAAATAATTTAGTAAACACATAATTTGTCGAACCGCTCTTATTTAATATTCTAATATATTTTGGTAAATTTTCAACTAATGGCCCATATACATA
>Ga0209337_1002781_pt1 | contig 12506 bp, 14 predicted proteins | sample LinPmetageLP53_FD_184044 | JGI IMG/M metagenome (GOLD analysis project Ga0209337, IMG submission 184044) | Marine viral communities from the Pacific Ocean - LP-53 (SPAdes) (version 2) | ecosystem: Environmental > Aquatic > Marine > Oceanic | place: Pacific Ocean | collected 2010-02-08 | reverse complement strand
AAGGTCAGGAACCGAGGTTGGAAACCTGTAACCTTTCATTCCGATCACGGGTACACGTCGGGGTGGATATATAAAGAAGGGACCAAGTGGCTCCACTTCTACTCGCCCTCTCTCGGCAAGAAGCGAATACCCAAGAACGCAAAACTCAAGTACCACTAGAAAGGAGAATGAATATGAAAACTAAAGAAGAGAAACTAATTGAACGGATGGTCAGGAGGTGCATGAACCATCTAAAGAAGAAAGACTACGAGTTAGGCATCACCAAGTATCATGTTGAGGCGGCGGTCAAGTGTACCAAAGTCGTGGACAAAGATTGGTGCAGCGGAGCGACTTACGGCGGCAGGGGGGTTATTCAAATCAACCTTAACTACTGGCAGCACGGGGGTCTTTGGGACTGGCATAAGGAGTACGATGCTTACGACAAATGTCCCGTGATCGGCGGACGCTATACCAAGACCCTTGAAGAGGACTTGTGGCTCACCGTTTCTCACGAAGTGGCGCACCATGTGCAACGGAAGTTTGGCCCTAGCTGTAGGTGGCTAAGGAAGACTCACCGCAAGCCTCACGGTCAGGGGTTCAAGGACATCTACTCGATACTGAGATCGCAGATCGTTAACCCTCTGTTGGGAGAGTATGAACCGAAAAGAAAGAAGCGTCTAAACCATGTCCATCGGGAATAGCCTAGCCATCATCTCACTACTTTCGCTTGGCCCTTGGGCCACGGCGCTAGGTGCAGGAGCCATGTCAGGAGTGGCAGCTACATCATTCGCCGGCTCACCTAAACCAGGGACACCCCTAGTTGATGGAGCGGGTGGAATCCTGCGAAGCATTTCACTTGATACCGAGGCTTGGGGCGGTATCACCACTTCCTCTTCCCCTTCGAGCAAGGGCGCTGTAGGACTGACATCAGAAGCTCCGGCACGGGCTGATTGAAACGCGCCTCTGATGAACTGTTCCCCTTCGCTTGGGGGTATATTCACTGACTTCAGAAAATCAGTAAAGGGCCTTGAACCCGCCAATGCCCTGATAGTCGCTTGCTCTTGGGCTGTTCCTGCACTAGCCGCAGCATTAAGGAACTGCGGTGAGGCCATAACTCCGTCTAGAGCTTCCATAGTACTGCTTTTTAGACCTCGACCACCTGCAACAGCCGCTGCTACACCTGCCGCAATACCTGAACCACCTAAACCCATAGGGGTTGCTGCGATTTCTAAGGGAACAGCAATAGCCGCCCGTTTGCCTACTGCGTAAAACTTTCCGAGTAAGGTATCGCCTTCAAGAGCACCTTGAATAGGTCGGCCAGTGCGTACTGCTTCAACAGTGGATAAGTTAACTGCCTTTGCGACACGGTAGAGATCAGAGAGTTGTTTCCTAGCTCCGTTTGGAAGGTACTTAAACATCGTGTTCATTGCGACACGATTACGAAGAAGACCGTCATACCACCTTGCATAACTGTTAAAGTTTAATGCTCCATTCAATGTTGCTCGGCCAAAAGCGCCCTGCAGGCCTGAAGCCACTACACTTTCTCTCATCTCTTCAGGCACATTGTTTATTAGTCTAATAAAGGTGTCCGCATCACCCTTCACCAAGGCGCCCATACTTTTAGTTAGATTGGGAACCAGTGAGTTAGCAACTTGTTTTCCAAACAAGGAAATCACGTCACTTTCAAGACCGACAATGGTCTGAGTAGTAGCCTTAGCCATGTCGTACAGGTCTCGCTGACCTGTTGCTAGGGCAATGTCTTTTACATCTGCATCAAGAAGTCCGTATAGCAGTTTCGCCATTCCCGTGTCGGCTGTTGCGCCCAGCTCTCCTCTTGACCTAGACGCTGCGCCCACGGTCCGCCTAACATCATCAATCAAAGTAAAGGTAGGGTCGTCTATGGAGAGGAGAATCCTTTCTGACGAGCCTCCTATTTTGCCGAAGTTTTCTCTAGGTTTAAGCTTGTTATAGACGTACTGTTCTAAGCTAGACAGGTCATCAATAGAACCGCCTACTTTTATAATACGTTGTTCTATATGCTCCAGAATCTTGGCGGGGTTAAATCGATTTGCTTCGCCTACACCCGCACGTAAATTGCCCCATTGCGTATTTTCAATGGGCGCTAGATCGTCAAGGGTGGTTGTCATACGGGTACGAATTTGTTGATTTAATCGGCTTAAATCTACGTCTCCGCCCAGCTCCTCAATTAAATCAAACGCTCGCTGACCTACTTTTATTAGGCCCTCTCTTTCCGCTGCCCCCACCTTGGAAGGCTTAACTGATTTAGCAATTTGGGCCAGTTCTCGGAAACCTTGGTCCGTGGTGTAATGGTCGGGCTGCAAGAAATCGTCAATACCGAGCCGTCGGGCCGCCTCAAGTACTTTTTCATCAGGAGAAGCCATCTCAGCTAATGTCTGAACGGCCTCTGCATCGTTGGCCGCTGCCTTGCGAGCAACGTCTACAAGCTCCTGGTCCGAAAGCAACACTGCTTCTGTCACGGTAGAGGGAGGGGTGTTTCGGTTCATCAACCGACCTATCGTGTTGCTATAGGCCAACTTTATAGGCGCAGCCAACGCGGCAAAAACTAAAGGAACTCCCCCAGCCATTGCTACATCTAACGCATTAAAGTCTCCGCCTAATTGTGCCTGGGTCCCTTCATAGCCTGCCTGCACAGCCATCGCTTCGCCACTTGCTCGCAACAGTCCACGGCCTTTTAAGAACGCAAAAAGAGCGGCGCTGGAAAGCCCTCTGGGGATATCAGTTAGCTCCATGCCGGGCTTAATGACATACTCCTGCCCGTCAATAGGAGAGGTCAGGAAGTTATTCCCTTTCTCGTCCTTTCTTGCCGTTATGTCAGGAAACTGGGTGGTGATCACCTGTGTCATTTCGTCAGGCGTACCCATCATCGTACCTACCGCGACTTTAGCAGTGGGTAACAACGTGTCCATGCTGTTAAACTCAGGCATGAATTGATAGCTTTCTGCAGCCTCTGTCTCTGGTGTTCTTCGACGATCCCCTGTAAACGCTTCACTAATCCCTTCAATAAAACCTATGTCCTCGGTAGGAGCGGGGGTAACAACGGGCGCAGCAGAAAGCGCCTGCTCTTCCGCAAGCGCTTCTTCATAGGCCGACACTACAGTGTCGAACTCAGGCGTACCTCTCTTATTTGCGTTAGCTACGATCCAGTTCTCATATTCAACTGCCTCTGTATTAGGGGGCATTAGCCGGTACTCCATCAATAATTGCTCTAGCGGCAGCTCTATTACCTGTAGCAGGTGAAGAATTGAATATAGGCACGTCGCCCAGTTCAAATAACTCAAGGTTTCTAATCGTGTCAGGGTCGTCTTTATAGACGGTTTTAAAATGGTCTAATCGGGCATTGTGCTGACTGACCTTGTACTGGGCAGTTTTCTCAAGAGCGCCTAACAGCGTGACGATTTCACCCTGCGTCATTGCGGTCAAATCACCTGCGGCGGTTCTGCGAATCAATACACGCTCGTTCTCTGTTATTTGACCTTGCCCGCGCATTGCTTCTGCAGCCTGTAGCTCAAACTGAGCAAGCGTCCGCATCGCGGTTACCGTGTTGTTTAAGCGCTCTTGGTCAGTAGCCCCCTCTACACCGAGACTCGTAGCCAGTCTATTGACGTAAACTTTAGCTCCGCTTAACGGACCAGCAAAGACTGCGTCCTCTTCTTCTAGGGTAGGTCTAATCAGAGCAATGCTGTTCAGAGTTGACATGGCGCCGTTGGCCGAATTGTACCCGGTGTCAAGTTGCGATCCAGCAAGGTTTCCCAGTGTTTGGCCCAGTTTTGCTCCACCCATGTTTACTAGAGGAGCAGGGGTACGTCCGCCCGCTAAAAAGGGTCTACCTTCCCCGTCTATGCCCCATGAACCTGCTTCAGGGTCCAATTTCATAGCAAGGACTTCTTCGTCTGTCAACATTCTAGACCCCGGCTTTTGCTTGGCGATGTCTAGAGCTAAGTCGGCCTGACGTGCAGCTAAGGCTACGTCTGCTGCTTGGGCCGTGGCAAGTTTTCCTTGAGCGCCCTTTAACGCCAACATTTTCAGCGCCTGACCTTCTTTAGACATTTGACCGGCACGTGCTCCAACCTTACCTGCCAAAGGCGCTAGTGATTGACTTAGCCTGGCCGCACCAGATCCCTGCATAGGTCGCCCATCAGGGCCGACGTTAGATCCGTATTGAAACGCTGCTTGGCCGATGTCCAAGAGCATCTGTGTTCGAGCATCCTGGGGATCAGTACCGAGCCCTAGTGTTCTGTAAAGTTCAGCTTCGTCAGCCATAGCTGTCTCTAGGTCAATGTTCGCTGCGCTTGGTTCTTGTTCAAGCAACTGTTGTATATAGGCATTTGCTCCCTGCACCGTTTCTGCAGGGTAACGACCCGCTGGCGAAACACCCTCTGGCGTAGTGCCCTCGGCATAATACTGTACAGCGCCACCTTGGTTATAGTTCTGAACCATGCCGCCATCTACCATATAACGAACTCTTCTTTGTGCTTCTTCAACTACGTCAGACGGGTACGCCGAAAAAGCGTCATTTGCAGGAGTCACGCCCATCTGACCGGACCCTTGGTTAAAATTTTGGACTGGCCCGCCTCGATACATACCAGGCATTATTGTCTCGTCAACACTAATTGACTCGATGCCCATGGGCGGTGGTGGCATTCCTTGAGGTGGCATGCCCTGCGGAGGCATTCCCATCATCTCTGGAGGCATTCCCTGCGGCATCGGAGGAGCCATCGGCATCGGAGGCACAGCCTCCTGTTGCGCCAAAACGGACTGCAATAAAGTCAGGACACCATCAGGTGTCTCCGCTGCTTCGCGCATGCCCACTAGGTCAGCAAGCTCTTCGCGCCTAGCATCGACGGAACGCATGTCGCCGCGCAAGTTGTTCATCAGGATTTCAGGAGAATCCGGCGTGCGAGACATCATCGCTGCCATGTCTACATCTTCGCCTTCCATCTCTTCGGCGTCGATTTCGCTCATTAGCTCTTCGAGATCGTCCATGAAACCCGACATAATGCCGACATTCTCGATCTCATCATCGTCAACCATTTGGATCACTTCGTCTTCCATTTTTATTCCCTAGTCCTAATAAGTTAGCTACCAAATAAGCCTTTGGCAGCGGCACCTGTGGTGAAGGCTCCCACACCAAGTCCTACTGCTGATTGCATCGGACTGGCGCTCGGTGCAGATTGCGCGGTTAATGCCATCTGCGTAGAGGGTGCGCCTTTAAAGATATCTGATAAAAAGCCAAGCTGCTGGTAGGGGGCCATGGCCCTCTGAGTCTGATTGGTACGGATGGCGTCCATCTGGCTCTGCTCTATGCCTCTCTCAAGGCCGCCGAGCCCTGCAAGTAAGGCCGTGTCCGCCGCGCCGAGCTGCTGTGTAGCTTGGCCCAAGGCCCCGTATTGCTGCCCAAGTTGGCCCATTTGCCCACCTAGCTGACCAAGTGCCTGGCCTTTGCTGATATCCACGCCGGCCTGCTGCGCGGTTAGGCCGCCGATTCCTTCTCCAAGACTGCCGAACTGCATGCCCGCCTGCCCTAGCGCCTGACCCGCGGCCAGTTGCCTGCCCTGTTGTTGCTCGAATCCTTGCATCGACGCGGCTTGGGACTGTTGATAGTTATTGGCGTAATCCTGCATGATTTTCTGCTGCATCAAGTCTTGCACGCCACGATCAAACTCTGCACGCTGGACACCTTCTCGTGTGCCGCCGAACGCGCCTGCACTCACTGCTTGGGCCGCGTTTCCTTGGCGTGTAATGTCCGCTTGTCGCTGCATCTCACCGAGAGCGTTTTTTGTGACGTTTTCTTGATAGGGGTTCATGTAGGAGGAAGATTGATTCGGGTTATAGGCCTGTGCCGACCCTTTAATTCCGCCTATCCCTTGTCCGAGGATAGGGACAGCTCGTCCCAGCATATCTTGAGCTGCTTGATATTGGTCTGTTGTGTCTACCGCGCCTGCTGCCAAAGCGCCTCGCTGAGTCAGGTCCATGCCCTGGCTAACGCCCTGGGAAGCAGCCTGTATGTAAGGCTCAAAAGAACCCACGCCCTGCTTGGCAAAATCCATCGCCTGCTGTTCAGTCCCAGACATCCCCGCCGCTTCTACAAAAGGAAGGTCCATCGGCTCGTTATATAGGCGATAGCTCTCCGCTAGAATCTGCTTTTTCCGCGCCTCAATCTCAGGGGCCTCACGGATATACTGGGTTTGGTACGTCATGTCCACCATGGTTATCTTGCCTCCAGTTTCTTCATAAGAGCGTACATTTTCTTCGCCCCTTTGCGCCGTGATCCGTCGCCCATGTTCCTGACCGCCTTGGCCGTAAAGACGAACTCACCATCTGAGAGCATTGCCGGCACGTCATCGCTTGTGCCAGTGCCTGGTCCGTTAATAGGCCCATCCATTTCAGGAAAGTGCTGACTCGCCACGCCTCGTGAGTCACTGCCGTGTGCTGCTGCGTAAACCGGAGGAGGATCGTAGGTCTGATAAGTAGTGCCACTTATGGGTCTGACGCCGCCAAACCGCAAGCGGTAGAGCTCTGGATTCGCATCGATAAGCGCTTGAGCAGGATCATCCATCATTCCGCCATAGCCCTCTGGGATACCAGGGGACTCTGAGCCAAATCCTCCTGCAAGACCCATAACACCAAGACCTGTGGCTGCGAGCGGACCAAACTGAGAGACTATGTTGTCTGCGCCAGCGGCTTTTCTTGCGGAAGGAGAGATGAAATCATAGGCCTGTCTACCGGCGCCTTTAAGTCCCTCAACGAAACCTATTCCGTCCTGTTTGCCAGGGGTTAAAGCGCCTTTTATATTCTGTGCGAAAGTAGTAGGTACTGTGCTTGCGGAGCTACTACTTGAGCCAGTGAGGCCTGCGATACCTTGGGGCGCGCCCCTGGGAATAGGTGCCCCTGTTGAGAGACTGAACCCTGGGCCGGTATTTAAAGCCGCCTGATTGACATTGCCTGGTATGGTTGCAACAGGACGAGGGACAAAAGTATTAGCAGGACCTGCTGCCGTGATAGGCCCTGGCGCCGCAAACCCTTGGTTAGCCGGGATACTTTGCGGCGTTCTCAAAAGAGCATTAGGGTCGGTCACAGGAAGAGAAGCTGTAGTCGAAGTGCCAGGCCCAGGAAGTCCGGTGACCGGATTTGTCGTCGTGCCAGAGCCTAATTTAAATCCTTCCTGTGCTATGGAAGAGGCGTCAGGAACTAAAGGAGAGGCCTCAGAGACTAAAGAAGAGGCCGCTTGTTTAGAGGCCTCTTCAGCCGCGGTCTTTGCTGCACGTTGTGTAGCTCCCGTAAGATCCGCTCCTGATCCAAAAGTATTAGACGCGCCCTGTAGAGCACCTGCTGTGATTCCGCCAATAGCACCCGCTTTGAGCGAGTCTTTAAGACTTTCTCCTGCAGCCAGAGAACTTCCTGTTCCGGCAACAAAACCAGATACGGCTGTTGCAGCCATTCCACCTGCCTGTAAGCCCATAAACTGAGCGGCCATAGGGCCGGCGAACATAAACAAGGCCGTGCCGATAATAATCTTACCGATCGTAGATCGTGCAAATTTCTTGACTGCTCGGCCTATTTTACTAAATATTTTCTTTAATGAGAAAAACTCAGGCAAGCCTGTTCTGGGGTTAATCGTGCCGGCGCCGCCCCTATCTTTGAGCATTCTCATCTCTTCAGGCGTGACGTGAGCAAGCATCGTGTCGCCGTTCCGACCAAGACTCGCTATACCGCCGTGGGCAAAGCCCTGTGGTGCTCTTGCTGATTCACCGCTAGTGGCTCGGATTTCATCCAATGCAATACTTAGAGCGCCAAAGAACTCAGGATCAAAGGCTTCAGGCAGTAGCTCTTCGGACATGTCCCGTGTGAGGTAATGTGAGCGGATCTCCGCATAACGCTCTGGCGAAGTTAATATTTCATCGACCATGTCGTCGAGGGCATCGAGCACTTCTGCAGGTAGGTCCAGGTCGCGCAGCTCTGATTTGAACTCGGCCACGGCCATCGGATCAGCTTCCGCTGCCGCAGATAGAAGGGTTTCGTTGATTTCAGAGGGGGAGACTTCTTGTCTTATCTGCTCAAAAGCAGCAAAGTCTTCTATTGTAGGGGCAGGCATACCGCCCGGCATCGCTTCGGCCATGATTTACGTCCTTTATTTGATGGGGACCACACAGGGTCGCGCGCCAGAGACGCGGAATAACGCCAATTATGGCGACTTAATTAGTTTCTATCAACCTCTAAATATGAGAGGTAAAAAGTGGTATCTGCTTGTGTTGACGTAACTTTTAAGACGTTGGCCTCTTCCAAAATACACGGTATGCCATTGAACACATCGACTGTCGCATCCGCTGCCAGAGCCTGCGCTTTGTATAGATAGTTAGCAGTGGCGCTACCGGCATTATTCTGGACAACAGTAATGTCTGCAGAAGACGCATTCGCGTTAGTCACGCGCAGTGACCGTATCATCGCCGAGTTCGCTGCCGGAACCGTGTAGATAGTGGTCTCAGTGGATGCAGCGGGAATCAGAGATTGCCGTAAGTACTTGTCTGCCATAAGTTATCCTTCATACCAAGCGCGTTTATTGCTGTTTTGCTGCGTGACTATCGGCGTGTAGGAAGCGTTTAATTGCAGCACAATCTGCTCCAGAGACCTTACAAGCTGGTCGAACTGCTGTGGGCTGTACTCGCCCTGAGCTGCGTTGGGTAAACGCACATTTGTGATTTTTGTCATCTCAAGCCATCCGGTTGTATGTCCACGCGAAGTGTCCCGTAGCGCCACCAAGCTCCTACGTCCGTGCTTGTGATCTTAATAGCGATCTGCCTGCCCCGTGCGCGGGTATCCACTTTCTCAGTAGTCGGCGTGATGACGTAAGGGTCCAACGAGCTTGGATTAGCCGTCGCCTGCGGGTAGGGGCGCAGCAAAAGATTGACCGTTAGGTTCTCTAGCTGGTCCTTGAAATCCGGTATGAATCGCTTCATATACAGCATGTCATCACCGTCGCCAATATCAAAATAACCCGACTCGATGACCGCTGCCACTGCAGTGCCATCGGCCTGGTTGTACCCGTCTTCTTGGCGATAGACCAGACTTCGTCCGGCGGTCAGGCCATATATAGTGGTCAGAGTGGCCGCTGTGCTGTCTTTGAGATATTCGGTAGCCGTAGGCTTCTCGAAAGTGTCCACATCCTGCCATGAGGTGCGTGCCAGTGAGCCTATTGACCAGACGCTTTCTAAGTAGTTGTAGGTCACATTCCGATCAACAAAGTCAGAGCCGGCACTGCAATAGAACCACGTTATCTCATTGTAATCGGTGTTGAGAGCTGCATAAACCTTATCTTCTTGAACCAAGTTGATGTCGCTGAACACATAGTCCTGCACCGTGCATTGTATTTTCTTGACCGTACCGTCGAAAGCATAAAACGCCTCCGGTCCCATCCAAAGCGCCAGGCCGTTCACATCCACTGCCGCATGCGGCCCTAGAGCACCGCAGTTGCTGCCTAATTGGCTAAAACCAAAGGTATAAGGAGGTCCGATATACTGCATTCCGTGAAGCGACGTGTCCGTGAAGATAAGTATCTGACCACGCGATCTGACCGCTGTCATGATCCGGTTGCCATCAGAGAGCTTCTGTCCGCCTGCCGTGTTGATAGCAGTCTCTACAAAATCGTTGATATTCTCTTGATCCGAAAAACGGACAAAAAGAGGGTCTTGTGTAGCCGGTGTTCCGACCGTTGTCTCCGTGCCAAAACAAACTAGATGCCTGTCAGGAGAGGATATTAGCGCAAAGGTGCTCTTGGTCGGGGCTCCTGAGACCGCTGTCGCTCTCTGATCTGTGCCGGAGGCTGGGTCCCAGTTATAAATTGCACCATTGACCGCCTGCATAATAAGCACTTGACCAAATTGATCAAACTTCCAGATGCGAGCAAAGATGGTCGGTTGAGTCACAACTGTTCGGGCAGTTCCCCACGTACCTGCACCCCAAGTTCCAGTTCCCCAGCCAAAGTCAAAAAAGCTTCGATCCGCGCCGACATTGATCTGATAAGCACCTACAATTGAGCCTCCGCCATTACCTGTGTCACTTCCATTAGCAGCAACAGGAGCAGTTAGGGTATAGGTTGAAGCGTTTAATACTTCTGTGATTTCCCACTCAGAGTTCAGAATGTCCGCAGTAATTACTCCACCTAAACTAACCGCGCCAGAGAAGGTGACAAAGTCTCCCGTTTCAGCACCGTGAGATGCATCGGTAACTGTGAGTAAAACGGAGCCATTAGTCGCTGCAAACGTGACATCTCCGGCAGCGGTAGTGGATCGTAAGGGGGTGATATCGGACCACGCTCCACCGACGGAGACATATATCTTGCGCTCAGTGCCGACAGCCAAATAAGGTGTGCCGGCGTTGTTGTTCCAAGAAAAGGTCTCGCTAGAAAAGCCGACTAAGTAGGAGGCAACACCATTAAAGTTAGTCCATCCACCTATTTTCTCAGGAAGACCAAACCGAAAACGGACGTTGTCGCCGTCCGTCCATCCGCCTTCTGCGCCGTATTCCGTGTTCTGTTTGTCCATGCCAGCTTTTAAGGCCAGTCGAAAATAAGCCATGCTTCTCTACCTTATTCGGAGTACTCGCCAGTCTCTATCATAGCAGCAAGCTCAACGGAACGGCCCTTTACTGTGCGGCTCCAATCGGAATCTAAGAATTCTTCTGCGGCAGTCTTGTAGTCTGCCGTTGCCATCGCATCCAAGGCTAAGACAAATTTCCGCAGTCTTGTTGCGCCGAGGTTAAAACTAATGTCGATCATAGCATCTTTTCGCACGTCATCCAGATCACTAAACCAGACGTATTCTGTACTCAATTCCTTAATTACCCGCGCTATATCGCCTTCCAGCAGGAAGTCCACTTCTTCCTTAGAGAGTCCTAGACCCCCGTTAACATCCACATTCCTACCAATTCCGATTGTCCAGTGTCCTGCCGAGCATTTGTAAAGAACGTGACGGCCATTAGTAACAACCTCACCCTCATGCCTTTTGAGCATTTCGATTAAGTCTTCCATGCCTACTTCTCCCTGCTAACGCCCTTAGTTTTCTCAAAGGTACGCATAGCGCCTAGGCCCAGCATTCCCATAAGTACCGGCATCATCTCTGATAAGGCTATCATAGGAACCAACACACCACTCTCAGTTAGCTCTAAAGCCATGTTTACGAAGGGTATAATGAGGAAGTTACCTGCCATGCCGAGCGCACAAATCCACCCAATGGCCGGTCGCCAACCCGCCACAAACATGTTGTGGTGAGCAGCTTCGACCTTGTTGACCTCGATCTGGGCCATGACCTGTTCTTGCGAGTGCCTCTCGGCCATAGTCGCAATCTCGTGCGATAGCTTCTCACGCAGGTCTTTGTCTGGGATTACTTTATCCAGCAGCGAGGAAATTGGGCCAATAAGCGATGTAAGCGCAGAAATCATGGCTAAAGAACAGCCAAGATTACAATACCAATTGTAATAATGACGGTTATAGCTCCAAGTGCTGAATAACTGATTCTATCTAACCGCCGATACACCATACCGCCAATTTTAGCTAACAGGTTTTCAATTCTTAAAAGTAATTCCATCTTAATTTACCTCATTGCTTATGGGCTAGACAACTGCCCAAAGCACAGCGCCGATCACTAGAAGTACGATAACTCCACCAATGTGGTGATGTTTACTTGTCTGTATTAGCCGCCATACTGGCCCACCGATTTTAGCTAGTAACTTTTTAATCATCTCAACCACCTTTATTCCGCATCGTGTTCATTAAAATGCTTTTGAATTAGTGCTTCAACTGCCTCTAAATCACGCTGCAAATATTCTATCCGTAAGTCTTGTCTAGCGTCATCCGGTAGCGCACCAAGCTCCCCACGAGGCCATTTGATGCGAAATTCTTCGTTCAGAAGAACGGAAGACTGGATTCTAATGTTGTCGAGCTGGAGCTGCGCTATCTCCGATGTCAGCGTGAAATACACGCCCGCAATGGAGATAAATCCAGCAAGCAAACCAATTAAGGTTTTTAAATCCAGTTGAAACTGAGTATTCTGCTGCACTTCTAATGGCTCCGACACAGCTCACCTCACTGTTTATCTGTGAAATTGAAGTATGCGCCCGCCATGAGTGCTGCAAGGAACAACGTAGTTAACGCCTGGACAATCGTTTTACCCACTGTACGCTTTGCAGAACGGAAGGAATCGAGCAAATTTCTCAACTCTTTTACATCAGAATTGGCATCATCGTCAGACAAGCCCACGGCGGCAAGAGCCGTTTTAGCCCCCGCTGCCGCAGCGCGTTCGATCATCGCTTCCATCTCTGCATCGTTCATTAGGCAGCGTTCAGCGCGTCAATTTGCGCTTGCAACCTAGCTATCTCGGCAACCTTGGGATCAACCCAATCAGCCACTTCAGTCCAGTCTGAACCGTCAAACGTGTAGCGGTTTCCCTGCCAGTCAGCCGGAGCAGTCACGCCAGTGTGCAAAGTTGCATTGC
>Ga0209337_1002777_pt1 | contig 12512 bp, 5 predicted proteins | sample LinPmetageLP53_FD_184044 | JGI IMG/M metagenome (GOLD analysis project Ga0209337, IMG submission 184044) | Marine viral communities from the Pacific Ocean - LP-53 (SPAdes) (version 2) | ecosystem: Environmental > Aquatic > Marine > Oceanic | place: Pacific Ocean | collected 2010-02-08 | reverse complement strand
GGTTATCATAAATCTTTATTTACAGCAATGAATCCCGATGCTATTGCTAATCACTTTTATGAACAAGGCAAAGCTGACGCTATAAAAAATAGTGTTGCTAAAGCTAAGAACATAAAAATGGATCCTAGACAGTCATTTTCAAATGACAACACTAGCGGTCCTAAGTTTAGAGTGCTTAGTGATGAATCTCCTAACTTTAAGTTTAAAATTAAAAATAAATAAATAAATAAATTTAAAAAAACAAAATTATGGCAATTACAGGAGCATCAAATTTAGTACCTGCAGCGCAAAAACAAACGCTAGCAAGTGCTTATTTAGATTTTGCGACAGCAGCTACAGATAACACAAACTGGGCGCAACAATATTTACCAGATCTTATGGAAAAAGAAGCTGAGGTTTTTGGAAACAGAACTATCTCAGGATTTCTTTCACAAATAGGAGCTGAAGAAGCGATGAGTTCTGACCAAGTAGTTTGGTCTGAGCAAGGTCGTTTACACATATCATACAAATCATGTGTGGTAGGTTCAAGTGGAACATCAGAAGTAATAACAATAGGAAAAAATGTTGACGGTGTTGATTCAATTGATACTCACGCTATCAGACCAGGTGATATGGTTTTAGTAGCTGATTCTAACTCAACAGTAAAATGTTTTGTTATTTCAACAGCTGCAGATACTATTACAGTTAAGCCTTATTTAACAGGTGACTTAGCAGCCAACGGTATTGCTGAAAGTGCTACTGGAGTTTCTGTGTTAGTTTATGGTTCTGAATACGCTAAAGCAGCTGTAGGAAGAAACTCAGCTAACAAACCATCTTTCAAATCTTTTTCTAACAAGCCAATTATATTAAAAGATAAGTACGAGATCTCTGGATCTGATGCTTCTCAAATTGGTTGGGTTGAAGTTTCTGGTGAAGAAGGACAATCAGGTTACTTATGGTACTTAAAAGCTGAAGGTGATACTAGAGCTAGATTTGGTGATTATTTAGAAATGGCAATGGTTGAGTCTGTTAAAGCTACAGGTACTGTTCCAGCTGCTACTCAAACTGGTGCAACAGGTGATATTGGTGGTACTGAAGGTTTATTCTCTGCTATTGAAACAAGAGGAAACCGTACTTCAGGAGTTACTGGTATTAACGCTGCAACTGATTTAGCTGAATTTGACGCTATGTTAGCTGAGCTTGACAAAAACGGTGCTATCGAAGAAAACATGATGTTTGTTAACAGATCTACTGCTCTTGCAATAGATGATATGTTAGCTTCAATGAATTCTTACGGTGCTGGTGGTACTTCTTACGGAGTATTTGACAACTCTGAAGATATGGCATTAAACTTAGGTTTTTCAGGTTTCAGACGTGGATCTTACGATTTCTACAAGTCTGACTGGAAATACTTAAACGACAAGTCTACTAGAGGTATTATTAATGATACTGATACTGTTGGTGCTATCAGAGGAGTTATGATTCCAGCTGGTGTATCTTCAGTTTATGACCAACAATTAGGAAAGAATCTAAAAAGACCTTTCTTACATGTTAGATACAGAGCTTCTCAAACTGAAAGTAGAAGAATGAAGTCTTGGGTTACTGGTTCTGTTGGAGCTGTTACATCTGACTTAGACGCAATGGAAATGCATATGCTTTCTGAAAGATGTCTAGTTGTACAAGGTGCTAACAACTTCTTCTTGATGAACTAAGAACAGTTATTTTAAAGAACCGGGGCTTCGGCCTCGGTCCTTTCTTTTTATTAATTTTATTATATATTATATTATGGCTAAAAAAGCAAAAACAAAAGCCTCATACCAAGGAGATCCCGGAGATGAGCATATAGAAAAAGTAGTACCGGTTATGGAAACTCCAAAACCGATGGTTGAAAAACCTAAAGTTAAAAAAAATACTTGGGAAATAAAAGATAGAGTTTATAGACTTAAATACGAGCAAACTCCTTTATCATACCTTATTAAATCTTCTAATATTTATTACTTTGACGAGGAAAAAGGTTATGAAAGAGAAATTAAGTATTGTGAAAACCAAAGAACATCATTTGTAGATGAAATGCAAGGTGATCAAAGACTTTCTCATGTTATTTTTAGAGACGGAGTTTTATCTGTTCCAAGACAAAAACAAACTTTACAAAAGTTTCTTTCTAAATACCACCCTTTAAAAGGTAAATTATTTTATGAAGTTGACGAGGTTCAAGTTGCTAAAAACGAAATAAATGATTTAGAAGTTGAGATAAAAGCTTTAAACATGGCTATGGAAATGGATATAGATATGGCTGAGGCAGTTATGCGTGTAGAGGTTGGTTCTGAAGTGTCTAAGATGAGTTCTAAAGAACTTAAAAGAGATTTACTATTATATGCTAAAGAAAACCCTGAGCTGTTCTTAGACTTAGCAAGTGATGATAACGTTGTTCTTAGAAATTTTGGTATTAGAGCTACTGAAATGGGATTATTAAGATTATCACCAGATCAAAGAACTTTTTCATGGGGATCAAACAATAGAAAACTAATGAATGTTCCTTTTGACGAGCATCCATACTCGGCTTTAGCCTCTTGGTTTAAGACTGATGAAGGTATGGAAATCTATACAAATATAGAAAAACAATTAAAGTAAAAACCTTTGTAGTAGCGGTCGCTCTATAAGGGCGACTGCAAACTACAAACTAAAAAGAAATTATGGCAATAAGTGTTGACACGGTATATCAAAGAGTATTAGCTTTAGCTAATAAAGAGCAAAGAGGTTATATAACTCCTCAAGAGTTCAACTTATTTGCTAACCAAGCACAGTTAGAAATATTTGAACAATATTTTTACGACAAAAATCAATTCAACAGAATGCCAGGAGAAAACACTCCTTATGCTGATATGGATCATTTGATTGAAGAAAAAATCAGTATATTTAAAAAAAGACAACAACCCGTTACAATTACAAATCAATTTGGTGATGGTGTTTTACCAACAGATGTTTACAGGTTAGACAACTTAACAAGAATGGCTCGTACAGAGATTGATGGTGACAGAGCTAATATAATAGAAGAAGTTACAGAAGATGAAATGATGATTCTTGATAGAGCATTATTAACAAAACCAACAATTGAAAGACCTATATACATAAGAAATTCAGCTACAAACGTTAAGGTAAAGCCTCACAGCTCTACGCCGTCAGCTTCAGCTGCTCCATATTTTACAGTTGAAGGTTTTAATGTTGACAGCGGAAACGCTAATGTTATTGTTAGTACTGGTGCAAATAAATATAGTTTTATTGAGGTAGGTCAAGATGTTACTGGCGCTGGTATAGTTGATGGAACAACTGTAGACGTTGTAAACAACGGTACTATAACTCTTTCTTTAAATCCTAATGCTAGCGCAGACCCTACCACTCTTACGTTTGCAACAGATGATATAAAATGCAATTATATTAAAAAGCCAGTAACAGTTAATTGGGGTTATACAGAAATAAATGGTACAGCTTTATACAACAGTGCTTCATCAACAGATTTTGAATTACACCCAGCTGAAGAGCCAACTATAGTTTATAGAATTTTAGCTTTAGGTGGTATATCTATAGTTAACCCAAACTTATACCAAATAGCAGGTCAGGAAGAAATGAAAATAACTCAACAAGAAAAACAATAATAAATGGGATTACTAGACGGTCAAACGCAAGCACAATATCAAGCAGGAACTTTAGGTGGTTATCAATTTATTTCTCTTGAAAACATAATTGATCAATTTATAATAGCTTATGTTGGTGAAGATAAAATACTACCTAAAGTTAAAAGAGTTGATATTGCTTTTCATGCACAAAGAGCTTTACAAGAGTTATCATTTGATACTTTTAAATCTACAAAAGCACAAGAAATAGTTATACCACCATCTTTACAAATGACTTTGCCTCAAGATTATGTTAATTACGTTAAAATCTCCTGGTCTGATGGCGCTGGTATAGAGCATGTTTTATATCCTGCAGTAAAAACTTCCAACCCAAAATCTATAGTTCAAGAAACTGATGGTAGTTATAATTTAAGTGGTAATGAACTACAATACAATGCGGAGTCTAAATCATGGGCTTCTTACAAAACAAACACTCCTTCGGAAAATGCTGAAAATGATTATGACTACGATAGTGACATGTATGACACAAACCTTGGTCAAAGATATGGTATAGACCCTCAACACTCTCAAGTTAACGGTTCTTATTATATAGATGATTTATCAGGAAAAATTCATTTTAGCTCTAACATTAACGGAAAAACTGTAACCTTAAAATATATAAGTGATAGTTTAGGTACAGATGCTGAAATGCAAGTACATAAGTTTGCCGAAGAAGCAATGTACAAGTGTATAGCATACGCTATTTTATGTACAAAAGCTAACATACAAGAATACATTGTGCGTAGATTTAAACAACAAAAATTTGCAGCTGTAAGAACAGCAAAATTAAGATTATCAAATTTAAAGCTAGAAGAATTAACTCAAATACTTAGAGGTAAATCTAAGCAAATAAAACACTAGTATATGCCTGAGATTAAAAATACTTTTACGTCGGGGAAGATGAACAAAGACCTTGACGAAAGATTAGTACCTAAAAACGAATATAGAGATGCGCTGAATATTGATATTGCAACCACTGAAGGTAATGATATTGGGTCGGCGCAAAATTCTTTTGGTAACTTAAAAGTTTCTAACATAGGTATAACAGGTGCTAAATGTGTTGGTAGTATTTTAAACCCTGAAAATCAAAAAATAATATGGTTTGTAACAGGCACAGATATTGATGCTATTTTAGAGTATGATCAACCGGCAGATGTTATTGAACCTGTTTTAGTAGACAACACTGTTGCAACAACTGCTCAAACAAACGGTGCTGTTAATAGTTCTACATCTATAACTATTGATGCTAATACAAATGTTGATGTTGGTATGATACTAGAAGGTGTTGGTGTGGTTGGTGTTGTTAAAGTTGTTTCTGTTGCTTCAAGCACAGCAATAACAGTAGATGTTGCTCAGACAATTGGAGATGACGTGGTGTTAAAGCTTAAACGACCGTTTTTAAATTTTAGTGAAGAAAACTTAATAACAGGTATTAACGTTATTGACAACCTTTTGTTTTGGACAGATGGTGTTAATGAACCAAAAAAAATAAATATAGATAGATTTAAACTTGGCGTTGCTTCTAGTAATATATTTACAACAACAACAAAGTTTGTTGATGCTAACAATGTTGTAACAGCATACAATGTTTTAGAAGAAAACATAACAGTTATAAAGCAATATCCTTTAGATGCACCAACTTTAACTTTGTTTAGAGACGCTGGTGGAACAACAGACCCTAGCTTAACGCAATTATCACACCCACAAAAAACAAGTTATAGGGCAGATGGAAACCCTTTTGCTGCTGGCTCTACTGGTAGTACAGATATATATCACCAAACTATTTTTAGAGTTGTTGATGGCAGTGGTAGCTCTATTACTGGTGTTACAGTTAATTTTAATAATGGTGACGACTCTTTAAACAACACAGCTGTGTGGAACGGTGTTGAGGTTGGTATGACTGTTGTTGATGCTAATGGGGATGTTTTAAAAGATTCTAGTAATAACACTATTGGTGTAGATGCTGTTGCTTCGGCAAGCCCTGGTAACGGAGCTCAAGTAACACTTAAAGCGGCTGTAAATGGTGGTATTGCTGATAATGCTACAATTGGATTTAGGTGGGCTTTAAGCCATTTACAAACAAGATCTTTTTGGACATATGTAGATGAAAGCGATGTAACACAAATAAAACCTCAAGGTACAAGTTCTACTTCTGATTTATTAGATTCAAATGGTAGTATTGTAAAGGCAGGTGGTAAAGACTTTATTGATGATAATAATATAAAGCCTATTAGAATACAAAAAGTAGTATTTAAACCAAGACCTAACTACAAACAAGGTGATATTGTTGTTTTAGAAGCGCCTAACACGTCTACAGCCAATGATGCTGATGATAATGTTACTGTGCGGTTAAAACTGTTAGCAGAAGACACTACTAGCGCAGTAAAAAGTAATGAATTTAGAAAAGTTTTTGATGTAAAAATTGTTAGTATTAGCGAGGATATAAAAGATATGCCGATTGCAGATGCTGATTCATGGAGTGTTAGTAAAGAAACTGAAACTGAAATATTTAAAGATAAATTTCCTAGATTTGCTTACAGGTGGAGATACATAGATGGTGAATACTCTTGTATATCTGCTTTTTCAGAAATTGCTTTTTTACCAACACCAGAGGGATATAGTTTTAACGCTGAAGCTGGATCTAACATAAACATGGTTAATACTGTTAGTAAAATAGAGTTAAGTGAGTTTGTTTCAACACCTAAAGATGTTGTTGAGCTAGATATTCTTGTTAAAATGTCAGATTCTCCAAGTATATATAAGTTTAAAACATTAGATTATAACGATATAAGCACCTTAGACACTATTGACGTGCTTTCAGAACAGCTAAACGCTATGCTTCCTAGTAATCAATTATTAAGACCTTATGACAATGTTCCTAAAAAAGCAAAAGCTCAAGAAATAACAGCTAATAGACTTTTATATGCAAACTACACTCAACAATACAATATTGTAGAAAAACCAAATCTTATATTTGAACTTAACTCTTCTGTTTTGGATAGTTCTACTGCTACTAAATCAATAAAATCTTTAAGAACTTATCAGTTGGGTGTCAGCTTGTTAGACAAATATGGTAGACAAACACCTGTTTTTTCTCAAGACAATGACGCAACTATTACTCTTGATCAAGTTGATGCTTTTACTGCTAATAGCTTGTCTGTTAAAAGTGACTTTGCATATGATGATAATTTTACACATTTAAAATATTATATAAAAGAACCTAAAGGAGAGTTTTACAATTTAACAATGGACAGGGTTTATGAAGCGGAAACCGAAGAATTTGTGTGGATTTCTTTTCCTTCTAGTGATATAAACAAAGTTCAAGAAGGAGATGAAATCGTGTTAAAAAAAGCTCACGATCAGTCAGGTAAATTTGAAGTGGCAAGAACAGTTAGTTACAATGTTATTTCAAAGGCATCACGAGCACCTGATGCTATTAGAACAAAAAGAGTTCTTCTTGGAAGATTAGAAAATCAATTATTTGGAACTAGTTCTGACAATACAACTGGTTATCCAATTGTTGATGGGGTTGTTGTTAGACTTAGGGGTAACGGTGGTATAGCTGACAATGATGTGTTAAAAAACGCTGCTAGTGTTTCTTCAGCATCTAGGTTTATAAGAGTAGGTTCTTTTGCAAAAAATACAGTTTCTAAATTTTACGAAGTAGATTCAATAACACGAGTAGATCACAACGATGATGGTGATTTTCTTGATAATGATGATTATTATGAGATTTTATTAAAATATCCTTTTGACGTAGATGTTAATTTTATGGGCCCATCACCCGGTTCTAGTGATAGAGCAGAATATTTTGAATTATACGAAGATCAAATAGATGATTTTAGAGAAGAATTTGAAGGAAGGTTTTTTATTAAAACACTTAAAGATGATTTGTTAGTAGATTTTGTGACAAGTATAGGTGGTTCTGATGGTCTAGTTTATGGTATACAAACTACAGAGCGTGTTTATTGGATTCAAACTATAAACAACTCAAGTGTTGGTTCTAGTACTAACAGCAGTGGTGTGGTTGCTGCAAACGAAGCTGGTTATCAAGCGCCTACCGGCAACGGTCAAGATGATGTCTCTGCACACAACAACTCTAATTTTAGCAATAAGTTTGGAAACGAACTTGCTTCACAAACTATTGAAAATGGAGATTATGAATTTAGAGGTAATATAACAGCGAAAGTAAATGGCACAACCTCTAGCTCAAACCTTTTAACTTTTGATTCGACTGACTCTAAAAACGTTTTAGTAGGTGCTGATATAACATCTCCTAACATTGCTCCTTCTGTTTCAAACTCTCTAAAAGTAACACATATAAATACAACAGGTTCTTCAATAAACGTTGTGTTAGATATTAATACTCCAACAGTAACTACAGCTTTAGCTGCACATACAGCAATACTTAACGCAACGGTAAGTGTTCCAGATAATGCAGTGTTAACTTTTTCTAGAGAAGCAACTATTGATGGTGATCCAGCGTTGTACGCTAAAGGCGGTATTGAAGGTAACGGTGACGTTGATGGTGTTATGAAAGGTTATTGGAGTTACAGAGGCGCTATAGCTCTTAATCAACAGATTCATGGACATGACATGGGTAGACAAAGATACGCTATAGATCAGGCTTGGGCTTGGAACCAAGGCTCTTTTGGTTTAAACACTCCACAACATTTTTTAAGAAGCCAATCTAATGGTCATGGTTTTAAGCTAGGTAGTAAGCACGTTGATTTTAGGTTGTTTAACATGGGTCCTGGTCATAAAAAATCTTCATCAAGCCCAGATGGTTATTCTTTTAATTCGCCTAATGGACCTCAAAAAAATCAAATAGAAAAAAACTACACTTTATACAGGGCTTTGAAAAAAGTAGGTACTAAATTTAGGTGGACAGATGATCCAGACGGTACTATTTATACTGTTTTAAAAGCAGAGTTTGTAGATGTAAACAACCATTCTAATCCAGATCCATCTAATGCGCGTGATTTCCATAGAGCAAATTGTGGTGTTAGATTTGGATTAACTTTAGACAAGGCTATTACTTGGTCTCCTACTTCTAGGTTTTTAAACGACAATACAACCTCAAACCTTGCTAATAGAATAATACCTTTTGATGGTTCTGTTGAAACCGACCCAGAAAACGACCCTAATACAGCAACATCACACTCTGGTAGAACTGTTAATACTTCAGAATTACAAATATTAGTGCCAATTAATGATAGAAGAACTTTTAGTAGCTCAAACCCCGCTGTTTTTGAAGTTCAACCAAAAGAAACTTCTGATTTAAATCTTTATTATGAAACTCCAAAATCATTTTTAATACCTAGAGACAACATGTTTATAGAAACTAGTGTTGTTAAACCTAATGGTACTATTGACACTGGTGTTTTTGATTCAGACACTCAAATAACACTTGTGGGTGATGCTTACAACGACCCAGGTTTTATAATAAAAGGAAACAATCCTTACGCTGAGCAAAACAAACACGTTGAAGCTGGTTCTATTGTAACAATTTTTACAAAAGACAACAATGGCAACATTAAATTTAAACAAAAGCTAAAAACAAAACAACTTGTATACGCTCCTAATGTACCTGTTACAGATGCAAATGGTAATGTTATTCACCAAGGCTCGTCAATACGTTTTAATTACTACTACGAAATACCTTTAAATTGGTTTAATTGCTTTGCTTATGGTAATGGTGTTGAAACAAACAGAATTAAAGATGGTTTTAACGAAGTTACTATTGATAAAGGGCCTAGGGTTAGTACAACTTTTTTAGATACTTATCAAGAAGAAACTCTTGGTGGTGGTATAATATATTCTGGTATATTTAACAGCAAAAGCGGTGTAAATAATTTAAATCAGTTTATTCAAGCAGAGAAAATAACAAAAGATTTAAATCCAAGTTACGGTACTATACAAAAATTATTTACTAGAAATACAAATGTAATATCATTTTGTGAGCATAAAACATTAAAAATATTAGCTAATAAAGACGCTTTGTTTAACGCAGATGGAAATGTTAACTTAACGTCAACAAACAACGTGTTAGGACAAGCAGTTCCTTTTGCTGGTGAGTTTGGAATATCTAAGAATCCAGAGTCTTTTGCAAGTTACGGCTATAGAGTTTATTTTACTGACAAAAATAGAAACGCAATTTTAAGATTATCAAATGATGGACTAACTGATATATCTAAATATGGTATGTCAACGTTTTTTAAAGACAATTTATCTGTTGCTGACAAAATTATAGGTAGTTACGATGAAGATAAAGACGTTTACAATATTACTTTAAATGGTAAAACAGTAAGTTTTGCTGAAAACGTAAACGGGTGGACCAGTTTAAAATCTTTTATTCCTGAAAATGGTTTTTCTGTAAGTGGTGACTATTACACTGTTTTTGAAGGTGAGCTTTACCAGCATAACGCAAGTACATTAAGAAATAATTTTTACGACGTGCAGTATGATTCAACAATAAAATTTATATTTAACGATCTACCTTCTGATATTAAAATTTTTAAAGGTTTAAACTATGAAGGGACAACGTCTAGAATATACACGTCGGACAATGACGACATAAGTTTAACGACAAATGGTTGGTTTAGTAATAAAATATCTACAGGTGAGCAGCAAGGCCAGGTTGTAGAGTTTAAAGAAAAAGAAGGTAAATGGTTTAACTATATTCAAGGTACAGCTAACACCGTTTCTAATTTAGATCCAAAAGAGCTTAGTGTTCAAGGTTTAGGAGTTTGTAGCGCTGTAAGTGTTTCTAGTGGTACTCACACAACTAAATATTCTCAAAATATTAGAATATTTTCACCAGAAACATCCCCAACGCTTGCTTTAGTTGGTAGTATTTATGCTGGTAGTAGTGGTGTTGGTGATTACCCTACTAGCGAAGATGGTAATCCAGCTGCCGTAGGAGAAACTCATGACAATACTGGTTTTACGTTAAACTCAACTACACAAATAACAGGTGTTGCAAAAAGCACTCCCTTTGTTACTTTCTTAAAAGATATTGTTGATGGTTTAATTATTGGAGAAACTTATACTTTGTCTGCAACTATTAATGTAACAGCAAATCCATTAAGCAAAGCTCTTGGTTTTTCTCAAATATCAGGTGTTAGTGATACCGCTAGAAGAGTAGATGATGGAACTGGAGTTATATCAGAAACTTTTGTAGCAACAGGAACTAAAATAAATATACTTAAAGGTAAAAATGTAGCCGGTGTAATATCTGACATTTCTATTGCAACAACAAACGTAAGTGAAGTACGATACCCTAAATATATAATAAACACATCAGAGTCAAACGGTACTTTAACAACTAAAGAAATAACTGTTAATAGAGCTGCCGGTAGCATAAGCTCTGAAAATCAATTTTTCTATGTACATGCTCAAGTTTTAAATGGTCAAAAGTGGAGTGTTAAAGCTAGTGATGTAACTATAACTGAATCTTCAGACCCAAGCAGCTTAATGGGAACTGTTGTAAAAGAAGATGGTTTTATTAATGGCAGTACTTGGACAGCTAGCAGCGACCACGTTGGCCTACATACAAACGTAGTTAGACTTAAAGTACCTATATCTGGAACAATGCCAGCTTATAATTTAGTTTCTTTATTAAAAGCCGTTGTAGTAACTAACCTAACACAAAACTAATAAAATGGCTGGAATAATTAAAACTACTAAATCTAATTGCACCGAGGATAGTTCAATTTCATATTCTGTTTCTGGAGTTCCTTTTACAACTTCTACAGTTTTTACAAAAACATTTACAGTTACAGCTGGCCATCAGTTTGAAACTGCACCTACAATAAACTTGAACAATGTTAATAATAAAAATGATTATAGTGTAGCTATAAGTGATACTGGTTCTATAGCTGGAGAAAACTTAACCGCTAGAGCTTTTGCAGTTAAATACAAAGTTCCTTTAAAAGAGGTTGAGGGTGATGAAATTAGTTTTATTGCTAGAGCAAATTTAGATATTACAAATTCAACTGGAAAAATTTATGGATTTGATTTTAACGAAAGTTTAATACTTTCTTATTCTGAAACAAGAACATTAACTATATATGGAGATGCAACCGCAACTTTAACTTTAGACGTTAAAAACGCAAGTAACGCATCAATTATTGGTGGTTCTCAAACCGTTACAATTGGTTCAAACGGTACTTTTACTAAAGAAATTACTTTTCCAGAAAGCATAGCAAACACTACATACTCTATAGTAATGACACAAATAGCTAGTGATTCGTTTTTAACAATGTCTACGCCAACCACTGTTTCTTTATCGCAACAAGGTTTTATAACAACAACTGTTAACTTAATAGAATCTGCTAATAATTTTATAGTTACTATGACAGCGGTTACTAATAGCGATAGAGCAGGGTCAACAAGGGGTAAAGAATATCCTTTTGCTTGGGCTATAACATCTAGGTCTGTAACTAGAACTTTAAAAAACGTTAATCAATTTACAGCCAACAGTTTTTCTGGCACTACAAGCGGGCAAGTTAACACTTTAACCGGAGGTACTGAACTTTTCTTTAATAATTTGAACAGAGAAATAGTACCCACAACAACCCAAGCAAATGGTAGCTCTACAACCAATACAACAGCGGTTGTTCTTTCAGGCGTTAACGCTGGTATTGCAGTAGGTATGAGAGTTACTAGTGCTAATATAAATAGAGTAAACGACGCTTCTTGTATAGTTACTGCTGTTAATGGAACTTCTGTGACTCTTAGCGCAACACCTAACGGCACTATTGCTGCGGGTGAGGTTTTAACTTTTCATCACATAATGCAAGTTAACGGTAATGTAAAAGTGCAAACAGTTGGTTCTTCTAACCAAACTTGTAGTTTAGA
>Ga0209337_1002776_pt1 | contig 12519 bp, 8 predicted proteins | sample LinPmetageLP53_FD_184044 | JGI IMG/M metagenome (GOLD analysis project Ga0209337, IMG submission 184044) | Marine viral communities from the Pacific Ocean - LP-53 (SPAdes) (version 2) | ecosystem: Environmental > Aquatic > Marine > Oceanic | place: Pacific Ocean | collected 2010-02-08 | reverse complement strand
TCGCTGGCGCGACCTTAGGGTTCCAGGGCACATGCGTGTACGCATGGAGTGGGGTGATGGAACGCGATACGCTCCCCGCAAATCGTCCGGCGGACGTGCCTGTGAACTCCTACAATATCAACGCATCGCGGTGCAGTGATAGACTCTACTACAAGACAAATTTTGGACGATACAACGTAATAAACAGCTCATCGATCCAGTATAGTGTCGTTCCAACCAACGTGATCTGGAATGGCGCGGGTATGAACCCATCTACATGGAACAGCTCGATGGCCGCAATGGAGGAACGAAGCGAAGAAACGGACGCTTCCAAGAACGACGCCTTTGCGTACCAGGAATCTACGTTTTTCAACAACACGTACGTGAATTGGACGATGGGGAGGCTAGATGATGAACGATCGTGGCCTGAAGGAGAGACTGGCAACCTTTTCGGGACGGCGGCGTCCAGCACGGATTACTTCGCGACTACGGCCGTCTTTGGCCAAAATCAAGTAGAGAACCCTCCCATTGAGAACCGAAAAGGACAAGCACAGTACCTCCCGAACACGTACTGGTCAAACATTCTCCTAAACCGCATCCGCCTTGACGAGAGCGGAGCGGTCGCATGGAAGGCGGACGAGACGATCAACACATCCGGAACGTATACAGCGAATGATATTCGACCCATCCTTTGTTCCTACCACAACGACCCCAATGAAACGCACCCAGTTTACTATCTACGGAACCAAGCCAACGGAGCGCAAGATGCGTCAATAAGCACGTACTCCCTGACGAAGAACCCTCAAGAGGTTTTCAAAGCAGGAATTGGTACAGCGATCTATGACTTGAGTGGAGGTGGAAATCAGCAGTCATTTTACGGTCTTCCGTGCTATGGAAACGTCGGCGTGGAGTGGGTGCAACCTGCAAACGACCCCCATGCGAAAGTAGGATACGAGCGTGTTTCGAATCGCAAATTAAGATGCTTCCGCTTCCTCCCCCAAAACAGCGGACTTCCAGGTGACACAACTCCTCTCTACACAGCAGAGCGCGCGTTCAACGGTGAGATCGACTTGGGTGTGATCGACACAAAGAACGGCGGCATATGGACGACGCGTCCTTCGTTCACGTCGGATTTTGAAAGATTCAAGCGGATTTGGGACAAGGGTGCGCTGTTGAACAGTGGGCGAGGCATGGGGATCATCCCGATCTTCCTCGACGCAGCCGCGCTCTTGGCAAGCTATACGGGCTTCATCTCAGAAGACCGAGCACAGCTTCTCGCACAGATCCCGTTCGTTGGCGCGATCGCCACGACCACACCCCACTTGGATACGACGCCTCTCCCTCTTCAAGGAGAATACTTCTTCCTTGGAAGCCCCTCACTTGGTCAGAACGATCTCGTCATGCCATGCTCGACTCAACAATCGCACCAGCAGCTCTCCCCCTCCCCAACGAATGTGGGGAAGCCAGTGAGCAAAGGTCAAGTCGATCCTACGCGAGAGTATGTGCCCCAGTCGTGTCTCCGGCAGTCATTTAAGACAGGGAGACAGATAGAACTAGCGAACCAGGTGACGGTCAATCCATACATGTCAATCAACGACGACGAAACGGCCATATTTAGATCCCCAGTCAACGGTCCACTTCCTACACGACGCGACGTCACGACCAACATGGGGAGCAGTAGCCTCTTCTCCCTATGCAATACGGTCCAAGTGGGAGCCTCAGATCCCGTGTGCACTTTCGACAGCTCGTTCAATCGCTACTCGATCTCTCAGCTACACACAGAGACGTCGCAAGGGAACGGACCATTCCAATTGGCCTCACAAGGCGCGAATGTGGGACCGGAGGAAGTGCTCATGAAAACAAATGGAGTGACGTCCTTCTTCTCGCAGCGTCGCACACTCCCGCGCATGTACTTTCAGAAAGCGAACGATTCGAGACTTCTCGCTGGCGACGCGATCGTTCCAACCACAGGGCAGACTGCGAAGTGGGTGCAGTCGATGGCGAATATCTCTGGGGGGTCGACCAACCTTGTAAATTACACAGACTTTGCTTTACCAGACGTGATACAGCCTAACAATCGCGGAATCAGTGGGGAAGGCTTCCGTATGATGGCATCTGATGTTTGTGATGGAAATGTGTGCCTATGCACGTACAACATCGATGCGGTCGATACGCAGGGAATGAGCGAGGCGTCGACGACGGGGTTTAGTATTCAGACCTTTTCCAACTTCGTCCCGGGCGGGTGCTCATGCCATGTGATCGGGCAGGTGAACGACGTCATTGTGAAGAGAACGAACCCAGTGTATCCTAACAACGAGGCGTACAGCGGTCAGGTATTTCAGATCAACGCAATCCCCAATACGGCGCCCTTCGGGGCGACGCCTCTCAAAGTTCGCTGCTTGGGCATGCGCAGTATGCTTCCGCTGGAAACGCAAGGTGCTGACAAATTCCTTGATTGGGGACAACCGTTCATGTATCAGGGTAGCATCGTACCATATGCGTACATACAAGCGGACGCATTTCCATCGATTGCTACGTCCGCGCAGTCTGGTGTTGGGATCGGGGGATACAGTGTAGGGGTTGCGGACAACTCGTTCATCGACGTCCTGGGCCAGAGCGCGTCTCTCTATAAGACAAGTCTGTTTGATAAGATGGGGTACGACCTATCCCAAATCGTCCCGCTCTTTGGGAAGCCAAGCACGTTCTACGACCGCACACGCATCGCAGATCTACTCAGCTACACGTCGTCCTCCTTCAAGCAGAGCCAGACATTCGTACGACCTCCCACGACGAACGCGGATATCACGACGAGCAACTTCCCAGCGCTTGTCACAGAGTTTGGGACTGCGAGCTCCTCAATCCAATCTCCCATGACGGAGGGGATGCCGTCGTACGTCATGGGTCAGATCGCGCGCGCGTCTGGGACGTCCACTGCGACCAGCACTAGCATCCTAGCAAACAGGCTACCAAGCAAGGGGAATGTTCCTTATCTCATGCTGCACTCCTCATTGGTCACGTCTCTACCGTGTCACATCTACGGAGGAGCAGATGGATCGCAGCAAGTGACGACAGCATTCTCCCCGCTTCTAATGAACTACAATGAGGGCGACCAATCGTTCTCGTTCGCGTCTGGGCTTCTCTTCAATATCACATCTCCTGTTACCGTGACGGGTATCACGTCCACGCTTCTATTTCCGAATGGGAAAAGTGCTGCACCGATCCTAGGAGGTAATTCCGCAGTGCTTTATCAAATAAACTTCAGCCCAAGGGTCCCAAAACAGGTGAAACAGCATGAAAAGCACTCAAAAGAGCACAAAACGGGGTAAAACTGGGTTAAAAGCCTCTTTTGGAGGATAATTGGACTGTTATTGGGTTAAACGGCGTATAAGGCATGAAAAACGTTCTTCCGTCTAGGTGCGTATAAACGGGCTAAATAGCGCCTTTTTATGCTTTTAGCTGGTTAATTATAAGCCAAAGCACCCGAGATATGTGTCCGTTACTATCCCTGACACACAAAGATGGTGCGTCGGCTTTTTTTTTCATTACTTTATGACAAACACAATGAGCAAGGCCAGGATTATTTCGGAGCTACGCGAAGCCATCGCCCAAAACGAACGGCTTCGGCCTCTAACGAAGAAGACGTACAATTCTAGAGTAAATCAGATAGAAAAGAGCGACGCATTCCCTCTCAAAAAGAATACGGACATTTCGGACCTCGTTGAAGCACTGAATCCGCGCGACAATCTCTCTACGGAGTACTCAGTGGTCGTAACACTCCAGATCTTCTCTCGCATGAGCCCCTTGTTCAAAAAAGCGTTGGGTGGCAATGAAGTGCAGGATGATCTCAGAGTCCTTGCTGAGGAACTAGGAGACGAGAAACGCAAAGAACAGCATGAGACGCGCGAAGACGACGTGTCATGGGAGTATCTTCAAGGCCTTTCGTACGGCGACAAGGACCTGACGCGCCAGGAACAGTTGGTTGTGGACCTGTATATCAAGCCTGGGGTTCACGTGGACGCGGGGCAAGTGGTTCCGCGCGCAGACTTCACGCCCGCGAAGATCGTCGAAAAGGAGGAAGATATGACGGATGAAGACATGAACTACGTGCTCCTCGATGCGGAGAGGCCGTTCATACGTCTCAATGCGTACAAAACAGCGCATCGCTTCGGACCGCGCGACCTCTACCTCCCGAAGGAGATCGTGGCGAAGATACCCAAGAGAAATGAGTATCTGTTTCAGGGTCATAACGGCGACCCGCTCACTGACAACGCTTTCCAGAAGATGTCACAGCGAGCACTCACCAAGCTGACGGACGGGAAGAAGAAGTTAGGCATCACGAAAATACGTCGAGCGTACGCGCAGCACATTTCGAAGCATATGGACACGAAGACGAGGTCCAAACTTGCGCACGCGATGGGTCATTCGACGGCGACGAGTAGAGCGTATGCCCAAGAAGAGGCATGACATTTTGGCCGTCACGATGTCGGACATTTCTACCAAAACCTAAATGGCCATGAGAAAATGTGAGATGAGAATTTTTTTTTTTTTTTTCTGCATCGAGGCCTCTATGGAGGTGGGGGAGGCAAAGATCCAGACATCGTGACGTCATGATGTCGGACACGATGTCGGACATTTCTACCAAAACCTAACTGTCCATGAGAAAATGTGAGATGAGATTTTTTTTTTTTTTTTTCTGCATCAAGCCCTCTATGGAGGTGGGGGAGGTGAAGATCCTGACATCGTGACGTCATGACATTCCATAAGTAAATTTCTAAGATCAAAAAAAATAATAAGACATTGTGACGACATGACCACGACACGATCTCCTCCCCCATGACCTTTCTTACACGCCAAAGTCAATTTCATTCTTGACACTCACATTCTCCCCAAGCCCCACACTGACAGATTGGACAATTGCGTTTTACCTTTTTCAATCGCGCTTTTTCTTTTTGCTCCGCTTTTTCCTTCATCTCCCTCTCCTCCTGCGCTCGTTCTGCCCTGTATGTCATGATTTGCTCAAGGTCGCTTTTCTCTTTCTCCACCTTCCGAGCGCCCTCTTCCGCCACCTTAGCTCTCTGTCTCTCCCATTCCTCTTGAGCCTCTCGCTCCCTTTGTCTCTGCAATTCCTCTTTGGCGCGCATAGCGTCTTCCGCGGCCTTCTTATCGTCGCGCAATTGTTGCGCCGTTTTCTCATAGTAGTTGAGCATGTCCGCGCGTGACCAAATTCGAGGCGGCTCATTGGTGCTTGGTGGGTACTTTGATCGTCGGAACTTCCACGCGATAATATTCTGTGCGCGATTATCGACAAAATCTCTTTCTTCTGGGTATTGTTGTGTCTCGATTGCACGTCTTGCTTCGTGAAGTGGGATGATGTCATACACAATATCATCCATCATCGTCAGAAGCTCGTCATCGGTTTTGTCCTTCCATGTATAGGCCGTTTGCGTTTTCCATTCCTCGTCCCCGATTGTTGGCTCGTCCGTCACATTCATTTCCTTGAATACGCGATCGACTTTGAAAGACCAGACGATCCCTCTGTCACCAACGGTCTCCCTCCAGTTGAAGATCAGCCCGTTCCGTTCCGCACTCATCACTGTCCACCCCTTCACCTTTTCATTGAAGGCGTGTCCCGACCAAGGCTTTTCCCACCCCCTTTCACGGAAGAATCTATCGATTTTGTAACGAATGTCTAGAAGTTTTATATCTAGAATGCGTTCTTTTGGAGTTTCCTTGACAGACTCTTCCTTTTCCGGCTTCTGAAGCACTTTTTGTAGGCTATTCATTGAGGCATTAGCCCTTGACTCTTCTTTCTCTCGATCTAATCTCTCCTTCTCGATCCGCCACAGTTCGCCCTTCAAGATCTTTATTATAAGCTGCTCGAACGACGTCCTATTCTTTTCTCGCACGAACCCCTGAAGATCTGTCTTTGGGATATACTTTGCATTCAGGTGAGGGGGGATCGTCCACGAATGCAGGAGGAGAAGGAACAGAACGCGCACGGATTTGTCTTTCGAGTACTCTTCAATTGTGCCGAAATACTCTGTGATAGCTTCCCCTGGATCTGGCGCGTCCTCACACTTCTTTCTCCAGTACGTCTGGCAAGTAAGATATGCGTGTCGCCCTTGATTGTACGTATCGCGCACCAATACCTCGTTCGCGTCCACGATATGAGCAGAATAATTGTACTCCTGGCGCGAGTTCTCATGCATCCCTTTGCAAGGAAGTACTTCGTCCGTCACCCATATATTGATCCCCCCTTCCTTTTCTGGCGCGAAACATTCCGCGCGCGGCTCCGAGTGTCGTATGAGGGTTTTGTTAAGGAATTCTTTGTTGCCGTTCGTTCCCCACACATCCACCGAAGGGTTTTTTGTAGTCCCACAGTGCTCCATTGCGCCCAGCATCTCGAATAGAAATTCGATCACCTTTCCCTTGCCCGTTCGCTTCGTTCCAAGCATCCAGACCATCACCCCCACTTTCTTCCATGGTCGACGGATGATGCATGCCATCCACGTGATGAAGAAGTTGTAGAATTCATCGTTCTGAAAAAGTCTGTAACAGTGACGCAGGATGTATGCTACGCGGCGGTAGGTCTCTTGCGTTATCAACTTGGGCTTTGCTCTCTGGAACTCCTTCACGCAAGCGACTTGCTCATACGTATTGAAGACGTTGTCCGGGCACTTTGTCACATCGGGATATCGCCCTTCCCGGATGTAAGACCTCATGTGCTCATCTCGCAACCACTCGCAAACGAAGCTTTTCTTCACCCAGTGCGGTTTTTCGGAGCTGCGGTCCCAAGACCAATATTTACTGTTCTCCTCTACGGTAATGAGGTCAGATCTTGAGAGTAGCTCACTTTGCTCCTGGTCGAATTTCTTAAAATCTCGAAATTTCGAGTGGACTTTTGCATATTGGGTCTCGAAAACCACCTTTGCCTCGCTGTAGGTTGGACCTGGTGGTCTCGATTTATCAAATATATCATCTTCTTCTTCATCCCCATCATCCTCATGCACATCCTCTCCTGCAGCCGGCGTTGGAACCTGCCACTTTGAAGTTGTTGCGTCGTCATTGACTCGTATGGCGTCTGTTGGCCGTTTGATTTTCCACGATGTCACCATCCCTGGGAATATCTCATCTCCGCACGATTTGGCGAGAGATATCACATCGTCTTCCGACGCCGGCTCCTTCATCCATATCCCATCGCGATTCCACGATGCGATTTCAATGTTTGCTTTCTTAAAGCGTGTAATGATCCGAATCATGATGCGACTGATCATGAACTCGTAAATGTAGTGCATGAAGGATCCAATGCCTTTCCCACGAACGTTTTGCACGTAGGCGCGGATCCACGCGAAATCCTCGTGTTTCCACATCATGGCGCGCGCTGCCTGCGCCGCATTAACGTAACACTCGTAAAGATCGCATTTCGTCTTCTTAGGTCGAGTGTCCATCGTCCATGGATACATCAGAAGGGATTTCGCCTTTTCGATGGACACGCCCATCTCGTTGCAAAGAGTTTCACGACTCAGTGTGATGTTGACGGGAAGATTCAGAATCTTGCAAATGTGTTCGTAGCAGGACAGGTTTGCCCGACTCATGTCAAGTTCTACAAGACCGCTATTCATCGAAACCACATTTCGAATGTCCCCTCTCGGCCATACGTGCCCTGTTAGAAAGCCTGGGAAATTGTCAGGGCGTCTGTATTTATCTATCCACTTCCCTTTGAGAAAGCGCCCTCTTCCGATGTATTGTATTTCACTCTCAATCTTGCGCATATCATCCTTTTTGAGCTTGAGCATGCTCACATCCTCCACGGAATCCTTGAAGGAGAAGTCTCGCATCCATTTCACGCAAGGACCAGTTGCGGAAAGGGTGAGATCCTCAATTTCCGTTGTGGACAGAGATCCATCGCAAAACTGCCAGTGGGTCGGGTCTCGGGTCGGGAGTTCGGCCATGTTGGTTGGTCGGGTTTACCCTATGGAAACATAAAAAATTTTTCGTCGGTCGAGACAAATTTTTCGCCGACCGACCAAATTTTTTTTCTGTCGCAAGTACCAAACCACCAACCACCCCCACGACATGTCATCACTCGCTGACACTTTTGTTCGAGCCATGTATAGCCGCATGGTCCAGGAGCTTGCGGGTGCGGAACGCATGCGGAAAGAGCTCTCCCATCGCGAGGACCTCGAATTTGGGTTTAGAATGTCTCTGATCACGCGTCGGAACATGTACAAAGAGATTTTAAATTGTATGACCTCTTATCTCCAGGGAAAAGAGATGCACCTAAAGCGTGCCTTTTGGCTCGCCGGTATGCACAAAAAACAGCTGAATAAGCTCCAGCAGCGCAAAAAAAGACTTCCCTTCCTCGATCACGTCAATCGTCTCCTCACGATCCTTCGTTCCCAAAAGACGATGATGAACACCAACCGTTTGATTTCAATTTGATTCGACGGGCATAGATTTTTTTCTGTTGCCCACATAAAAAAACAACATGGGACGAAAGCCTCTCGATTTCTCTTCCCTCGAACAAAGAGCAGACTATGTCCGCGCGCTCAAAACGAAGTGGGATGCGCAAAATCCCGATCGTCTCGCTATGTACAAGCGAAGAGTGGCGCTGAAGCGATGCATCGATCGTGGTTCCCTCCCCGCACCGAGCACAGTACATCGATACGGATTCACGAAGGAGGAGTTACAAGAAGTCTTTGCCCGATATCTAATCATCCTCGACAGAGCGGACACACAGAGCATTTGATAGCGCATTGGAAATGGAAAAAGTGTCCACACTGCAGGAGACACGCCGACTGCTCCGCGCAGCACATGGGAATGGCCTGGAGGCAGATCGGGCAGTCGGGAATTTCTTCTTTGCACTTCTTTAGCAATTTGACGTGATTCACGCGCAGGAAGTCGCTGACGAATGAGTGCATGATGGATGGCGCGCTGTGAAACGTCAACTCGACCTCGTCCTCCTGTACATCGTCTCCTCCGCGCCTTCGACGCGGCATTGTTTACCAAGGAGGCTCTATTTTTTTGTCCCCCCTACAAAAAAAAGCGAACGACATGGACGCCGAGCGCAAGGTCCCCGTCGCCAAGCTGAAGCGTGCCCTTTCCACCATCAAGAGGGATGTCGACGCCAAGGTCGTCACCGGCTCCGTCTGGAAACTGAAAAAAAATGCCGTCGTCGATCGCCTTAGAACTCTGGGGTATGCGAGCAACGAAGAAAGGACTCATCTCCTGCGCAATGCGGCAATGAAAGATCACAAACTACGGCTCCCCGCGAAGATAGCACTCTGATGCTCACCATCGTACATAGTTGAAGAAGGAAACCGGAAACTTAATTTTTTTCTTTCCTGGCTCTCGTAGCGACGCGTAAACGACGTCCTTGTCGCACGCGTGCACTCGGATGCGGTAGAAGTCATGTGCCATATCCACGTAGTCCCTCTTCCACTTGATGTAACAATCGCCTGGCTTGCAATGCCAATGGAATGGGATCATCTCTGGATCGAGGCACCTTTCAGGCGGGTGCAACAGTTCGGTAAATTCTTCGTACTCCCGCACGTCTATCTTGCTGAGGGCGATTTGATTCTTCACATGGGTGACTAAGGTAGTCAAATGACTTCGCACGATGCCACGTCTGTCATATCCATCCTCTTTGTACTCCCTGACGGTCTCCTCGTCCCCCGTACGTATCATCTGTAGGTGCCTCTCGATGAACCGACGATAAGACCGCATGGAAAAAGCGAGCTGATCGACACGATATTCTTCCACCACAGCAATCGACTTTTGCACAGCGCGATCCAGGATTGTAAAATGGTCGAATGATGGGTGCACCATATCAAGAAACCTGAACAGCTTTCGGACAGCCTCATAGTAAGTTTCACGCTTCATCTTACTGACTATGGTGTACGTGACGTGGTATAATGGATCTCTCTTGTACATGCGAGGCTTTTGGCGAGGTTTCCCGCGCTTACGGTTTCCGTTATCCTTCCAGAACCACGAGCTGTCGTCGACGACTGGCGTCGGATCACCTTCATACAGATTCGTGCACCAAAGGAGGCCATTCTCCCTAGGCATGCGCGGATGAAAGCGGTTATCGAACTCTGTCACCTCGCCGCGCATGTACGCAAAGCGAATCTTTTCCCATTCGTTTTGTGCTTTTTGAAAGAAGTGTTGGTCGTCTATGACCTGAGTGTATGCAAAACGACTCAGAATCGCTAATTGCGTCTCAATCGCATCTCCCGCTACCAGTATTTTGCGCTTCTCGAAAATGAGGGACTGGATCTCGGATGGAAGGGTGTCGAATGTGGTCGCCATTTTTTGGATGGTCGGTCGGGGGGGGTTGGTTGATAGACACATACTAAAAAAAATCTCGACGTACGACGGCCAAAGATAAATGACCGAAATCTTACTCGACTTCTTCCTCGTCATCGCCATCAAATCGGTCAACCATTTGCATCTTTGTGCATCTGGAATGACACGTTGCGCACAACGCGCGCAATTTTGAGCTCCGGTGATCAAAGCTTTCCGACCAACCGTCTATGTGATCCACCTCCCACCCCACTTCGTCAAAAGTACCGTCACTCATGTGGAATCTGGGGCAAAGATCCTTGCCATGAGGCGCGGCGCACCGAAAGGATTGTCTACCCGCGATCCACGTACTCTGGGTGGCGCTTATTTTCGGTCGTTTCAACTTGCAACGTTTCAATTGTCCCCTGAGATGCGCAATCAGCTCGGCCGCATCCGCAATGAGCTCGTCTTTCACACGGATCGATTCTTGGAGATCGGTGACAAGTTCCGCCATTGTACCGGGGAATCGTCTTATTCTTATCCGCCAGAAAAAAAAATGTAGGGGTGACGACAAAAAAAATAGTTACCCTCATACAAAAAAGCATGGCGTCGTGTCGCGCAAGTTTCGTCAAGGACGCGCGATCTGCCCTACGAAGAAAGAAACAGACACCTCAGCCGTCTCCCGAACCAAGTGACGATGAGGAAGAGGTCGTTTATGAGATGACTCTTATCGTCCGCAAGAAGCGTGTCAATACAAAGAGTTGCGGAAACGAACGCGCAAAGGCGCAGGCGGCGGAGACGGAGGACGAGATTCCTCCTCTTTCGCTCTCTCCTCGCGCGCGTTATCCTCGTCGACGAGGCGCATGAGCCTCTCATGCTCTTCCTTTGAGAACGCACACAGGACTTTATTTCGCTCTTCCTCTTCTTCTTTTTGGCGGATTGCAAAAGCCTGCGCTCTCTGAAGTTGCTTCATCCATTTGGCAAACTGTTTTTCTTCCCTTTCCTCTTCGGAAACGGCCGGTTTTGAAGGGGCGACATGTTCTTCTTCTGGCACAGGAGGAGGAGCAGGCACGATGACCTCTTTTTTTTCGGTCGCTTCCTTCTCCGAGCGCTGTCGCTCGTCTTCTTTCCTTGCAAGCTCTCGCCTATATTCCATTGTCTTCTTCGCAGCCTCGCGCGCTCTCGCCAGATGATCTCGTTGCTTCTGGGATGTCTGTTTGCCCGTATCGAATATTTCTTTGGGAAGCGTCGTGTCGATGTCGCCTCCTTCGTCCATCTCTCGCCTTTGTCTATTGGTAAGAGAAAATTTTCTTCACCGTTTGAAATCATCCCATATTTTCTGATCCACCTTCCGTGCCGGTCCTCCCATGAGAACAGATGCTAGACGAGCGCGCGCCCAACTCTCCGCGGTCTGCTTCGGTCGCGACCCCGACGAGAAGTAAGCGCCCCTTCCTTTATCAAGCACCTTCTCGATCCCCGCTCTCTTCAGAAGGTTCTTGTCTATCCACGCGTAATCTGATATCTTCTTCCCGTACTTCTTCTCGAATGCCACGACATGCGTGCTGCGTTTGGACTCGAAATCCACGTCTTTCGGACGTTCTTTGCCCTCTCGAATCGACTCAATTTGACGCTTCTTATCGTCTCCCTTCAGATCCGCGACGTAGCGCTTGGGTATCTTGCCCTGATTTCCCGACATTCGTCTTTATTTTTCTATGGGGTAGACAATAAAAAACGCACAATGGAGGTACCCGCGGGACAGCGATACGCGAGTGACTCCAGCCTATTCGGTAGCGCTGTCGGAGGAGTCTCCACGGCCCTGTCCAAAAAATTGAGCTCGAAAAGGGACGCCCTCATAGAAAAGGCAACATCGCGCGCCCAGCAACGACTAACATCCGTTTTCCAGCAAAATGTCCTCGATGAGGATCAGGCGCGTGAGAGAATGGACGCGATGCTTGGCGTCGCATCGGGACTGGCAGTCAGCGGCCCCGCATTGCGTCAGACGGTCAAGGGGGTCAACGCCGCCTACAAGTTCGCGACCGCCCCCAAGCCCCCCGGCCCTCCCGTCAAGCCAGCCACCGCGTCCTCTCCGTCCGAAGGCGTACAAATGGAAGACCTCAACGACTCCTACGTCCCATTTGATGAGTCCTCACTCCCTTCCCGCGGACCTGGAGGCGCCGCATCATCTTCGATGGATGCCGCGGACACATCTGCTGCCACAAGCGCGGCTACCGAATCTGGTGCAGCCGGCGCCACGGCGGG
>Ga0209337_1002774_pt1 | contig 12520 bp, 17 predicted proteins | sample LinPmetageLP53_FD_184044 | JGI IMG/M metagenome (GOLD analysis project Ga0209337, IMG submission 184044) | Marine viral communities from the Pacific Ocean - LP-53 (SPAdes) (version 2) | ecosystem: Environmental > Aquatic > Marine > Oceanic | place: Pacific Ocean | collected 2010-02-08 | reverse complement strand
AATTTTAAAACTGCTCCATGTCTTAATCCGTAATTAAAACTCATGTATATTTTCTCCTATTTTTTCTTTTTATTTTTTTTAGCTTTCTTAGCTTTTGCTTTACCCTTTTTTGTGTAAGAATATTTTTTTCCATTTACCATTGGCATAGTATTTTCTCCAAATTGATATTAGGGAAGAATAAATCTCCCCTAATTATGATTTATATTATCGTCTGATAACGTAAGTTAGTTCCATTTTAGAAGCATTGGTAGATCCACCATTAGTAATGGCTTCAATAACACTTCCTTCATTCACATCATTTAAAGCGGTTGGTTCAACTGCATATTGTTTTCCAGCCGAACTTGTTGCAATATGTGAGATAGCTGCTGAAGTACAAGCCACACCATCTATTTCAAAAGTGATAGCTGCTGTTCCAGTAGTAGTCGCTTTATTATGTGCAAATACTTTTACAATTCTTCCCTTATCAGGCACTACTACAAATGTAGAAGATGCTGCTGATACATCTGGAATTGCTGAAGTTATAAAATAATCGTTTAATGTTCTCATTGTTTTTTCCTTTTTTGATTGCTTCGTTCCGTCATTGACTTCAAAGACCAAACAAAATTATTAATTGAAAGAAGGGGGATTGCTCCCCCCTCTAAGGTAATCAAAGATTACGCAGTAGTTAGATCAAAAATACCACCACTTGCTTTTTCATTTTTAGAAACAAGTGTGTATTCTGCTAATAATGCTTGTTTGTCAGCATCACCAGTTTTTGCAAGATCCATAAGTTGGAAATCTCTTAAAAAAGCTACTCCCCACATATCTGGGCTTATAATATAAGCTGATCTGCTTCTTGAGAATCTATTTGGTACAACTGTTAATGCACCAAAATCAGACTCATATACATCCACTGCATTGACCAATCTTTTGTTTTCTGCTGGATCAAATTTAGTTGCTCCACCAGTAAAAGAAGATAGGACTTGTTTGTTGAATGATCCCAACATAACCATGCTTGGATCTCCACCTTCATCCCAAACTTTTTTAATTGTTTCTTTAAGTTGAGATTCAGTGAAAGCTCTTTGGTTTCCATCAGCTCTAGCGTTTGTACCAGAAGTTCCTGGATCAGCACCAGAACCACCACCTTTGGAGGTGTTAGTTTTAATCCAAGATTCTAGTCCGGCTAATCTTCTAGGTGTAGAATCATTTCCTACGACTGGAGCTTGGTTTGCAGTTAGAGAAGTTTCCATATCTCTTTTAAGTTCTTTTGAACTTTTAGAGATTTGGTAAGCTAACTCATTGTTTCTACCAGCTTTGCTTACAGCTTCTAAAGTACCAGAAACAAGAACCGCTTTTCTTGAGATTTGAGCTCTATTTCCTAGTCTTACTGTTGCTGTTGGAGCTGTAAAAGCAATTTCATCACCTTCAATTTGGTAATTGTCTGCTGCTGCTGCTGCTAATGTATCTGTCTGCCATTCATGTAGAACTGCAGAAGCTTTTTCTTTTGATATTCCACTCATAAATGGAGTGTCTGTTGGTGAAATTGAATATATCACATCTGATAAATCTTCTCTTAAACCAATAGCATCAAAAGCACTGTATGTGTTTGTTACTTGACCCATATTGTTTTTTCCTTATTGTTGAGGTTTATTGTTAATCATATCTAAAAAAATAGAAGTTGCGTCTTGCACACTTCCTGATTTTTTTAAACGACCAAACTTTTCTTTCTTTTTCAATAAACTTACATCAGATTTATCTGTCTTAACTCCTGAAGAAAAAACTTTGCTAGGTTTCGTAATTTTTTTAGCAATGCCAGGTTTGGCTTTTTGCATATTACGATACTTCATTGCATCATTTACCAACATAACAATTCTATGATCGTACACTTGCGAAATTTCTTGGTCATTAAAACCAAAACCTTGCAAATAACTTCTCATATTATTTTTTAAATTAGAGGCCTTAGAAGAGTCTGCAAATTCTGGCATTTTAGTTACCAATTGATTTTGCTGTTCTTGTAAAAAACCCTCAAATTGTTTTTGCTGTTCGACTTGAACTTTTTTTCTAGCTTGAGAAATTTTTTCTTGTTTTCTTCTCATTCTATGTTCAACTCTTGCAGCTTCGGTTGGATCTTCTTCATACAACTCTTCCAAATTTACATTATTCATGTCTTGGTTAAGTTGTGATTGAGCTTCAGACATTAACTGATTCAGTTCATTAATTTTGAGAGAATAGTCTTGTCTTTGCTTGTCCGCTTCAGATTGGAAGGATCTTTTTTCGTTAGAAAGTTCTTCCGTCTTTCGGCGGTAATCGGCATCTCTTGAGTAACCATTTCTCAACTCATCAAGGGTAACTTCTAATTCTTGACCTGCAACTTTTACTTTGTAGGTGGAATCTTGTTTCTCTTGAGTTTCAATCTGTTCTTCTTCTTGAGTTGCTTCTTCTTGTTCCTCCGAAACTTCTTCTTCTTGAGATTCTGTTTCTTCGGATATTTCCTGAACTTCAGGTTGTTCTTCTTGTGAAGATTCCTTATTTTCTTGTTCAGAAGAATCTTGTAATTTTGTTTCTTCTTTAGTTTCTTCTTTTGCTAAAGGTTTTTCACCATTTAACAATCCAGCAATAGATTTTGCTGCTTTTTGTGTATCAGTTTCAGCTCCTTGTAAGGGGTTGGCGTAATTGTCTGACATATTTTCTCCTATATTTAGTTAAAGCTCCTTAAATAAGGTTGGCTTATCCCAAACTTTGGTGTTTAGAATTCTGTGTTTTTGTTATAAGAACTGCGTATATTTTATGTTGCCGCTTTAGCTCATTTGGTAGAGCAGCCGATTTGTAATCGGCAGGTGGTCAGTTCGAATCCGACAAGCGGCACCAAAAATTAAAACTTCTGGCTAGAAATTTGTTTTCTAAAATCTTCTAATTGTTTTGTAGCCAATTTTCCTGTTTCCAACATTTCTATAATGTGTTGTTCTACTTTTTCTACCACATTATAAGCTAACCAAAGCTTTTCTCTAGCTTCAGTTTCGGTAGCTCCAGTTTTAAATAAACTGGTAGTGTATATTTGTTTTAAATTATCTAAAGATTCTTTAAAAAGTGTATTATCTAAAAGTTCTCTAGCCTTGTTCGATTGGCTGATCTCCTGTTGGAGCTTCGCTTGTTCGTTGCTGTTCATCTAACCCTTCAATTTGTTGTCCAAAATTTTCAGTTGCTTGTTGTGCTTGGTTGATAGATTTAGTTGCGTTATTTACTACTACCTTATTTAGCTCTGCTTCCATTCTCATTTTAGCAGAATCTATTTGAGCATTATATTTAAGTTCTAATTCTTTAATTCTAGTTTCAAAATCTAAAACTAATCTTGCATTGTCTGATTTTAACTCTTGTTGTTTTAAAGCAAGATCCGCTTGTTTTCTTTTGTTCTCACTATCAATTCTAGTGAACTCAATTTTCTCAATTGGTGTTAATGGTGGGGGTGGAGTAGGCTGAACACTTTGTTTTCCTACATCAGGATTGACAAAATAGTTTTCAACATTTTTAAGTCCTGCGTTCTCAACCATTTTAGTCAAACTATTGTAAATGTTTTTCAAAGTAACCATTGGATATTCTTTGCCACCTTGTAATTGAAATGCCTGGAGTTGTTTTTCCAAAATACTATTTAAGATAATAAGCTGTTGATCTTTTGAACCTGATCCTAAACCAACTGTAATAGAAATATTATATCTGTTTCTCCATTCGGTAGGATTGACTGGAATAAATTGATTGTTTAATTGTACGATTCTTTCTTTGTCTTGGTACTTAACTGTTAATTCAAAAATTCGTTTAAATAAATCTTTCACACCTGTTTCTGCAAACACTCTAGCGATTAACTCCATACGCATTTGCGTTTGAGTCATCACACTGTTCACACCAGTTGCGGTTTTGTTTAAACTTTGTGCATCTAATCCTTGAGAATATCTAGTAACACCAGTTCTTGATTCTCTAACTGTGTCTAAGTATTCTAATAATGGGAAAGCTTGTTGGTTAATGGTTTGATTTTGCATCGGCATCATCACTTGAGAAGGCGGTTGTTTCGTTCTAACCACTCCACCAGGTCTGGAAGTAAGTAGGTCATCCAAATTAACCATACCATCCATGATAGCCACTCTATTATTGTTGGTTAAATACATATTATCCAACAATTGACGCATGACAGTTGATTTTACTAACTGAACATCTTCCACTAATTCAGAAACACTTCTTCCATAAAACCTATGCGGCATAGGAATAGGGGTTAGCGAACAAAAAGGAGTATGATCGCAAGTCATGTTTTCTAAAATCTCATTGGCACTGCCACCAGCTACAATTACTTTTCTAAGCTCTGCAACACCATCTCCATCCATGTCCACTTTGACATAGCACTCATAAATTTCTATTTCTTCGGTTGATTTATCCGGTGCATTGTTAATCGGATTTTCATCAATATCTGAAAATCTTGTTAATCTTTCTTCATCGGTCAAAGAGCTATTGGAAGTAGGAAGGTTTTCTACTACATCAGCATCATAACCCATTTCAATCAGTTGGGATCTAGTTTTTAAAACTCTATGTGCAACAAAAGAAGATTCTTCAATAGATTTTGCATTTCTTTGAATTAAAAATTCTTCAGGTGGAACATTTTCTATTTTAACTTTGCCAAACCCAACAGTTCTTTTAATAATAATGTTGTGTAACAAAGGAACAGGAACATCGGCCATCTGTTGGTCAGCAGGAATTTCTTGTCCTTGCTGTTGAGCCATCAGTATCATCTGCTCCATCTTTTCTTTAAGCTGTTTTATTTGTTCTTTAGCAGCCTCATCTTCAAAAGACTCTTCTTCAACAATCTCTATATCTTCATCATCAATTAATAATTGATATTCTTGTTCGCTTAAATTTTCATAAGTTTCTTGCTCAACTTTTACAGAGTCATCCCAATAAACTTTTACTATCCCATTTTTTTCTAAGAGTGCATCTTTAAACCAAGTGTAGAAAATAGAAAAACCAGGATTGTCTTTATTGAACACATAATTGACATAATTGGTTGCCTGTTCTGCTAAAGCCACATCTTCAGATTTAACTGGTTCGCATTTTACTACTTGTTCGGATGCGGTAAAAATTCTAAGTAGGTTAGGCAAAATAGTTTCAATAGTATCTGCTACATCAGTGGACACCACTTGGGATCTACCTTCAATTTCAGTACCAAGCTTTTCGCCCATGTAATACTCTAAGGACTTTTTTCTGGCAGAACTTAAATTGCCTCCCATAAATCCTAATGAGTTATTAATCTCACTACCAATAATTGCTTTTAATTCGTTTTCTGTTTTTTTTGCCATCTAAATAATATAATTTGTATTGACTGGTATTTCTTGTTTCCAGTTGGATAGTTCTGCACCTAGTCCAATAATTCCAGTTCTAAATGCGTCTGCACTATGACTTGCATAATTGTGCTTTGGTTTATTTCTAAAGCATTGGTTTAGCTCATCCCATTTTTTTTGGTATGCCTTTAAAGACTCAACACCTTGATAGCAATTATTCTTGTCAAACACACAATCAGGTAATGCTTTTCTTACAGCTTCAATGCCATCTTCAATAGATAGTTTTGGAGCTACTTCAAAAGATATGCCTAACTCTAAAGCACTCTCCAATCTTGACTTACCATAAGCTCCAAGTTCCCTAACTTTAATGTCATGGGGAGCAATGTGTCTGATATATTTGTAATCTTTTTGATCTAAAATATTTGCGTAATGGTCTAAACCTTGACCTGCGTTTTCGTAATAATCTATTAATCGTATTTGTTCTTTATGCCTTTGAGCAAACCAAATACAGGTTTGATCGTTCATGCCTAAATCCCACCATGTTTCTGTATCTAGGTTTTCATCATAAGGAACTTCACAAATTTTTCCTTGAGAATCTAAGTTATCCAAAATATTACCATAGTATGATCCGGTAATCGCAGCTTGGAAGCTACATTCAAATTCCTGTTCATACAAATCATTGCTCATCATCTTTTGAGCAGATTGTAATTCTTCTTGGTCTAATATTTTGGTTTCACTAGCTTTAAATACACAAGAATACCAATCCTTGTTTTCTTCAGCTAATTGATACAATTGGTAAAAGTAATTTCTTCCTTTGGGTGTACCTATGAAGATACAAAAACCTTTTCTGTCTGCTAAAGCAGGTCTAACTACTTCAGGAAAGATACTTGGCTTTATGCTTTGCGTTTCATCAAATACACATCCATCCAATGCCAGACCTCTTAAAGCTTGGTCATTTTCAGCACCTAGAATAGTGATCCTAGATCCATTAGGTAAATCTGCTCTTAGTTCAGACTCATTAAATTTAGTGCCAGGTATTTTACCTGCAAATTGTTTTATATAATCCCATGCTGTCGCTTTACCTTGTTTAAAAGTAGGCGAAATAAAAGCATACCTTGAGTTTGGCAAAGGACTAGTTAGTGCAGCTCTTAACAAGTGGTTGATGCACATAACTGTTTTACCAGCTCTTCGGTGTAACACTAAAACTGAAAATCGGTGCTTATCAATTTTTTGGTGCAAAAATTTTTGCAAATCTCTTGGCTTGTAAGGAATCTCAATAATTGCCATTTTAAAACAAAACCCCCCTTAATGCAGGGTACAATCTTTAGGTCTAAAATCTTTGTCTGCTAGTCCAAGCTCTTCCATTAAATACACACTAAACAAATCACATTCTGGTAGATCATGGAAACCTGAGAAGTGAACTACAACTTGCTTACTATCTTCTTTGACATAGATAATAGCTGCGTAAGGTTTTTCATCTAATAGTGCCATAGTTTTTTTCATGTTTATCTGTTTGAAAGTCCTATCAATATTTCAAAGACGGCGGACTTAAATTTTGGTGGTATGGGTCGTCAAAAACCCCCCCTATTTTGCATATAAGTTTGAGTTATTGATTGGGAAGCATTGACCTGGATTAATAACCTTTATTTTGTAGGGTTTTTTTTAGAAGTTATCTTACCGGTTATCTTAGCTGCTTCTTTTTTAATTATTTTGTTAAATATTCTAGTTTTAATTGCATTAACTATAAGAACTTTGTGCTATTTTCTTGTTCGTTTCTTACATTAAATCAGCATAAAAGCTCATTATTGTTGCCATTTAATTTGTATTAATTCATCACCAACCTTAGCATTTAGCTCTGTTTGCTTACCATAAACCTTGCTTTGTAGTCGTTCAGCTCTCCATTTGGCCAAACTTAGGTACTCTTTTATTAAATGAGTCTTGCCTAAATCTACCTTTTCAGAGTGCCTGGCATCTTCCAAAGTCTGATCCAATAAGCTCTGAGCTTTAGATAATTCGTAATCAATTCCATCTTGTTTAGCTTCTTCGTATTGCTTTCTAACTTCTGGGTATTTCTTGAACCATTTTCTAAGTGATTGCCAACAAGGCCTGTTCTTCATAGTTGGGGAAAGCACATTTCTAAGGCTTTTTCCCAGTGCTAGATCCTCACAAATAGAATTAACGATCTTTTGGCTATATTTGACAGACATTGATCTTTTTGTGGTGTTTTTGACTAATTCTTTATTCATTTATTATTAGTTTATTTAGTTGCTATAGATTGACTGTTTGTTGCTTTCAGGTATAACTTAGTTAATGATTCGTAACTTAACAAATAACAAAGGAGTCTGCATGAAAAACTATAAAAGACCAAAGTATATCATTAAATTAAATGGTAAAATAATATCTACTAGAGTAGTAAAGAAAAAAGCTGTTACTTTAATGATATTGCATTCGGAAAAAACAGGTGTTTTTAATTCTATTGATACCTATTACAATGTCCACCATCCTAGATATTTGGTTCATAAGAACGACAATCCAAATGTTATTTTTTATGATTGGAATGTATTTAAAAAGGTTGGCAACGATTATATAGTAGAGTTTAATTATTCTCCAATAAGAAAATTAATTGACATTAAGAAACAAGCTAAAAATTCTGAATATATAGAATTTCATAAACCAATAAAGGAGGTTGCATGAAAAATAAAGACTATCCAGGTATAGCAAAGATATTAGAAAAGCATTTAAAAAGAAATTTCTTTAGTTTTATGACCTTTAAACAGGTTAGAGAATTAAAAGATAATTCTAATATTTATCAATTCCCTATTCAATCATTTTACAAAAATAATCAAAAAAAAAAGGGTAAAGGGGATTGGCAAAAGGGTTGCTAAAAAGATATAATTATATTTACAATTATAATACCCCTTAGAGTAATTTTGTCATGTTTGACAAGTTGAATATTGATTGAATATTTATTGACCTTTTATTTTAAAAGCTTTTTAATACCTATTCTATTAGCGGTTCTACAACACTCATAAACAGCATTATGATATTTTAATCTAATTCCTTCCTTACTGATAGGCATATAGAATTTTTTTAAATCATTAAAAGATATTTTATGAGGGAAGTTCCTAAGTTGTATAATCTCCCTATCTTTTTTATGTAGTTTTAGCAGTATGCTTATAACGAATTCATATACAGCAATCTGGTGGGGATTTAACCTCAATGTCATTTTAGGCTTTTCATGGTAGGAGTGATCCATCTCATCAGGCTTTATAGTTAGCAAATCGTACATGGAAGGAGCATTTTTACAAAGTTCCTTAGGCTTTGGCAATTTAGAGTCTACAAAAGATGCAATCTGAAAAAAGTTGTCCAATTGGTTCGGATCAAGTTTTTCAGGAAAGCGGTTTATCATAATGTGGGTAATTTCAAATCAGTTTGTATTATTAATTGTAATTTAGTATTTATTGAGTAGCGAAAATCATACATGGTAGGACTAAAAATCATACATCCCCCCTATTAAATTTGATTACTTTTCCACAGCCTTTTAATTGCTTAATCGTTCTGACTTGATGCAAACCTTTTTTAATTTTGTTTCTTTTATTCTTATTATGCTTAATAAATTCCTGGATTTTTGGGGGATCAAAAGAATATTCATTTGGCTCATTCTTTCTAGGCTGTCTAAACCCTACTAAACCAAACATAGCTAACCGGTCTAAATGTCTTATGAGAGTTTGCCTAGTTTTAATGCCGGTTCTTTGCATAATATATCTATGGCTGGGTCTAATTCCATAAGGTGCATTTTCTAAGCTCTTCAAAATAATATAAATCATTTTTTCAGCAGCATTTAAATGAGGATTGTTAATCAAGTCATTGGTAACAATGGTATAAGAAACCTTGTATTTAATTTGTTTTTTCATATAACTTTTCCATTGTTTTTCCGTTCCAATAATAACCTTTGATTTTTTTTCTTTTAAAATTAAAAAAAGTTCTCCAAAACCATGACCTAAAAATAGACATACAAGTAAAAATTACAGCAATGTGAAAGCTTTCAAAAATAGTTGGATGCATATTAAAATAAGGAAAAATGAGCATTTGAATACCAATTGCCAACAATAGTCCTGAACCAACATCAATAATACTTTCAAATAGATTTCTCATTAAATAAAACAAACTCCTTCACATTCATCTAATTCTGAAAATTCCATTTGGTCAGGATTTTTATTCTCAAAATCAATGTCTTTTAGTGGTTTTTTTCTACTATGCAGAAATAGTTTAGCAGTATCGTTAATAGTATTATAACTTCCTTTGTAATTTCTTATTCTTTCATCTAGTTCTATGGCTTTTGTAAAATAATTAGGATAATTTTTTTTTAAATCTATCCATCTATCCTTTGAATTGTATGGACAAAACCAACAAGCTGATCTAGGTGGTATTATATAATCATTATCTTGTAGCCACTTTTTACAATCACTTCTTCGCATTTTCACATCTATAAGGGGGTAAGTATTTTTAAACCATTTGATTGGATTGGTTTTTGTTCTTACTATTTCGTCCAATGAAATACCCATTAATAAATCCACAGAAATTCCCTTTTTTATTCTTTCTCCTTTTTTTAATTTTAATGCTTTTCTAATTTCTTGATATACAGGTTTTATTTTATAAGTATTAGTACACTGCCTTCTTATAATTGCTCCCTTACCTTGATCCATTATGTGAAAAGGTATGTCTATATTTTTTTTAAAAGTATCTTCTAATAAATCACCAGCACAAACAATTTTTATGGGAAATGAACATTTTTTTATTAAAAATTCTAAATGCTTATAAGTATCATCCGTTTCATGTTTTGTGTCTGCAAAAACTGCAAAATCTATAGGTTTAATTAATTTATGCTCAATCATTAATGCAAGAGTTGTGCTTTGTACTCCAGCTCCAAGTGATAATACTCTTAAATTATTTTTCTGTTTCATAAATGGCCAGTCCTATTTCTTTAATGATTTGGGGAACGATTGAGTTTCCAAGTGCTTTGATTCTGTTGGCTCTACCTTTGTCCAGTCCATAGGATATCCCATCAGGAACTCCACAAAGTTTGGATTGAGTTTGCCACCAGCTCTCCTTGCTTGTGCTTCCAGACATTTTGATGCTTGTGTGTTTCCCTTGAGTCTGTACTTGTGTTCGCTGTGAGTTGGTGTTGGTAACATTTTCTCTTTCTCCAAAAATAGCATTGTGTCCGATAACTTTGCTCCGAATGTACTGTTCGGATTGTTCTTTTTCCTTAGAATAAAACTCCCTGATTTCGTTCTCTCCACCCTTGAGCTCTGCTCCCCCCCTTCTTCGCAAACCACTGATGGTGTTGGGTACATCATTACTGCTGCTGTTAAATTGTGTTGCATTGCTTTTTGTAATCCTTTTCTCTTGATTAAAGTTTCTGGATTCTCTTGACCTGATGCTCTTGGCGTTGGGTACATCTGCCGAACTGCCATTGTTAATGGCGTTCCCCCTTGTGAATATTTTTTCGTTCTCTCTGATGCTGAGTCTTGAGTTGGTGTTGGAAACATTTTTAATGTGTCCACTAGATTTAGACTGTGGCTGCTCTTTCCGTCCTTCGTCAATCTTCTTCCTGCCTTTGTTAATTTCATGTTGGGATGTTCTATTTCTTGCGTTGTTGGTGTTGGCAGCAACGATCCAGATTCTTGCTCTTTTGTGCCAAGCTCCTTGCGAACTAGCTGAAATATTAAAAGTTTGGACTTCGTAACCTTGAGATTCCAAGTCATTGTGTATTCCTTGCAAGATTTGTCCATTTGAGATGTTAGTAAGGTTTTGCACATTTTCGCCAATAATCCATCTTGGCTTAGCCTCCTTAATGACTCTAAACATTTCATCCCAGAGGTATCGTTCATCATCTTTTCCTTTTTGCTTACCGGCAATTGAGAAGCTTTGGCAGGGAAATCCTCCGACAACGACATCTGCTTGAATTTTTCTTGCATCTAATGTTTTAATATCCTCATAAATAGGAACATCTTTCCAATGTTTTCGTAAAACTTTTTGACAAAATTTATCCTGTTCACAAAAACCAACAGTCTTAAAAAATCCTGTGCTTTCCAAACCAAGACTAAAGCCACCAATGCCACTAAATAAATCCAAAACATTCACACCAATTCCTTTTTCATATCCATTCAATTTTAGGTTTGCCGCTATAATTGACATCATAAATAAACCATCCAAAAGCCATTAGACCACCAGCTAATTTTTGAGTAGATTCTTTTTTAAAAGGTACTCTTCTTGAGAAAATTAAAACTTTTTCTAATTTATTTTGATTAAATATTAATTGCCTTCTTTTAATTCCCTCTAAATAAGAAATTTTTGAAAGCATAACGACTTTCTTTTTTGCTAAATCAAAAGATTTTAAAGTAAATTCAGTTGCAAATTTAAATGGTGGATTGGTTACAATATTATCTACTTTTTTAGTAGATTTTAAAAAATCAATGCCATGATCTCCATAACCTCTATTAATTAAATCAGAGGAAATAACATTGTAGCCATTTTTAATCATTACCTTTGACATTGCACCATTACCGCAAGCACATTCCCAAATATCGCCTTCAAATTTTTGTTTATCTAACAAAGCTTGAGTTGCACTTTCTGGAGTAGGGTAAAAATCATCTTTCTCTCTATCTCCATTTGCATTATGTCCAACATAAGCTAAAGCTGAACTTGTTTTCACACCAATTCCTTTTTTAAAATTTCTTTTAAGGGAAACAAATCCTGTTGCGGAATACCCCAGACTTTAGGTCTATGAGCTTGGCCAAAGTCAGTTAAATATTTATCCTGCATGGCATCTTTTGCATAAATTGCACCAGCAATAGTAAATTCAGGAGTATTTTCTAAAACTAAAATATACAAATCTTCTGGCTTGGCATTTTTTCTGATAATTAAAAAATTATTATTTTTCTTTTGCTGCGTTCTAATTTGTAAATGTTTCCCATTATAAATTAGGTCAGGTTCTTTCCAGGAATTGACATGGCAGCCAAAATAAATGTGAAGATGTTTTGCTGTTGCAACTTCTCCCATTGCACCCATGATGGAATCTTTGGCCTGATCGGTAAAGCCTTTATTGTAACCGAATCCAAATCCCTTTTCCATTCGGATATTTTCTAAACATCTGGAAAGTCCGACCATACTCCCAGAATCTATTTCGTACCATTCAAGGCGCACCACATTACTCACAG
>Ga0209337_1002773_pt1 | contig 12522 bp, 19 predicted proteins | sample LinPmetageLP53_FD_184044 | JGI IMG/M metagenome (GOLD analysis project Ga0209337, IMG submission 184044) | Marine viral communities from the Pacific Ocean - LP-53 (SPAdes) (version 2) | ecosystem: Environmental > Aquatic > Marine > Oceanic | place: Pacific Ocean | collected 2010-02-08 | reverse complement strand
GGGCAGTATTCTCTTTCTACGAGGGGTCGTATGACCTCACACTGGAACAGGCACTGGAAGAGCGTCAGCGACGTGCGGTGGAGCCTTTTAATCAAGCGATTTATGAGAACTATATGAAATCCATAACGAATGGATAAGTGGCTACAGCCAAGGGAGGGGCTTGATACCTCCTGCACTTGACGTTTGTCAAGCCTTGTGACCTGTCGATGGTCACCTCTCTTCGGAGTGCTCAGGTAGAGGGAAAATCAACTACTCAACAAGGATACACAATGAATCATTTACGACTCGTCCAAGACGATGGCATTTGGATGCCTACTTCACGGCAAGCAAAACTCTACAAACTTTGGGATCAACTCAAAGCCGAGGAGAAGACTTCCGACGAGGTGATCAAAGCAGTCTGTCGATTTAAGCAGACTGTCTATGACGCTCAGGTAACAATGACGGTACAAGCGAACTTAGCGTTGGACTTGGGAGACCTAGAATGGGGTCACATCGTTGCTACCATTGCTCTACATCGCAGAGGGTGTTGGGGTGACTGTGACGCTCACGATAGGCTCAGGAACGACGAGAACCCTTACCTGTCAGTATGGCAGAGCAAGGGTAAGAAGTATTGGATTATGAAGCAGGAATTGCCTTCTAGTCCTGAAGGAAGCAGTTTGGTGGTTATGTTGCCATCGGACTACTGAACGAGCCAAGGGCAGGGGCTATATCCTGCCTGCACATCCTCTACTTGGGGGGTGCGTTTCACCTGTTCGATGGTGGCTAGGCTGTGACGTAAACAGCATCTTACTACTACTCACACAAGGAAAAACCTCAATGGTTACCTATAATGATGGCGATCTACGCACAAACCCGAACACAACAATAGACCTAGATGGCGAAGATGGCAATGCGTTTGCGTTGCTCTCGTTGGCTTCCAGTGTTGCAAAACGATGTAAGTATTCGAAGGATAAGTCGGATCGCTTGCAAAAGGATATGATGTCAAGTGATTATAAAAACCTTGTTCGAAGATTGGACAGAGAGTTCGGAAGCGTTCTCACGTTCGTTACGAGTGATGAAGAACTTGTAGCAGCCTGCAAAGGGGGTTCGAATGAGTAAATCAACGTACAGCGTATTTCTCCGTTGGAATCCCAAAGGGGACAGTCATTCCGCATATGGCAAGGGGTATGTCAACTACCTTTGCGAGATCAAAGCATCCAACTTGGCAGAAGCCAAGAAAGAAGCAAGAGAGTATCAAGATGATATGGACTTGGGATTCTTGGAACTTTTAATGACCAAGGGATCGGTCAGATCGACCTTTGAGCAGGATGGTATGTTTGACGTAGGTTGCGTCATAGGGCGATCTTCTTCGATCTACCACTACCCATCAAGAACGAAACCTACACGTCGGTGGACTATCCTAGCCCGTAGAGGTGAAGTAGCCTTTGGGGAGGCTGTAGGATGATACCAAAATTAAAGGATGGTGTGATTTTCCACATCAATGAGGACATCCTGTGTTCAGATTGCGTCAATGACCTCCTCCGCTCTCGCTCATTCTCTGTCTATACAGAATGGAAGTTTGAGAAGGCTTGGATTGACTTGTGCCAACCTCTCTCTATTTGTATCGGTGATGTATGGTATTGGCTCACTCAGTTTGGATGGGTCGGCTCCGATCAACTAGAGGATCTCCACTATTCCGTTGCGTCCAAACACTAAACCTTATTCTCATTGTAGCCCCTTCGGTCTTCGGATCGTTGGGGCTTTTTTTTTGCCTTTTTCTATGCAATCTCACAATATGTCTTTCAATGCGGTGTAGGCTTCTGTCCGTGTCCCTGAGTATTCTTCTAGTGCATTCAAAATGCTCGTAAGGTTGTTCGGGGAGGTGTAGACCACTTCAGAGCCGTGGGACAGGTAGAGATAGACACTCGTGGCATTTGAGGACGCTCTAGCGGCTACTTGAGTGTATGAGGATGGGTCTTCAAGGAACTCGTTTGGCTCGGAGCGTCTGAGATCCCCTGCTACTACTTCCAACGTAATATGCTCTCCTTGTATTCTCTTGACCCAGTATCGTATGACCCGAATCCCATCTGTGCTATTGTAACTATCCTCTGTAAGTATCCAATCCATACGCTTACCCCTTAAAAAAGGAAACCCCATCCCCGAAGGGACAGGGCAACCAAGAACTACTACTGCACTAAACAAGGAGACCTTGCCTATACAATACTATCCTTTCCTTTCGATAGGGGCAACCTTTTATATTCTTTTTTGTGCTATCTCTTAGGAGGTTTGACTTTTGCAAACTTGAACATAGCCATTCTAGCCCACTCTGAAAAGCCCATTTCTTCGGTTGCAGCGGCTGCTCTGAGGATTGCTTCCTCTTCTTCGGAAACACAGACTGAAAGATTGTATCCTCGTCTTTTTTTGCTTCCTTTATTGTGACCCTTCTTAGTTCTACGAAGCGTTTTCAATACATCTTCGGCTTCTCTATCTTCTTCTCTATCTTCTTCGCTCTCTTGTTCCGCTTCTTCTTCTTTTTCCATCTCTATTGGATTTTCTTTTATCCTCTTTTGAAATTGAGGTAATTGCATTCTCTTCGGTTGGAAGTCTGTAGATTGCTTTTCGGTATCGTTAGTCGATTTCTGACGTGCCCAAGGGTTAATTTTGCGTCTCATATATTATATTATCCTTTATTTCACAAAGTTCCTTGTCATTGTATCCTGAGTGAGTAATCTTGACAATACAATCTTTATTTCTCACACAACCTGTTGATATAATGGAGGGCAAGATGCCTAGAAAAAAGAAAGAAGAAGAAGTAGTAGAAACAACGTCGGTAGATGACTTGATCGATGAAACTCCCATAGGTTCAGATGACACTCTTGATGAAGAGAGTGCAGAAGAGCAAAAGGAGAAGTCTCGCCTTACTTTAGGCTCACTAGACCACAGTGATCTTTTTGCTGACTTCGATCCCGATGAGGAAGAGGACATTGAGCAAGAGTTTGATTTTGATAGAACAAGCACCAAGTTGGATGACCCTCCTTTGGTTGGTGGTTCAGGCTCCCATTCTCAGATGTTCGGAAATAGAGCGGCAAGTCCTCAAGGTCGTGCAATCTCACCCCGTCTCTACGCTCAAGCGGCTCAGTTCCCAACCTGTACTCAGTTGAGAGTGTGGAAGTGGGAGAATGGTGTTCCAGTAGGTTTGGGAGCGATTGATGCAATGGCTTCGGAGGAGGATCTTGTCAGAGAGTTCTTCAATGCAATGCCTCAAAAGGGAGAAGGCAGGTGTCAGTTTAAGATGAGACCTATCGACATAAATGGGAACGAGTTGGGCACAGAGATCAATTGTATTATCTCGGAACATCACGCAGCCATTCAACGCATTAAAAGGATGGCGAATGTCGAAGAGGATGAGCCAAGCAGAAGAAGGCGATGGGAGGACGACGAGGAAGAACGTTTTCAACCTCAATGGGGACGTATGATGGATATGGGCGAAAAACGAGCCGAAATCCTTGAACGGCAACTTGAAGAAGAAAGAGATGCTTTAAGAAGAAGAGAAGAGCAACGAATGCAAGAACAAGTTGATCTCGCTACCTCCGCAGCACAGGGTGTTCAAGTACTCACAGAACGTATGATGCAAGATGAGTCCAAACGGGCTGAACGGGCTATGACAATGCAGACAGAACAGTCACAAACACTTATCACAACATTGACATCTATTTTTGCTCAACAACAAACAATGCTTCAGGCTCAAATGGAAACCCAAAGACGACAAGATGAGTATCGCCTTGAACAAGAAAGACAACGTGCGGCTCGTGAGCGGTTAGAAGCGGATCAAAGACGAGAAAGAGATCGCATAGAACTAGAAGAAAGAAGACGAAGAGAGAGAGACGAATACGAACGTAAAATGCAAACAGAGAGAGAGACTGTGGAGCGGAAGTTGCAGAAGGAGCAGAAAGAGATGGAACTTCGAATGCAGCGAGAACGTCAGGAAGTTCAAGTTAAAATGCTTCGTGAGAAGGAAGAACGGGAAGCAAGAGAACGTTGGTTTTCTGAAGAACGATTGCGACGTGAGTCTCAAGAAAGAGAGGACGGTCGCCAAAGAGAGCAGGATAGGACTCGTCAGCACGAACGTATGATGCGTGAGTTGGAAGTTCAGCAGCAAAAGGATAGAGAACACGCAGAACGTATGATGATCTTATCAAAGCAAGAATTGCAAACAAAGGCTATGGGTGGTTTGGGTGAAATGATCCCAATGGCGACAGGTTTATTGACCAAGTTTGGTCTTGATCCTTCGGACGTAGTTCAAAAAATCTTTGCACCTGAGCAAGAAGCCCCTTCAATGTGGGAAAGTACATTGCCAAAACTACTTGGTGCAGGTGCGGACATTGCTCGTGTAGCGATGTCAGCAAAAGGAGCACCCGTTGCCCCAATCCAAGCCCTTCCTCAACCCCTACCCCAGTTACCTGCACAGAGCGATTATATGCAGCAAATCAACTATGAAGAGCAGTTGGCTAGAATGAAGCAATATGAAACCGAACCCATCGGAGGAGAAGAACCCATTGGAAGAGAAGAGCCAGTACGATCTCAGGAATATAGACCCCCCAACGAAGGCGGAGTAGTGTCCTATAAGGATACAAAATTAGGGTATCAAAATCCTGAATACCTTCAGGAAACCAATATGGATACTGCATCCAAATCGGGAATGACACTAGGTGAACAGCGTGATGCTCGCAATGGTCTTACTCAACTTGTACAAACTCTACATTCCTCCGACATTGCTGAATGGGAACCTCTTATTACAGCAGGCTTAATGGCAGAGCCTCAAATCTTTACTTACATACAGTCTGTTACAGTGCGTTCTGCTCTTTCTGAAGCAGGAGCGGACATTACTTTGACTGAAAACATTGTACTAGCGTTACAAAAATCCACACTTGTTCCTGATGACCTTAATTATGGAATTAACAACAACCCAACGGAGATCAACCAATGAAATATGAACTATCAAAAGAAGAGTTTCAAACCATCCACACTACTGCTTTAAAAATGGTAGGGATGGTGTGTGAAGTAATTGAGATTTCAATTCGCAATACTCACGAAATAGAACTTAAAAAATTGGATCTAGACGAACGTCGTCAGTCTTTCAAAGAAGCAGAAGCAGGAATGCTGAGAGTGCGTCGCTCCGAAATGCCAATGGAGGATATAATGGAGGAGGAGAGTTCTGAAGAGACCTTGCCTTTTCCAAGACCCGTTGAAGAGGAATCATTACCTGAAAGTGAGTTTACTGTATTCTTGGAGACCAAGAACTACAGCGATCACCAAATAAAAGGTAAGTTCTACCTAAGTGAACTGTTGAAGGTTTGGCTTGTAGGATTCCGAAAGGATGATGTTGAACAACCCGACCGAGGAGAACACCTAGAAGAGTTATCTCGTGATGGTCATCGTAGTGGTGCAATCGTATCCTATGCGATGGCTATTGGAGGACTTACCAAAGCGGTATGGAATGCTCTCTACCTTCTTGTGCACGTTCAGGAAGAATCTCAGTGGTCTGAGTACCTTGACGCTGAAAATGTTCGTTACATTGCAGGACATATGTGTCAAGTTTCCTCCCTATTCCTTCAGCCTCTAGCCGATGAGTTCGAATACCCCAATCCCCTAGCCTTTATGGAGCAAAAATGAACAATCAATTTATATGTGCTTTGAGCGGTATCAAAGTAAAAGAAGAAGAAATGGAAGATGTAGATTTCCCCGACGGGTGGGTAGAAGTTCGGATCACAAGACGTTTCGTAAATCCAAAATGGGATGCCATACAATACGTAAAAGCAGGTTTGATACAACAGTATCTTCAGAATATGCCTGAAGAGACAAGGGACGAACAGATAATGGCGATCTCTATTCAAGTCGAAGCACAGTATTCGTCTTTGGAATCTCAAACCGAAAAATATGTTGAAGATGAGATCACCAAATATATCTCCAATCCTGACAACAACCCTTCGATAATGGCTGAGTATAATAAACTTCGAAAAGCACTTGGTATGAAGTTAGAGAAGTTAGAGGAAGAGTCAGAAAACGAAGTTACAGAGGATAAATGAATGAGACGGGTAATCGTCCGTCTTCGCAATGCTGAGGATGTAAATACTCTCTCCGAACGAGTTGGTGTTGATCTGACCTCTGCCACGTCTTTAAAATGGATCGGTGGCTTTCCTGACTTGTTTGGTTCCACGGTATCTTACGAAGTAAAAAGTACCATAAGAAAAAGGGATAATGATTGGATCGATCTATCTTCTTATCACTGGAATGGTATGCCACTTTATAGGTCAAGGAAAGTCCGAGCCTATTCGAAGATACGTATTGAAACCAACTTATCTTCTGAGAAATTGTCGGAGGTTTTCGAACAACCTTTGACCGATAAGACAAAGAGCCTGTGGTATCCCCGTTTAAAAAATCGATCTTTGACGGAGAAGGCTTGGAGAAGTCAGCGACCTATAAAGCCTCGTTATCCTTTGTACATCATCTCCAAAGGTCGGTGGGAGAAGTGCCGTACGGCTCACGCTCTTGATTGGATGGGTCTTGACTATCATATTGTGGTGGAGCCGAGCGAGGAGAAGCAATACCGAGAAAAGTGGGGCGATAAGGTTCTTGTTGGAGACTTCGATACGACTACAGCATCTTCTATTCCTGTCCGTAACTGGGTCAATGAACATTGCACGGCTGAGAAGTATTGGCTTCTTGATGACAATATAAATTACTTCTATCTTCTGAACAACAATGAGAGTTGGCGGTGTAAGACAGGGGCGATCTTTACAATCATCGAAGATTATGCGGCTAGGTTTGAGAATGTTGCATTGATTGGGATGAACAAATTAGGCTTCTGTAAGCCCACAGACCGTGTGGCTCCGTATGTTCTCAATACGAGGGTATATTCGATCACCTTGTTGAATAAAGCAATGAATGAGAAGGTGAAGATCGATGGGCAGTTGTGGAGGGGTCGTTATAACGAAGACACTGACTTGAACATTCGATTCCTCAAGGCAGGGTATTGCACAATCAATTTTCAAATGTTTCTTGGGGACAAGACCACGACTCAGCGATGTAAAGGAGGCAATACAGACACAGTTTATGTGGATGAAGATCGTAGATTGAAGTTCGCTCAATCTTTGGTAGAGCAACATCCTGACGTTGTGGAAGTGGTTGAAAAATGGGGTCGATACCAACACAAGGTAGATTGGTCGGCATTTAAGGACAATGTTTTAATACATAAAAAACCTTATTCTGTGTATGACTATTCTTTATCTCTTGGAGGATATGAGGATAGCACTCAAACTGGCTTCTAAGTTTGTTGCATTACTGTAGCCAGTATATGATATGCTATACACCTATTATATAGAGAGTAGCAATGAGAGAAGCACATCCTAACTTTTCGGCAGCGACACGACCCATCCAGTTGGAGCAACCTCAAACATACCATCTTCCTGAATGGGATGGTTTTAAAGATCCCAAGAAGTTACAGATACTTCGGGAGATCGTCCTTCAGTATGGTCGTGATCCTAGAATTGCTCAGTTGGCAGTAGAGATATGCCGTCGAGCCAAATGTAAGCCACGGGAATACAAAAAGCAGGCTTCTTGTCTTTTGAAGTGGGTTCAAACGAACATTTACTATGTCAATGAAGCAGGTGAAAGATTACAAAGTCCGATGTATACATTGAAGACGGGAATGGGAGATTGCGATGATATGGCGATTATTTTGTGTTCATTCTTTGAATCTCTCCGACTTCCTTGGAAGTTGGTAATTTCAGCCAGTACGCCCAGTGGTTTGGTTCGTTATCACGAAGGTGATCCAAACTTCAAGCCCCTCGCCTACAGTCACATTTATTGTATGGTTGGAGATCGTCCTTTCACTCCTAAAAAATGGACTTATTGCGAGCCTACGATGGATGTCCCTATGGGTTGGGATATAGTAGCGACACAAAACGATCCTGAAGCCCGAAAGTATTTACCTGAACTTGGGAGTATTACTTCTTCGATGGTGGGTGGGGCTGTTGGAGAAGTAGCAGGAGAAGCATCGAATACAGGCATAACGAAGTTTGCAAAACAGATTGCGGTTGCGATTGTTGCAGGGTCGTTAACAGCGGTAGGAACAGAGATAATGCTTGACTACTTGAGAGCAAGTGATCTGTATGAGAATCTTATTTTGAAAAAGCAAAAGAGAAAGTAACACAACTTATTGATCCTCCTTCTTGGAACTGTTATACTATTCAAGATGGGAGAAAAAAATGAATGCTTTACCTTTTGCAACTTGCTTATTGGTTCTTGTGATTATTCTTTTATCCTGCGTCCCTTCAGATGGAGAATAAAATGCCGAGTATCGAACTAGAGAACTTTGTAACTTTAAAGAGTGTTGAATACGCTTATGGAAGAGCCATCCGTGAACAACAGCGGAATAATATGGCTTTTGCTGAAGTAGGGCTGAATGCAGCCAAAAGGCGTGATCCACAATTGCTTGTCGTACTAGACAAAGCCGCAAACATAATGGTGAAAGAAGACGATTATCAACGTGGTACAACCAAGATGTATTCAGAGATTGAAAGTGAGCGTAGATACACGACGGAAACCCAACTTTGGCGTGAAGCCTATCGGATGGTAGATGAAGGCAAAGCGGCAGAAGTTCCTCACTTGATGTGGATATATGCGGCAGGTGCTTTCTTGTGTGGCTATCAAATATGAAAGAAAATGTCCAAGAAGAGTTTGATAAAGAAGTAGAACGGCTTGTTTCTTTTCTTCACAAGTCTTTTAAGGCTAGAGTAAAATGGTCAAGAACAGGTCAATGGCGAAAAGCAATCCAGTGCGAGATGGGCATTGCTTTATCAATGGGGAGACTTGATCTGGTTTCCAACCTCCTAGAACGGCACAATCGGTTAGACTTGTTAAACAATCGTAAGGATCAAATAGAATATGAGAAGCGTTTTTCATCCGTTGAAGGTTTGCCGACTGAGATTGTAGAAACAGATAGCACTCAATCTTTACCTGAAACAGAAAAGGAGTTTGCTGAAGTCCCAAAGGAGTAGTATGCTATCCTATGAAGAAACACTCTATATTCATAGGAGAGGCAAATGTATCAAGGTAATGATTCGTACATACAATTAAACACGGCTTTGAACCAACAACGTGGGAGTACTCAACAGCAGGGTATGAAGCAGGTTGGGAGTAATTTCAAACAAAAATTGCAGAACATAAAGAAGGATCGTATGGCTTCAGCCGCCTCCATCCATTCGGCTTCTCCTAAGACACCTTCTGACATTTTGAACAAAATGCAAGCAAACGGATTTTCGCCTGCATTACCTGACATTGTGATTTCGGCTTCTCCTGTTGTAGTTCGTGAGATCAAAAAAGGTGCAGATCCAGTTCAGGCTTACCGAGCATTGAAAACTGAACCTGCCATTATGCTTACGGAATGTAAGAAGATGTACTCTCAGGCTATGGAATACTACGAAACTTTTCCTCTGTTCTCAGAGAGTCTTCGAAGGGGTACTATAGCAAAAGCCTTGTCAAACATCTCTCTACAAGAACAGCAGATTCTTGCTTTGGCGAAAGAAGGTCGTATTCTTTCTATCGCAGGGAGTTCCGATGCGTATCTCCACGCTACTTCTTCTCTCGCTAAGAAGCAAATGGATCAAAGTATTGCCATTGCGGAAGTATCGGAAAAAATAGCAGCAATAGGTATGAAGTTGGGTATCCATCACGATCTTTACGACTGTGCCGTTGGTATGGCTCGTGCCGAAGGTGCGTTGGCGTTCGAAGCCCGTATAGGTTCTGAAATCAGAACACCTGAAGCCGAATTGGCAGACGAAATAAACAAGACTTCTGAAGAGATTGTGGAGGAGACTGAAGGTGCAGTTATACTTGCACAAGCGGCTGAGGAAGATGCTGACCTCGTTGATCCTGCATTCGCTCAGACACCTAGTGATAAGGCTCTTGCAGATAAATCTCGCTCAATGGACTCTTTGCTTACTCCAACAAACCTTATTATCGGTGGGTTAGCCCTCGGAACTTTATACCTTGTATTCGTGAGAGATTAAATGTTTGCCCAAGCCTTCAAAAAGACTTCTTCCTCCTTCCCAAGTACTGCATATCTTCTTCCCTTGATCTCCAAATTAGGAGAGTTTTTAAAGAAGGGTTTCGAGCATTATGCCCAACTTGCGGTTGCAGGAACATTTCTGACACCTGAAGCCTTGTCAAACTTTCTTTATATCCAAATGGCTAGTTGGAATCCCAAGATCAAAAACACATCTGTTTTAGATGAAACCACAAAAAAAGCCTTGGCTCGTTTCCTTGCAGGTGTCGCTATCAAAATACATACAGGAGAAAAGTAATGTTATTTCAGAAACCATATCACCATCCCTATATTCCTCCGAATAGTCTGGATGTACGTCAACCGCCCTATGTAGGTGGAGAGTTGGCTCAACTCACATCTATGACACCTTTTCTTCGTGGAGAAGGGCAACCAATATACGAGAATCAATCAAGACCATCACGACAAGCCATCCGATATGGAGCAGTCGAATACGGTGAGATTACTCTTGGCTTAACTTCGGGTTCCAAAGGACAGTCTGTTCGTGATCTTCAGACTGCTTTGGGTGTAACTGTAGATGGTAAGTTCGGTGTGAATACGAAAGCCGCTCTCCTGCAATACCAAAAGATGAATGGTTTAGCCCAAACGGGGACAGTAGATGCTACTACACTCAATTCATTCTCGGCTTCTCCTCCCAGTTTGGAAACTGAAGAAGGTGGTTTCGATTGGAGTAAAGTTGGTGGTATATTTACAGATGTTGTAGGCGGTTTTGCACAAGGCTCTACGTTACCACAAGTTTCGGAGGGTCTCGGTACTCAACAATACGCTCCCCAACCACAGGGGATGAGTACGGGAACGAAAATTGGGTTGGCTGTTGGTGGAGTGGTTGTAGTCGGCTTATTAGTTGCACTTGTTGCAAAGGACTGAACTATGAAAGCATATGAAGAAGCCTTAGTAGAATTACAATACCCACAGATGTCTTACCACGTTCAAGGCGGCTATGGTGAGCCAATTACCGCAATTGCTACAATTGCAGGAACGGTCGGTCAGATTGCAGGTTCCATATTCGGTATGAATCAACAAAATAAACAAGCACAAGCCACTCTAGAAGCCCAATCACAGATGGCTAAAGATCAAAACCTTATACAAGGTCAAATTGCGGCTCAGCAAGCAGCGAACTCTGCACAACACGCAGCAAATATGCCTTTATATTTACTCGTAGGAGGAGGTGTTGTTCTGTCTCTAGGTGTTGTAGTGATGAAGAGGAAAAAATGAGTCTCTATGAAACCCCCTTTTTAATACCATCTCAGCCTCAAGTAAGGTCGGGAAGTCTGTTCATTGGACGCTATGGTGCTGCTGAAGCACCTGAGGGTGACATTGGACAAACATTGGAAGCCGTAGAGCAATACGCTCCCACGGTAGCAACGCTTATTGCAGGACTATCCGACCAAGAGCAACTTGTTGTCTTACAAGAACGTGTCAAGTATCTTGAACAGCAGGTCAATATACCGATCATTGGTTTGTATGCTCGTGCAAAGATTCCTGAGTACAAAGCACGAATACAAGTATTGAAGGGTCAGGCTGAAACTGAGAAATTAGAACGGATGATCAAGACCTCAGCCTATATAGTTGGCTTATTGGCTATTGGTGGTTTAGCATTCTTTGCCTACTCAGCAGGCTATAAACAATTAAGGAGTTCAAAATGAACAATACACCGCTTTACGCAATTGGAGATCGACCACTCGGCACGACAAATATGGGTGCTGTCCAGTATGGTACGTCTTGTGGTCATAAGTCCTCTGTTTCATTGCTTCCTCCTCAGTATTCAGGGGCAGCGTGGGATAACTTCACACCTTGGGACACGACGGCAGAAAAAGAAGCGAAAGAGTTGGCAAAACAGGAGCAGGATGAAGCGTATCAAGAAGCACTTCTTGGTATAGGTAGTTCAGTAACGCCTCCCAAACCTATTTCAAACGTCGCACTGGCTATTGTTGCTTTATTCGCAGTCGGTGGCATATACGCATTATCTCGGAGTTAATTATGTATGGACAACCTCAATCCTTCGGACATTTCGGAGCACCTGATCAACTGAACTCATCTTATGGCGAATCATTCGATATGATGGCTGACGTTGAGCAGCCATTCAATATGATGGATCAAGTTACTCAGTACTCTCCTTTGGAGCCAACATCACCTCAAGGTACGGATGTTTCCCAAGTTCGTACCGCAGTTTATAAACGAGAGGGGAAGCCGTTACCCTTTATAAAGGGTGGTGCAACCGATGCAGGAGTGAAATCTAAAACAGGTATTGAAGGTCTAATTAGTGAAATACAAGCCTCAATGGGTATATCACCAACAGGCTCTATTACGGATTCTCAGATCAGGACTTTTCAGAAGGCAAAAGGCTTAAAAGAAGATGGTGTCATTGGAAAAGCCTCTTATGCTATGTTGGGTTTCACGGCTCCATTCCCGAAGTCAAG
>Ga0209337_1002772_pt1 | contig 12525 bp, 22 predicted proteins | sample LinPmetageLP53_FD_184044 | JGI IMG/M metagenome (GOLD analysis project Ga0209337, IMG submission 184044) | Marine viral communities from the Pacific Ocean - LP-53 (SPAdes) (version 2) | ecosystem: Environmental > Aquatic > Marine > Oceanic | place: Pacific Ocean | collected 2010-02-08 | reverse complement strand
AAGTATGTGCTACTTCTATCTTTATACCCCTAGATACAGCAATCGCGCACCAAAATTCGCAACAAGCGCGTCCAGACTCTGCAATACTGACGTTTTTGTAGTTATAATCAATTCCGTACAAACATATCTCAGTTGCTTTATACCAAATAGCGTAAGCAATAGCGTAAGCGACGGTATTATTAAAATAACAAAGATTTAATTCTTTTATTACTTCTTCTAAAGGGTACTCTTCTAAGTGTTTAACACGGTCATCTAGTTCACAAGTAATAATAGGCTTAGTATTCTTTAACAAAAATTCTTTTGCCAAGCCTGTTTGAGAGCCTGCATCTTCTGAGTCTAAAAACCTTGAAACAGGGTCCATCATAATGGTTTTATCTACCTCTATTACCCCGCCAATGCAGTTTATACCCCATGTTTCATCATATGTTTCAGACCTAATTCGCGCAGATATGTAATCTGAAAAACTTCCGCCAAGCCCAACAATGGCTATCTTCATTAAGACCTCTCCCTAGTTGGTAATCCTTGCCTGTAAGCGTCCGAATTTTCTCTTGCTTCTCCATAATCTTTTAATCGTACAAGAGACTCCATAAAACGATCTGTATAAAGTTTCATTAAATCGGGTTCACCTTTTAAATAAATGTATGCTTCTACTAAACTTCCATATAGCATAGCATTTGGAGCATTAGTGCTTAACCAAGTAGTTCCTGAATCTCCACCGGCCGTTAAACTATCTGGTCTGTAAAAATAATGAAGTTCTGCAACCGCATTGGCGCTAGGTGTGGGCGCTAAAATAAAATTATTTATGTCAAAAAAAGCGTAATATTTAGGTGTTCCAGTAGTTGCCGAGTTTGGATTTATGGATTGAACAAAATTAACGTCTTTTTCTAACAAAAATTCTTTATTAGAGGAACTAATAACAGATAAACTAAACGAAGCTAGGTAATCAGTTGGAACACCTAAATATTGATCATTTGCTGTAACTGTTCCCGTTACATTTTTACGAAAATATTGTAAATCTATTGAATTTAGTATTCGTTGTTCCGCCGCTTTAATAAAATTATCTAAATTGGCAACAAAAGTTGTTTCAATGCTGTCCGTATAGTTTTGAATAGCTGACTTTAAAGTAGAATATGTATAGCTCATGTTATTACCACCGTTACACTGCCCACAGAACCCGTAGAAGCTAGGGGATTAGGCGTTAAACCAAAATTATATGCCTGACCTACTGGCAACCATCCCCAATTAATTGCTCTTTCTTGCGCCACCTCTTGAGGAGGCCGAGCATTTTGAAGAGATTGAGGGTCTACCACTGTTCTAAAAGGACCTAATTGAGGTTGTTTTGTTTCAAATTCGTCTTTTCCAACAAATAAACCGTTCCATTCTTTTCGCATGTCTCTGTATTTGTATCTAAACCCAGAGCGGTCTGATATTGCGTAAGCATTTTTTCCGCTTGCAAATTTAGCCATTAGGATCCCCTAAGATAATTAATGGCGGGTACAACCGTGAAAGAAGCTCTGTCTCTGTCTTCTGTAGCAGCTCTGTCAAACTCTTCTTCGTACACTGATTTCAACATTTGCAGTCTATTCGGAGCCCTTTTCATGGCAATATAGTATGCTAAACCTGCGGCCAAACAAGGGTAAAACCTAAACGGTAAATCTAAGGAGTTGGTGTAGATGTCGGCATCATCCATTCTAGTAAGCCTGTTAAATTTAATAATGTCTGTATCATTGTTAGGTGCGGGCCAAACTTTTAAAACAGGTGTTAATTGTCTGTCTAAAAAATACTGCGTAATTCTTCCTGAATTAGTTTTATTTGGAATGTTAATAAAAGCTTCTCGACTAACGCGATCTATACTTAAATCTGTAGAATCTTTTGTTATTACCGCGGACAATATGTCAATTGTACTCGCTGTATTAGAAAAATCAATTGCAGCAGATAAGGTGCTAGATGTTCCACTAGTGCCTCCTGTCAGTGTTTCTCCAGAAACAAACGTTCCTACAGGAATTGTTATTGACAAGGTGTTTGCTTCTAAATCGCTAACAGACGAAGAGGGTATGTTTGTAATTTTAGCCGTAGCTCCACTAATTGCACCTGTTAACGTCTCTGAAACTTCAAAACCTGCGTCAGAAGCTACCACCATAATAAGGGGCCCTGCTGGGTACTCCGTCACGCCAGTAGCTGTAACAATAGACGTTTCTGTAATAGTCCATTGATTTAATCCACGGTTAGCCCATTCAGCTAACATTAAATTAAGAGATCTTTTTGCTGTTTTTAGATCGTACCCCGTTCTAACTTCTAAACCACATCGTTCAAAAGCTTCTTCGACATAATCTGCTACGTCTAATTCAAAATTCTTTGATCCAGATACTGCCATGTTTACCCCAATAATTTAGCTGCAAAAGGCGCTACTAAAACTAAAACAGCAAGGCCCCATACTTTAACGTCTAACAATTTTAAAGTGCTTTTTTGATCGTTAAGTTTTTCTTCAATATTTTCATATCTTAACAAACACTCTGCTTCATGCTTTTCTAGTTCTTTTAACACCTCTAAAGCTTTCATACCATCACCATGCTTTACACGACCAATATCGAGCCGAAAATTTGTCTTTTGCGGTTTCGCACTTATGCCGAGCCCGAAAGCTCTTCCTTCGTGCAGGTTGGTCTTTTTTAATTGACATATTTGGGTCGCCAAAACGAACCAATTTAATGTTGCTGCCTTTTTTGGCAAGAACAGCACTCTTTTTGTTTGCATTAGGCGTACTCTTTGGTTTGTTAAATCCTGCAAAGGATATTCCACGGTAGACCACTCGTCCTGAAGGTGTTCGTTTTACATCCTTGGTAGTAGCCATAACCTGCCCCTATGCGTGATAGAACATCATTAAGTCCATCGTTGCTACAATAAATGTTACATAACAACCTGCTGTAAACAAAACTCCTTCGTCCGGAATAAAAGGATCTTCAGAAGTGCTGTCTGTTCCAATTGATCTAAACTGTATTAATTCAGTACCGGTAGCACTTGTGTTTCTAATGTTAGCTTTTCCGGCTGTGCCGCCAGAAACAAAAGAAAAACCTTTTAATCTACATCTTCCTGCAAAAATTACACCTAAAGCATTGTTATTAATGCCTGCGGAAACATTTCCTGCTGGGTTGCCTACCGCAGTTATGCTAGTAATTGTTTTAAAATAACCAGAACTTGTTGCTGTTCCAGCGTTTGCACCAGTAACAGTTTCACTTAAAGCTGATCCATTTACATCTGTACCAACAACAGTAAAAGAAATCCCACTGTCGTTACCTGCTGATAAAATAGTTACCTGTCTTCCAGAAGCGTTTGTGACACTTCCGCCATCAGCTAAAGCACCACCAATTGTTAAAGCCGCGTTGTTACCAACGGATGCCGCTGTTGAAATACCATCTGCGTCTAAGGCAACTTCATCGCTAATAATGACGGGGGTTAGATCGGATCCTGCCATTTTAATCTCCTTTATAAAAGTGGTAGGGGTTTCCCCCTACCTAATTAAGAATTACGCAATTTGAACGTACTCAACGATGAATGTAAACGATCCTGCTGTTGTAGCATCAACTGTATTAGTGATGTTGCAGTAAATAGTTCTTTCGGTGTCTGTATACTGAACAGAGGCTGGTGCTGTTGTGCCATCCTGTGTCTGAAGAACCAAACTGGTCACAGTTACGTTGTGTACAACAACGGTTGTACCGCCATCAAGAATTTCATCAGTCTGAGCCGCAACAATTTGTGCGCCCGAAGAAGAAGTACCAACTTCGTACCCAATGTCGCCAGTTCCAATAACTGGAGCCGTGTCACAAAATATCTTAATGTTAGTAATGATTGTGTTTGCTGGTTGTGTAAACTCACCAATAGTTGGGCTATCACCCGCTGTTGAATTTACCGTTACGCCTGTCGCAAAGCCGACGTGTTTTACATATTTGTCGGTAACAATACCTGTTGAAGCAATAACTGCGGTATCCGTGTATGCCCCTGTTGTAGCATTTTTAGATACTACTTTAAACCCGTTTTCAGAGCGGACTGCTCCTGTAAAAGTTGTATTAGCCATTTTTATCTCCTTGTCTTGGCAAATGTCAGCCGCATTATGCGACTGTCAAGGTGCGTTTAGATTACACTACCTTTTTGTAAAAAGAAAGGTTATTTTACTCGCCTGATTTTTCTTTAAGAACCAATCCAAATATAGCGCAAATAATACCCGCCCAAGTTAATATTGGCAGTGTTAATAAAATTCCTAAACCAACACCCACAACAGCAGCCGCTCCATAGCTTGAAGGCTCTTTTAATCTTCCTTTAATCCAGTCCATAATTTTCTCCTTGTTGAAATTACAAAAAAAGGCGACCGAAGCCGCCTTTTCTAATTATTATTCGAAAGCAATTAAGCTCCGGGTGTACCAAACACGCCGCGCCAATCTGAAACTCCAAAAGAATATCTTTCGCGAGCTTTAAAGCGCATATTTCCTGTATCAAAATCGCCTTCCATGGCAGTTTTAATAGCAGAACGGTTAAAGTATTTAAAACCGTTTGGAGCGTCTGTTTTGATAAAGTACGCATCAGAATCGGTGAGGAAGTGATTTACTGTCGCACCTTCTGGGAGCATTCCCATATTCTTCATCGCATTGTTATCGTTGTCCGCAGTTCCGCTACGCAAGTTTGAGTTCATTACTCTTTCCGCAATAAATTGCAGTTCTTTTGGAATAATTAACTTCATACCACGTATCGCAATCTTTAGACCACGCTCGTCAGTCATGCCTGCTATGTCAATCAGCATTGATTCAAGAGAAGTCTCGTTGAGATCTGCTGCTGTTCCTAGCAAGTTGCTTTGGTTTCCAGACAACGAAGGGTGAGCCGCTGAACATAACGCTGCACCGTCGCCAATCACATGAACACCTGTGCTAAACGCATTGTTTAGTACATTTGCTGCTTTGATTTGCTTCGTTTGAGCCATGGAACGAGCCAAAGCTTTTGTGTAGCGTGACGCAAGACGGTCATACAAGTTGTCTTCGATAGCTTCCTCAGTAATTGAGAACGCTAAAGCAATCGTTTCGTTGGTATAACGAGCAGTGTATGTTTCCTGTGCGTCGTCAAAGCTAATTGCTCCGCCTTCACTTTTTACAGGGGCACTTGCGAAACCTCCGAGCATAACCTCTTCCTCAAAAGCTCTGTCAGAACTTTCTTCGTCAAAGATTTCAGAATGCTCGTTTTCGTAACGATTGTATTCTAACCCAAATAACGCATTCAGGCCCGGTTCTAGCTCTTTAGCTAGTTGTGCGCGAGATATAGCCATGTTCTAAGCTCCTTTATACGCCAGTTGTAGAAACAGTACCCGCTGCAATGGAGCCAGTAGGCGCATTGAAGTGGTTGTTTATACGAACGATTAATGGGATACCAGCAGCAGTGAAATCAGAATTAGCGGGATCGTCTTGGATACCCATAACTCTTAATGCCAATGTGTTGGTGGTTGCGATTGTATTCAAATCGGCAGTTGCTGAAGATAGTCCAGTAGTTGTAGAACCACTGTTACCTGTCGCAAGAGCGATGTTTGCGAATACTGCTGCACGAACTTCCGCTTCAGTGTTCGCCGCCGCTACAACGTTAGACGTAGCGATTTGGAACAATTGATTTGGATCGTCGTACACAAAAGCTTTAACGGGATAAGAACTATCCGCGCCAGAGCCGGGCCAGTAATTCGACCATACTGTTTCACCAGTAGTAGAGGACACGTACTCACATCCGCCAAAAACACCTACGATAGAAACGTTACCACCAGCCGCAGCTTGTAGATCGTCAATAACGCCCGCAGCTAACGGAATAACCGCCATGCCATGGAAGATAGGGTTTGAGTTGTCAGATGCAATACGATACTCTGTCATACCGTTAGACGAAGGCGAAGCGCCCTGCCTTGATATTGGTCGGAGGCCATAAGATGAGTCTGTATTTGCCATTTATATTTCTCCAGTAGGGTGGTGGATTAACCTTTTTTAGGTCCACCAAAAGTTACTCTTTGTTGACGTTCAGGTTTATTGATCGTCATGGTTGAATGTGCATTCTCGCGCATCATGTCATGGTCTACAGCTTCCATTTGGTCGTGGTTTTTCTTAGAAAAATAATTCGACCTTTCAGCAACTGTTTCTAATGGCATTCTTGCAAGAATTAATCCGCCTAAACCAAACACACCTGAATATTTACCTGATTCCATTACTGGAGCTTCAAAATCAGGGTATTCGTCTTTTCTGACCAATTCCCATCCTTCCCGAAGCTTTGCGCTGATGTTTTTAGTATCGTCAAATCCGCGCGTTTCCGCTCTTATCCAACGATGTTTGTACCCATCAGGTGCAGGTGGTGCGTCCAACATGGACGGTGGGGCCCACGGCTTACGCACTGCCGTTTTTTCCCTTGTGTTAGCTGCGCGAGAAGTGCGATTTATAGAATTTTCCAACTTTTCGTTTTCATTACTCATATTCTCAATCCTTCACGTATTTTGCGTATTCTTCTAACGGCACACCCAATTTTTTCGCTATTGCGACTTGGCTAGGGGTGAGTCTAACCTTTTTCCCACTACTGCGCCCAGATGAGTTTCTTGAAACAGAAGCAACGCTCTGAGCGGGACGTTTCTTCCTATTACCAAGCTTGTGCGGAAACTCTTTTGCAACTCGCCTGTCTAATTCACTATAGTAGTCATTTGTCTGCGGGTCAAACCCTTCTTCTTCAACAAGTCTTTTATGTATCCCAAATGCAGCATAAGTCATTGCTTCGTCTTGGCCAAACCACTCGTTATTTTCGGCCCAGTCTTCTGCTTTTGGGTCCGGTCTACGCGGTTGTTGTTGCGGCATAGGTTGCTGTACTTGTTGCTGTTGTTGAGCAACAGCTTGCTGTCTATAACGGTCTTGTTGCATTTTTGCTTGAGAAGCTCTGTCGCTTTCAATAGCCAAAGAAGTCATGTTTCTTTGTATTTTTACAGCTTCCGCGCTATCTCCTAATTCCATGGCACGAGCTAAATCTTTTTCAGCTTGCTCCATTTGACTGGTAACACGGTAAGTATATTCATTTACATAACTGGTATCTAAACTATCCATTCTTTTTTTAATAGTTTGAGATTCAGCTTGAACGTTTTTAGCATAGGTAAGAGCTTCACCTTCACGTCGTTCTGCTTCCCGCATTTTCTTTGTAAGACGGTCAATTCTTTTTTGAGTTGCGGTATCACTCTTCTCAAATTGATCTTCAACGACCTCGACTTGAGGTTTATTTTTTTCTTCGGGAGCTTCTTTTAACTCTACTTCTGTATCTTCTGTTTCTTCAAGTTCAAGCTCTATTTGGTCTTTTTCTTCTGCCATGATCTTCCTCTAAAAATGTAATACGTCTTCAGGACTTAAAATTTTTGCTAATATTTCATCATCATTTAAAATGCGAACTTCTCCGCCGTCTATTTGAAAACGAGAACCAGCATAACGTGCAAACATAACCCAATCTTTTTCTTGGCACCAAGGCCCCGAAGGAAATTTAGTTGGATCTCCGTAGGCTAAAGAGCCTACTTTAAGCACGTATCCTACTTGAGTGGATACTTTTTGCTCCTCTACAACTTTGTCCGGTAATAAAATACCACCGTCGGTTTTGCCTTGACCTCGATAAGGTAAGATCAAAATCCGCCATCCAGTTGGAGTGGGCAATCTTTCTAAAAGGGAAGTTCCTATTGTTTCCGGCCGTAGAACCGGTTTTTCTTGGTACGCAGAGGCTAAATCTTCAACACCTTTTTTTACGCCTTCCAAGTCTACTTGGCTATTTTCACTCAATTGAGCGCTCCTGTTTTTCTAGCAGGCTTTTTAGTTCCTGTTCCACATGATTTAGGGAATCTAACATTCCCATAAGCTCACGATAATGCTCCATGCTTTTGATTTGATTATGAATTAACGCCTCAAAAACAACTTCTCGTCTCTCTCTTATAATACGATATACAGATTCTGCAAGATAAATCTCATCCATTCGCATAGTCCCCCATAAAGTCTAACATATTACTATCTTATCTTAGCATATCTTATACGGGAAATACTAGACTTAAATTAAATTTAAAGCTTGCTCCTTTGTTTCATCGTTTCTTCTTAGCCAACCACGGCCAAATGTATCAAAAGTGCTTAAAGATCTGTAAAAACTATCTCGCATATGATGCATTTGTTCTATTATTTCTGCGGGCTCTACTTCTGACACAGCTTGCAATGTCATTGGACCTATGCCGCCATCTTGCTCAACACCTGCAATACGTTGCAGCGCTTTAGCTGCACGGCTTGTCCCGCTGTTCACACCCCAATCAAATACAGACCAGTCAACACCAGAAGGTAAATCATCTCCACGCACACGATCCCAATAGTTTTCTTTGTAAATGGGATACACATCATCGTGCGTAAGACCTTCCATTTCACCATCCATAACTTGTCGCCCTGCGTACTGCTCGTAAACTGCACGGGTCACCCCAAGATTAGTCTCGCCTCCGGGGTCGTTAGGGTGGTTTACATAGCCGCCTTCGTGATCCAAAAGACGTGCCATGCATTCTTCAAAGTTTTGTTTCATTTCTTATTCCTTAACTTAGCAAACTGTCGAGATCCAAACCAAAAACTGATAATAGACGTAAACAACAGGTTCGTGTCATCATTCCAAATTTGTTGGGCTGCTTCGTTAAATGTAACACCGGTGCTCATAGAGTAAAACAATCCGCTGATTTTTACAGTCAGAAACAAACCCACAAATAAATATGTTACAACTGGTCGTACCGATCCTGATAAAGCTGCCGCAAATCCAGACTTGGCGTTTGCCGCTGCCATTGCCTTGTATATACCCTCTGATTCCGCAATATCCGCTTTGGCATCTAGCTCATCTAATTTAAGTGACGATAGCTGTGCCGCGTACTTACCTTTGGCCTCAAGCATTTTAAGCTCTTGAGCATCTTTCTGTTTTTGTTGAAACAAATCAAGAATTGAGGGAATGATAGAAGTACCAAACCCAAGTGCCGCGCCTAATAAGGATAACATGTTACTTCCCCTTTTTTGCGTTAGAATGCGTTTTTTGGATGTTAAAAGAAGCGCGTTTTACGGCACCTGTGTGGGGTTTATATTCTCCTTTCATTAGGTTGTAACCTTTACCAGATTTCATCCAATGAAAACCTTTTGGAGCTGCAATTGTTTTCTTTCCCATATTATACTCCTATTTGAGTTTAGTTTTAGATAAAGCCGTAGCCCCCATAAAACCGACAACTACACCGAGTTGCGCTACAATAAATGTATTTAAAAACCCTGATGCAGTAGCAACTCTGTCTATGGCTACAACTGGAGAAAGTAAGACAACGACAGCCACAATCGTTACAATCATTGCAATCCAAGCCATGATACGTTGCGTGTCTGCTAACTTGTCTTCGTTCTCCAACCTGACCCACCGCTCATGGCGATCAAGTTCCTCGTCAGTAATAACCCCGTCACCATCGGCATCCGCCATGGCATACTTACTGTTTTCTTGTAATTTCTTTGCCATCATGCTGTCCGTTTCTTTGCTGTCTTAGCTGCTTTCTTAAAAGCGTTAGCGGTAGGTGCACCTTTAGAGCCCACTTTACGCATTTTTTCTCCAGATCCTCCGGCAATTCTTTTTTTCTTAGCATGAATGTTTGCATAAAGACCCGGTGTTGTAGCACCGCCACCTTTGTATTTTTTAACCGGTTTACCTTTTTTCATGTTATCTCCTGTAAGTTAAACAAGCCCTATTGTGTTTATAATCCTCAATTAGACAAGGGGTTGTCAAGGGCCTCTTGTAAACGCTCCCCTAATTTATCCTCAAGTTTAGTCATATCTTCTTCTATTCTTTTTTCTACTTCGCGCATTGTATCACGAACATCCTTCTCTGTCTCTCTATTTAAATTCTCTACTTCTCGTATGGCAGATGTTACGTCTTTTTGTACCTCGTTCATTTGATTAAGAACGTCTTCTAATACGGAGTCTATAGAGGATTGCGTGGTCTTTATACGTTCTGAAGATGTTTCAATTTTTTTTTCTAGTTTATCTATGTAGCCCTCTAATTTAAGCAAATCATCTCTAAGATTGTTTTTTATGTCTCTTGTGTAGACAATAGCATCCTCTAACTTGCTTATAGTTAATTCATTGCTTGCTTTTATTTCATCTATGTCTATCTCCTGCACCACTTCTCGCAAATCAAGATAATCAAAATAAAATTCATAACCCACATAAGCTGACCCCGCCAATGTACTGAGTGCTGTAAGTGCGATCGCAATTCGACCACCGCCCGAAAACTTTACACCACCGACCTCTACTTCCGCCATGCTCTACTCCTTACTCGAATGCCAGCTCTCGTAGCTTATTAATTTCTTGCTGTAGCTTCATTACTTCCAACTGCTTCTTTTGTAACTCTAGCTCATACAACCTATTACAATCTATCCTAGACTTAGCTCTTTTGCCCAAGGGTATCGTAATTTTAGAGTAAATGCCAATGTCTCCTGTCTTCCCACTGTTTTCTGCTGTACCACCCTGAATGATAGATGTAAGGCCAAATTCAATGTTTGTGGCAGATCCAATGGCATTAGTGCAATCTAAATCCCCTGATCTAAATGAATCTGATTGGTAGTTTGTACCAGAGTTAGGTAGTGATAGACTTAATGAGTTTGATGTTGAATCTGCAAGAGCACTTATTGTACTACAACTTGCCATCAACATAACAACTAAAATACATATCCATATTCTCATTTACTTTACTTTAGAACAAATCCTCGACGCTATCTGACTAATTTGTTCCTCTCCCTTGAGTATTTTTGAAATTGTACAAATGTATTGCACTTTGTCTAAGTCATCGTTTCTCACATACACGTCAAATGGATATCGCTTGGTGTAACGTACCTTTATAAGTTTTGACGTTGATGCAAACGGAATCTCTTTCCAATCTTTACTAAACACACCAATCTCAAAATAAGAAATTTCACTCCGCCTGTTAAAAAGAGACATCTTAGTAACCGACACACCTTCAATATATGACAACTCAAACTTGGGGTATGCAGGCGTCATTTCATGCGCGTGGGCTTGAAACCCAAGTAACATAAAGATTAGTGCTACTTTGCGATACATTCGGCAACAATCAGTGCGGTATAATTCCCAGCAGGTAACGCAGTATTATCCGCAGAACCGTAGCTTGCAGTTGACGCTACCTTAAACCAAGTTGAGCCAGCTAGTGTCATAGTATATTTTGTCGTATTACTAACAACGACCTTTGCCGCTTCATAGGCTGACATACCTGATACAGAGTGTGAACTTAATACTGTGCTTCCTGTCCACGCCACACCGTCATTTAAAGTTGGGGATGAACTAAAGCTGTTTGGGTGTGTAAACTTTGTGTAATAGTAGTCTGCGGCAGCAATATCTACTCTTATGATTGCTTCTACACCACCATCAGCAGCAGTTGTAGAAAGTTTCCACGGGGATGGATTTCCATATTGACCCGGTGTTGTGGTATATATAGAACAGTTGGCTTGCACCAAACCGTTAATTGGTGAATTAACTGCCCAAGCGCAAGTAGCTGACAGCAAGAACATTAAAGAGGTTAGTTTTTTAATCATGTTATCTCCATTTGTTTAATCGTCATATTGCGAACGAACGATACTTCTGTGAACGTTGTCTTGGGCTAAGTTTCGTAACCCCTTGGCATTGTCCGTAATATTACCGCCGTCTATTACTAAATTATCTTTATATACACCACCATCTATAACAGCATCGTAGTATAATTCAAGTTTTCCAACAGCCGCTATCTTTTGCATCATGTTTAACTGTTGCATAGGATCTGCAATTTTTTCTGCTGCACCTGCCACAGAAAGTATTTCTTCAACTGTTAACTCTTCACTTTCTTCCTCTTCTTCTAATTCTAAGGCTTTTTGTTCATCGGCCTCTGCCTGTTCCTCCAATTGTATTTGCACCCATTTATTGTAAAAAGGATCCTCCACATTAGGTGCATCAAGAAGATTATTGTCTAATAAATATTGGTACAGGGCGTCTTTGAAGTCTGGACATGTTGGGTCGCTAAGTGGTGTGTGGCACGGATCAAACTTATAATGATAAAGTATTGTAACGTCAGACAGTGACCCATCTCCTGTTACCTTTATTTCTCCATCGCCAAACAAATTACCCAACGTAGAAGGAACTGGGTCGTAGGTAACTTTAGTGCCTCCGGGGATTTTATTCCAATTATCGGTGTACTCGTATATATACCCATCACCCCCTATTTTTTTATTTGTAATAGAAACAGTGGAGTTTTTTGTAACGTCTTTGGTAAGTGTGTATCGGTGAAATATTCCCTCAACTGTAAGCCCTGTCTGACTTGGAAGTAAATTGTTCATTGCCCAACGATGTGCGTTTGAAGCCGCGTTCTTTGTATTGCCGTAGATATTCTCAGAGGAGCAATAGTAAGGCCAAGAAAAGACCGCCAATACCAGCAGCACCTTTAGCGGTGTTCTTGTCATCATCATCCCAT
>Ga0209337_1002771_pt1 | contig 12525 bp, 26 predicted proteins | sample LinPmetageLP53_FD_184044 | JGI IMG/M metagenome (GOLD analysis project Ga0209337, IMG submission 184044) | Marine viral communities from the Pacific Ocean - LP-53 (SPAdes) (version 2) | ecosystem: Environmental > Aquatic > Marine > Oceanic | place: Pacific Ocean | collected 2010-02-08 | reverse complement strand
CAAGCAGCGCATCAGTTACTACTGACTATACTAGTGCTTCAAATAGACCGGAAGTATCAGCAAAATGGTCAGAAATGCCAGCAAAATCCTTCAAAGTTATCACATCTAGAAAAGATGGTACAGTAGTGAAAGAATCTGGGTCAACTAGTGACTACCTAAGAGCAGTCGATATGTTCCAAGCAGAGGTTGCTACAATAGAAAACACACCCGATTTCTACGACCAAGACGCACCATTATTGTTAGACGTACCTACAAATAACGGTAACGGTGGTGATATAACCAGTTCCGGAGTCACGCCATTCGTACCGCCCCCCACGCTCAAAAAAGCAGGAGGAATGGGAAGTCGGTACAACGGCTATTTCCTTTTGAGTACTTATTACGGTGATAGCGAAGAAACATTTCCTGCGCCTGTATTAGAAGTAGCAGAAGTCTACGACTCAAAAATGGCTGGGGTGTTCAAAGTATTTCAAGCACCATTTGTTAAAGACGGACCAGAGATGGCTAGAATGGCTGCCAAAGCATGGATTGATGCAAATCCTTTGATGCAAAACGTGACAAAGCCCGGCGCACCTGTCTATCGAGATCCAATAATGGCTGCAGCAGAAAAAAAGCGTGCAAGAGACGCAGCAAAGGCAAAATTAGCAGAAGCATCCAGATTTGGGCGAATGAAAGAGCAACAAGTAAGAAAAGCAGCGCAGGCAAAAGCAGCAGCAGCAAAAGCAAAAGCGGATAAAGTGGCTGCACGAGACTATCTAAGACAAGAAGCAGCAAGAGCAGCAGAAGAAAAAGCAGCAGCCGATGCAAGGGCTGCAGAACAAAAAGCATCTCAAGCAGCAGCAGCAGAAGCCCAAGCAAAAGCAGACGCATTAAAATTCTTACAACAAGACGCAGCAGTAGTGACGACTGATACTACGACAGTCTATCAAGATCAAATAATTAGCCAGGCTCAAACTGGTTCAGAAAACTACAATGAACTAGTAAACGCTGGAGAAGATACTACGACATTCTATCAAGACCCAATAATCAGACAGGCTCAAAATAGATCGGCTCAAACGTATGTAGCACAGAATTATGAAGACAATCCCTACGTTATTCAACAAGCAACAGCAGATAACGCTACTTTCAAACAACCAGAAATGACATCAAACCAGACAATGGGATTAGCATTAGTTGGCCTTGCTGGACTGGCTTATGTAGCCAACAGGAAGTGATTAAGTGGCTTCAGAAGGTTTTATACCAAATAATAACTATTGGAGGATACATTCCTCTAAGAAAAGAGAAGCGATTTGGGATAGAACATCTCCTGTAAGTAGTGTAGACGCAGATATTCTTCAACAAAATATAGAAATTTTAGAAAGAGTCGCCGAGCAGTTACCTAAAGTAAACGCAGATATAGCGACTTTAGAGGATCTAATTAAGGCAAATAACCGAGGAATAGTTTCTACTACTGACACAGGTGAAATAGTTTCATTAGCGAATCAAAGAAACTCAAACTCTAGACTATTAGAAGCAGCGAAAACCGAGCAGTCTTTACTAAAAGGCGAAGAAAGAGCGGCAATGGCAGTTGTGAATAAAAATAGAGACGAAATGGCAGAGTTCTATAGAGACGGGCCATATATGACTGAAAATAGAGCAGTTGGAATGACTGTGCTAGGGTGGCTTGCAATAGGTTACGGAGCATACTATCTAATCAACACGGAAAATAAGGCTGGAGTCAAATTCCGCAGTACTATGCGTCAATCACCTGTTTCTGCTGCTTTTAGGAATGCTTAAGTAAATAATAATGTGAGGAATTAATATGGCAAAGAAAGTAAAGCCCCTAGATGTAAAAGTAAAGGTAACTGGCCCATTAGCAAATCTAATGGGAAAGACCTCAGTAAAGAGAAAAGACATACTAAAGAATCTATGGCATGGAAAGAATGGTGTCCATAAACTCGGTCTACAAGGCGGAGAAGGAGACACTGTCAAAGTAGGTAAGAAAACTTACAAAGGTGGACAAGTTATTTTTTGCGGAGAAAATCCTGATTGGAAGAAAATGTGTGGTGGAAAGAAGAAAATATCTATGACACAAGTTCTAAAGTACGCCTACAAATATGTAGAGTGATTGAGATTAACATGAAAGGCACTCTAGCAGTTTGCCAAAAATGTAAAGGCCCTATTACTCGAAGGAGTACTGATTCACTCTGCGGTAAGTGCTATTTACAGAAAAGAAAAGACGCTAGAGACAAAATTAATAAAAAAACAGGAAAAAGACAGTATTTTGAAGAAAAAATTTGGTTTTAGCCAAAAATACCTGTTTAAAAGCGATATAAGCGACTCTGTACCCTCAGGGTCACTCTGATACCTATTACATACCTTACGTACGACAGACGCCACGCAGAAGGGTATGTTTTTTCCTAAACTGCAGAAAAATTGTTTATGGGTAAAATCTACCAACGACACTAAGAATTATACCAGTTGCCATTATGATTTGCACAATTCGCCAATTTCTTAGCATATCATTTTTAGTTTCTTCTAATTTTTCAAGCAAGACTTCTTTGTCTTCTTCTGGTATCTTGATTGTCAACTCTAGGTTGCTGGGTATGAGACTAGACAAAAATGAGTCTTGCTTAGAAACTGTTTTATCGTTATTTTTCCTTTTCCTTTCTTTTACCATCAATGGGCCCCCTTGTTTACAGGACGTCTTCCGGTGCAAACTCACCGCTAGCGTCTATTAGTAGAAAGTCTTTTTTAGAAAAGCCAAAACTTTCGTACTTGTGAAATTTATTTTGTAGGAAGTCTTCGGGACTCTCTGTACCGAGTACTTCTATGAATCTGACAACGTGGGTTGGTGCCACTATATCAGGAATACAGCCGTTCTTTAGTCTGACTTCTGTCCAGAAAGGTATTTTCTTGTCTATCAAGACATTACATATCTCAAATATTCTAACTCTATGGTCGTTTGTATGATCTACGTTCAATCTAACAGAGTTCATAGGATTCTTATATGCCCTCTCAACATGCTCCCTAAAGAAGTCGTTGACTATCTTTTGGTCGCTAGAAGGTAACTTCATTTCTTATTTCTCCAGTAGTTTAAAATACTGTAGATTTTCCATGTGTCTAAACCAGTTTTAACGGATATTTCTGCTACAGACATACCAGTTTTCTTCCAATTTAGCACGTTATCGAGGATTGGTTTCTCAACAGGAGATTCAATTAAGACCCCATCATTGAACATAAACCCATATGGTGCAGAGCCAGATTGCTTAGAGGAGGCTTTTATTCCCATACGTATGTTAAGAGAACGCATAGTTTTGTAATACTCTCCTGCAGTTTGTACATTACCTAGTTGGTCTGCTGCTTTAGCACCCTTAATCCATGGTGTAGTTATACAATATATTGATTTCTTACTTAGTAGTTTAATCTGTTCTTTAGTTATACCCTCTAGAGAGTATAGTAGTATACCATTATAGTTATTTATATCAGATAGTAGTTCATCAATCCCATTAGGAATGTCATCCCAGCCGTCTGCATAGAACTCATCTATTACGACATCTACGTCTTTTGCTTTCAATTCAGTGTATTTCACCATCTCGGTGAAATCATATTGTTTACCCGCTGGCTTGTATAGATACGCTGCTACTTTTGTCATTTTAATTACCGTCCAATGGGTCGATTGCTATATCAAAAAATTCATGCAATGTTGTTTGTCTGCTGTTTTCTAGTGTTAATGTGTTCAAAAGTAACCACCTCTAAATTGTTCATACCACCATAAACCCATCACCATTATCATAATGCAGGCTATTGTAGCGGTAGAGTGTAATATTGCGTAGTCGACGATTAATTCATAAGGATAATACCATGCTTCGCCTTCACTAACAGAACCTAAAGTAGCGAAAATTGCTAATATTAAGCCTATTGTCGCGATTCTGATAACAGCATCTGCGTCGATGTCACCGGTAAACGGGTCTCTTAGCATCACTCGACCTCCTCTGATGGTTCAACTAGGTTATTCCTATAGTTATAATAATCTCGGTTATGAAACGGATTTGCAGCCTCTGAAGGCATGTAGGGTCTTTCGCTTACCTGTGGATATGGTGGTTGTCCTTGTTGTCTTTGGTCTTCATATGCTCTAATAGCCCTAACATAATCGTCACCAACTCGATTGTGTATATTTGGATCTGCTTGGGGAGGATGGTTATGTGGGTATTTTCTTGGTAATCTGATTCTTCTAAGTTTGGGCTTAGCCATCCTATGTTCCATTCTCTGATGTTTCATTTCTTTGTAACTGACTTCTATAGAGTCTAAAGCCGTTGAAACCCAAGTTGGAGTAATATAACGCTTCATTTTGTATTGTTTTCCAGGATAAGGATAGCCAGTTACGACTGAGTATCTTTTGAATTTGCAAAAAGACCGTCTAACAGTATTACAGTCGTGATGTCCACAACGAGTCTTCTGAATTAACTTGTTTTCAGCGATAATTTTGAATTTTTGACCGAATACAGCAGAAGAATGTGTCTTTGTATTGCACTTTATACAATGTATGATGTCGTGCGTACGCACGGCTAAAAAATAGCCAGTAACCTTGTAAACATGATTGTGTGCTGTCATTCTCCTTGCTTCCTCTTTTCATAATATAATTCGACAATTCCTTCACCAGCCAACGCTGCTCCACAGAGTGCCCAGAACAAATCACCGCTAAAATTAGTATAACCAAGTTCGTTAGACATTGCCAATACGAATAACACAAACCCAGTTAGAACTATCCACTCATACCTAAACAAGACTCTGTTGGGTAATTCGTACATTTCGTACTGCATTCTATTTAGAACGTCATTAAGTTTGTACTGTTCTAGCCATTCATTCGGTTTTTTCTTCATCGAATCACTTCCTATTGCGGTTCTCTACGATTTGTTTACCCTTTTCGAAGTCGTACTTATACTCTAATAGTAAGTCTTTGTTAGATTGAAACAGTAAATACAGTCCAAAAATCACGATAGATGCTATAACAACTAGCAATACTAGAATAATTAATATCGTTTCGAGCCCACTCATTGTGATTTCTCCGTATTTCTTACTACAACATCAATTAAAGCCATTATTTTGGCCTTTTCTTGTTCAGACTCAGCGGATTTATATTCGCCTAATCTATGTATTAGGTAAGCAATCGTATTTTTGTGGTGCTCACACCACCATGCAGGATCTTTGATTTCGTAATCTTTTAACCGTATCGGTGCTAATTTTTTCATTTACTCTTCCTCCTTTCTAGCATCGTAAACTGCTAACGACAAGGCTAGTCTCCAATCGTTAGATTCTAGTGTTAAGTTACACTCTTCACAAGTAAGGTAGTACCTAGAATCCGCATAATGGATTTTACCTAGACTCATTGTATTCCTAATAGGGACTTTTAGGTGCATGCAAGTAGGACAATCATACTCAGCAGTCATCACTCTTCCTCCATTTTAAATCCACCAGGATACATTGCATCGAACTCATGTGCTACGACTGATAATGAATAAAGTATTTTATCATAAGAATCTTGGTATTTTAGGCTATTTGGCTTAACGTCTCTAACCCGCTGCGCTGCAGCGACTAGCGTCAAGAACGAATGACCAACCTTTTCTTTCCAGAATTCTTCATTCTTTGTCATCTTCATACCTCCTTTTTGCTAAAAAAGACTTTCCAGGCAGATACTTCATGTCTATCGCTGTGTAGATCGCCAGAACTACAAAATAAAACAAGCATATTCCTGCGCAAATATTACCGATAATGTCTAAAGATGACATATTACATCACCCGCTCCTGACACATCCAGCAAAGACCTGCTTTCAATTCGTGAAAAGGAACGTGCCTTTTACACTTATCACAAGGCCATATTGCACCTAAACTCATATTAACCTCTCCAACCTGCTACATCTAACATGTATCTGATGACATCTCTGCATACAAAGAAGTACGATATGCCCCAATATAAGCCTAAAGGGAAGAATGCCGATAACATCAAGACTATTAATCCATCAATCATACTATCACCTTGACATGAAATCTATCACCGTAAGATAGTCCTTGAAGACAAATTCCAGCAAAGAATGCTGCAATTTCTAATTGATCCGTCCAGAACATGATGATAGAGACAGGCAATGACCAAATCCAATGGTGAATATGATAGGCGTGTTCGATATTACTATGACCGAATCCTATGAATAAACTCGGAAACTTTTGGTTCGGATAATTAGTCAATGCCGAGAACGGGCCTTGAGGTCTACCTGTTATGATTTCTGCTACGAATATTCCGAAAAAAAGGGCCAACAACATCGAATCAATCATTCATCTTCCTCCTCAAAAAACTCATTATAGACGTACGGCCACGTTCTACCATATACTATATCAGATACGGTTCCTCTCTTAATACCTACATCTTCATATAACTTTACTATATCTCCTATAGATAGAGGCTCATATATAGGTTCTATACCATCATAGTATAGAGATAGGATATCCCACACCTCATCTTCTGTTAGTTTACTTCTAGGATTGTTCTCTCCAGCGATTCTTTTGGAATCATGTAAATCGTCCATATTGTCAATATGGTCGCCTAGTTTGTGATGTGATGGATTGCAACAGAGTCGGTTATGACACTGATGTAGTATCAATTCGTCAGGTGTGATGTATCCTCTATTAATCATGTAAGACATCCTATGTGCAAAGAAGTTTCTACCTGTTCCGGTTTCATGGTGTTTCTTGACATGGAAACGACCATAGCCGCCTTTGTCTAATCCACCTTGCCACTCTAAACAGCCTTTGTGTTCTCCAGATTTGGCTCTTTTTAACTTAGAATTGAAAGATTTGACCCAATCTTTATCAGCACATAGTGCCTCTATATGAGTTCTAATCTCTTCTTCGGTGGCCATTCCTACTCCTCTTCTGACGTAACCACCGTTGCACTACTTGCCATTTGTTTCTCATTGAACTGTGCTATATCAGTCATGGACTGTAACGCACCTCTGTTGGCTTCCTTCATACCGTGTAGCCAATCATCGTCAACAACAAGATCCGGTACAGGTATTACAGGTTCTTCACTAAAGTGATTAGATAGAACAATATCTATAACGTGCGCTTGCTTGAAACTAACCTGTTGGTTATCCATAAGTAATTCTCTGTAGAACTCTAGTTCTTTCTTGGTTGCTTTCAGTTGCTTTTCTAATGCACTTTTCTTAAATCCCATTTACTTTCTCTCCTTTCTGTGGCGGCCTAAACCTAGTTTCTTTGCTACTGCTTCTAAATCATATTGCATATCAAGTTTCAATAGAGCCGATGTATCTATTCTGACTCTAGGAATTATACGAATGTCACCTTTGCTATCTGTGACTTCTTGCCAACCGGCTATCTCTCCACCAGCGGCTAATATGTTTTCTAGTAACTCTGCTTCCTTTTTCTTCATATTATGCACCTTCCATGTTATCTGGAGTACTTTCTGACCTAAATGTACCACCAAAGCATTCTTTGAAACAGACGTCTTTGAAGTCGCATAGTTTCCTACAGAAATTAACCTGTGGTAAACTGTATTCGTTAAACTTCTTTTTAGACGCTTCTTGACCGAATGCTGTTTCATCTCCTTTGTATTGTGGCTTTGGAGGGAACACACCGTCCAAATGGTCGTTTAGGAAGTCTGTAGTGCGTACAAAAGACGTTACCAAATCCTTAAAATTGTCTACATCTTGTGGGTAAACATCTACGTCAAATGTTCTAACTGTTGGTGGGTCTGCTTTACGCTTATCTTTCCAACCAGACTTGTGCTTATCTGTCACGATATATCTGAATTTGTTGCTATTTAGAGCCTGTGAATAAGGAACCCACTGTAATTCTGACATTATACGACCAGACGTCCAGCGAGAAGACTTCCAATAGGAAGCCATCTTCAAATCAGTAACAGAACCATCTGTATGTGTTATATCAGCAAATCCATTCAACCTAATAGTTTGCCCATCAATCTGTATAGGCCATATACATTGTACCTGTGTATCTGCAATAGGTGGCATTTGGAACTTGTTACCCAAGTAGTCTTCGCCATTTTGCCATGCTAAAAGGAAGCCTCTAGTCCATGTTCTAAAGTCCATGACTTCTTGTAATCCTTGTGCATCAGTGACAGGACTACCATCTAGATTTAACAAAGGCTTGTCTTCATCTTTCTGTGCTTCTTTGATTCTAATAAGTAAGATATCTCCAGCCAACTCAACGATTGGCTCTACATCTTGACTAGGATCTGCTCTAAACTCTTCCATAGCGATTTCATCGAAAACGTTACCACTAAGGAAAAAGAGTCTATTAGGTGTCTTAATCTTCTGAACGTACTGGTAAAAGTACTTTCTAGGACAATCTGAAAAGGTTTTCAACCTGGATGGCGATATATCGTGCCTTCTCCAGTCTCCCCAATCTTTACCCATTTACTCACTCCCTAAGTCTGCTAATAGTGTATCAAATTGCTTTTCTAAACGATCGTATCTAGTATTAAACTGACGCTGTGCTTCTTTAGTGTATTCGGTGTCACCGTCTGCATTGGTGATGTCTTGGTCCATACTAAGTCCAGTATATAGTGCATCGACGTATTCTACAGTCAGTTGAGTTAGTATCTCTATTTTTAGTGACAACTGAATCACGACCTGTCCGGATGGGAAGTTACTCCCACTAATGCACAGTATCTCTTGCAGTGTTCAGTCCATTCTGGGCGGTTCCCTGCTAGGAATGCCACATAGTGTACGAAAGTCTTACCTTCATCACCAGACATATATGCTTGGTGAACAGTCTCCCCTTTTCTAGCACCTTTGTCAAAGGCAAAGTTTCCAGGGTGGTTTGCATCAGATTCATCTATTAACAAATCTGTTGTTTTTTCTACTTCAATGGCGATTTCTTCCACTTCTGTAGCAGTCTTCACGTTTTCTTCTCCTTCTAGGACTTGACACCAAGACTTTCTTACAGAAATTGTCTCTCCTGCTTTCTTGGCATTGTTTCCGGTTTCTACAGAGACGGTAATCCAATTCTTGGCTTTGTCGACTATTGTGCCGATGCAGCCATCGTTTGGGCCATCAGAACCAGAGATTAGTACTCTAACCCCTACTTCTAGGTCAGTATCGAATACCGAGTCCCTTGCTTTAGGTAGAGTAGTAGTCTGGATTGCTTCCTTTTCTACTATCTCCACAGTTTCTTGCTTGCTTTCTTCTATTACAGATGCTACCGATATCTCAGAGAGTTGGTCATTGGCGTCAATGGCCTGTTCCAATCTCTTCTCAACTGTCCTTAATGGTAAGGGTCTTTTGACCATTTCCTCAAGGGAGCCTGCGATCCTTTCAAGAGCATCTGCGATTCTCTCTTGATAATTATCAGACATGAACCTTGCTCGTAGCCGAAGGTAATTAAACATTGTCATTCTAACCTAGTATTCATATAAACTATGTTTGCATGAGATGGGGTTATAATTGACCGCCTAGTCCGTTATACTGCGGGGTTGGACAACCTCCTTTTGACAACAACTCCTATTGTGCTGCAACTCAATAATCTGTTTTTCCATGCCCAATTCCCGCAACCTACTACATACCCTAGTGAAAACATCGAATACTAGCCTTTTACCCCTGATATGTACACTTATCAGCCTATATGTAAAAGGGTATATGTATATGTGTAACGGACGTTATACATATGAGAACCAGGTGCCTACCCATTTACTATATGTATAACCCCCCATTAACTTATATACCGCCTGTAGGTGGGTATAGGCATAGCCGCACCCAAGGTATAATTCAATGTAACTAGGATTGCTGCAAACATAGTTAAGGAGAAGACGCAAATGATAGAAAGTAAATTGATGGAAGTATATTTAGAAAGATGCAAGAAGGAACCAGAGTTCAAACAGGAGTTGCTAGACGCTGTCTCCAAAATGGAAGGAATCCTAAAAGATATAAGAATAGCAATACATGAGGTGGAAGCATGAAAGAGTGCTCACATGATCTTAACGGTGGGAACCATATTTATGCATTAGGAGCCACAGAAGAGAACTTAACTACAGGCACTCTTAGAATCCACAAGAAGAAGGTTCAGTGTATACTTTGTAAAGAAATGGTATTGCAGGAATATGTCAACGTCGATTGCTTACCGGAAGGACTCTATGAACAATTGATGAAAGAATGGCTGTATGAGTTAGCAGAGAGGAAAGGTTGGTTAGAAGATGAGGTGGAAGCATGAGTTGGTATAAAGTTGAAGATGGTTACGAAGATTGCCAAGGATGCTATGCGACTGTTAAGGAAGGCACATTGAAGGATGTTCAAGGAGGGCGGCTTTGTGATGAATGCCATCGCCTTAACACATACGGGGTGGAAGCATGATATCTGACGCTATTGCACAATATATGCCTAAGTGGGTCTTATTCATAGGGAGGTTACTACAATGAATATCTTTGTTCTTTCAACCGATCCTGTGGAAGCAGCAGTAATGCAACTAGATCGGCATATCGTGAAAATGCCTTTGGAAAGCGCACAGATGCTATGCGCTGCATATCCTGACGGTGAAGCACCGTACAAGAAAACACATTACAATCATCCATCTACAGTATGGGCTAGAACCTGTAAAGAGAATCACGACTGGTTGATAGAACATGGTCTTGCACTATGTATAGAGTATACCAACCGCTACGGACGTAGGCATAAGTGCCAAGACGTTATTGAATGGGTCAGAGATAATCGCCCTAACCTACCCGTAAACGGAGAAATGACACCATTTGTAACCGCTATAAGTGCTGACCAGAAGTGTAGGTCTTTCTATAACTTTGATAATCTATCTACAGTAACTAAGTATAGGTTATACTATCTATATGATAAGTCCTATATGGGTATATGGAATAGAGGTAAATCTAATCCTCCAGAATGGTACTCAGCATTGTTACCGTTAATACAAGACCCAGACGAATACGCTAGAAATGTCATGCAAACTTCTTGGTCGAGATGGTAAAGAATTAAGTAAATAAGTAAACAGAGTTAATGTTAGGAGAGATAGTTATGTATGAATTTGAAATATTGATAGTCCTTAATCTGATTACCTTAATTGCGTTATATCTTAACGCAGCGGTTATTGGTAGGGCATTAGAAATTATCACAGAAACGCATGATGTAATATCACACCTTGTTGCCCATGCTGTATTGGTACAGGCAGTAGACGACGGTGAGTTTGAGTTACTTGATGAACTAACCCAAGATGCTGTTGCTAAAATAAACACCAAAAAAGAGTCCAAGTTATTTGAAGACATGGAGAGTGAATGGAAATGAAACACAATGGAAAGAAGTTTAGGAAACTAATGAGAGAGTACGAGCGAACAAGAGTAGGTAACAGTAAACCTGTTGCCTCAGTAAAGCAAGGTAGAGGAAAGCGACATAAGCATCTCAGCAAAAGGGATGCTCTGAAAGCACGAAGGAGATGCTAGGATGGATTTTATCCTAAAGAAAGACTTGACTAGAGCGAATGAGTTGTATCACTCTATCAAAATAAGTCGTAGAAAGCGCAACTATCAACATAAGTTGCTGAGAGCAGCGAAGACTGAACGTATACAACTAAATGAACTCTCTAGGGGAACAGTAGAGCAAGTGCGTGAGTTAATAGAGAAGCGCAATACTTGTAACGAAGTTGCAAACAAATTCAAAGAATTACGTAATGGGGCGGTTACAAAACTACAGAAAGAAAAAGATGCTACTAAGAAAGAGAAGTATAATCAGCAGCAAATAGAGTATCATGACGAGATGATGAAAGCAGTCGACGAAGCACAGAGCCACCATCTACACATAGATGCCCTTAACGTAACTATCGTAGAGTTGAATAAAAAACACGATACAAAGCACGAAGAAGTCTTGTTTTTACGTGGTAAAAGCGAAGTCTTCCATGCTGATATCCAATTAGCAATAGACGAGATAGAAGCGATTAAATCAAAGCATGACATAAAGTACCTAGATTATGAGTTAGCAGAAATAGATGAGGAAGAGTAATGATTTGCCCACATTGTAGCAAAGAACTTCCTGATTGGAAATACTATGATGCATCTAGCAAAATTTGTCGAGTAGTGGTGATGAGATGAAAGCAGTTATCTATTCTAGGGTATCTACCGACCATCAATCTGAGGGTTCTGTTGAACAGCAGATACGTAAGTGTAGGGAGTATTGTTCATTCAAAGACTACGAAGTCGTAGAAGTATACTCTGACGTCGGTTCTGGTATGAAGACTGAACGTGAAGGTTACGAGAAAATGATGGAAGATATAGACACTTGGGATATCACTATTGCTTACAAACTAGACCGATTTCACCGTAGTGCCGCAAACGCTGCTACATGGGCAGCGGATCTTAACGCCAGGGACAAAAACTTCGCAGCAATAGACATAGATATCGATACAGTTACTCCTATGGGTAGGTTTATTTTCCAGTTAATGAGTTCATTAGCACAATTAGAAGTAGAGATGACACGTGAAAGAACAAAGATGGGCTTGGATGCAGTTAGGCATCAAGGTAGGAAA
>Ga0209337_1002770_pt1 | contig 12526 bp, 8 predicted proteins | sample LinPmetageLP53_FD_184044 | JGI IMG/M metagenome (GOLD analysis project Ga0209337, IMG submission 184044) | Marine viral communities from the Pacific Ocean - LP-53 (SPAdes) (version 2) | ecosystem: Environmental > Aquatic > Marine > Oceanic | place: Pacific Ocean | collected 2010-02-08 | reverse complement strand
TAATGACAAAAGTTATTACAACATTTACGGATATACACCATCTAATTCGATAGCAATTATCTGGTGTATCGATGATGTAAAACAAGTAAGACCAGATTTAAACGATGAGGACTGCCTAGATGTTCTAACGTACGCTGATCGAAAACACGATGCAAGCATGGGTATTACTTACGAGACCTTAACATGCATTGCTAATTATTTATACCCACAGGAGACAGTAGCTAATGGTTAAAGAAATTACAATGAAAGAAGTATGGGGAACTCTATCGAAGATAGATGTCGAACCATTCACAGAAAAGAAAATGAACCTAACTTATTTAAGTTGGGCAAGAGCGTGGATGTTAACTGTTGATAAGTTTGCTGATGCAAGTTATGAGTTTCACGATTTCGATGGCATTCCATATCGAGCTTATCCAGATTCTACAGGAGAAGTTGTTACGTCTGTGAGGATAGGTAAGCATACTAGATCAATGGCATTACCTATCATGGATAATCGAAACAATGCTATTGCTAATCCAAATGCTAGACAGGTTAATGATAATAGGATGCGATGTCTGGTCAAGAACTTAGCGATGGGATTTGGTTTAGGTATGAGTGTCTTTGCACAGCATGATTTTCTACCCAACGAAGAAGAAGAAAAACCAAAGAAAGTTGCAAAGAAAAAAGTTGAGAAAAAGGTAGAGAAGAAAGCAGAAAAGAAAAGTGATGACTGGAAAGTTGATACTAATAAAGATAAAGCAATGATCTTTATTGATGCTTTCTTATTGATTGCCAAAACATTTTCTGAAGGTGATGCCGAAGAAAGAAGAGAAGGCATTGCTAGTCATTGGAAAAAGAATAGAGAAGATATAACTTTTCTTAAAGAGAACTTTCCTGATTTGCATAAAGCATTAGGGGAAGATATTAAAACTATAATTAATCAATATGAGGTGAAAGGAAGATGAGTGATTATGTACCAAAGCCGAACAGAGGTAATTTGTTCAAGAATAAAAATAAACAAGAAGGCGATAACCGACCTGATTGGGATGGCAGAATAACCCTATCAGTAGAGTTGCTTAAAGAGTTAGTTACTGATCACAAGTCAGGTAAAGAACCAGTTATAAAAATTGCACAATGGGATAACGTATCGAGAACAAATGGTATGCCATTACGCGGTACGATAATTGATAGACCAATGTCGCAAGAACAAAGTCAACCTAAACCAGAAGTTGTTCCTGACCCTCCAAAAGTGTCAGACGATTTCGATGATGATATTCCATTTTAATGTGGGATACAGAAAAAGTAGAGTATCTAATGTTCGTGCGTGTGAAATCATGCGCACGAGCAATGGATAGAGGAACATCCAGTTGGTCGCAAGAATTCTGGTGTGAAACCATGAGAAAAGTTATTGCAAGCGGAACAAAAGAAATCGAAACGAAAACGATTTAAAAACTATAGATCAGTAAATATTTTTTTTTAACGGGGAGTAAGTGTGATATTGGAAGCCAATTATAAATTTGTATATAACGATGAAAAAACTTATGGAAATAATTTCCTGAGATGGAGGGCGAGAAATAACGAGGAGAAGCTATTGTATGGTCAAGAAAAATATACGCTAGGAAAATCCAAACAAGTATTCGACAGTATGTATTCTGAAAAAAAGGTTAAAGAAAATGAGTGATGTTGATAGAGAAAATTGGATGCATAGGATAAGAATGTTAGCGCCTGTTATTCAAAAAGCAGAATACGAAATTCATCTCAATGAAGCTGAAGTAAAAAGAATGTATGCCAAGCTGAAAATGAAGGCATTAGGAGAAGGGTGCAAGACTGTATCTGCCCAAGAAGTTTATGCTGATATGGATGACGAACTGTTTACCCAAAGACTTAGATTGGGTGCAAGCAAAGGTCAGCTATCCGCATTAAGAGTACAGCTTAAATCATTAGAGATTGGGTTTGAGCAGTGGAGAACGGAGATGGTCAATATGAGAAAAGAGTACAAAATGTATGGCAATTAGCATGAAAGAGGCTAATCATTTAGCCGAGGTTCAAGAACTTGGTTGCATCGTCTGTTTAAAAATTCATGGTCAATACAGAGATGCTGAGATACATCATTTAGTAGATAAGAAGAGAGATCATTTTAGAGTATTACCTTTGTGCATGGAACATCATAGAGGTGGTAAGGATAGTGGTATGTTTATTAGCAGACATCCCTATAAGAAGAGATTCGAGAAAGCCTATGGAAGTGAGCTAGACCTACTCGATTTAGTACAAGTAAAACTTGAAGAAGAAATTGATTATGACGATTTGCCATTTTAAAAAGGAAATGATTTGAAAATTTTAAAAAATTCTAAAGTATACAAATATTGTTTGTTGAATTTGGTGGTGGAGATTGTAAAAAAAGAACTCATTACTGACGATGAAAAGGATTCAATTATTTCAAAGATTGATTTATTAAAAAAGTCAGAGCCGATTATAGAACTGGAGAGTTAAGATGAATGAATGGTGGGAAGATCAGGATTCTGATCATGCTTGGCAACAGCAACAACAACAAGAAGAGCAACAGCAGAAAGAAAAATAAAATCGCAGCGAGCAGGGCTGCAAAAGAAATATTTACTGGTCTATTGTTTTTAGGGGGATGTAGATGAACGAAGTAAGAGTATTAGAATTAGAGCTTGCACAACGCAAGCGTTCTTGGTGGGAATGGCATAGAAATAATCCACAGATTTGGGAAAAGTTTGAGGAGTATACATTACAGGCTATTGCTTCAGGAAGAAGGCATTATTCTCATTGGGCTATCATCAATCGCATAAGATGGAATGAAGAGATTGAGACTAAGGGTGGGGAGTTTAAAATCAGCAATGACTACATTGGATTTTATGCCAGATTGTTCCATGTGAAACATCCTGACTACAATGACTTCTTTAGACTGAAGCCGTTGAAGGAAGAAAAGATTATTAACCAGTTAAAGTCCGAAGGATGTTATGGGGATGTTCGCCTGTTTTCTTAACTCAGGAATCATTGCTAGTCTCCTATCTCTTTCTATCTCCATATCTCTAAGCATATCTGATCTTACTGTGATAGAGATATCATCACGTTGCAATAATCTTCTACGTCTTTTTCTCCAAGCGGATAGATATCTTTCCATTGATCTAACCTGACCTTTCACATTAAGCACACCTTGCATGTTGCTTCTGTATGCAACAGCTTCATCTGCTCTGCCATCATTATTAAGTTTGTTGACAGTCTGAACAACCTTATCTACCTCTCCCCTTAACTCGTAGAACTGTTGTTGTAGTCCTCCCGCCTTCTTACTATCAAATGTTAATCTTCTTATTAATGGCAATCTAGATAGCTCTACGTTGTTTGGCAATATAGGTGTGCCAGTAATCATTCTTGTTCCTGTATCAGCCATAGATAGTAAATAGCCTCCAAGTGTTCCCGCATAACCTCGCATCACATAGTCTATCTTAGTCGGTGAAATATTAAATGCTTCGCCTAAAACCCTAGCTAACTCATTTGTTCTTTCAGTTGATTGCGCTCTTGGGTCTAGTTTAGTTTGATAGTAAGGAATGATCTCTGAGTCTGTAAAACTGTTTCTGTTATTCCATACTTCAAACAAAGGTTTAACTGCTTGTATACCAAATGCGGGCTGTGTGAATGGTAGACCTAAAGATGTTCCTAATTGTCTACCAATACTAGTCTTAGCCTCACCAACAGCTTTTTTGGTGAATGCATCATCACCCATAGCCATATCAATCAATCTTTCAGGTAATACTTTAAAGATTGCGCCTACCTCAAATGGAATAGGAATCCTAATAGGGAAGTCTGTGCCTGTCGGTATAATCCAATAGTCATCCCTGACTTCTCTTCTTGCTCCTTTGTATTCATCCGTATCGGATACCATCATGTAATACAAACCAGTAATCAGGGATAATGTTGCACCTCTAAGGATCGCACCACGCAATATTCTACCTTTTAACTCTTGTCTAGTTTCATCACCTTGAAGTTTATCTATCGCAGAATATTTTCCAGAAAACGATCTATATAAAACATCAAGACCCTGAATTCTTGCATTTAAAAATGGTATTGCAGCAGTCACAACTTTAAAGTTTGTTGATAGTCCTCTGCGACCAAAGTTAATTACCTCTAATGCTTGGTATGCTGCTTCTGATTGCGCTTGTCCTTCAGTAGCACCTTGTTTTTTCATATGTTTATATACTGAGTCATATACAGCTTTTCTGGTTGCACCATCTGACTTAGTAGTTAATGCACCCAAACCATCCCAGATTTTATAAAATGCATCTTGTGGTTTCATAGCACCATTTTTTGTTAGTCCTTGCCTTCTCATTGTTCTTTCGACAAATTGTTTTACACTACCTTCGTCATTAGAAAAATCATATCCACCAATTATTCCAAATTTTTCAAGTTCACCCATATCTCCAAACATATTTTTAAAAGAATCTATGACTGGTAAATATCCATCTTCACTATTTCCATATGCTGCTCCACTTGTAACAGCAGAAGATAAAGTATCTCTTAAAATATTTACAACAATAAATCCGGGATCACGAGTAACTGTATCTCTTAATAAAGTAGATGGTATACCTACCCATTTAGCTATATTACTTGTAGATGTTCCTCCAACTGCCGACAATGCATTATGAATTTCAGCATCTTCTAAATTGTAAAAAAACTTTTCTCCATTTTCATAAGCATGAACAATATTAAAAGTAGAAACTCGATTTCCTTGTTTATCAAATTTCTTAACACTTCTTCCCATACTTTCAGCAAGACCCATGCTTTCTAAATCTTTCATTAACATTACTGCACCATTATTTTTTAATGCTGCTGTTATTATTGATAAAGAGTTTCTAGATATAGCTTCTATTGGGTCTACTGTAATAGGTTTTTCTGATCCTTTAAGTTCTATATCTAGAGGATTTGAAGGCAATGCGCCACCTGAAATAGTAGGTGCTGTAATTTTTGAATTTTTCAATGCTTCTTCTGTCATTGCCATATCTCTATAATATGGATAATAACTTGAGTGAGCCTTCCATTCATCTGCTTGTTCTTTATTAAGAATTCCTTTTTTTACAGCAAACTCTATTATTTTATTATTCCATTTTTGATAGTTATTATAAGCCGCTACAACTTCTGGAAAATCTTTTTCAATTTGCGATATTTGTTCTCTATCTTTTTCAATTACTGGAGATTTTTTTATTTCACCAGTTTTTTCATTTTTTTGTTCTGGTCTTTTAATTTTTGCATAAATACCAAAAATTGATACTAAATCATTTCCTGAATTACTTTGATAAAGAGGAGCAAAAAATTGCATAAGACCACCAAATTTACCAGTAAGTTTATTATTTTCATCAACAAGTTCCATATCTTCTACAACTGCAATAGAATCAGAGTATCCAGTTTCTGAATTTTCATCTATAACTTGATCAGTTATGTTTCCTTGTGTAATCATATGCTGAAACAAACCTCTAGTTTTATCAGCTAGTCTTAAATTAGCTATAGTCCTTGTAAGAATATTATTGTCTGCTAATCTAAATGCTCTTGATTTTTCTTCTGCTTCTTGTTCTGTAAATCCTCTAGATAAATACCATTCCTTATCTTGCCCATCTAATAAAATTTTATCTACAGCTGATAATCCATCAATAATATTTGATCTAACATTTTTAAACATATACCTAATGCTTTCTACAGGATTTTGTATAACATCCATGATAGATTCAAATTGAGTTTTTTTAGGTTGTGAAATACCTACTCTATCTGCCGTTTCTTTTAAATAATCAGGCACAGTTCCTACTGAAAATTTAGGTATCTCTGGTGTTGGTGCAGTAGGATCGTTATTAAAATTATATGCAGCTTCTAAAGCAACGTCTGATGCGTTTGCATTATAATGAGGTATGTCTCCTCTAGGTGTACGTTTAACTGTTTCTACTACGTTTTCTACGGCTCTTCTACGAGCTATTGCTTCGCTAGTATTACCTTGACTACTATCTCTATTTTTTCTAGAGAACAAAGGTACATCAAGTTCAGTAGGTTGAGGTGCTACCTCATCAGTTATCTCTTTAAGCTGTTCTCTTCTTCGTCTTGTTTCAGGAGATTCTCTCCGTCTGGTGACATCGGACTGGATATTCTCCCCATTATCCTGAAGAACTTTTGTTGTGCTAGTCGTTCCTTTTGCGTAGGCTTCAATGACTTGATCGAGTCTTTCACGATTTACTCCTTCTGATTCGTACCACGGAAATCCTTCTTTAATTTGAGTTACTTTAAAACCTGTTGGTACAACACCTGTACTTGGTTTTTTAACAAGGTTTATAAAATTATTATACTGTTCTAAACCAAATTTAGCCATATCACCATTTAATTTAGGATAATTCATATAAGGATTGCCATTTGCATCTCTTGCGTATGTTGCACCATAATGAAATCTATCGTAACGACCTTCAGGCACACCTAAATCTGCATATGGTTTTGAATCTATTCCTTCTAATGCTTCTTTATAAATACCCTGTATGCTTGGATGTTGTACTTCTTGGTTAGAATTTCTTACCCAACTTTCCCAATGATATCTACCTATTGATGAATCTTGTGGTCTACCTATTGCTTCATATAAAGAATCTATTTTATCTAATAGTGCTTTTTCCATGACCTCATATCTAGCAAGTCCATGAATACCATTAAGTTGATTAGCAACATCATCATAAATATTTTTTTGATATTTACTTTTACCATCCCACATATTATTTATTTGTATTCTATCTAAAACTACAACATCATTTCTTCCAGACATAAGTAATGCAAATGATAATACTTTATTATTCATTCCAGAACCTTGTACAATTTTGTAATATTCTCTTCTTATTTCAACAGAAGATAAATCTTGATTTGCAAATAGATTATGTATTGCTTCTAGTTTTGATATTCCATTAGATTGTTTTTTAGATGCTTTTTGTAAAAATTGTTTACCGAAAGCATTTAAATTATGAGTAGCTTGTTTACCAAAAGAACCTTCTGGCATTACTGTTTTTGTCCATTGAAAAAATTCATTAACATCTACATCTGTAAATTCTTTTTCTAAAGCTCTAGCAATAAACTCATTAAATCTTGGATCATTAGCGGCATCTATAAAAGCAGACTCTTGATTAACCGCAGAAACACCTCTAGATAATATACCCCATGCTATTAGTTTTGCAGTAGTTTCTGGAGTAGCAGTACCATCTGCGTATATCTTACGCATTTCTTCTACACCTCTAAATCCTAGCGATACATTTTGTAATTGTTTTTTGTTTAATTTGGTTGTGTGTTCTTTTACCCAACTATCTAAATTATTTACTAAATTAATTAAATTACTAGGAGGTATAAATGTTTCATTATCTCCAAGCAAATCTCTTTCAAATGCTAACCATGCTTCTTCTGAATCAAGTGCTAATGGATGTCTGTCGAGTAACTCTTGTAGATTTTCAATCACTTCATCTGCATTATTTTCTGTTATTACTTTTACTACAGAAGGTTTACCTGTTACTTCACCTTCAGACTCAATAGTATATGCTCTATCTACACCATGTTTTCTGCCAGTCCTAGAAAATGCAGGAACATCATCATCTGGCAATGCTTCTAACATTTCTATTTCGTCTTTTAATTTACGTTCTCTAGCTCGTAATCTTGTAACAGTTTTTGGTGAAGTGCTTTCTCTTAACTGACCTTGTATGCCAGCAAGGACTTGATTTAAAGAATCTATTCTTTCTTGATTTGGATTTCTTGATCTAGAAAATAAAGGAACATCATCTTCACTTTTAAATATAGCTGGAAATTCTTTTGGATCAATTTCTCCTCGATCAACCTGCATGTTTAAAAATCTTACTGCACTATCTTTTTGTTTTTCTGAAACTAATGCACCATCACCAGCTTCATATAAAACTTTTTCTGTTATATCTGTTAATACTCTTTCATCATGCAATCTTTCTATTTGATCTACTGCTTCTTGTTTGGCTTGTTCTAAATTATTTGCATATAAACCTACACTTTCATCACCAATATATCGGGAATCAATTATTATCATTGAATAATTTTCACCTTCAAATCCACCCGGATCACGAAACAATTCAACATCTACACCTAATATTTTTCCTACATTTAAATTACCTTCTAAATAATCATCTTTAACTATTTTAAAGTCACTTATTTCTTTAATAGCTTTAGGAGCTTGATTTAAATATCCCAAACCATAAAGATTGCCTTTACTTCCAGCTTCAGTTTCTAATGGAGTCCAATATAATCTTTCATCTGGTTTTGTTTTTATAGAAAATGCAGGTGCTGTTTGATAAGGATTATATCCACCTAGTCCAGATTCAGTTCGATCTATATCTCTAAGTGTTCTTACTTGTCCTCTAGTTCTGCTTCCTACTTTACCAGATTCAATATCAGCAAATAGGTCTGATGCTTTTTGATAACCTGAGTTACGGAATGCCTGACCCATTGACTTAAAGAATTGAATAACTTTTTGAAATATAGTTTCTGCTTTGGGTGGTATATCAGGTTTAATATTTCTTGCTCTGTATAATTCTGCTATAGCTTCTTCAACATAGAGTTCTTCTTTTTTAAATTCATTTGCCTTATATTTTTTTTGCTCAAACTGAGTATTAATTCTTTTGCTTCTTTTATAAAAAGTTTCACCTTTAGATGTAGAATCAAATGACACAGGAACTTTTCTACGTTTAACTTCTTTTCTAAGATAGTTATATTCTTTTTCTGTAATTACATCTTTAGCACGAAGTGCATGAATCATTTCGTGGTCTATAATTTTATTAAGGGCATTTTGTATTTCTTGATCTGAAGCATTACCATCTGGATTAACAGCATTTAAAGATAAAAATATAACATCATTATTTCTATCGTACTCACCTTCAACATTATATTGACGAGTTTCTTTAGGATCAAAAGAAAACTTACCATCAACTTCTACAAGACCTGTAGGTGATAAAATATCGTTACTAATAACTATGCCTGTTTCTTTTAGCCCTGTTTTGTTTAATATTTTTCTAGCTTCTTTAGCAAACTTATTGGTCTTACCTTCTTCTATTGCTTCAGCATAATTAATTTGTTGTTGTTCTATTTCTTTTGGTGGTAAAAATTTAGCTTGTTTAACTTCTTCTTCTTGTACCATTTCATCTATAACTTCAGGATCAAGTTTAGCTTCAGCTTCTAATCTTGTTCTGTATTCTGTAGGTGTTTCATTAAAACCTTCTGACCTTCTAGCAATTTCAAAATCAGCATTATTTACCAGTCTATAGTTTTTTGTGCCTTCAACACGTTCAGCCCTACCACTATAAACAAGATCATCAAGAAATTGTTGGTCTTTATTCATTGCTTGTAATGATTTTAAATCAAACGTAGATAATTGATCACGAGCTTTAGCAATAAACTCGGCAGTTTCTTCTGCTGTATGAGTTCTAGTTCTAAAGTCAGGGAAAGGAAGGGCTTTACTAAAGGTAGGAAGCGCATGAAGTCTAGCTAAGAATAATCGTCTAGCTCCTTCAACTTTGGTGTTAGCTATATTCTCTATGCCAGTCCATTGTTTGGCAGCATACTTTACGGCAGGATCATTAAAGTTAAGCTCTATATTTTTTGTAGCCGCAACTTCTTTAATGTATTGATTGCTTGTATTAGGTTTAGATTTGCCAGCAGTTATAGATGGCTCACCTTTTTTGTCTGAAGCTCTAAATACTACATCTGCTCTTTCAGTTAATAACTGATTAAAGTCTTGAGGACTAAGAACTTGTTTAGCTTCTTCTAATGTATAGCTTTCTTTTAAAGGTAACCCTTTCTTTTTAAGAACACTTTCTGCTTTATCTAAGTTAGTTCTTTTTGAAATTAATGGATCAAGTTTATTTATTTTTTTTATTAATCTTTGATTTTCTTTTTGAATTTCTGGAATAGTACGAAATTTACCATTTTGTTTTCTTTTTCTAAAAGGTACAACTGCTGTGCCTTGAGCAGTTGAAGATTGCATTGTAAAGCCTTGCCCTTCAGCATTTATAATTTGTATTTCTTTATTGTTATCAGCTATTTGTTTTTCTATTTTACTTTGTTCTTCATTATTATTAGCTAATTTTTCTTCTATTTTAGTTTGTTCATCAGCTTGTTTTTGTCTAGCAGTAGAAATACTTTTTTCATAATTCATTAATACTTGCAAAGGAACTTCAGTAACATTTTTATTTTGTACTGTCTTACCTATTACTCTACCAGTAGAACTATTAATTAGTCCTAAGTTATACAAGTCATTATCTATTTTATTATTTTCAAGATTATTATTGTACTCATTAACAATTTTATCTTTTGCAACAATAGCTTGTGTTTCATTTTCAAAAGTATTTATTTTTTTATTTTCTTGCATGTCTATTAAAGAAAATTTTCCATCAGCATCTTGAGATATTTCAATATTTGGTGATAGTCCAATGTCAATTGGTAAAGGTACATCTGGTGTTACTGTATCTAATTGTTCTTGTACTACATCTAATGTGCCTTGAGTTTGTGCATCTGAATATCTTTTCTTTCTTATTTCTATATCTTTATCTGATAAGTTTCTAAATTTTTCTTCACTATCTTTTAAGTAAGAATCAGTAACGCTTCTTTTTTTACCAATCATGCTCTTTAATACAACATTAGCTGTTCCGCCTATAATGCCACCAATAGCAAACTCATCGAACATGCTTTCGCCTATAGGCAGTTCATCACTGTAAAACCCAGCCGCAGTAACATCTTGTGCAAGACTAGCTAATATTTCTTGAGTACCTTCTTGTAATCCACCTTTACCAAAGTATTTAATAGCTTGTATTATTTTTTCTTTAATCTCTGGATTACGCGATGCTGCCTTAGGAACTTTTTTTAAGAAACTAGTTATTGGCAATAATTCTGATATTCCAATAACACCACCAGTTAATGTAGCTAATGTTTCTGCTACACCACCTACATCTTCACCTAGTTGTCTAGACATTTCTATTCTGTCTGCTTGCTCTGACATACCAACAGGTACAGAAAGAGCAGCAGGTACTTGAAATGAAGGACTTGCTAAATCCATACCAAGAAAAGGTTTTGGTATTGCTTTGCTTCCTTTTGCTAATATTTGACCTACTTTAGCTGCACCTAAAAATGGTACAAAAGAACCAACACCCTCACCTAACTTTGTAGAAAACATATCTGCATATAAAGGATCACCAGCAAGAATAGAATCTTCATCTAAATATTTTTTTGTTTCACGCAATCCTTTTAATACCGAACCATCATCACCAATATCAGCCAATGCTGCTAAACCTGTAGGCACACTTAAAGCTAAATTAACTGCACCTCTAGGTATTGCTTTAAAAAATTCACCAGCTTGTGTTAAAGCACTAGTATCATCTAGGTCTATACCATATCTGTTTTTAACAGCAGTAACTAACTGCAACCTTTCAGTAGGATCACTAGGTATATTTATTTTTTTACCATCAGGTAAAACATATGTAGACATATTTAATCTGCCATGTTTCTAGCTATTATATCTTTTTCGCTAGGTGATTCTATTCCAAGTTCTGTACTATAAGCTTCATTTACTTCAGCTAATCTTCGAGCCGCTTTTTGTGCGCCTTCCAAATCATTGCTTTCTATCAAAGCTGATATTTGTGCAGATAAACTAGAAGCTAGTTTATACAACTGATCAGCTTTATTGTACTCACCTTGAGAATTATAATAATTAACTTTAGATTCTATTTCATCTAACTGCGCATCAATAAGCGGTTGCGCTCTTCGTCTACTTTGGATATCTTCTGTTATTCCACCAAGACCACTAGCTAACTCGCTAGTATCTCTAGCACCCATTAATGCAAACCCCATACGAGCCATATCGAGAGGATCAAAACTAGCTTCATTGCTTCTAGGTAAATTCCCATCAGCAAGACCATTAGAGCCGTCTGTATTATTTCCATCATTATTATTTATTTTATCCTTAATATTTTGTTCTGCTTCTGCAGGACCTGAAAGATAATCTGTAGCTGTATTAATTCCCATTAAACCTAATCCAGTACCAGCCGTTCTTGCAGGAGAATATTTTCTACCTCCAGCCGCTATTTGTTTAAATGCTGGCGAACCATCTGACCAAGTTCCTACTTGTTTAACTTTTGGTTTAAAAGGTTTTGTAAAATAATTTAAAGGATTTAAACCTGATTTTAATTTACTACCTAAATTAGCAGCTTTTGCTGCTTTTAAACCAAGACCTCCTATTCTTAAAGCTGCTGATCCAGCCCATCCTATTCCCGGAACTAACATTAATCCATATGATGCAGCTTCTACTGGATTTTCTGATGCCCAATTTCCTAAATCACTACCCATTTTATAAATAGTATTACCAAAACCACTATTATTTTCACTAATACCACCTTCTTGATAACCAGTTATTCCACCTTCAGCCATCATTTGCATGCCTTGCATACCAGCTTCTTGAGGATTCATTCCTGTTGGTGGCATAGCTGATGCTAAACCTTGACCTGTAAAATTAGCA
>Ga0209337_1002769_pt1 | contig 12526 bp, 17 predicted proteins | sample LinPmetageLP53_FD_184044 | JGI IMG/M metagenome (GOLD analysis project Ga0209337, IMG submission 184044) | Marine viral communities from the Pacific Ocean - LP-53 (SPAdes) (version 2) | ecosystem: Environmental > Aquatic > Marine > Oceanic | place: Pacific Ocean | collected 2010-02-08 | reverse complement strand
GATACTACAGCATTAATATTACTTGCATTACCTGCAACACTTGTTACGTTAGCAGATATTCCTGCTACTGTAGTTACATTGCCAGATATTCCTGCTACTGTAGTAACATTTGCTTTAATATCTTCTACTGCTGCAACATCACTTGATATACCTGCAACAGCTGTAACATCACTAGATATTCCTGCTACTGTACTTACATTTGCTTGAATACCTGCAACTGTTGTAATATGTCCTTGCTCAGTTGCGTTGGGTTTAATTGAAATCCAAGAAGAACCTTCTCGAACATACATTTGGTCAGAGCTTGTGTTCCAATATAAAGCACCAGCTATTAAAGCATCTCCGTCATTATCTGCGGATGGCGCAGATGATTTAGCCCCTAGATACCTATCATCAAATGAATCTAAAGATGCTGCGGAAGCAGTTGCACTTGAAGCTGAAGCTGTTGCTGAAATTCCAGCCAAACGTGCGTCTTCACTTGCATTTGCGATTAATTCTTCATCAACTTCTGTTCCTTGATAAAATGAATTTCTTGCCATAGTGTATCTCCTTAATTATAAGCCTTGGAACCCTGGAAGACGCATTTGCACATTTGCACCTTTTAATTCTGCGTTATTAGCTCTTGTATTTGTAGCCATTATTTGTTGCATAAACATATTTGTAAACTTTGCGGCATCTTCATCATTTCCTAAGTATGCTGATCCTACTGACAAAGCGGCGTATAAAATTATTTCGTAATCATTTAATAACCAACTATCTTTTTCTACATCTGCATGATTAATTGTACAATCACCAAATCCATTAGAAGGAGAATAAGCGGCATACGAGGCCCCAGCAGCAGCATTTGACTGCCTTTTTAAAGCTGTACAAAACGCGCTAGTTGACCTAAACACCTCTCCATTAGTATAAAGAGCTCCAATAGCATTATCTACTTTGTAGTATCTAAGTCTGTAAGGACCAGAAGCATTAACATTGCCAGAAACATCTGTTAATACAAATTCTCCCCCATCTCGGGCAAAAGAATTACTTATAGAATGTTTATTTGAACTAAATAAATTTCTGGTGTCAGTTCTATTTAAAATAATATCATCATTGTCACTTGCGCTTGTCCATATTCCATCAGCGGTTGCGCACAAAGCTGGTGTTGTATTAACAGTCGGATTAACACTACATGAGCCTTCACCTGTTTTTCTAATCTCAATTAGTTCAACAAAATCTGAAGGAATAGTAATGCGAGAATTTGTAACAGTAAAAAGAGTTATTTTTTCTAAAGCGGGAACTCTTAATAATTCATATATTTTTGCTTCTCCCATCTCAATAAACTGATCTAATTGTGCATTTGTCAAGTCAGAGCGGTTTAGCCAATCTGCTAGGGTTGTGCGTAGCGTAGCTTGGTTAGTTACTGCTGCCATAATTTATCTCCCTGGGTTTTTAATAATATTACCCGTCAATAATTGAGGGTAGTTTTGTATAATTATATTTTTAATTTTTTGCAGCTCATTGGTGCTATTTTCTGGGTCATGCACATCTAAATTAAATTTAGTTTTTATATCTACAGCTACTATATCTGGAATAATAGCAAATGACCTAAAATTTTGTTTTTGATTAGCAAACATACTTTTTGCTGCTGCTCTTGATTTAGAAGCATAGTCTAAATAAGCTGATACATCTTGCGTAGCTCTAAATTCGCCATTTTTGCCATATGCATCTTTAATAAAATTACTCATTTTAATTCTCCGATTTAAGGTTGAATACCTCTATTTAAATATGCTAATATAACACACTTAAATAGAGGCAGCCCCGTAGGGCCACCCATATTTCCAAATAAAACTTACGCCTGGATTGCGCCGATTCCAGAAATCATTCCAGATGCAAATGTGTTTCTGCATTCTAAAGTAGTTTCTTCAATCATCATAGCAGTTGTGCTATCACCTTGTGTACCAACATCAGCTGTGTGTAGAGGGCGTAAAGTAGCCATTGACCACCAGCTTGGATCGTAAACAAGAACGTCAGTAGCTCCACCAAGTCCATCACTCTTGTCTATGCTATTAGCAAGACCCTGAATGTAGTTAGGTATAACTTTTACTAAGCCAAAGTCACTTTCGTATAATTCAACAGATTGTCTAATTGAACCTTTTTCGTCTAAGTTACGACGAGTTCCTGTAACAGCTTGTGCTAAAGCAGAGAAGTTACGTTTTTGAGTTGGAGACATCATAAGTACTGTTGCCTTTCCACCTTCTTCGTAAACTCTTTGCATTACTTCGTCAACATCACTTAAAGCAAGTGAGTGAGTACCAGCAGTAGCAGCAGCACTTGTAAGACCTGCAGCAGCGCCAGTAGCAGCAGCGTGCGAGCCTGAAGCAAATGCTGGAGTTGAAGCAGAAACGTCCCATGTATTATACGCAGGAACCCATGCTTGGTATCCAGCCATAGTACGGCCAGCATTAGCGCCAACACCATCAGCTGCTCCAGAACCATTAGTTACTTGTCGTGAACCAACTAGTGCATGCTCTAAATCACGCTTAATCTCAGTACCCTTTTTCTTCATTTGGTACGCAAATTCTGAATTGCGCCCAGCTTTAGAAACACTGTCAAGAGTCTTAGACACTTGAATATGCTTAGTAAGGATCTGCGAGTAATTACCAGCACGAACTGTGCTGACATTTGCAACAGCTGATGCTGAAAAGTCCGAACCTTCAGCTTGAGCGTTTGCAGCAGGTGCAGCTAGTTCATCAGTTTGCCACTCATGAAAGACTGCCGTAGCCTTTTTGTTACCAATAGAGGACAAAAACGGAGTTTCGTCTCTAGTGATCATAGTTATAAAAGATGCCAGGTCTTCTTTTTTACCTTTGGTATCTTCCGTTCTAAATATTGCCATTTTAATTTTTCCTATAAAATATTACAATTGTTAAGAGATAAGAAAGATTAATTGTCAAACATTCCGTCTACCATTTCCGCTAAAAAAGAATCACTTTGATTCTCTGTAGCTTCTCCGGATAAAACTTTTTTGCGTAACTCTTTTTCTTTCTCATTAGTTTTAGCCTTTTTGTTTACAGCTTTAGTTGCCTTAACACTTTTAGTAGGAGCTTTTTTACGCTTTTGGACCGCAACTTTCTTGCTGTCTTTTAGAGCTTTATAATCATACATTAATGCAATAACTTTAGGATCTATAACATTTGCAAACTCAGGAAAACCTAAGTCTTTTACTGCCCAATTAACTACGGCTTCGTAGCTATCTTGCCAGCCTGGTATATCTTTATCCAATTCCAATATAGCTTGTTCTTTGCTTGCTTGTAATGTAGCTGCTTCTGCTTGAATTTTTTCAGAACTAGCTTCGTCTGCAAGACGTGTAGCTTCTTTTCTTCTATTTTCAAGCTGTTTAGCTTTATTACGCCTAGCCTCTTGCCATTTAGGCAATTCAAACATATCGTCATCATTTATTAATTGCTGTATTTTTCGATCATACGCCTCTAGCTGCACTGCATCACTATCAATTTCCTTGGTAAGTAATTCAGCATTTTGTGCTTTAAGCGAAGTAGCTTCTTCTGCAAGTGCTTTAGCTTCTCTTAGCTGTGCACTGGCTTCAATGGATTTCTTGTTAGAGCTTTGAGCAGTTTGGTAACCTTTAATAAGTTCAGCCATAGCCACAGTATATTCTCTGCCATCAACTTTAACTGGCACTTCGTATTCCATGTCTAATTCTTCAATATCACTTTCCGCTTCTTCTTCAGAATTATTTTCATCTTCTTCAGTTTCTTCTTCAGCTTCTAGATTATCATCATTACTTTCGTCTTCTAATAGTTCAGTCTCGGACGCCTCAGCTTCATCACTCTCTGCTGCTTCCTCCACTTCGTTATCAATATCTTCGTTGGATAGATTTTCTTCTGGCTCTTCACCAAAAAACTCGTCCGCTAGACCTTCTAACATTACATCTTCATCAACTAAATTTACATTAACATCCTGACTATTTGTTAGGGTAGTTTCTAAATTCTCTGACATAATATAATCCTCCTATAGATTATTCTTTATTTGGTAGCAGCTTTTTTAGTAGGTGCTGCCGCCTTAGTAACCTTTTTAACATCCTGTTTTTTAGTTTCACGCTCAATTATATCTTCAATACGCGCAATAATAACTTGCACCGAAGTAAGTTTTTCAAGTAGTTGTCTAATAACGGGACCGTGTCCACCGCGGCCTGTTGCTCCGCGCATTTCACGTAGTATATTTCTTTTTTCTAACTTGAACATTTCCAAGTCACTTAGTGTAAATTCATCCATTTAGATCCTCCTGTTCTTTTTTGAATGTTTCATTATCGCCAGCAACCGCTAGCGACTCTATTTCTTTTTTCACATCAGCTAGTGCTACAACAGTATTATAAATAGTTTCTCGTAGCTCTGTTTGGTGTGAAGCTGTTTGACTCCACGCTATTAAATATTTTTCTTTAACTTTGTCAAATATTAAATTATAAGCTTTGTTATTTATAATCATTTTAGCATGGGCACCTAACTCTATTTTATCCATTTAACCTCCGTTTATGAATTAATTACCAATTTTAGTTGGCTTGCCTGTTTGTATTTCTAAAGCAATTTCTGCTTTGTCTTTAGCAACCATATGCTCAAATTTAGCTCTGTCAAGTTCCATATCAGCTTGCTTCTTTTGAATATCAGCCATTTGTTTTTGTAAAGTTAGCATAAGTTTTTGTTGTTCTACTTCATGCTCTTTTTGTGCATCAGCGCTTGCTTCTTGTTGTTGCTGAGCTACAGCCTGTGCTTGCTGTTGGCCTTGTGGTGTTGACGGATCAACAATAAAGTCAGTCCAGTTTTCAACGCCAATTGAATCCATTAATTGTTTAGCAATATTAAATCCTGAAGCCGGGTTAATAATACTTTTAGTTTCTGGGGCTTGATACAACATTGGCATAACTTGCGTAGCTAACATCATCATATTTTCTTGAGTATTAGCTTTACTATTAGGGCCAACATCTATATCTACAGTGCAACTTTCAATAGGCATCATATCTTTGGATGTAACACCATAGTATGCAAAGTCTTTCATAATTGCATCAGCATTTTCTAATATTAAATTATAAACACCACGACACAAATCTTTAAAACCCGTTTCAGCAAATCTACGTGCTACATATGCAATACGCTTTTGTGAAGCTGCTTGTACTTGCGCTACTTTGCCTGCAGAGTTACCTGAATCAAATAGTTTTTCATTAACTCCTTGCGCTGCGCGCGTCATACCACTTGCCTGCTCTTTTTCATTGTTCATAAACTCTAACAAAGAAAACGTTGAGGGTGACAGAGAATCCGGAGTAATCGGCTGCACTGCGGCAACTGGACTACCATTAGTAGGAATAATCTGGTGAGGCTCGGGACTCTGAAGCGCACGGAAATCTACCGTGTTGGGATCTGCAAGAACTCGACCATAATTTGTCAAGTATACATTTTCTACCATGCCTCGAGTAATAGCCGTTTTAATTTCTGTAGCTGATCGAGTTACGTCTGCTATAGACAACCCGTAAAAGGCATAAGGAATCTCAATGGGATTTAAATTAGCTAAAGGTATGCTATCCGCATATTCTTCTAACAAAATCTCGTCACCGGCCACTATGAACCTTTTCAACTCAGAAATGCCATCACCATCTCTGTCAATCTTCATCCAGACTTCACTAACCGTAATTTCTCGGTTTGAAGCACCTAGAATATCCTCTTCTTCCCCCACCCAAACACCATTAACTGATTGTCTATGTGCATCTTCGCCATAATTGCCTTTAAGACCAGCAAAAGACTCTGTGCCTTCCGTTGCTAAGTCGTCAGATACATCAAATCCTTGCGCGCGAAGATCAGATAAAGATACTTCGGTTTGAATTCCTACAAATGTAGAATTAGATATTGACGTAGCTGTTCGATTAATCATAAATGATTCAGGAGGAATATTTTCTAACTCTATTTTAGACGTATCTATTTTTCTTCTAATTTTAGCTAGCTCATAATACTCAACTTCCTGGCCTTCAATTGTTTCTAATCCTGTTACTAATTCAATAATTTCTACTTCGTCTTCCGCTGTTATAACATCAAGTTGTGCCGAAGTTAAATTTTCGTATTCTTCTACTTTATATTCGGATGATTCTACCCATTTCCAACGAATAGTTGCGTTTTTAAATAACAGAGCACTTTTAATCCATGTATTTAATTCTACCCAACCATTATTTTTAACAAAAATGCAATGATTAGTAATATCAGAAGCTATGCCTGCAGCTTTAGACTGTGTTGGGTCCATTGGGTTAAATTTAGCTATTTTTCCGTTGCTTAACATTAGTTCTGAAATAACTGCTAAATATGAATCTACGATTTCTACGGTATCCGAAGATACAACTTTAGAAACCCCCATTGGCGCTAATCTGCCCCTTGGTTGTTGGGTATAATAGTGAATAGCCTCTTCTCTTGCTTCTGATATTTCAGAACCGTCAGAAAATGAGCCTACTGACTGATGAATAGCGTCATTAATAAGACCCGTTAGTTCTTCATCTGTTATTTTATTAATATTTTTCGACATAGTGTCTCCTAAATCCAATTGTTATTAGTTTCTGGCAAATAAATGTTACCAAATCCTATTCTATCATTTGTTAACTTATCAATATGTGTTCGATAAACTTCGCAAGCAATAGCTAAAGCCATTACTGAATCATCAAAGCACCCTGGACTTGCTCCGGTTGAACCTCTATCATCAGATAAGTAATCTTTTAATTCTTGAGTAATTATTGAAGACTTAATATCTAATTCTTCTTCAAATAACCAGTTTTTTAAGTTGCCTATGATAGCGGGTTTAGAAGCACTAGTTGTTCTAAAGCCTAATCTTACCCCTTCTTCATTTGAAATATTAGCAATCTTTGTTTGAAAATACATATTAACATAATTCATATCTTTTAGCTTTTGAAGAGTAGCCACCCCCATTGAATTAGACTCAACAGCTAAAAGAGCATTATTAAAATACCGCCCTAAATAAAATAATTCTTTGCCAAAAGCAGAAGGGTCTATTCTATTATTGCGATATAATCCAACTACTTCTCTTTGTGAATTCATAACTACAGCTGTACTATAGTCTTGTCCTACGCCAAGCGCAACATCAGCACCAATAATATATTTTTCATTAAAACTGGGTGCATCCCATATTTCAAGATGGCCTTCTCTTTGTTCGTCCCAAGACATCATTTTAGGATTAAAACTTCTTATGCTTGTAGCAGATTCAATTTTTAATTTTTCAATTTTTTCGATATCAAATACATTAGCGCCTGATACTTGAAACGCTTCTTCAGAAGTTGCAGGATACTCTTGAGCAAATTTCTTTGCGCCAGATTCGCCAATCTTCATTCGTCTCCAATAAAGTTGGTCATTAGTCAAAGTATACAATTCTGATAATGCTTCTTCTTCTTTAGTTCTTACAAATTTTTTAGAAGCTTTCATAGTATATTCTAATGTCATATACCACGGTAAAAATACGGAAACATAGTCATTTAAGCCTTGTTCTGCTTTTTTCCACATTTCGTAAAAAGAACCAGAGGCGCCATTAGCTGTGGACTCTAATATTATTTCAGTGCCATCAGCACTAGAAACTCCTTGGAATAACCCAGCTAAAATCTTTTCTTGATTTTGCCAAAATGCTACTTCAGAACAATGCAAAATTGTTGGAGTTGTGCCTCGCCCAGCTTCGGGTGATCCTGCAGTATACAGCCTAAATCCTGAGTCATTATGCGCAAATTTAATTTCTTTGGCATTAGATTTAACTAATTCAGGAGCTGTATTTTCTGGCATTCTTTCAATAAATTGTTTACTCATTGTAAATAAGGCATCAGACGTTGCGCTATCATGCGCTAATACTACTGATCGAGTGTAAGGCGTATACAAAGTTTTCCAAAATACTCTTCCTGCCGTATACGTCGATATGCCTTGCTGGCGAGCTTTAAGAATTAATACTCTTACTCTGCCTTTCTTTTTTAGCTGCTTTTCAACAGCATCATGTATTTTTTGTTGCGCTTTATTAAACTTAAAAGGTATATAACCTTGCACAGCGTCTTTTGTTATTATTTTTAACCGATCTTCTGAAAACTTTTTAAAGTCGGCTTTGTATTCTAAATCTTTCTTTTTTGTAGCAATAGCCTTGCGTAACTCTATTTCTTTAGCTAATTTTAATTTGTATTCGTTACTATTTTTATCCATAATTACCCTCCAGTTCATATGATAATAGCTTTAAATTAGGTGGTTGGTTACTCAGGCTGATGCCAACCGTCACCGTTCGGAGGGACCCAAGTTTTTCTTACTTACTTAGACAATTCGTTCGTTATGTCTTTGTCTAATAATTTCCAGATTATACCAGCAGCAATAATACCCGCTAGCCCAGCGTTACCTAATGTCCATACTATATTAAGTATAGAGCTAATTACATCTCCTGTTAAAAAAGCTACCTTTGTTCCAAAAATAACTTGTAATACAATTGACAAGCTGATTAACTTGATACCTACGTCTATTGCGCCATCAGCGCCGTTTTTTATTTTTTCTAACATATTAACTCCTTTTGATTAAAAAATCCTCCGGCCTAGTCTCCTAACCCCCGAGTTTTTGCTTATTTAAAAAATTCTACAGTAACATGTGCTAGTCCTGTAGCGTTCAACTTAATTGTGGGTACTGATCTAATATGCTTAACGCCTGGGTTAAGAACAGAAACAGATGCAGCAGACGCTGCAGAATTGCCCGGTACAGCTACTGTCGATCCGTCAAATGTAGCATAAAAATTTGCATCAGAAGTAAACTTAGCAAATATAGCTCCAGCTGGAACGGTGATAGATTGTTCAGCAGGTGATGCTGGAATTACTGCGCTCCATGATGAATCACTTGCGGGTGTTACTTCTGGATATGCACCTGAGGTTATATCAGTTAAAAGTAAATTAGTCATTTTTGTCTCCAAAATATTTATTGTAAAAAGGCGTTAATTGCTTTCTAAATGCAAAAGCTGCCACTGCTGCGAATATAATAAAACCTATTATGTTCTCCATGTTACGCTCCTAAATGTTTAAAAAATCGTTTAAAGTATTCTGGATCATCATTTCTTGATTTGTCCGAACCTTCCCCCCATCTCCAATACTTAATCATATTTTCTAGGGGTTTATCTGTTGTTTTGGCTTTAGCCCATAAATCGTTCATAATTGCTTTAGATAATTTTGAGTATTCCTCATAATCAGCTTCTGTAGTTAAGCCACCTTGGCCGCCGTAATCGTAGTCTGGATTAAAGTGAGGTATTTTACCTTTGTTATTACCATGTTCTGCAAACTTTCTAGCATTCATTAAATATTTATTGGCAAAATCTTTATCTTGAATTACTTCTGGCTTATTTAATAAATAATTTTTTACTAAATTTCCAGTTAATTGTACAGGACCAAATGCAGTTGACCCGCCCTCAGCTTCTCTAAATGTAGTTCTTATCCAAGGATTACTAAAAGCTTCTGTTTCAGCTCCGCTAAAAGCTTTATACAAATTATCTATTCCCATATTATTTTCTGGTAAGTTAGACAATACACCGGGGTTTGCCCCTGCTTTCGATAGTATTGCCATAAAAACTCCTAATAATATACTAAATTTTTTCATTTGCGAGTGTTGCTTCCATTACGATAACGATCTACTAACCCGCCGGGTTTACGATCTTCTTTAGATTTTTCAAAATTACTGCCTTCTTTTTGTGCGTTAATTTCTGGAGGATCTAAATCTTCTGGATCTATATCAGTAACATCAGCCAGCTCGGCTTCTAGTTCTTCAATAGTCATTTCGGCTACTTGGGTAACTCTTGAATCTACCTCTTGCCTAATCTTTTTACCTTCTGAATACTCTCTTTCTTCTGCAACAGCTTTATATGCCCGGTCGTATTTAGTCATATCTGTTGGGTCATTAGCATAAATAGCAAAAGCAGTATTTTTTAATGCTTCGAACATTTCCGTATTATCTAAAGATTCTACAAGTTCAGCTAGTTCTGGATCTTCTTGCATCCATTTCATAACTTGTAAATCTCTTTTTAGTTTACCTTTTGCCCCTAAGGCTCCGGTAGGCCTACCTTTCGGATTGCCACTTTCACCAGGTTTCCAGGATTTTAAATTCTCTGCGCCTTTATGGGGTTTCCCATTACGTTTATCTATTGGCGGCTTGTTTTTAATATCTGCCATAACTTCCTCCTGCATACGCAAATAATTAGTTGTTGAACGATCTAAGGACCCATTGTGGTTATCCCCACGGGGTAGCCATACAGGCCATAGAGGTTACTACTATCCATTCTAAAGATACTAGGTATCCTAAAAGGGTAAGGGGTTACCATAATATCATAATGTATCCTTAATGTATCCTTAGTATATTAGCTTAACCTTTTAAACCACCCCTTACCCTTCCAGTGTTACCTTAGCGTATCTGTATCAAAGATATATCTTTATGGTAGATATAGACCAAACTAGATCAATTATGTCTCTAGTAGCTGAGTTTAGGCTAAATACGTTGTTACTTTACATATAGTGATACATAATTGGCACTCTTTTTATATATTATTAAATATGTTTAAAATATGGCACCTTAAGGGCCTTCAGGGCATCACCTTAACCTAAGGTTAGATCAAGGATGTAATTTATAAATATATAATGTACCCTTGTTTTATTTGCACACCCCCTAGAACCACATAGGCCCGGGGTATTCAAGGAGACTCTATGGCACACAATAGCCCTTAGGTCTCCATATTGGCTCATATAGGGCATATTGTCTACGACCGAGGGGTAACCGTGGCTCATAGTGGTTAACAGTGGGTCAACAATAGTTCACTCTGGCCTCATTGGCCTCAGTGTCCTCACAATGGCTAAGCCACTAGTGTATCCATATTGGTCCATATTGGTCTAATGTGGGTTAATAGTAACCAATCCGATCTAGTGAGCTATATGGGGATATATGGGACAAATGGGCTATAAAAGGGCTTATTGTGGCCTCATTGGTCTCTGTGTCAAGATGAATATAGGTCTTCGGTCTATCCTTGAAATAGTTGTGCGGATGTATAAGTAGGGAATTTTAATTAGTGGAGATAAAAATGTTTGAGACAGATATTGATTTTATTGGTTCAAAAGAAGACGCAAAAAATATTAGTAAACTTTGGGGAATTAAAATAACTTTACTTCCAAATTGTGACCAAGCTATTGCTATAGTTAAAGGAACAAAAACCAAAGTTAAAAACTTTCTTGTTGACCATCATTATGGTGATGAGCAAGAAGTTGAAGAAATTTATTTTAGTAATTGAATAATTATTGCTCATTAGAAATAGTGGGCAATTGTGATTTAATTGATGGAGTTAAAAATGACAAAAACAGAAATAGAAAACATAGTCCAAAAAGTAAACCAAGAGAAACTAAAAGAACACACAGAAATGAGAAAACTTTTAGTTGAAATTATTAGAACTTTAGATGAAGAATATTTTAGAGAAGTTCAAAGTACTAAAAATTCTATTGGTTTAATTCGATCGAAAATAGATAATCTAATTAATTAAAAGTTATGCGGATGTATAAGTAAGGGAATTAAATAATTATTGCTCATTAGAAATAGTGGGCAATTGTAATTTAATTGATGGAGAGACAAATGATTAAAGTATTAAAAGGATATGATGGCATCAACCACGGAACTATAGTTGAGGTTATAGAAAGAAAAGGCCGAAATTTTGGAGACAGAAGAAAGGGTGAGCAAGTGAGACACGAAGTATCTTATAAAGGTGAATGGCATGTGGTATTTAGATTGCCAGCATGTTTTAATGAAGTTGCTGGTTCATGTATTTCAATTAAGTAATTGAATAACTATTACCCATTAGAGATAGTGGGTAATGTTGATTTAATTGATGGAGATAAAAATGCTAAAAGAAGTAAATATATTTGCGGTTGACCAAATTATATCAATTGGAAAAATGTTTGAAGAGCAAGGGATGGAATTTAGTTCTTTATTCGTTAAAAACAATGAAGAAATGAAAGTGTCTAAGAAAATTTTAGATATTCATGGATGTGATTTAAGTCGTAGCGGAGGCAAAACAATTGCCTTTTGTATGATTAAAAATGAAGAGAAATTTCACAGAATGTGGTTTACTCTTAACAGTTATAAAATGGATGATTTTAATAGTTGGAAATTAACTAAAGAAGATATTGAATATTATTAATTGAATAATTATTGCTCATTAAAAATAGTGGGCAATGATGATTTAATTGACGGAGTTAAAAATGATAATAATGGAAATGACAGATAGTGAAGCGGTTGGGCTTTTAATGAGCGATGAAAATGCTAATTGGACGGTCAATCAAGCTTTTGGTTTGATCGAATTTTTAGGCGAAATTCATGATAAGGATAATCCTTATTCATTTGATATGGTTGCACTTCGTTGTGAATTTTCTGGTTATAAATCGATCGAAGAATGTGCAAAAGAATACACAATGACAGTTGAAGAATTAGAAGAAAATGCTTTGATTATCTTT
>Ga0209337_1002768_pt1 | contig 12529 bp, 10 predicted proteins | sample LinPmetageLP53_FD_184044 | JGI IMG/M metagenome (GOLD analysis project Ga0209337, IMG submission 184044) | Marine viral communities from the Pacific Ocean - LP-53 (SPAdes) (version 2) | ecosystem: Environmental > Aquatic > Marine > Oceanic | place: Pacific Ocean | collected 2010-02-08 | reverse complement strand
TTATTGTGTTTTCTAGACGAGATTTATCTGTTTCTTCTAATTTATCACCAAACTCAGTAATTTGTTTTTCTGTTTGGAACATTAGAGAATCTGCTTCATTTAGTTTTTGGATTTTTTCTAGTTTTTGGGCATCAGCCTCTGAATTTGCTTCTGCCTCTTTTTTCATTCTATCTATTTCATCATCTGATAAACTACTCCCCGACTCAATTTTAATATTTTGTTGTTTACCAGTACCTTTGTCCACAGCTTTTACATCTATAATACCATTAGCGTCGATATCAAAAGTCACCTCAATTTGTGGTATTCCTCTTTGTGAAGGTGGAATGTCTGTTAGTTGGAATCTACCTAGTGTTCTATTGTCTCCAGCCATTGGTCTTTCTCCTTGTAATACGTGAATGTCCACCGCTGGTTGATTATCTACCGCTGTAGAAAATACCTGACTTTTTGAAGTTGGTATTGTTGTATTGGAGTCTATTAGCTTTGTCATCACACTGCCCATAGTCTCAATACCTAATGAAAGTGGGGTTACGTCTAACAATAAAACATCGGTTACATCACCGGTAAGTACACCTCCCTGTATAGCTGCTCCCATAGCTACCACCTCATCTGGGTTTACACCTTTAGATGGGTCCTTACCAAATAATTTTTTAACAGCTTCTTGTACTGCTGGGATTCTAGTGGAACCACCGACTAGTAAAATTTCATCAATGTCACCAACTTTTAATTTAGCATCTTTTAAAGCTTTTCTACAAGGTGATAAACTTCTTTTTACCAAATCTTCAACCATAGATTCAAATTTTGCTCTTGATAATGTTCGAACTAAGTGTTTAGGCCCAGTACTGTCCGCTGTGATATAAGGTAGGTTAATTTCAGTACTATTAGAGTTTGATAATTCTACTTTTGCTTTTTCAGAAGCTTCTCTTAGTCTTTGTAGTGCACCAGCATCCTTAGATAGGTCCATCCCATTTTCATCTTTAAATTCACTAAGTAACCAGTCTATAATTTTTTCGTCAAAATTATCACCACCTAAATGAGTATCACCATTTGTAGATTTTACCTCAAATACACCATCACCTAATTCAAGTATAGACACATCAAAGGTACCACCACCAAGGTCATAAACCGCTACAGTCATATCTTTGTTTTGTTTATCCATCCCATACGCTAATGCAGCCGCAGTAGGTTCATTAATAATTCTAAGAACTTTTAAACCAGCTATCTCCCCAGCTTCTTTTGTTGCGTTTCTTTGTGCGTCATTAAAATAAGCTGGCACCGTAATTACAGCCTCAGTTACTTTTTCACCTAGATAATCTTCTGCTGTCTTTTTTAAATTTTGTAAAACAACAGCAGATATTTCTTGTGGAACATAAGATTTGTCACCAACCTCTATTGTGACAGCACCACCACTTCCTTTAACTACTGAGTAAGGCATTTTTTTTGCCTCTTTACTCACCTCACTAAATTTACTGCCAATAAATCTTTTTACCGAATATACAGTATTTTTAGGATTTGTAACTGCCTGTCTTTTTGCTGGGTCACCAACACTACGGTCACCCTCTTTAAAAGATACAATGGAAGGTGTGGTCCTTTTTCCTTCCGCATTTACAATTATTTCAGGGTTTCCACCCTCTACCACAGAAACACACGAATTTGTTGTTCCTAAGTCAATTCCAATTACTTTTGTCATTTTTAATTAATTTTCTTTTTTTTATTTGTTTATGAAATTATTTTCATTAGTTTTGTAGTACAATTACCATACCAAAGGTAGTGAACAATAACTTAAATGTCAAACCTGACATAGTGTATGACATTTTGTCAGTGGTTGATTATTAATAGAAATATAGTAAATTTAAACAAAAAAGAATATGATAGATTTTAGTGCAGATTCCGAAATGGAAGAAATTAGTGGGAAGGAAGAACCTACACAATCAAATAGTGAAAGTGGTACCCCAATATTGGATAATTTTTCAAGAGATTTAACGGCTATTGCGGCTAAGGGTGGTTTAGACCCGGTTATTGGTAGGGATGATGAAGTTAAGAGGATTGTACAAATCCTTTCTAGACGTAAAAAGAATAACCCTGTACTTATCGGGGAACCTGGTGCTGGTAAAACTTCAGTAGTAGAAATGTTAGCGACTATGATTCATAAAGGTGAATGCCCTAGAAGTTTGTTGAATAAGAGGATAGTCTTGTTAGAATTATCTTCATTAGTTGCTGGTACCAAATATCGTGGTCAGTTTGAAGAAAGAATGAAAGCTATAATAGATGAATTACGTGAGAATAAAGATGTGATTATTTTCATAGATGAAATTCATACCGTTGTTGGTACTGGTAATTCTTCTGGTAATTTAGATGCTGCTAATATATTTAAACCACCATTAGCTAGGGGTGAAGTACAATGTATTGGGGCAACTACTATGGATGAATTTAGAGAAAAAATTGAGAAGGATGGTGCACTAGAGAGAAGATTTCAAAAAGTAACTATAGACCCACCTTCGGTAGAGGACACAATAGAAATATTGGATAATATAAAACATGTTTACGAAGAACACCATAATGTTACATATGATAAGTATTGTGTTGAGTTGTGTGTTAAATTGGCTGACAGGTATATTAGTGATAGGGCTTTCCCTGATAAAGCGATAGATATTATGGATGAAGTTGGTTCTATGGTCCAGATTGATGTTAAAACCCCTAAATCCTTAGAAAAATTAAGGAATGAAATTAGTATTTTAAAAAATGAGAAGATTGACGTTGTCAAATCTCAGGATTATGAGAAAGCTGCGGACCTAAGAGATAAAGAACGTAAGTTAACTACAAAACTAAAGTCCTTAACCCAGAACTGGGAAGAAAAACAATCCTTACATAAAGTACCGGTAACGGAAGAAAATATTATGACGGTAGTTTCTAAGATAACTAAAATTCCTTTAAGTAGAATGAACCAAAACGAAAAAAAGAATCTTCTTAATTTAGATAAACAATTAAAGAAAAGTGTTATTGGTCAGGATAAAGCTATTAACACTATCGTAAAGTCTGTTAGAAGAAACTCTGTTGGTATTAAGGAGTTGGATAAACCTATTGGGTCTTTTATTTGTTTAGGTCCTACTGGGGTGGGGAAAACTCATTTAGCAAAAAAGTTAGCTGAACTTATGTTTGGTTCTGAAGAATCTATGATTAGAGTAGATATGTCAGAATACCAAGAAAAACATTCTGTATCTAGACTAATAGGTTCACCTCCTGGATATGTAGGTTACAATGAGGGTGGTCAATTCACAGAAAAAGTTAGACAAAACCCTTATTCGTTAATTCTTTTTGACGAAATAGAAAAAGGTCATCGTGAAATATTTAATATTTTACTACAGATTTTAGATGATGGATACGTTACTGATGCTTCTGGAAGAAAAATAAATTTTAAGAATACTTTAATTATGATGACTTCTAATATAGGGGTTAAAAATTCTCAAGATTTTAGTAATAGTCTAGGTTTTACTACAAAAGCTTCACAACAAACCGATAAGGAGAGAGTAAGGACTATAATTTCAAAATCCTTAAAAAACACATTTAACCCAGAGTTTCTTAATAGATTAGATGATATTATTATTTTTGAGACGTTGGATAAAAGTAGTATTAAAAAGATTGTTAAGATTGAGTTGTCGCATTTAACTTCTAGATTAGTAGAAAAAGGTTATAGTATTAAGTTTGGACCTTCTGTTGTTGACCATATTTGCGGTATAGGTTATGATGAGAAGTTTGGAGCTAGACCACTTAAAAGGTCTATACAATCAGAAGTGGAGGACTTTATTGCAGCAGAGATATTAAAGAGTGGTATTAGTGAAAACCAACAATATACCATGAGTTATAATAAAACGACAGAAAAATTCAAATTAGTTGAGAAACAATAGGATGTCGATATTTATAGGCCATGAAACTTATAATAACACAGAAACAATCTAGACGATTAATTAAGGAAGCTTTAGGTGTACCCAAATCTATTGAGTTTTGGGTTGATACCTTTTCTGGGGTGATTAATGATGGTTTGATGATGTTATTATCTTCTGATGATAAGGAGGTATTTTTTACCGGTGATGACATTCAAGAAAAAGCGGTTTCTATGGGTTGGAATAGTTCTAACGATAAGTTTTTAGATTTTCCTTTGGCTGAACCACAATTAAACCTCAAGTTAAATATTGTACCCAATGAAAGCATAAATAGTGGTGATGACTATATTGACGCAGCTTCTTTTGATACTAGTGGGATTGATTTAATTAATGCAACTTTTGATGATGGTAGAACTTTACCTTTAGTGGTTGGTGGTATTATAAATATGGAAATTAATATCCCCGAATCTGACTATGAAAATGGTTCTTTTGTGGAACTTTATAATTCTGAAATAAAACCTTACTCGGAATCCATATTATTTCACGAATTAACTCATGTTTATGAATTTTATAAAAGAATATTAAGTGATTCAGCAAAACCTAACTTTGAACAGGTGGCCAATTTAACACAAATGTTAAATAAAATGGGTTCTGTTGACGACTGGGATGAATTAATGTTTATGATTTATCTACATTTAAGTTTTGAACTTAATGCTAGAATATCCGAAGTCTATGGTTTACTAAGGAATAAAAACATTACCTCCAAAGAAGAATTTGTCGAATTTCTAAAAACTTCAAGGGCCTTTTCTTACGCTAAAAGATTAAATAACTTTAGTGCTGAAAAGTTTTTTGCTGATTTTGATGTCTCTCAGGAAACCATAGATAGAATTAGGGATTATGATGGTAAAAAGACACCAATAGATGAAATAAAAAATGTTGTCCTGGAACAACTAATCCAGAGCTGGTCAGTAACATATGAAGATTTTTTAAAAGATTTTTCTGCTGACGAAACTATAAAAATACCTAACTTACCCCCTAAGGTTTTATCTTCACCACAAAACTTTCTTAAATTCTGGGAAAAACGTTTTAACAAAGCGGGACAAGATTCTTTAAGAAAAATTTCACGTTTATATTCGGCCATTTAATATTTTTTTCTTATCTTTGTAGTATGAATTTAGAAAAGGTAAGAAATAACGTAATTGAGTTAATGAGACAACACGGTCTCTCCGACTACACATTTAAATGGGATAGAGCCGTTAGAAGATTTGGTTCTTGTAATGGTAGAATGAAAACCATAACACTTTCTAGACCAATGACTCAACACGAAACTAACGAAAGAAGAGTTACAAATACTATCCTACATGAAATTGCTCATGGGTTAGATTACAAAAATAGAGGGTACACTAATCATGACTCTGAATGGAAAAGAGTAGCTAGGTCTATAGGTTGTAGTGGTGAAAGATGTAGTAGTGGTTCCGGTGTCGATAAGTCTCAATTTATGAAATGGGTAGCTACCTGTCCTAAATGTGAAAAGAATGTTTATTACGCAAGAAAAACAAAAGTAGATAAAGCATGTGGTGGGTGTTGTAAAAAACACAACAACAACAAATACACATCAGAATATAAGTTTAACTGGGAATTAAATCCCAAAGTTGTAAAATACAAATAATGGAAAAATTAGAATATAAAATAAAAAATGGACCAAGGGTAGAATCTGTAAATGAGTTTATCCTTAGTGATGACACTAAAGTAGCCATGTTTCAGGGATTTAGAGGTTCTTACCCTGACTTAGACTTTATTGTGAAATATAAAGAACCAACAAATAGATTAAGGACCCCTTCTCACACACATTGGATTGTGGACTTATTAGTTAAAGCGGAATTTAACAAGGAAATGGTTAGAGACTTTGTACAGAAGTATTTGGACTTGTATGGTGTTATGACACCTTTTGAGACACAGGAGGAACGCAATAACTACCAACTACAGTACGTAGGGGGGTCTCTAACAGACTTTCAGGGTATAGATGGTTGTGGGTACCTAAGTGTAGAGTTTCTTTCTAGTATCTTAGAATTATTCATTTTATGTGAAAAGAGGTCCGATGATGCGTTTATGTTTAAAGGTTTATTACAATTAGTAATTGACTTCTGTGATGGTAAAAGAGATTACTATCAAGTTGTGGGTTACTCTAAAAGAGTTTAATATGAAAGAAAAATTAAAAGAATTATTATCGATACCAACTAAGACTTGGGAAGAGGAAAGATTAATAAATTACCTTATCGGTCATTTTAAAGAAATGGGATATGATTATGAAAAAGATGATTTGGGAAATTTGTATGTAACTAAAGGAGTTTCTGACTACTACCCTTTGGTTCTAGCTCACACAGATAGTGTTCATGATATTGTGGAGATGGAAGTTAGGGAAGAGTATTTACCTAATTCCCAGGGGGAAAGTAAATTAGCTCTAAAGGCTTATACAAAAGAAGATGGGGCACCTACAGGGATAGGTGGTGATGACAAAGCTGGGGTTTTTATATGTTTACAACTGTTGGAGAAATTCGATGTGATTAAAGCATTTTTCCCGGTTGCTGAAGAAACTGGGTGTCATGGAAGTAGGGGTGCTAAAGAGGAATTTTTTAAGGATGTTGGTTACGCCATACAATTTGACTCTACAGAAAATGATACGATGTCACTTTCTTTAATGGGGGTAAGATTGTTTGAACAAAAATCCGAGTTCTTCAATAAAACTCGTAATATAATTTTAGAACATGGCTTTACTGAGTGGAGACATCACCCCTATACCGATACTATGGTTCTTAAAGATAAATTTAATTTTGCTTGTTTAAACTTTGCAGCTGGATATTATAATTACCACACCGTTAACGAATATGTTGTTATTGATGATGTAAAAAATTCTATAAAGTTGGGCGAGAATGTTATAAGTAAGTTAGGTAACTCTTTTTATGAATTTAAGTCGAAAGAGAAGGAGTCTGATTTTTGGTTCGATTAGTAGCCGTCTTCAGGAGTAACATCAAAAAAGTGTCTTGAGCTTTTTCCTCTATCAATTCTGTCTTGTGAATTTTGTTGCACTACTAAACCATCTTTTTCTTCTGATTTAACCACGCCATGTAACCAATCAACAAAAGGACCATAAAGAAACATACTACTATCACCAAATAATTGTTTATAATCTTTAAACCCTGCACCACTTGTTCCACCTCCTAGCCCTTCATCTGGGTATAAACCTAGTTTAGTAACATCATCTACAATTACATCTACGATGGGTGATAACCAAGTAGATACAAAATTAAGGCCTTTAGCTGCCATTAACCTTTTTATTACCAAGTCTTTCCAATGTTTATCTAAATACTTTAGAAGGTAAAAATCCATTTTTTCCTGACCCATACCATCAGTTAATTTTTCTTCTTTTAGAGCGTCTTCTAGAAACGTAAGTGTGTGTGGGTTCCAGTCACTATCTTTATTAACAAAATGTAAAACAGTAGCTATCTTACCATTAACCTCCAAAATATCAGAAATATTTTTAATTTCAGTTAATGTGTCCGGTTCGGAATTTTTAACTATACTGTCTACTCGACTTAAAAGTTTTTTTATTTTACTCACTTATTTTTTATTATAAATATTTTGATTATTAGAATAAGATACTTATATTTGTAGAGAATTAAATAATAAATAGATATGCCAAAATCAAGAACTAGAAAAAATCACAAAAAAAGAGTTGCTGCCCGTAATATGAAACTTAAGGGTGAAGCAAAAAAAATGCAAGAAACAATAGATGCGGTACAAGAAGCCTATGTTAAAAAAATGGCTGAGGACGCTAAAAGTAACCCTAAAGAAGATAGTGGGGATGTTCCTTTTACTTTGGGGTCAAAATAATATGGGGGTGACTGGAATTGATTGGCATCCGTCGATTAATGTCAGCACGTCGAGCCTGAGTTAAGCTCGTAAAATCTGATTCATTTTTTTAACTGGCAAAACACTTGCTAAGTTGGCGACTCTAGGACTTGTCCGTGAAACGTCAACAGTGGCTGTAGCGTAACTAAGTTACGACATAGCTCCACTCCTTCTAAAGAATTTAAGATTTGTGTCTTTAGTTTTTGGAGTGTCAAATAGACAAATCGAACCCGGTAATAATTGTTCCACCGGAAAGTTGGAGAACAGTTGCGAAGGTCCTGAAAGTTGTTTATTCTATACGGACATTCAAAGACAAATGAATAAACTAAACGTGTAGGATAGACGTTAGTAGAAGATGAACAAGACGTGGGTTCGAAACCCACCACCTCCACCAAAAAGAAAAGGACCACTTAGGTCCTTTTTTTATTTTAATAATTTTGCTAAACCTATTGGTTCTTCTTGTAAGACTAACCCCAAACCTTCTTTTATATCTTCAGTTACAATTTTACCATCTTTAACTGTAAATCTAACATCTTCAAACTTACCTCCTGGCCCAAATAATTTTATCATTCCAGATTCATGGTTAGGGTCTAGTATTTCAGTACCAACCTCTTCTCTAAATCTATTATTAAGGGTTGTTGATGAATCACGCATTGTTATTTTTTTAATACTATCACTTTCACCATTTCTATCTTTATTAGGTTCTATACGGAATTGCCCCATTGGTTGTGAGTTACCACCATATACTGTAACTTTAGTATAAGGAAATGTTTTATATGAATTATCCTTGTTAAATTTTGTATTAAAGACTGTTACAGTAAGTGCGTTTGCAAATTCATTTATTAACTGTTTAGATAGTGGTCTTGTATAAAAACCTTTTTTACTTTTTAAGAATATTCCTTTTGGTTGTACATTTTCTATTACTTTCTTTATTCCGGCTTTTACCTTGTATATGTGGTCATTATCCAAAGCACCATTATTCATCCAACTAGCAATATCGTTGGTTGGTGTTACTCTTTCCCCGGGTGTGTCTTGGGTACATTCATTAGCATTACAAAATAAGTATTTATTTTCTACAGATAATTCTTGTGAATACTCACAAGTTACATCTTCAATACCTTCTGGTGGTTTATTATCCACACAGTCATTATCTTTACAATAATAGTTTGTTGCTGTTGGGTCTAAACAACCATATATTATTTTTTCTGGTTCTGCTATAACATCAACTTCTTCACCACCATTGTTAGTTACTACTTCTTCAACACCAATAATTTTACAAAGAGATTTTATTAACTTATCTATTACTTTTTGTTCTGCTGTACTTCTTTCAACAAACTCTGCATTTTCCATAGATTTTAATAAACCTTTTAAAGAACAGGCTTGTTCTTTATCAGTACCTTCAATTATTGATTTGTGAACAACACTTACTTTTTTATCACTTAGTTCATCTATAGTAGCATCATTAACCTTACCACTTCCAGGGGTGGTAAAATTCCAATAATCGTTGTTTATATTTATACAACTACAACTTGCCATATTTTAAAGAGTTTGATTTAAAATGTCTTTTAACCATTTTACTTTATCTTCACCTTGAGGTAAATCATCTAAAAAACCATCTAAGAAACTTTCGTCTGTATCTTCTACAGTATCTGGTTCTCCTTGTGTGTAAATATCACGTTTATTTGATTCTATGGTTTTTGAAGCCGAATTAAAGTCTAATGGGTTATACTTCCTTAAACAGTCGTTCATAGTTTGACTACCGCAGTTCTCCATTAGTACTGCAAGTAAAGCACCGTCTATTGGTCCACTTAATCTACTGTAGTATGGTGTATTACCATCCATTAGTTTGGTTTTGTACCTTGGCCAGTTTTTTCTTACTTGTTTAATGTATTCTTTTTTTGATTCTACAGAAAGTGATGTTGTCCATCTCTTACTTTCTAATTCATCTTTAACATCCCCTATTTGAGTGTCCCCAATTAGTTTTGTTACTGGTGTCGGCAATATTTTGATTGACATATTTTTAAGTGCGTTTTCTAATGTACCTGTGGTCCCTTCTACCTTATTTTCCCACATATAACAAATCTGTGATGCTGCTAAAATACTAGGAGCGTCATTATAGACCTTCATAATTTTTTCATCATCTATTGTGTTTGGTATAACATTTCCTACTAGTGCTTCTTGTATAAGTTGTGCTTGTTCTAAAGCCACCCCATCTGTGTAACCACCGTATTTTTCTATAAACCTTTTATTTCCCATAACATCTATATACATATCGGGAGTTAAACCTGCTTTTGCTTTACCCCTACTACTATATATCCAATCTAAATAATAATTAATCCCAAGCGTTACTGTTAAACCACCAAGAAATACTCTTCCTTGTTTTGTCATAAATAACTGGTTAAAAAGATTACCAGCTTTCATTTTAACATATTCAAAACCTGATTGTTTTATTGCCTTTTGGTAAATAGCTTTAACAGCAGGGTCGTCAGATTTCTTACCCATAATTGTAGCTAAATCCCCAACCGTAAAATCTTTTCTAACTAGTTCTTGGAATTCATCTGAGTTTTTCAACATTTTTAACATATCATCTTGGTAGTTTGGGTGTTCCAATAAAGCACCAAAGATAGTTTCCAATCTACCTTTCCCACCAATAGTACCTGAAGTACTTATATTATTCATAATTTTAGTTATCTGCTCGGGTTCTATTTCTATTTGTTTTAAAACCATTCTAAACTCATCTAAATTTTTAACGTTAACTACCCCTGAAATTGCATCAATTAATGGTTTTTGGAATTCTGATGGGTTTCCTTTGATTAGGATAGTTGATATGTCTTCCATTGTCTCTCTAGCTATACGGTTTACTGCGACCAAAAATTCATCTTCACCTTTACTCCAAGATTTACCCAAAGAATTTGCTTGAGATTCACTTATCTCTATACCAACACCTTTAAATCTTTTACTAAGAGTTTGTCCATTATTTCGTATTATAGTATTTGTGTTTTTCATAACCTCACTTAACACTTCTACCATATTAGAATTTTTAAGTAGTTTTGTAATTGGGATAAGGGCACCTCCTAGGTCACCGAACTCCTTTCTTACTGTTTTACCTAGTGCTACCATAGGTCCGTCACCAGCCTTCACTAAACCTCTAAAAAATTTTAATAAACTAGACTGTTCTAAAATTAATGGTTTTAACCCCATTATTTCACGAGTCCTATTTACTTCACTTAAAATTATTTTTTTCATTTTTGTTTTTATTTTTAATAACTTAAACCCGCTTCGTCATAAATTTTATATAATGTTTCCACGTCTTTCTGTTCCTTACTTGTAAATAGTCTTGTAAAAACTTTACAATTTTTTAAATATTCAGGGTATTTTGTTATTAATTGTGGTGCAACATCTTGTATTAATTCATAGATTATAACATATTCGTTTTGGTACCCATCAGGTCTCCATCCTTTTTGCCATTCTTTCCACACATTATCTTCTGTAAAGTCTTTTGTTGGGTAGTCTTGTTTCCAAGCAAATTCTATCGACATTTCTCCATCCCCATCCCAACTGTATACTTTTCCAGTACAATCATATGGTGTTGTTGTAATAGCTCCTTTAACATTACCATTATTCTCTAAAATTTTATTCCATATATTAAGCCCCAATTTAGGTTGGTCTTTTAACCAATCAGAAAATGAGTTTTTCCCCGCTAAAAACTCAATTAATGATGCTGGAAGTTGTGGGTCATACCAACACATTTCTATAAAAAGAACCAATGCTCTAACTAGGATTCCTGCTCCATTCATCATACTTTCAAGACCTGGTACACTACGATAATAAGTTCTAGCTGCAACTCGTGCTGTTGTAAAACCAGCCATTAGTTCTTTTCCTAAAGACTTAGGAAATATTTTTCTAGCTAATGTTACTTGTTTTGGTGTTAACTTGGCCACTTCTTGAGCTACTGTACGACTAATATTTTTTGAACCATTCCAAGCTGTTTTAAATATTATATTCAAAGGTGTTTTTAATGGTTTTGCGGCATATTTAAGAGCTTCACCACCTGGTACAACAGCGAAAGCTAGTTGCATCCCTGCTGAATAATAATCATCCTTAGTATAAACATATAAAAGTGCGTTACATATATCTGCAATAACTGATACCGCACAACCCATACCAGCAGAAGGACCACAAAGTAAATAAGCTATAAAAGAGATAGCATCAATAACGTAGTGATACCATGAATCGGATGAACTTACACTAGAACTACTAGAACTACTAGAACTACTAGAACTACCATATTTTCGTTTCATCTCCGAATCAAAGAAAACGTCATACCCTATTCTTTGTTCTGTAACTTCTTCTTCACTTTTAGAATTGTCTTCTTTAGGTCCGTATAATTTTTCTAGATTTTTTATCACCTCACGAAATTGTTCTGGAGAAGTTATTCTATCCTGTTCTCCAATCTCAACAATAGATTCAACTATTAAGTCAACCAATTCTTTATGTGATAATTTTATTGCACTACTCATATTAATATAATGGATTTGCTTTACCTCTTCCTGTTTGGTATGAGTCGGACCATTTACCAGTTGCTATTTGGTTTGCAACACCTCTAGCTATACCTGAGTCCCAAACACCCATACTAGCGGTTCCCGCTCCACCACCATCGTCTGATTCACCACTTTCTGTGCCGGCCTCTTGTTCACCTAATTCATAATTCATAAGAATTTCTGAATCTTCAGTTCCAGACA
>Ga0209337_1002767_pt1 | contig 12533 bp, 10 predicted proteins | sample LinPmetageLP53_FD_184044 | JGI IMG/M metagenome (GOLD analysis project Ga0209337, IMG submission 184044) | Marine viral communities from the Pacific Ocean - LP-53 (SPAdes) (version 2) | ecosystem: Environmental > Aquatic > Marine > Oceanic | place: Pacific Ocean | collected 2010-02-08 | reverse complement strand
CTAATGTGCGGAATACTAATCCTGAGGCATATAAGATTATGTTGGAGTTAGCCGATAGAATGACAAACACACAAGTAGATATATTTTCTAAAGAAGCGTCAGATTATGCTGGAAAAACAGAAACATTTATAGACTCTAAAACACTTGAAGATACTCAAGTCAATATGGAAGAAGAGTATGCAGCTTTAGAGGTGTTATTAGATGAACTAAAAGCTGTAGACAAAAACGGCGAAGCAGTAAACTCTTTAAAAAATATGTTTGAGACTTATAGATATTTTAGAGATGAGTATATAGATACTATAATAGAACTTGTAAAAGTTAAGTCTGGAGAAAAAGGAGTAGCTGATAACGAAACAAAACCAGATACTTTTGCACAGATAGAAGCAATAAAACAAGAATTTGCAGCTTCGGATCGTGATGCTTACATGGCGCTTTTAAGACAGGGTGATTTTATTGTAAACATACATGAACCATTACGTATGGAAGCTAAATACACACCAGCTAAGTTACTAGAGGAAGGAGTGGACCCTGCAATAGTTGCCCAAATGTCTGATGATCCTTTAATAGTCCCCGGTAAAAAAGTTGCAAGTATTCCATTTATAACTCGTAAAGAACAAATAGAATTTGCTATTAGGGCAAAGGCAAAATATGGTGATGGTCTTGTAAATACGTTTACTAAATCAGACATAATAAATGCAGAGGACAAACTAACTAAATCTGGGGTTAGCAAAATATCAGATACTCTTGAAAAAATTAAAATTGAGTTAAAAAAATCAATTCTAAATACAGACGAAGCTGAAGCTATTAAAGACCCTCTAATAAGAAGCAAAAGATTACAGCACATAGCTAACTTAAATAAGGAGTTAAACACAATTGCTAATTTTGCACTTCCAGAGACTTCTGTTAAAAAAAATCTTTTAAACACTAGGCAAGGATTGCCGGGATATGAAACCGATATACTACAAACATTTGCAGAAATGTCTACTAGATATGCTACACAATTAGGCACTTTACAAAACATGGGGGAGTATAGGCTAGAAATAAATAGTTTAAAAGAACAAATTAAATATGCTCCTGACAGCACAGCAGAACAAATAAAAAATAATGATACCGCCCAAAAGTTAGCAGATTCCATAGAAGGGGTCAGAATACGACAAACGCAAATGCCTACAGCACTTGATAAGATGGCAAACTTTGCGAATAGAACAGGATTCTTATGGTATTTGGGGTTTAATCCTGCTTCTGCTTTAATCAATATGACTCAAGTCCCGGGAGTCACAATGCCATTACTACTTAGTAGATTTGGTAATACCCCTAAAGGGATGGCGGATGTAGAATTTGAGCTACTAGCTGCATATAAAACCGTTTTTAAAAATGCTGAGTTTTTAACAAGTGGCACTATGTCAGAAAGGTTAGAGACAATAAAACTTTTAGATGATAATGAGCTAAAAAGTAAATATGATTTAACTAGAGATGAGTTGGATATGTTGTTATACAACGACCAACGAGGAGAACTACGCTCTGGTATGCAAATGTACGACATGGATCAATCTTTAAGAAGTGCCGGTAAAAAAGAAATTATTCTCGAAAAGTTTAATAAAGTATCTGCGTTTATGTTTCAAAAAGCAGAGCTTGTAAATAGGGAAGTAACCGCATTAGCTGCTTATAGATTAAGTGTTAAACGTAAACAACTAGGTAAAACAAAGGTTTTTAAAAAAGGTAGCCAAGAAGCATATAGATTTACTAATGATATGATTACTGAGTCACAAGGCTCATACGCAGCAGATCAAGCACCTCAAATATTTATGAATCCAGCCATACGGACTCTTGCAATGTTTAAAAAGTTTCCTTCTTTTATGGCAGCCGTATATATAAATATGTTTAAGCAAATATATAGAGGTGATTCCCCCGAAATAAGAAAACAAGCGTTATACCAATTTACACTATTAATGGGTATGTCTGCTTTAATGGCTGGGGCTTCGGGTATGCCGTTTTATTATATTTTACGAGACATAATGAATCGTGTATTCGGTTCTGATCCCAACGAACCATATGATTTTAACTTGTCTTTTATGAAATCTCTTGAAGATACACTAGGAGAGAAGGGCGCTAGGATAGTTTATAAAGGACTTCTTAATGAGTTAACAGGTGTAGACGTTGCTTCTAGAGTAGGATATCAAAGTAGTTTTTTATTAGGTGGTGGTGATATTGGTTACTTAATGCCTTTTGTTGGTGGGGTATTAGGAATTAGAGAAGTACCAGATTATTCTCCGTCAGAAAAAGCTGACTTTATATTTGATGAGTTATTAGGTGCTGGATTTTCTATGCTTACCGGATTTACTAAAGGTATGGATGACATAATGCAGGGACATACATTAAGAGGAATAGAAAAAATGACTCCTGTGTTTTTAAGAAACCCTTTAAAAACTGCAAGATACACCATGGATGATAATAGTGTATTAACTAAACGAGGTGACCCTGTAGCAGAAGATTTAGCGGCTAGAGAATTAATTTTTCAATTTATGGGTTTTTCTCCTTCACGGGTATCTCTACAGTACGAAGTAAACAGGAGAGCAAAAAATATAGAACAAGAGATTCTTAACAGACGCACTAACTTAGCTAACAAGTATTTTCTATTAGAAAAACAATATGGTAGAGGTTCTGCTGAAGCTAGGGATTATTATTTAACAGAATTAGTACCATTTTCTAAAGCCTTTCCAGAGATACCTTTAAATAATAAGTTTTTAAATAAATCAAGAAAAATTAGAAGGAAATTTACAAATACAAAAATATTTGATGGGGTAAGTTTAAATAAAAGTCTACAAAGAAGATTATTGCCTTACCAACAATTACTTAATGATGAAGATTAAGGACAAAAAAAACCCCAGAAAAGGAAAGTAAACCGGGGTTTTAACAAAACAGCGAAGGAATTTCAATAATAACTTAAGTTTTCCAAAATCGCAACCCCTGTATATTATTTTCAACTATTATCCTATATACAAAATCTACACCTTCTTTAGTAGCTTCTCTACGAAACGCTATTAATGTATTCTCAGGTTTTAGCGTAGGAATGAATATAGAGGTTCCTAGTTTAAATTTGTCCCATGGTATAACAAATGTAATTCCGTTAGACTTCATCGTTATAAACATCTATATCTAATTTAGAAGCATCTAAAACAATAGTAGGTGTGGGTAAAGAGCTTAAAGGCGTACCTTTTGATAGCCCCTTTCTTATCCCTTTCTTAATTATGTGCTTACTCTTTGTTAAATCCACTACTAAATCCCCAACATCTGTCTGTGATTGCGCACAAGAACTCCTAAGAAATCCTGTGTCTATATAGATTAGCCCAGTATCCGGTTCTTTTCTTATTTTTGTAGCCCTTCTAGGGGTGTGTAGCGGAGGCTCAACAATCTTACCTTTTCTAGCATCAGATGTACTATTAATGACCAATGTGTAGTCATTATAATTATCAGTTAAAAACTTAGCTAAATAGTCTTTGTAGTCCTTCTTATCTATATTCAAGTCTGTTTTTATATCTGTAATAGTATCTTTATAGAACTCATTTAAACGGATTAAATTATAATCATGAAGCCCACATTCTTGAGCTACCTTACCACCTACAATATTGACTGCGCCCAACATTGAGTAGAACCTATAAGCCGAACTTAAATTTAAAGATTTATGTAACACATCAATGTGCTTTTTGACTTGCTCTGTGACTGACTTTCTATTTGCCTGTATTGCACATATGTATGGGTACCACGCAAGTCCGTAATTTTCTAGTAGTGCCTCATCAAAAAGCCGCCGACCCTCATCTACAGATATGAGAGTATGTTCGGGCATACTATATTCAACGCACCGCATTATCTCACCCTTTGGCAAATCTTTAATTTCATGTAATTTAAGGTAGTACGAAGAATTACCACTCGTTATAGTTATGGTTGCCCATGTAGTGTTATTTACCCGCAAAGCATTTCTGTTGTTCTCCATTCTATCTTTACCACGTCCTTGGGTTGCCGCATAAAGCAAGTTAGATATGTCCTCAGGCTTTGTATTAGATAGCTCATCTATAGTAAAAGGTATGTTATTTAGAACTCCCATCCTTTGAGCTAAAGAGTTCTTAGTATCATGCGGCGCACGTAACGGGTATTCTGGATGCCCCCATACAGAGTTTATAACTCTTAATGTAGTTGTTTTACCTGAGCCACTGTCGTTATGTTTTAAGTTCAACATAATACCTTTATGGTTGGTAGCTATCTTTAACAAAGGCGAGCCAAAAGCAGATAGTGCCGCAAAAGCATTACCTTCCATACCTTCTCTACCATAACTATTAAAGACTTCTTTCCATTTCTCTATATCACCTTTTGAGCGAAACCAATCTACCATGTCAGAAGTTGCTACTGTAGGTGGCACGTATTGTTTTTTGTTATTAATAACCTCTGAAGTACCAACAACAAAAGAATCTTTCCTTGTCCAACCAAATTGATGATGTGCCACGTCTGCCTCTTTTTGTATTTGTAGGTTTGAATATACGTCTGCTATATACTGTTTTATCATTTTGTAGCTATGAGCCATCACACCTTTTGAGGCTAATTTGCTAGTTAATTTATCTAAAGACGCAACGTCAGCACTCGCAATCGTAAAATCTTTTGGTGGGTCTTTAGGTAGTTGTAACCTAAGACAAACACTCTCTCCCTCGTTTTGGTCGTCTATTCTTTTGAGTACAAATAAATTAAATTTATAAACTAATATATCTTCACCGTCACTTCCGGTTCTCCATATACCACCGTTCTTCTTACCTAAAAAATATGGGGCGGGCATGGAGTAACTTAAATCTCCCGCTTCTTCCGCTTCTTCCTCTTCAACTGCTTCTGTGGTAACTACTTTATCTGAGCAGGGAGGCACTAAGTCATAAACACTCTTAGGCACAGCCGAGGCTTCTACAATCCTTGCTAAAACAATTGGACTGCTAAAATCTCCTTTTACACTACAGCCATTACAACCCTCAGGATAATTTCTCTCAAAAGTAGAGCATAAAAATGGTCCTTTATCTTCGCCTTGTGTATCTGCTGCAACTTTTTCTGTAGCTTCATAATTATACTCAGGATGTTTTTTTGATAGTTTGTGAATAACAGTATCCCTATCATCACAATGTTGAGCTAAAGACAACACACCCCGCCAAGTATCGTATCCCGTATTAGCTTGTTCTCTAATTGCTATTGCGACTTGATTACAACCTTTACCTTTTAAGGATTTTTTAGCCAACACCCCAAACAAACTACTATAGTTATCACGTTTTGCTTTATCAACTAAAGATAACTTTTTAGCTTCTTGTGGAACTTTAGCGCTTTCAATGATTACATCTTGTGGTAATAACTTTTCAAGCTCCTCAACTCTGTACTTATGGTCCGTGCGTTGAAGAACCTTAACTAGTTTACGTCCACCGTTTTTAAAGTTGTATGTTTCTGGCACTCTTAAGATTCTTGCAGCGTCAATAGTAACAGCGGCATCTATTAATAAGTTATGTTCTTTACATAAAGCCACTAATGCTTTAGCTAGAGGATTCCATCTTTCAATATTTATATTTTCTTCCAAAGGAAAGTAGACGTGTACGCCGTTACCAGAATCATTTACCCAAGGGTTTGGTAATTTAGTCTTTTGTAAAAAATCGCTTAAAGCTAATACTGCGTCCTCTTTAGTCTTGTAACCTTTTTTAGCTTCATGTTTATCTTCTCCGCAATCTATATCTAACCAAAAAGATTTACAGCTATGACAGTTTTTTTTAGCTCTTGGTTTTGGGGCTTTTGGGTCTACAAATGTCGATAATCCAAAATAGATATCTCTATCTTGAGATAAAAACTTCTCTATATGTGTATCTGCTTCTTCTAATGTTTTAAAAAATCTGTGCGCTCTTTGTTCTGGTAGGTTTATATTTATACCTACAACACAATAAAATCCTTCACTAGCAAGAACCGTTTGAAAAAATTCTTGCATATTTAATCTCTCAAATTTTTTATAAAATCGTTTATCTCATTTAGTTTTTTCTTACGAGGTTCTGCTTCTCCACAAAACCATGCGTAGATAGCAACCCTAGATACACCAAAATAATTAGCAACGATTTGAACAGGGACATTTTTGTCAATACAAATACGCCCCAATTTAACACCTATTTTATTCTTATCTGCTTCGCCATTCTTAAAAGCTATAAGTTGTGAATATCCAATCATAATTCCTCCGAAAAAATGTCGGGTTCCGTTAACCTTGCCCGACACAAGGATGGAGAGCCATACCTAACGGATAGTATGTTTTAGATAATTAGCTAAAGTTAAGCGTCATCCCACTCTTTGTCATCTAACTCTTCTTTAACTAAATCCTCAAGAGGTTTATCTTTTACTTCTTTGTCTTTCTTACTGAGTCTCTTGGTAGGAGGAGTTTCTACATTTGCGGCTACATCCACAACTTTTTCTAAACTTTTATGAGCCTTAAGAACATACTCATTATATGAAAAAATCCAATTATTGAAATCATTAAATATGGTTTGATCTGCATCTAACAAATTTAAAACTTCATCTTCAAGTTTGACACTAGGTAAATAATACTTAGCCCCAGTAGGTATAGTGCGTTCTTCTGTATCCAACACTAAATTATGTTGGGGAAGTATGCTATTGATTACAGCCATTTCTTTTATGGGTTCAGCCATAATTTTAAAAGCATCACGGTTGTCAATCTCCCAAATGAAAGGAACTTCTTTTATTGCATCTACTTCTTCTCCCTTGTTGTTAACAGGATTGCTAATAGAGACTAAACCAAAAAGCACTCGAGTTCTTTTAATACTCTTAATAAGAGCCTTAGTTTTGTCGTCTAAAGAATCAAAATCCTCAATCCAACCGCTTGGTTTACCACAATTAAAACCACCATCATTATCTTCGAGGCTAGATTTTAAGTCTGTAGCCATGACAGTCTTAACGTAAGTCCCACTACCACTACCGGTTGCAGATTGAACGTATTTTTTATACATAAACCTCTGGTTGTATAACCTAATAACTGGGCTTTGACCGTAAACCTTTGTCCCATTCGTAAGTTCTAGGCAGTATTGCCCGGGGTCTACTGCAAGAATAGTCTTTTTCTTGCCTTTAATTACTGTTTCACCCTCTACTCCAGAGTGATCGACCTTTAATCTAGCCAAGGTGCTTTTTTGTTTACCTGAGTCTGTATCTGCTAACATACCCATGTTCTCGGCTAATGCCGCAAAATTATCGTTGTTTGTTAATGCTAAATTTGACATATAAATCTCCTTAGTTAATGTCTGCTGTCATACCCATTGCTTGAGATATGGTTGAAAAATTACTACTATCTTTTAAAATTAAATCTTTTTCTTCTATATTGTCCTTATGACCAACGAAATGAATTTTAGTTGCATCAGAACTATCTTTTTCTTCAATTCTTTTTACGCACCGATTATGTTCGTACTCTTCTAAAGGTCGTTTAGGAAAAAATAACAATTTAGGAAAATCATAATCATCATCAAGACGAATCTCAGTTACTACACTTTCTAAACCAACACCATGTGATTTCATATATTTTTTATACGCATCCAATGGCATCTTATTACTTACTGCTTTTCCAAAGATAGACATAGATGACAGGGTAAGTTGAAAAATATTACCCTCCATATTGTTAGCTAAAAGAATGGCTAACTGTTTTTGATATCTACACGCTCTTGAACCACCGTCCCCCGAACCAGAGATATTTTTAGTGCATCCAATACACGTTGCGTTTTGTTTGTTATTTACTTCTCTATCTGGTTTAACCCCATCTATAGACCAACATTGATATCGACCCTCGTCATAGTACATTCTGCTTGGATGATGCGATGTGTTTAAAATCACTGCATCTATAAACGTACTATCAGAAGAAGTTACGTCTCCGTTATCGTGAAGCATACAAAACACTTTATCTCTGACTACGATTCTTCGCATACTATTTAGCTTTTCTAACTACAATAGAATATTTAGAATCTTCGTTAAGACCTTTAGGTAATACTCCGGGGTTATCTTGTAAGAACGACTTAAGATTCCCTTGGTGTATGCGCCTTTCTAGTAAATCAAAACACTTATGCTCATCACAAAAGTCGTGATAGGATGCCCAATCATATGTTTGATATCTAGTCTTGACGGTTTTTATAATAGTTCCGTGGGGTGTCTTGATACTGTCTGCTCCTGTAGACTTGCACATATCAAGCATTGCATTTTCAACTTGAGCCATTTTGTTTTTAAGCTCTGCTTGCTCTTCATCAGCTTTCTTTTGCATATCATGTAATCTGTTACGCATCTTGATGAAAGCCCGAGTCAATATATCAGCGGTTAATTCAGCCATTTATCTTTCCTTTATAAATTAACTTTGTTTAGTTGTATCCTTCTAGTACAGAATAACTCTATTTCTTTACGTTGTCTAGTTCTCTTTTAAAAAGTTCTACTAATTCTTCGTGTATGTTTTGTTTTTTCATAAGAGCGTTATAAACTCTAGCCTCTTCGTTGCTTCCTTCTAAATTTATTACGGTTAAAGCGTTCTTTTGCCCCTTTCTATGCGCTCTAGCATTAGCCTGTAAATAAATTTCTAAACTTAAAGGCGGTCCGTACCATATGATTGTGTCCGCAGCAGTCAAAGTAACTCCATGTGCTGCTGCTTGAGGTTGTATAATTAAAACTTTCGGGTGTTCCTTCGTTTGAAAATTACTAAATATCGCAGTTCTTTGGTGCGCAGATACTGATCCAGATATAATAGAGTTACTAATTCCTTCTTTATCAAGACTCTCAGCGACTATCTCTATTGCGTGTCTAAAAGGTACAAATATTAATACCTTATTAGTAGACTCTTTTACAGCTTCCAACATAACAGTAATTCTATTACCACCATCAAATGATATAACCTCCCCAGTATCCGAATAAATAGCACCGCATGATAACTGAAGAATCTTATTCATTAGGGTTGCCGCATTAACCGCCGATATGGTTTCATCAGCGGCTAAGATTAATTTATCTTTCTTAATTTTATTTCTATATGTTTGCTGTTGTTTAGTTAAAGCTATTTTTCTAGTTTGGTAAGTAATTTCTGGCAAATCTAAACATTGTTCTTTTGTAAACCGTATAGAAGGTTGAAGCACTGCGTGAACAGTTTGCACTGCATCCGGTCTTGGTGTCCATTTAAATTGTGAAACTTTGACCATTACTCTATCTCTAAAAGACCCCATAAATCTTGGTACCCTATCAGGAACAGTCAGCTTTGCTAACCCGTACGCATCTACAGGAGAGTGCGCCGCCGGAGTGCCTGTTAATAACCACAACCATGTGTTGTTAGTTACTAGTTTATTTAAGGCTTTCCACCTTCTAGTTTGTGTATTTTTATAAGCGTTTGCTTCATCTACTATTATTAAATCAAATTTTTGTTGGGCGATTTCTTGTTGAACTATTTCTATACCATCATAGTTAATAATAGTAAAATCACAGTCCTCAGACACTATCCGCTTACGTTTTTTAGCCTCTCCATACGCTACGTTACAAGTTCTGTGCATAGCAAACTTAAACAAATCCTCTTGCCACGCAGACTGCATAATAGATAAAGGGCATATGACAAGAACTTTATTTATAAATCCTAAGTTCATTAAATAATCCGCCGCCCAGATACAAGATGCTGTTTTGCCAGTGCCTTGCTCATTAAAACAAAAAGCTCTTTTATTGATAGATAAGAACGAAGAAGTCTCTATCTGATGAACCATGGGCTTGTAATACCCTGTCCATTTATAATCTCGTTTGATTGGAGATGGAGTTGACCTTATCTTTAAATCGCTTAAAGCAATAGATTCATTGATCCCCCACTTAACCAGAACTTCTGACACTTCCCCCTTTTTTACTAGCTTACTTTTTTGTATCGCATCTAAAACGACTTCTGGTTTTTTTAACTTAAGCAGTAATGCCCTGTCCTGTACTATTTTCATTTTTTCCCTTTAGATTCACGCTTACTCCTTTCTGACACCAATTGTCTTTTAGAGTTCCTTCTAAACGATCTATTTTTTGATTTGGTTTGAACACTTACTCCATCTTTATTAGAACCACCTTTGGATAATGCTCTTTTATGTGATACGTCTTTACCTTCTCGCACATCTGCCTTACCGTTATTATTTTTATCAGGCTTTTCTTTATCTAACTTTCTTCTAGCTCTTTGTCGCTCAGCACGTCTGTCGTTTTCCTTACGTTGTTTTTGTTGTTGGTACTCTTTTTTATACGGTCTTTTTTTCTTTACATAAGGCATTATTGAAATCTCCCATTATGCGCACAAGTAGTGATAGGACAAAATTGTTCGCAAGTAAAATTAGGTTTAGCGTTCCACACATTCTCCGCATAAGTTTTTTCTAACCAAGAATAATTAGCTGTCCACTCTCCCATTAGCCCAGCTAGATCAGATCGAGTATAACTCCTAGTAATCAAATCATTACAAACAAGAAACAAAAGAGCCGCTCTTATCTTTTCAACCTCTGGAAAGTGAATAAACGTACAAAGAGCCAATAAGTCTAATTGTTTAGTATCCGCATACCTAGAGGATTTTCCAGTTTTATAATCTATAATTCTAGCTTTATCCCCAGTTTTTATTATCAAGTCAGCTATACTGCGTAGCCAAACATCCTTAGCCATCCATGTAGTAGCTTTAGCATCTTGAGTAATAGCCATACGAAGCTCGCATAACTTGTCACCTTTCTTGTTTTTAAGATGCTCTATAGTTTCTCTCATGTATGCAAACTTCTCAGGTATATCTACATCATCACGCACAAATTTCTCTGCCGCTTTATGTACTATGTTTCCGTAAGACATAGCGTGGCTTTGTGGCTCTACATAATCCTTAACAACTTTTAAATGGTAGTATTTTTTAGGACATTGCTTAAATAAAGAAATACTACTGTATGACCAAGGTATATTATTTTGTTCTGTTTTCACTTTCATCAATCATAATAAATGTGTTTCGTAGTAATCTAGCTTCAACTATGAGTTCTTCTGATAAAGACTCTGCGTTGTCGTATTCATAAAAGCTAACGTGCTTACCAATTTTATCAGTTATTTCCTTTATACGCAGTAGATGTGTTACGTTCATGAGCTGAGAATCAACTTTAACACTCGGCGTAGGATTTTCCTGTTCCTGTTTCGCAATCAATTGGGAGTCCTTCTGCCCATTTTGGGATGTATCGCATACATTTTTCGACATATTCTTTTGCCTCCTTTAGTTCCTTATCTCTGACTAAACATAACACTGCGTCATGTACCGTTAAAACAACTCTATACTTCTCGCTTACTTTCAACATCTGCTCTCCGACTATACAACGAGCCAAAGACTGCACAATATTCTCAACTACTTTACCTCCGTAGATATATATCTTTTTTTCACGTTTTGTTCTATCGTAGGTATACACATTCCTGAAACCAAATCCGGGCTTAGCTTCTTGTTTAAATGTCAGGTTGTGGTAAATAAGTTTTAATTTGTTAGGTAAAATAAACCCATTCTTACAAAGCTCTATTACCCCCGGGCGCCCCAAAGATACCTTACTACCTGTTAACATATTATCAAGAGAATTATTAGCTTCCCACCATAGATTCTTAACTCTAGGGTAAGTAGTTCTATATACATTTATAATTCTTTCAGCTTCAGCTTGCTCAATCTCTATGTTTTGCAGCTTTAACATTATTTGAAACTTCATATGCCCCATACCATAACCACAGCCTAATATCACAGTCTTACCAAAGAATCTTTCTTCTTTAGTGATGTCCTCTACATCTTTGTTATAAATCTTAGCCGCCATAATTTTGTAAACATCTTTACCCTCAGCAAAAGCCTCTACCAAATCTGTTTGCATAGCAAACCAAGCTAACGTCCTTGCTTCTATTTGAGAAGAATCACAGTTAATAAGCGAGTATCCCTCAGGGGTAGTAATTGATTTTTTAATGGCTGACTTATTATTCCTAGAAGGTAAGTTTTGTAGATTTATTTTATCTGTACCACCCCACCTACCAGTATGTGCCGCATAATATCTTAAAGGGACAGGTAGATTACCTCTCTTACCAATACCTATAAATCTCTCAGTGCGTGTTTCTTCGATTGTAGTCTTTACGCCTAACCTAGCAGATACTAAACTTTGGACTCTAGTATCTTCGTGTTCTAACAAATCCAAAAAGGCTTGGTCACTTTTAGCAAATGCCCACGCTTCCTTACCCGTTCTAAGTGATATCTTTTTAGGTGGTTTAACACCTAATGCCATCAATGCCGTTGCAAACTTATCGTTAGACATGATAAGTTCTTTATCTGCACTAGCTTTGTTTAAAAGCTCCTGCTTTTCTAATTTTATTTCTTTGAGGTATCCTTCTAATCCCGGGACATCTAAAGTTAATACAGGTTGTGAAAACATCCTTATAGTGCAATCTATAAGTCTTAACTCGCTCGCACATACCAAAGGCTCTAACTTTTTATATAATTTATATGTAAGCCGCAC
>Ga0209337_1002764_pt1 | contig 12554 bp, 17 predicted proteins | sample LinPmetageLP53_FD_184044 | JGI IMG/M metagenome (GOLD analysis project Ga0209337, IMG submission 184044) | Marine viral communities from the Pacific Ocean - LP-53 (SPAdes) (version 2) | ecosystem: Environmental > Aquatic > Marine > Oceanic | place: Pacific Ocean | collected 2010-02-08 | reverse complement strand
CAGCAGTTTGTAATTTAGAACCGGGGTTCTGTTTGCGATACTTAGCAACACCCTTCTTAGTCATACCGGCACCAGACTTGGTAGGACGCTTCATGCCCCGACCAATAGTCATGCCCTTCATGTTACTTGGCTTTCTTTTTTTCTTTACTGCCATATGTATACCTAAATTTTTTTCCTATATAATTACAAAGATTATTTATGTATTCGTTAAAATCTTTATATTCTTCCTGATTAGGTTTAGTACCTGAAAAATCTATTAAAGTATAATCATCATATCCTTCCCGAACAGATTTATTATACTGTTTTAGAAATTCTTTAGTAACCACGCATAGCCTTACCGTAGCCCCTTACCTTACCGCCCATACGCCGACGAACAGTTTTATTAAGACGACCACCCTTTTTCTGATCAAATTCTTCAAATGCCATTCCTTCATCTGAAGAATCTACTTTAATTTTACCTTTTCCAAAAGGATTATCAATATAACGGACACCCTGTTCATAAGGTTTAAGTGGTTTATTTTTTGGACCTTGAACTGGGCGTTCTTTGGGAGTAACAGGTTTACGTTTAGGACGAGGTGTATCATCTACAGGAACGGGTGTTTTACGTGTAGGTACTGTTATAGATGGTAGTTTTGATAAAGGTTTAGATTCTGGTTTACTGCCTCTAGTTGCAGCCGTAGCAATTATAGCTGGAGGTATAGCTTTTTTTGCACTAGAAGTAATTTTTTTATTCCTAGCAGTTCTAGTCATTTTATCTGCTGCCCTACCTGCTGCCTCTAGCTTACTTCTTTTAGCTGCACCAGTAAGTTGTTGCGTAGCAGGTTTATCAGCAGCTTTTGTTTTTACATTAAAAGTTTGTCCTCTTTTTCCCGGTTTTGGCCCAAGACCTTTCATGTCAATTTTTTCAGCACGTCTAGCTTTATTTGCAGCAGCTAAAGAATTATAAGTTTTATCTCCAACTTTAAACTTACCTTTTTGTTTAGCAGCTTTTGAAGCTTCTTGAATATTTTTAAAAGTTTTATTACTTTTATCATTTAATATTTTATATAAACCAGATCCTGCTCTAACTATTCCCATTACAGTAGGACCAGCACCAAGAGTCATTGCTGTTATACCACCTCTAGGAGTAGTTTTTCTAGAGCCAGCATCTTCTGCTTTTTTCTGTTGACTAAGTCGCATCTGACGAGCAGAACTTCCTTGCCTACGATCCATAAGCTTTTTAAATTTTTCAGGATTATTTTCTTTAAGAGCTTGTTCTGCTTTAGTTAATTTAGTTTCAGCCATAATCTAGTCCTCCACCTTAAAAGCTTTGCCCTGTTCGTAGTCTTCATCGACTACAACATTCTGAGGCGGTCCCATTACTTGCGGCCCCTTACGTGCAGCGCCATATCCCTGTCCAGTGGGACGGCCTACAATTTCATCCAGATTATGTGGTCGTTTAATTAGTGTATGCGGTCCCATCTAACTTCTCCTCTTGCGTTTTTTACGTTGTGCCTCGCTAAGTGCGATGGCTATAGCTTGTTTCTTAGTCTTAACTTTTCTACCAGAGCTACTTTTAAGTTTGCCCTTCTTATATTCCCCCATAACTTTCTTAACTTTACCGGGGCGAGTAATCTGTTTTCCTATAGAGGAACGACTAGTTGTCATAGCAAGCATTTACAAGGTCTTGTCCACTCATATTATTTTTAATAACTTTACCACCATGCCCACGTTTATAAACTTGACCACCACCCATTTTCTTTATAACTTTCTTTTTATCTTTCTTTGGAATAGGAGCTTTATCTTCCATTTCAGTCATTCGATTTATAGAATCCATAACTGGACCCATATTTTCTTCAGGCATTTTAGTTTTATCTTCACCCATAGCTTTACTTATACTCTTACCTTTTTTAAGAGCTATAGTTTTAAATCCTTTATCTATATCTTGGTTTTTAGGAACAGGAGGTTTACGTTTAGGTTTAGGAACAGTTTTATTTTTATTCATTTTTCTTTGAGCTACCCCTTCCTCCCTTTCTCTAAGTGCTTTTGTTAATCGGTTTTTTCTAGCACCACTATGAGGCGACATTCCAGAAGGGTGAGGTATTTTTCCAGCTTTGCCTTTACTTCTATGTGTTTGCTTTTTATAACTTACGGCCATTAGCTTGCTCCTTGTATAACTGTGTTAGGTCCACCAGCAGGAGAGCCAGCAACTGCCATGTCATCCTGTCTGGTACGCCGTGCTTGATTACGAAGTTGATCTATTGCTGTTTGATACTGCTGCTGCCAGACAGGAAGAGTAGTCCAATCCTTCATATACATAGTAGCTTCTACCATGCATCCGGCAAAGAGAGCATCATAGCAATACTCACTAAAGTAGTTTGTTGTTGTTACGCTGGTTCCCGTAGAAGATGCAAGGGCAAGTGGCTGTGACTGTGATTCTATTTCTACTGTAAGTACAGAAACTGGGGTAGGAACAATCTTAATACTTGAATTGTTTTTACGTGTATAGTACCGGGGTGTCCCGGTGGAAGCACTTACAGGCCAGTAATCATTTACATACTCTGTTGTTCTCTGCAAAAGATTAGTAACAGAGGTGCCATTGCTCACAACAAAATTAACATTGCGTACAATCAATGCTCTATCATTTAAAGGAACAGCCCCTGCGTTTCCACCAGAGACTGACACACTATTATATTCATTAAGACCTACATCGTCTAGGTCTTTGACAAGTCTAAATTCTGTCTTCTTGACAAAAGCAGATACCTGCGTAGAAAACTCCGCAGAGTCATTCTCCGTTGTATTAACTAGGTCTGTTTTTAAATAGGAAAAGTCAGGCATAACTAGCCAACATATAGTGTAATAGTCGGTGCCATAGCCGCAGCGCCAGAAGTCGCAAGACTTACAATACCATGTATGCCTACTCCCATATCTCCTATATAAGTATCCTGTGAATCAAGAGCAGCAACACGATATCGAATCGCAGTACCTGTTGCCGTTTTATTTGTAATCTGCTTTGTACCTTTAATGATAATATCTCCAACAATAGTGGAGTAAACATGCATTGCCATGATACGGGTAGTTGAGGGTGTTGGACTACTTCCTGTTCCCTCATCACCAAGTGTTAGATTAGTATCCACATAACGGAAGCCAGTTATAATAGCACCATCACTGCTAACATTTTGTGCTACTTTAATATTAGTTGCCATTCTCTTCCCCTTTTAAGAGTAAAGAGAGAGTGACCGAAGTCACCCTCCCTTACTTGGTAATTAACCAGCACTACCGTACCAGCCACGCCAATCGGAAACACCGAAGCTATAACGCTCCCGTGCCTTGAACCGAAGGTTGCCAGTATCGAAGTCTGGTTCCATCTTGGTCTGAAGCGGCGACCGAACGAACATCTTCGTGCCATTCGGAACATCCGTTTTAACAAACCATGCATCCGTATCAGTAAAGCGACGGTTAATGAAGAAACCTTCAGGAACCATGCCCATGTGACGGGTAGCGTTGATGGCGTTGTTGTTCGGATTAGCCTGTGCAGCACTCGTCTGAGTGTTACCGGGGCTTGAAAGAACACGATCTGCAACTGCCCAGTAATCAACTGGGATGTGCAGCGAAATGGCGCTTGCACCAACCAGAATACCACGATCATCTTTGGTCTTCTGAATGGCAGTAAGTGCCGTTTCAAGAGTTGCTTCTGACAGATCAGCCGCACCAAGAAGGTTAGACTGAAGTCCATCAGAAATCGTCGGATGAGCAGCCGAGAAGAATGCCGCACCATCACCAATAGTTCCAGAGAAACCATTGTTGTAGATGTTAGCGGCTTTTACCTGCTTGGTGTTTGCCATAGCACGGGCAAGACCTCTGGCACGAAGCTTCGCAAACGTGTCATACAGGTTATCTTCCATAGCTTCTTCCGTAACAGCAAAGGCAAGAGCAACGGTTTCGGCAGTATACCGAGCCGTGTAGCTTTCCTGTGCATCGTCGTAAGAAACCGCAGCACCCTCACCCTTGGTGGGTGCAGTGCCAAAGCCGGTGAAGAGGACTTCTTCTTCAAAAGCTCTGTCCGAATTTTCTACATCATAAAGAGGCTCATGTTCGTTGTTAACCTCTCCATACTCAATCCCGAAAACAGCGTTAAGACCGGGAAGGAGTTCTTTGCTAATACTAGCTCTATTAATAGCCATAATAAATCCTTCCTATTAAGCCGTTGACGCCGAGGCCGTCACAAAACGATCACGGTGATGGTTAAGCCATACTTCTACAATCGGGAAAGCATCCGTATCTTTTTCATCTGGATACTGAGCCTTACCAATAACACGTACAGCAGCAGCAGCCTCCGTACCAGACGCACCATCAAGGTAGTAACTGGACTGACCCGTTCTGGTGTTACCGGAAGAAGCCGTGGAGCTTACGGTTACATTGTAGTTTTTGACAATAGCCAACTCTCCCGCCGAAAGCGACAGAGAAGCCTGAATGTAATACGTCTGATCTGGATCAGTGATTACAAAGAATTTAATGTCCGTGGCAGACACTCCCCCCGGCCAATACCGAGAGAATTTCTGTTCGCCATTTTCAACATACTGACAACCCATGAAAACCCCTGAAGGCTTTAGAGTTGCAGCAATGTACGGTGAGATCGTTGCAAAGTTTGCACCCGGAAGAACAACCGGATCACCAGTGAAAATGCTGTTGGACGGCGACTGCGCCTGACCCGTAGAGGTCAACGTAATCATATCCGTGACGGCTTCATTATTGTAGCCCCCACTCTTTTTGCGAGCAGGAATGAAACCACGAAATGCTTTAGTAGTAGACATGTTTCATCTCCTTAATTATGAGGAAGTTAGTCCTGAAAGGACGGTTGTCTTCCCCGTGTTGTGACAGAACGACTCGTATTAGTAATAGGCATACGAGAGTCAGAACTTTTCATCAACTGAGCATTAACTGCATCCATCTGATCATTGGCCTTACCCTCATAAAATTTCCTACGAGCGTTCACTTTACCGGCTGGCATTTTAACCAAGGCTACATCACCTCGACACACAGAGCCTTGATACCTGCCTTCATCCCTCACGAAGGATGTGATAGACATTTCGGGAACTTCCTCTGGAGTCACAAACACCCAACCTGCCTGTAATTTCTTACCAACATTTGCAATGTCATCTTTACCTTGAAGGGAGACTCGTATCCAACGTAACGCCATGCCTTCATTATCAAAACGTGCTTGCACATTTTCTGGAATGTTTAGGGCATTAGGCTCTTCAAAGGTCCACTGATCTTCTCTAGTATTCTGTTCTCTTGTTGTCTCACTACGTGATTCATTTCGTGTCATATTCTTTCCTCCACGCTTACGTATTTACATTAGTATATTCGCCGTCAGCCTGAGTTACCTTCAGCTTTTCGGCGGCATACTGTTCAAGTGGGATACCCCATTTACTAGCCAATCTCACGTCTTCTTTTGAGAGTTTGACTTTTTTTCCTGCGGACGGAGACGAGCGTGAAGCCCCCGAAACCACTTGAGCAGGTTGTGACGTGACTGAGTTATTTTTTTCCTCAGTTTCCTGCACACGATCTGAAGTTTTACCAAAGGCCACTTTAAGCCGTTGGTCAATTTCTTCATAAAATTCTTCATCATTTGGATCATATCCTTGTTCTTTTAATTCAGCATCTACTGCAAGAGCCGCTGCTGTCTTAACTGTATCTTGTCCAAACCATTCATTACGTTCAGCCCACTCATTTGCTTTTGGATCAGTAACTCTCTGTCTCTGTTGAGTAGGCTGTGGTGTAACTGCTTCTTCCTGCTCTGTTTTTTCTAGTTTTTGAGCAAGATTATTTTTGTAGGTATGAACAGTCTTTAAATCTGATTGAGCATTATTTAAAATCTCTTGAGCTTTAAGAACTTTTTCTTTATCTCCCTCATCAAAAGCTTCCATATAAGCTTGTCTTGCAAGTTCGATATTCTGTGTTAGTTGTTTTTCGCTTGCATTTAAACTGCGATTTGCAATAGTATCAACTTCACTGCTTTTTACTTTTAGATTACTTTCCAGTTCTTCGTTTTTTCTGATAAGCTCTTCAATTGTTTCTTCACGTTCTTTACGTTGACGAACTAACTGTCTAATTCTTTTCTCAGCACCGTTAGTCTCAATTCCCTGTAATTCCGGTGGTTCTTCTTCTTTAGGCTTGTTTTCTAATTTTGGCTCTTCTTCTTTAATCTCTTCTTGTACTACTATAGCTTCGTCATCTTCTTCAATCTCAAAAGCTACCTGTGTACTCTCACTATCTTCCGGGATTGTAACGGTTTCCCAATTGTCGTTTTCGTTACTCATTTTATTCTCCGTTGTTTACGATACAAACGATTTACGTTAATAATATTATATCACACTATATTACTTTTCCCAAATCAGTTAGAACTTTTTCCCAAATTAAACGTGGGATCAAGGTCTTTAGCGTCTTCTACTTTCATAACAATTTGATCATCAAAGAGAAGAATAAGTCTGATGCCTTTATAAAAAAGTTTAGTTCCTGCATGTTTGCCATAGCATACGTAGTCTCCTACATTACACCATGCTCCAGCAGGGAACTTATCTTTATCCATATAAGCCAAGTTTCCCAGTGACAGAACCTGTGCTACGGTAGTAAGATAAGACATATCTTCTTTAGTAGAATCTGGTAGAAGAATACCTCCCTTAGTAATACCCTTAACTGAAACAGGTCTTACCAAGACATGGAAGCCCGGTATAGTGGGTAGTGGGCTGGGATCGGGTGCGTCGTCCTCAGTAATCCACATATCGTTTTTTAGTGCGCCACCTAAACCTACTTGTTGCATTTTTAGTCTTCGTCCTCCATATATATACGTTTTTTTACAATGTTTATTAAATTATCTCTGGCCCATTCTAGGCTAGTGATAGAACCAACAATTTGTCTGTAGTGTGAGTAGTCTTCCGCAGAACCATTACCCAACGCTGCTTTTAAATTATTAATTTCACTATCATACTCTTTTTTTACCTCATCCCAAATGTCCATTACTAGATGTACATGGTACTCTTACGAGAGGATTTGATTGGTTCGGGAGTTTCCCATGTTTCTTTAGGCCATTCGTTAAGCGCACTACGAGTAGTACGACCACCTGTAATCCCTTGTGCATAGGGATCACCAAAAGTTTTACCGGTATCCTTCACATGTTCGGGATAACCTTTACCCTTCTTCATCATTATTCATCTCCTGTTGTTGTTTAACAGCCATTTCTACAAGAGCATTAAGACCCTGTGTATTGATGTCTGATTCTGTTTGCATTTCTTTTTCTAACATATCTTTAATAGTTTTCATTACTTCTCGCTGGTCTTCTTTATTTAGTTTGAACTCTTCTATTATTGCTTTGGTCATGAGTTCCTGTTGTTTTATTTTTTCTTTACTGGAACGATTTGCATCTGCATTATCACGTTTTAGATTATCAGTTGCCGTTGCTTTCATCATTCCAATAATTTGTTCATTTTCTTCAAGCTCAAGTTTCTTATTCTTCAATTCGAGTTCGGCTGCATTTGTTGCAGTATCGGACTGAAGTTTTTGTTTTTCAAGCTCAACCTTGGCTTGCTCCAAAGATACCAGTTGCTGTTCAGGAGACTGAGCCATAGCTATAGCCTGATTAGCATTAAGAACCTGTTTTGCTGCCTCTGCCAATACCATTTCAACTGCTGCTGGATTACCAGCCTGTTCAGGATTCTGCTGTACCATCTGATCTGCCACACCACTCATCTGTTCCTGATACTTCATTACAGAATGTTCTTGGATGTTTGCTTGAATAATTGGAATAATACGCTGCATGATAGGATTAGCACCGTTTGCAGGGTCTTGCATATAAGCCATCTTAACCTGAATATGTGCATCATGGTTCTGACCGGGGAATGCCGCAATAGGCACACCCTTGGTAGCAGCCATGATATCAGATACAGGATCAAGCGGCTTTGGCTCAATCTTTGGTGGGAGTATCTGATCAACATTGGGCATGTTGGCGGCGTTAAGAATTGTTCTGTTAAGTTCTTCCAGATTAAACATGCCCGGAGGAGACTGCTGTGCCATTTGCAGGGCCATGTTTGCCATCATCATACGATGTGCGTTGCTTGGAATGTTAGGATCACTGACAGGAATAATATCTACCCGTCCGTCAAAGTCCTTCTTAAAAATACTACGATCTTCATAGGGAACATCATATGGATATTCTTCTGGGAGATAATCATAATCAATACGAGCAAGGATTCTGAACTCATCCTTCTGTGACTTATGTATTCTTTTATGAATAGCCGTGAAGAATTTACTACTTGCCTCAAGCAAAGCCATAGTTGTTCCAACAGGTCCATAGGAGGCAGCATCGGAGATAACCTGCTCCGTGCTGTCCGCAAACTTCTGACCAGCATTAGCCACGAAATTCAGCATCTGGAATAGAGTAGAGGAAGGCTCTTTGTAGGGGAGGGGAATAATAGCCTTTGACAAATCTATACCAGTTGCCTCAACCTCCTTGAACTCGCCGGGAGCAATAGGAGAGTTGTCGCCAACCATCCTAACTCCTTTGGCCTTAAAACCACCCGGTAGATTTGCAAACTGCCCTGCATCTATCAGCGAACGCATTGCCGCAGTAGCACTCATAGTCAAATTACCAAGGAAGTGTATAAGACCAAGACCATAGAAACCAAAGCCGGGAACAAACCTATAATGCACAAAGTGATTAATTTTTTCTTTGTTCGGGTCATCTTGCTTATAGTTCCTACGAACACTTAGTACCTGTCTCGACTGTTGATCTATAGTTACAATATACGGACAGGCTTGTTCTTCATCTTCAATCTCCAGATAACAGTGTTGTTCCAGAAGAACATATTGAGGATCGTGATCTGATGTAGGAGACAGACCAATAATTGTATCCATCTTTTCACTGAAAGATGTGCTGGGATATGCAGAAGGAGAAGTAAGCTCAACATCTGAATAGACACCAGCTTTCATATCTCTTTGCAGTTCAACAGGACTACGATATATTACATGTGTGTAACGATCTGCATTTGAAAGATCAGTTGCATAGTAAGAAATATAAAACTGATCAATAGGAATAAACTCAGACTTGGGACGCTTAACAGTTGCATCATAGTACAACTTTTTAAATGCAGAACCAATCAAGGGGAGGTGAAACAACATTCTTTCAAACTCATCAAAGTATTCGGGCATCTGCTCCGTTACTTGATAGTTCATAAAGTTCTGTACACGGTTAGCCTGTAGTTCTTTTTCAGTTGTGGACTTGCCAAATATCTGTGCCTTGACAGGACCGCTGGATGGGAATAATTCTCCTGATGCTTTGGATTGGAACTTGACAGCAGACTCAATCAACAAGGGATGTACAGCAGTACATGCACCCTCAAAAGGTTCTGTACCCTGCTCCAGCTTCAGACCTAGCAGATCAAAGCCACGTTCAAACATTGACTCCCACTCAGCACGGGAGTCTTTGTCAGCTTCAAAATTTTCTAATACAGTTTCTGCAATATCTGCAAGATCATCTTCATCCATATCGTCAACCATATTGCCATACCATTCGGCAATATCTTCAGAAGCCTTCATCTCAACAACCTCAGAAAAATCTACAGTAACTCCTCCATCATCATCAAGTTCAAAAGTTGCACCACTATCTTCTTCAGCTACAAGCGGTATAATATTTGTTTCTTGTTTTGATATTGTATCAAAAGGGTTACGTTCTGTTGCCATTATGCTATATTCCTATTCAATAATTCTGAAGCAGTTTTTCTTCCGTATATTTGTTCGAGTATTGATTCTATATTTGTGGACGATGCTTGTTTTTGTTCTGGTCTTTTAAAGGGTGTCACAGTTAATTCAGGAGCGGCTATTGATGCTGTTTGAACTGGAGGAGTTAACTGTGGAATCAACTCATCATCGCCTAAGTCTATATCTATACTTTCTTCTGGGCTTTCAGCCTGAGAACTAATGTCAGCAACACTAGCAGAAGGTGATCCTAGATCATTTCCCTTTCCTGTTCCTGAATCCCTAGAGTCTACATCATCAACTGATTCTTCTTCTGTACCAAATACAGAATCAAAAAAACCTTCAGCAATGGCTGATGCACTTAAATCAAAGCCGGTTGCTTCTTCGGCTACGGCCTGTGCCGCAGATAAAGCTGCTTCATCAAGACTGCCGGGAATTGAGGATAATCCTAAGGAATCTACCAGACCAGCTATATCTTTACCTAGTTCACTGGGCGAGTCAAAACCTAGAGCCGACCTCAAACCTAGTCCCATATTTATACTTCCTGGCATACTAATTCCAAGAAGACCACCAAGAATACCCGTAAGACTAGGCATACTTTGAATTGCATTAAAATGAGCTACTGCTACATCTCTAGCAGCATTGCCCATTTCACTTAGACCCGCTGCTGTTGAGTTTGGACCAGTATAGGAAAAACCTCCTACAGCAGCAGGACTTACTTGTCCTCGTGAAAGACCATACTTATCTTCAACGCTACGTGCAACACTAAGATCAAAATCTTCTTCAGCTCTATCTATAAGGCCAACAAAGTCTCTATCAACAGCATCATTATATCCAAATATACCCATGTCCATTAAATCTTGCAAGCCTTCAGCTTTTTCTGCTGCTGATCTTGCAGACAACGCTTCTACTTGTGCGTCTAGTTGTGCTTGAGTTGCTAGAGAAGATTGCCCTGCTTCTGCTACGTCTGAAGCGCCGACGTCTTCCGATCCCGGTCCACCTGCTTGTCCTCCGTCGTAACCCGGATCAGTATCCGGGCCTGACGGACCACTACCAAAATCTCCGGGTCCGCCGTAGCTGCTAGATTCGGATGCTCCTGCGGCAGCGGCTGACATCCCATCAAAGCCGCCCGATGCATCACCCTCATCGCCCTCACCACTACCAGCACCCTCAAAACAAAAATGTCTCTGCTCATAAGGATTTAGACCTAGATAGTCTAATTGTTCATAAAGATTATGTCTAGATTTTTTATAACAATGTAGCATACTGTAATGTCCTCTTATTCCCCTTCTGCCTAAAGTACTGTACTTTTCCCTTAACACCAGCAGCTTTAAGTGCGTTTATTAGATGTGATTCTTTACTTCTCATTTCTGAAAACACTCCACCATAAGGAGCTATACAGTCTACTATCCAAGGTATGACTCCAGTATTCCAATCTTTTGCTTGTAATCTTTTTGTTTGCGATGCGTATTCATCAGAAATCTTTTGAGATAGAAACGTCCATGTTGCAAAAAATAGAGGAGTTCTTTCATTAGATACAATAACATATTGATTAGATTTTACAGCAGGTAGAATTGTATTTACTATATTATATATTGTATATTTTCTGTAGAGTGGTGCTGTATTTAAAATATATATTATTTTTTCTAATTCAGTCATCCTATTATTATAGCATACTTTTTTAAGTTTCCCAAATCATACATTCCAGTAAGTGGCTACTTTCTCTCTGGGTTCATCATCGTATTCAGGATCGTCAGGATGTGTAAGATGCCATGAGTCTTTCATGTAGTGTACTGCCATTGTCAGGGCATCTACCTGATCATCATGAGCTGCATTGGGAAACCGTATAAGTTCTTCTATGAGGTCATCTGCCCACTTCTTACCCTTGGGTATCCATAGCCTACCCGCTTCCATGATAGGGGTTGCTGCATAAACTCTGGATACCTTATCCCTGTCAGGTAGATATTCCATTACAGGCAGACCACTCCTACGCATATCCTGAATAAGAGACTGACCTGATGCTTTCTTTTCAACCATACACACGTCTGGCTTATGGTTGTTGTAAAGTTTCTGAGCAAGTCTTCTAAGTTCAGGGTACTCAAAACGTCCCTTGATGTTACCTAACAGTATCAGGTGCGAAGCAAAGTCTTCATAACCATCATCGTTTTGATTATGCATGTGGAAGATACCCCATGTCTGGATAACACTGTAGTCAGCAGTATTGGATGTGGAGAATGCCGTATCAAATGTCTGAACAACAAAATCACAACTGGGCGGTTCTTCGTCTTCCCACTCCTTGATCCAGCGTTTTTTTATTATACCACCCTCTTCAGGTGTGGGGTCTTGCATATACAGAGCGTTCCAGTACCGGCTACCATTACTTGCCTTGATCTCACTCTCATCCATCCTGAGTATTCTGTCAGATTTCCACTCAGGGAAGTAACTGCCACCTATAGGAAGGTTAAGTAATTTTGATGATTCTTCGTCTACCCATGCAGGTATCCTTACCACCTCCCACGGTATAGTTTCGTAGTCAGACATATTCTCCTGTTGCTTCAGTAGCCATCCACAGAGATCATCATAGTGATACCTTGTATTTATTATTACAATAGCACCATCAGGCATGATACGTGTTCTGAGTCCCGCAGGATACCACTCTTTGATGAACCTTCTTCCGGCACTGGAGATCGCATCCTCTTCCGACATAGCATCATCAAGGATTGCTACATGAGCGCCACGACCAGCAATCTGTGATCTGACACCGGCAGCATAGTATGTACCATTATGATTTGTCTTCCACTTACCAGCAGCCCTGACATCAC
>Ga0209337_1002763_pt1 | contig 12569 bp, 7 predicted proteins | sample LinPmetageLP53_FD_184044 | JGI IMG/M metagenome (GOLD analysis project Ga0209337, IMG submission 184044) | Marine viral communities from the Pacific Ocean - LP-53 (SPAdes) (version 2) | ecosystem: Environmental > Aquatic > Marine > Oceanic | place: Pacific Ocean | collected 2010-02-08 | reverse complement strand
CAGTTAAAAAAATAGGATCACATATATCTGCAACTAATGTATATGGATTTGATTTAAGTACAACTTCAAAAGCAGGATACACAGGATATAAAAAGGCATTAGACATATTATCAAATCAAGACGAATATGATATTAATATGTTAGCTATGCCTGGAGTTATTCATTCATTACATCCATTAGTTACAAATGCAGGTATTGATATGGTAGAAGAAAGAGGAGATGCATTTTTTGTAATGGATTTAAATGAAGTAGATGCTTCAGTAAATACAGCTGTAAGTAATGTAAGTGGTATAGACACTAATTATGCTGCAGTTTATTATCCATGGGTTAAAGTACTTGATACTGCTTTAAATAAACCAGTATTAGTACCACCATCAGTAATAGTACCAGGAGCAATAGCTGCTTCAGATAGAATTGCTGCAGAATGGTTTGCACCAGCAGGTTTAAATAGAGGAGTATTAGGAAATGTTATTGAAGCTAAAATAAGATTAAATCAAGCTGAAAGAGATTCATTATATGACAATAAAATTAATCCAATAGCAACGTTCCCACAAACAGGAGTTTGTATTTGGGGTCAGAAAACATTACAAGAAAGATCAACAGCATTAGATAGAATTAATGTTCGTAGATTAATGATTGCACTTAAGAAATTTATTGCAAGTTCTTCAAGATACTTAGTGTTTGAACAAAATACACAAGCTACAAGAAATAGATTCCTAAATATTGTTAATCCATACTTAGAATCAGTACAACAAAGACAAGGACTATACGCATTTAGAGTGCAAATGGACGAAGCTAATAACACTCCAGATGTAATCGATAGAAACCAATTAGTTGGCGCGATATATTTACAACCAGCTAAAACAGCAGAATTTATAGTATTAGACTTTAATGTATTACCAACAGGAGCTACATTTGATGGTGGAGGTGCTTCAGGTGGTGCAGGTGGTGGTGGAGGTTACTAAAAAGTTAAAAGAAATTATATTTATCATAGAACAACTTAAATAAAACAAAAAGATGGCAATATTAAACACAAACGAAATGATGTTCACAGCATTTGAACCAAAGTTGCAAAACAGGTTCCTAATGTTCATCGATGGTATCCCAGCATACCTTATTAAGAAAATATCAAGACCAAGTATTTCATTTGGAGAAGTAGTTCTTGATCATATTAATGTGAAAAGAAAAATCAAAGGTAAGGCAAATTGGGAAAATATTACATGTGATCTTTATGATCCAGTAACACCATCAGGTGCTCAAGCAGTAATGGAGTGGGTTCGTTTGTCACACGAGTCAGTTACAGGTAGAGATGGTTATTCTGATTTCTATAAAAAAGATATTAGAATTAACACATTAGGACCAGTAGGTGATGTTGTTGAAGAATGGATATTAAAAGGTGCTTATTGTCAATCAGCTAATTTTGGAGATATGGATTGGACTTCAGACACACCAGCTAACATTAATATGACTATAGTAATGGATTATGCTATCTTAAATTACTAATAGTAATAAATTATATAAAAAGAAAGCGCCTATTTGGGCGCTTTTTTATTTTCTTTATATATGTATATCTGAACTAGTTTTAATAAAAAAATAACGTTATGGAACAAATACCAAACCCCCCACAAACATCTTACACTCAGGAAGAAAAACACCAATATCCTACTGAAGAAGTTACATTACCATCAAAAGGTTTACTTTATCCTGAAGGATCTCCTTTAAGATCAGGTAAAATCACAATGAAGTATATGACTGCTCGTGAAGAAGATATTCTTACAAATCAAAATCTTATCCAAAATGGAACAGTAATTGATAAATTATTACAATCTCTTATTGTAACTTCTATTGATTATAATAGTTTACTTATAGGAGATAAAAATGCTATATTAGTAGCTGCACGTATTTTAGGATATGGTCAAGATTATACATTTAAATTAAAAAATCCTAATACAGGAGAAGAAGAAGATATAACAGTTGATTTAACTAAATCTAATGATAAAGAAATAGACGAATCAATAATTACAAATGGTAAAAATGAATTTCAATTTACATTACCTACATCTAAACTTCTTATTACATTTAAATTTTTATCTCAGGATGATGAAAATAAAATAACTAATGAATTAAAAGGTCTTAAAAAACTAAATAAAAAATCTTCTTCAGAATTAACTACTCGAATGAAATATTTAATTACATCTGTAAATGGTGATTATGAGAAGAAAACTATTAGAGAGTTTGTAGATGGAAATTTTTTAGCTCGTGATGCAAGAGCATTAAGAGATTATATTTCAAAATCAATGCCAGACATTGATTTAACTTACGATGTTGAATTTGAGGATGGGACAGTAATAGAAGATATTACACTCCCCATCGGTCTTAACTTTTTTTGGCCTGACGCCCAAATATAGAAATCTCGTATTCAATCAGATACATGATCTGGTGTACCATGGCGGCGGTGGATTTATACACTCAGAGATATACAACATGCCTATCTGGATGAGAAGATTTCACATTAGTAAAATTAATGAACATCATGAACAACAAAATGAAGAAGCTAATAAAATAAAAAATAAAAGTAATTCATCTCCAAATAAAGTAGCGGGTCCTAATGTAAGTCCCTCTTCAACATATAATTATTAAAGCAAAGGTATCGAAGATACCTTTCTTTTTTATATTTATAACCACAGGGATAATATATTATGGCAGACCAAAGCGAAGAACTAAAAAATTCAAAGGCTGAAGCAAAACAGCTTAGGGAAGAACTTAAGGAAATATTATTTTCTTCTAGAGACATAGCTCAAGAAGCTGGACTTCTTGCTAAAGGTTTAGGTCTAGGTACTATAGAAGCAGCAGCTTTTAAAAAAGCTTTTAAAGATACTGCTGATATTGCTAAAGAATTATCTAGTAATTCAGATAAAATTATAGCAGGGCAGGGAAAATCTAAAAATATACAAAAACAAATTTTAAAAAATGAACAATCTAAACGAGATATTCAAAGAGAATCCCAACAGATATTAAGTAAAATAGCTTCTCAAACAGCAAATTTAACTAAAGAAGAAAAAAATGCTATAATCTCAGCTAAAACTAGAACAGAAATTCAAGATCTTCAATTAAGATTTGGTAGAGATCTTACAAAAGAACAACGATCAGCATTAGATTTAACCCAAGAACAGTTAGGAAATAACACAGATAATAGTAAAGTCTTAGCGGATCAGCTAAAAAAACAAAAAGATATAGAAAAAACAACAGGTCTAACAGGTAAAATTATAGAAGGAATAAGTAAAATACCATTAGTAGGTCAATTTGTAGATAGTGCAGCCGCTCTAGAAAAAATGCAAGCAGCTGCAGCAGGGGGTGCTGGTAAAGTTGAAACTATGTTTATTGGACTAAAATCAGTAGGTAAAGATATTGCTGCTGGTTTAACTGATCCCCTTTTTATAATGACCCAATTAGTAAAAGCGGGTTTAGATTTTGATAATTCCCTTACTAAAATAGAAAAAAGTTTAGGAATTAGTAGAGATTCATCTGCCTTTGTGAGATTAAATTTTACAGCATTAGCTGGTGCATCAAATAATTTAGCTATTAGTTCTGCAGATATACAGAAGTCATTTGCTGATTTAAATGAACAATTTGGAACAGCTTCTACAGTTTTAAGAGATGATATATTAGTAGAATCTGCTGAGTTAATGAAATTAACAGGACAGTCGGCTGAATCAGTAGCGAATTTTGCAAAATTTGCAAATATATCTGGCAAAAATATGGCCGTTGTTACTAAAGAAGCAAGAGCAGCAGTAGTAGCAGCAGAACAAGAAAATGGAGTAAGATTAGATATTAATAAAGTATTAGAAGAAACAGGTAAAATAACAGGTCAAATAGCTGCTCAATTAGGAGGTAATCCTGAAAAAATAGCTAAAGCAGTAGCTGTAGCTAAACAATTTGGAATGACTTTAGAGGGAGTAGCTGCTGCTGGAAAATCATTATTAAATTTTGAAGAAAGTATAAATGCAGAATTAGAAGCAGAATTACTTACAGGTAAAAATCTTAATTTAGAAAGAGCAAGATTAGCTGCTTTAACAGGTGATTATGAAACATTAACAAAAGAAATAAATGCAAATGTAGGTGATTTTGGTGATTTTACCAAAATGAATGTATTACAACAGGAAGCATTAGCTAAATCAGTTGGTATGACTGCAGATGCATTAGCTGATCAATTATTATCTAAAGCTAATTTAGAACAACTAGCACAAGAAGCAAGAGCTGGTGGGGATGAAGATTTAGCTAAACAATTAGAAGCACGTTCAGCTCAAGAATCATTTAATGATGCAGTAGCTAAATTAAAAGGATTATTTACTGACATTGTAGGAGGACCAGTATCTGCTCTTTTAGATGTATTAACTTTAGCTCTTGTACCTATATCATTAGCAGCTAATGGTTTATCAGGTATAATGACATTATTTACAGATGGTAATAAAGAATTAACTTTTATGGAATCATTATTAGGATCTGTAGCAGCTGCTTTTTTAACTATTAAAGGTACTATGATGGCTATTAAAGCTATTCAAATAGCAACAAATGTAGTTAAAGCTATAGGTTTAGGATTTGATATAGCTTCAACAAAATCAAACGCGATGGCTGCAAGGGGATTAGGAAGTAAATTAGCTATGAATATAGCATTATCAGCTGCTAAAATATTTGGTTCTTTTTCTATTCTTGGCCCACTTGGACCCCCCTTAGCTATAGCAGCTGCTTTAGGAATGGCAGGATTAGTATACGGGTTATCTAAAAAGAAAGCAGATGATGGTATATTTGAAGGAGGAGGATATGGAAAAAGAGCTTTATTAGATGAAGGATCAGTAACATTATTTAATAATAAAGATACTATAGTAGCAGGAACTAACTTAAACAAAGGAGATGATGTTATAAGTAAACCAGCAGGATCTGTCAGTATGGCTCCTGCTTTTGATTATGAAGAAATGGGAAGAGTATTTGGTAATATGAGTATTAATGCTACTACTAAATTTGATGATTTTGGTTCAAGAAGTAACTTAGCACGAACAGGAATAAAAAATAATAATTTAAAAAATCAAAGCAGTTTTGCTTAATTTATATTTATAACAAAACAATAAAATTATGGGATTAAAAGATTTAAATTCAATATTAGACTTAGTGGGGGGAAATGAGAACCCCGTAGGTGATATGGGCAACCAACAAGGACCACCATCACAACTACCAACAGAAATAGCTTCACAAGCTCATATAGATTCATTAGAACAAGTACCAGGATTTAGTAGTAATTCACCTTTTCAAGATTTAAATGGTGTTCCTGATCCTAACTTTAATAGTCTAAATGGAACATCAGATTCTCCTTTTCAAAGTACAACAGGAGATCATATGGTAGATTTACTTACACAAAATGCTGTAAGTACAAACACTGGAGAAACTTACCAACCATCACCTAATAAATCTCCATTTCAAGATATAAATGGGGTACCAGGACCACAATCACAATTACCAACAACTCAAGCATCTCAAAAACATATAGATTCATTAGAACAAGTACCAGGATTTACTGGTAATTCACCATTCCAAGATTTAGATGGAGTACCAGGTCCTAATTTTGGTGATGAAGGAGGATCAGGAAAACAATTAAATGGAACAGATTTACATGAAGCATTATTATCATCAACATATCAATATTCTCATAATACTCCTATAGTTACAATTCAAAAAGGTACTTATGATTTAGATGGTGGTTTACCTACAAATGGAGAATATTTAAATAATTTCCCATCATAATAAAATATGGCATTAAAAGCACTATTAACAAACCTAGAACAAGGTACACAAGCTTATCCTAATAATAATACCCCCTCAACATCAGGAGGTTTTAATTATGGTAAATCATATTCTCCTGTTTTTGAAGGTGTTTTTAGACAACGTAGTTTTAAATTTGGACAAGGTACTGCTTATGATAGACCTGGACAAGAATTTAGTAGAGAACCTTTAATTGGTAAAAATATAGATATACCAGGTCCTGATGATGCTCCAGGAGCAGGAGGTTTTTTAGATCTTATTAGTGGTTTAACAGATGGTTTTGTACGTGGGGGTATAGTTAATGCTATATCAAGATCTGCTAAAGATGTAGCTCGTATTACTAAATTTTATTTGACTTCAAGAGGTATAGGTTTTTTAGCTAAAAATGTTGCATTACAACTTACAAATCCTAGAATACCAGTTGGAAATACTTCACTTTTTGGGGTAGATTTAGATAGAAATAGAACTTTTAATTTAGGATTAAATATAATAGCTCAAGCAGGTGTTAATTTTAGTGGTATTCATTTTGATAGAGCAGGAGCAACACCTATATGGCCCGATGCGGACAAATACGAAAAATATTATGGACCCGCAGGAATGTCTCCAATTGATAGAGCAACAGATGGGATAAATTTTGGTAGAAAAGATAGAAACCAAGGTATAACTTTAGGAAATAGACTTTTAACTTTATATGATACTTCTATATTAGGAAATGGAGAAGATACTCCTAAAGAGGAAAAAGGTAAAGTAGGACAATTTTTTGAAAACACAGGAAATAAAATAAAGGAATTAACAGGAAGAGGAGGAGAAGAATTATATGCTTATAATGGGGGTCCTGGTTCACTTTATGGTATAGGAAAAACAAGAATTTTAAGAGCAACAAATACAAGAACAGAAGATTTAAATGTAGATTACGATTTTCACTTAATATCAGCTGAAGATGGTCTAGGTAGAACCACTAATGCAGAAGCAGGTTATATACCTTTTAAATATAGGGGTGCAGATTCATCTGTGGATATATATTCTAATAGATTATTTAATACAAAACCACTAGCTGAATATGTAGGTATGCCTCAATCATTTCTTGATGTTTATGGAAATCCTGATGCTAGTACAAATATTTTTTCTCAAGGTATATTTGCTTCTACCGATTTTGCTAGATGGCCTGAATATTTAAAAGACTCAGCTAATTCATTAGGAATTATGCTTTATAGTTCTATAATAAAAATAGGAGTTACAGATCCTGATTCATCTAAAATTAGAGATTTTAGATCAAGAAAAAGAAGCCAGGGAGTATATAGAATGGTTAGTACCAATTATCAACAAGATGCTATTGGAAAAAAAGCCAAATTTTATAGAGAATCTAGGGTAAATACAGGTAATCCGGGACAATTAAAACAAAAACAAGGTTTTAATTATAATGTATATGATCGTAGAACAATAGATAAAATTAATGCTTTAGACGTAATTAGAGTAAAAGATAATAATTTTACAGACCAAGCATTTAGAGACCTAATTAGATTTAGAATTGAAGCTATAGACGCAGACAAACCCACAGAATCTGATACTATGGTATTTAGAGCATTTTTGGATGATTATTCAGATAATTATAGTGGTAATTGGAATGCTTTTACATATAATGGTAGAGGAGAAGAATTATATACTTATGGTGGTTTTAAACGTGATATAAGTTTTAGTTTTAAAATAGCAGCTCAATCTCGTCATGAAATGATGCCCTTGTATAGAAAATTAAATTTTTTAGTATCCCAAACAGCACCTGATTATAAAGGTACAAGAATGAGAGGTAATTTTGTTAAACTTACTATTGGTTCTTTAGTAGATAGAACACCCGGTATTATAACAAGAGTAGGCTTAAAATGGCAAAAAGATTATCCTTGGGAAATTAATATAGATGGTCCTGAAAAGGGTAAAGATAAAGAAATGCAAGTATTACCTCATGTATTAGATGTTTCTGTTTCCTTTACACCCGTACATAATTTTATACCTAAAAAATCAATTACAGATTCTCCATTTATATTCAAACATGAAAGAAATGGTAATGTAAGAGAAGAAGAAAAATGGTATAAAAAAGGAGCAGCTCAAAGTTTACAAGAAGCTACCCCAGAAGGCCAAAGAAATGGTATGGGAGATAACTTAATACCACTAGATTCAGTCCCTGTAGAATCAGTAGCAGCTAATAATGCAAGAAAACAAGCAGAACAAGATGCTGAAATTAAAAGATTCCAAGAACAAGAAGCAGCAGCAAAACAAGCAGCAGAAGATGCTAAAGAAGCAGAAGAAAGAAAAGCAAGAGAAGCTTTATATCCTGAAGATGATGAATGGGATGAAATAGAGATAGAAGAAGAAGATGACATAGAACCGTTTGACACAGCAGCAATAGCAAATAATAATCAAGAATTTAAAGATAAATCAGCGGCTTTCCAAAAAGAACAAAATAAACCTACAGCAATTGAACCTATTCCAATTCAAAAATTGGAAACAGGGGTTAGTATGCCAAAATATTTACAAAAAGCTGAAATGCCTACAAATAATAATCAGAAAAAATTTAGAAGAGGTGGTAAAATGGGGGGGCCAAGAATAAAAAACTATGAATAGATTATCATCATTAACAAAAAAAATAAACTCTAAAGGAAACTATTATAGATATGCTAAATATCCTGTGGTTCCCCTATCTTTTAGTGATATATATATTATAACCAAAAATGAAGACAGATTAGACTTACTAGCAGATCAATTTTATGGTGATACAGATTTATGGTGGATAATAACTATGGCTAATTTAGGTAAAATAAAAAGAGATTCTTTTTTCATAAAAGGTGGTTTACAAATTAGAATCCCTCAAGATACACAATCAGTAATTGATGAATATAATAGAATAAATTCTTAAAATATGTCTATATTTAAGGAAAGTTTTAAAGATTTTGTTAGAAAACAAATAAAAATAAGAGAAGCAATAATTTCTCATGGTAATAAACAAGGAGAAGCACGTACAAATGCTCCCATAGTAGATTTATCTAATTTAGGAGGTCCTAAAGAACTACAACTTCCCTCACATGCTTTTTATACTAACACCCTTAATAGACAATGTACTATTAGGATGTCTTCTGGAGTTGATTTAAAAGAATCTAATGAATTAATTAAAAATAATAATGATCCTTATGAAAGATTAGATGATTTAAAAGAAGAAGGTTTAGCTTTAAGATATGTGTTAGAAGGAGGTACTACTATGATAGATAAATCTATAAAACAAGTAGAAATAGAAACAGAAGGTGGTGGTACTAAATCAGGAACAGAAACAGTATTTAGAGCAGCCCCACGTTCGGGTTTTACAGGTGCAAGTAAAAATAAATTTGGTCAAACATATGGTGATCCCTCAATTAGAGCAAATTCAAAAGATGGTTATGGGATAGTACCAATGCCTGGTATTGTGGATGCAGACATAAAAACTAAATCAGCTTATGGTTCACTTAGAGAAATTAAAGTAAATTTTACTTGTCATAACATAAGACAACTTGAAATTTTAGAATTACTTTATATGAGACCTGGTTATCCTGTTTTAGTAGAATGGGGTTGGACTCCTTTTATTGATAATGAAGGTAAAAGAAGATCAGATTTTCCTTTCATTGGCGAGTGGTGGGATCAAAACTCTTCAACTAACGTAATTAATAAAAAGATTATAGAAAGAAAAATAGACACTGGAGGTAATTATGATGGAGTAATAGGAATGGTAAAAAACTTTAATTATAAAGCTAGAGCAGATGGTGGTTTTGATTGCACCACAGAACTAACAGGAATGGGTGAAATACTACAAGGTTTAAAAGGTAAAGATGACGTATTAGGTGACTCAGGAAGATATGAAACTGCTTTAGAAGTATTTTATAAAATGTTAAAGACATATTCTCAATATAAAGATAGAACAACTGTAGATGAAGATGAAAACTATTTTGAAAAACAATCAGTTAAATTAAGAAATGCATTCTATAAATATGTTGGGGGAGATGGAGCTAAAGTAAAAACCAGAAATAATTTAGCTGATTATTTAGATTTAGATTTTTTAAAAGAAAATGAAAAAATAATAAATCCAATATATGATAGTTTTAAAGATGTAGATACTAATGTAGATACAAAAAATAAAATACTTGAAAGTTTTTTATTAAGACATGACCAAGATTTAATTGTTGAACCAGATCCTAATGATGAAGATGAAGTAATAGCTAGTGTAAAATCTAAAAACGTTTATATTAGATGGGATTTTTTAGCACATGTATTAAATTCTACTATATTAGAAAAAACAGAAACGGGAGACAGCCCTCTTCTTTATTTTAAAACAGATACTATAGTCAATGAAGATAGAGAAATCATAAAATTACTTGATGATACTACATCTGCAGGGGGTAAACATATAGAACCATTAGCATATACTTCTAAACGATTATCTCCTGAGGTTAAAGATGAATTTAACAGACTTTATAAGGGTGCAATATCTAACAATAGATCAAATGGATGGTTTGGTTATGGAAATGATCAATTTAAAGCATACTTTGGGGAGAATGCAGAAGATATAAATGATGGTTTTGATGGAATTGAAAACTTAATTGGAAAATTAAAAAGTCAAGGAATTGAGTCATTTAGTGATTTAATTAGAGATGATTATTTAGATATGTCAATAGACCCCACAGTATGTATGTTGCCTCATCAAATGAGATTTGTGAAAGAAAGAAGTGGAGATCCAAATATTCAAGCGTTTTTTAATAGACCCCAACCACAATTTGCTTTTGACGGTATAGGAAATCCTAAAGATAAAAATAAAACAACTAAATATAAAGAGGTTATAGAAATGTGTAATTATAGCCTTACTAGAGAAACAAGTGGTATAGCAGAAAGACAAATAGGCCAAATATTTTTAAATGTTGATCATTTAGATAGAGTTTATAAATCAATGAGATATAATACGGATTCTGATGATAATACAAGTATAAATGATACTTTTAATATGTTTGATTATATTAAAAAAATATTTGATGATGTAAATGCTTCTTGTGGGGGTCAACATAGATTTGAACTATCAACAGATAATGAAAGAGGTAATGTAGTTAGAGTAATAGACATTCAATATCAACCTGAAGCTAAAGTAGATTTAGCTCTTAAAGAAGGAAAAATAATAGAATTAAATATTCAAAGTAATGATTCTATATTTAGAGATTATGTATATACTTCAACTGTACCTAGTAGTTTAATGTCTTCAATTGGTGTAGTAGCTCAAAACCCCGATTCTATATCTTCATTAGAACAATCTACATTTTCAGCTTTAAATAAAAATATAAAAAATAGATTTTCTACTCCTCCAGAATCCCCACCAAGATTAACATCGGCTGAAAGACTAGATAAAGCTAAAAAAGATAAAGAAAGAAAAAAGAATCTTATATTAAAAAATCAAGCTTCAAGAACAGCATTTGAATTAAGTTTAATGGATGCTTTTAAAGCTTTTCTAAATTTAAAATTATTTTATGTAAAGGTTTTAAAGGGTGAAATGACAGACATAGACAATGATGGAAATGCTAAAGAAAGTAAAGAAATTATAAAACAAAAACAAAATCTTAAAACTATTATTAACCAAATAACTAAATTAGAAACTAGACATTTAACAGATGGTGAATATGCAGATGGAACTGGTTTTATTAAAGGAGATGTAAAAAGAAAACCAACACAACAAGTTTCAGATATTATACCTTTAAAATTTAATGCCCAATTAGATGGTATAAGTGGAATTGTAATAGGGAATGTTTTTAAAATAAACCCATCAAGATTACCCGCAGCCTATAAAAAAACAGAAGGAAGACATATTTTATTTATAACAATGGCTGAAGATCAAAAAATAACATCAGGTCAAGATTGGACTACTACTATCTCAGGCCAATTAACCATAATAGCAACTGGTGTAAGAGAACAAGCTGTAGGAGATCCTATTCCAAAAGAAGGCACAGGAGGAGCTGGTGGAGGAGCTGGTGCAGGAAGTGAATCAGCAGGAACAGTAGTTAAATCAGAACCTGCAAAATATGAGACTGTTAAAACTGAAACAATAGAAGAAGTTAAAGTAGAAGAATTAACACCAGATCAAGAAATATTAGAAGAACAAGCAAAATGCCCCGAAGGACAGTATTTTGATGAAGTAACCCAAACTTGTGTAACAGATTTTGATATTGAAGTTAATGATAAAAATTGGGAGGGATTTGATACATTTAAAAATCGAGCTTCCTCATATTTAAAGGGTCATGCTTATTTAGAGTATTATTATAAGAAAAATTTCGGATTTTTATGGGGAATTGAAACTATGGCCAAAGAAAGGAGGGAGAATGGAAATATATATCTAGAGGGATTACCAGGCACAAATAAATTTGGAGATCAGATATTTCTCAATATGATGACTCAATTTAAGAATCAAAAGATAAGGGAAAAAAATATAAAGACCCTTTATAAGGGATCCCACTTTATAAAAGAAACTGAAGACTACCTAAAAAATGAGTATTATACTGTAAACCCAGATAAAAAAATAGAGGGTGGTGTAAATGATCCAACACTAGATGCATCTGGTGCTACTGGGATCACAGGAAAATTATCTGAATTAATGGAAGTATTAAAAGTGGGTGCAGAAACAGGAAATGATAATCTCTATAAAAAAATGCATACTAGGGTAATTAATTTATCTTCCCAAACAGGCTTATTAATGCCTAATG
>Ga0209337_1002762_pt1 | contig 12570 bp, 7 predicted proteins | sample LinPmetageLP53_FD_184044 | JGI IMG/M metagenome (GOLD analysis project Ga0209337, IMG submission 184044) | Marine viral communities from the Pacific Ocean - LP-53 (SPAdes) (version 2) | ecosystem: Environmental > Aquatic > Marine > Oceanic | place: Pacific Ocean | collected 2010-02-08 | reverse complement strand
AGAAGAGGTTGTAAGTAGCTCACCATCCAAATGGAATTTCACTCTGTCGCGCTTGTAATCAAAAGAAATATTTATATGATGGTACCCGGAACTTACGTCTTGTATTCCATAACCACTCGTTGTTAGGAGTGAGCTTGGGACAAACATTCCAACCTCTGTAGTTTGTTGTGGTGTCGGCGCAACACCAGCGGATACGGTCCATTTTTCAGCAATGCAAACGCTGTGCCCCCACCCCGTAGTAGGGTTTGTCTCGTATTTCTGGTTTTGACCCACGGTAGGTGCTATACAGAATTCTAACCCACTTGAAGTGAAGGAGTATGCCCCTCTTGTACTGTTTGTAGGAGAACCTTTATCTCTCCAACCTACCAACATACCTATAGTCCTACTAAAATCAGTCCCTCCAGCGATTACTCCTCCAGGCTGGCTTGTCTGGGATTGAGTAGTGGCTGCTACATAATTACTACCAACAGGACCACTGTTTTCGTTAGCAAGTGCTAATCTATAGCGATGGTTATCATCCATATCTTTATGAACATTAGGTACGTAAGCCCAAAAATCTAAAGTTATTCCGCTCTGACTGTAAAATAAGTTGTCGAGGGGCGCTGCTCCACGGTAAGGTATATTTGGGTTTAGTAGGCTGTAATCCTTAGTAGAGTTCGGCATTCTTACGTAAGAGCCTTTAACGTCCGCCCAATTGACCCCGTGGGCTGCTCGCTCATCGAAAATAGTTCCTCTAAGGTAGGCTTGTCCTACTCCTGAGGGGAACACGAGGGATGGGTCAAACCCAACTAACTTTCCATCCATGCGATTAGAACCCTCAGCAGCATTATTCAAAGCATATACGTTGCCAGAAGGTTGTGTCATCGCCTCTGGGTCGAGGAAATTATAACAAACCACTAAATTATCGGAGACTATGTCATCGGTCAGAGACTTATATAAAGGTGTCGTCGCACTCAAGCTTCCAGAAGTTTGTCTATGAGTCCAATCCCCTAAACCTATAGGGTCTACTGCTAACGACTCTATAGACCTACTAGGTTGACCCATGGGGGCTATCACATACTTCGCTTGGTACGGAGCGATAATAGTATCCAGGTCTTCAGAGAATAAGGTTACATTTTTCTGGGATGCAAGAGGAATATCAGATTGCTTTAAATAAGAGAAATCATTGATTGGGATTCTCGGTATTTCCTTCCAAGTACCTACTTTCCCTAAAATATTTGGGTCGTCGGGGGCATCAACTACCTTGTTGGACTGGGTATTGAAAAGTACGGTTTGCCCTCCTTCTAAAGTGAAGAATGTAGAGCTTTGAAGGGATTGAGGTAATTGTTTGTACTGCAGCATGTACTCAAAGGCTTTTCCTTGAGGGGGTTCATACCTAAAAAACAAACCTTCCCCTAAAGGGTGATTTCTGTCTGTCACTAAAAAGGTGTCTCTTCCGAAAATCGCAGCTATGGTAACCTGTCTTTTTCTCTTCCTTATCTTTCCGTCATATACGGAAGCTACGGCGCCCAACTGCGCAGTGTAAGATTGAACAAGTGCGTCTGTAGGACCATACCCATTAGCTAAAATCTCGCTGATGTACCCGGAGACCTCATACATATGGGACATTTTATCATCCTCAAACTGTTGAAGTACATCATCATATAAAATAAAGTTCGCAACTCTCGGATTTTCTTTTTCGTAAGGCGTATTTAAATCGAATATTGTGCCTACTGTACTTTCCCCGTCCTCTTCGGTAAAAGAGAGCCCTCGTCCCCCACGATTAGAATCGTATTGAAGATTCCACATATCAGAAGATACAGGGTTAGGTACTATTGAGGGGACAGATGCTGTCCGAGAATTATAATACAGACCGTCCCTTGAAAGTACAAATCTTTGGTTGGTGGAGATAGGAGGTCCAAAATCTAAATCGAATACAGGGTCCAAACCCTCTAATGTGCCAGATGCTTGCGCCTGCAAGGATTGCAATACTCTTTGGTTATTTACAAAAGGGGCGATGATTTGTTTTTGCACGAACTTCTCGTTGTTATCCATAGCGCTTTGCAATTTCTCCTGCGCTTCGGGCGGAAGGGTTTCTAGGTTTAGCGCTGACAGATTTAAAACAGGGTTCTTCAGTGTGCCCGCAGCTCTCCTCTCAAGAATGAGGGATATAGCTGCTATGGTATCGTCTAACTGCTTAACCTCTACCTGTAGCTCCGATACCGTTATCTCCAAGGTTGAAATCTTAGCGGAGGTTATTGAGCTGTCGGGCGTTTCGGTAGTAGCAAAATATGAGTTGACCTCAGCGGACATATCGTCTACGTCCTGGGAGGATGTCTCGGATGGGACAGTGCCTGGGACATATACAGGAGCGTTGTTTGGGTTAAACTCAGAATCATTTAACAAAGACGCTCCATTAGAGGTAGCTTTAGCGGGAGCGCTCATGGACTCTTGTCGTCCTGCGGCAGATGGACCTCCTCCATTAGTGACTTGGATTCTTCCGGCTACAGGGCTTCGTAAGGTTGAAGTTCCAGACAGTTTAGCTATCTTACTATTAGCGGTTCCCAATAATACTTGTTTAGCTTCCTTATCTACAAGCAAGGAATTACTTAACCCCGTTAAAGCCTGTGAAGGCATTAAGTTGAGAGATTTTTCTGTGAATAACGTCATCGTCTATTGTATTTAGGTTACTGTCCCATTTAGCCAAAATGCAGGCATTTGTCTGTAGGCGAGGGCGCCTGTAGTGGTGGGTATCAAGGATGCAAGCGAGTAAACCCTAGCCGTGAGCCACTGCCCTTTTTCTATTTGTACAGGACCTATATCATTTAAAAGTCCATTTATTTCTAAGTCGGATACTGCAGCGCCAGCAAACCTAACATATTTTCTAATGTATCTGGTGGCAGGAGGGTTTCCTTCGGTATGCAACATAATTGAATACATGAAACGAGATGTTCCCGTTCCGCCCCACGGGTACGCTCCCCTGAAATCTAAGTTTTCTAAGGAGAAGTTCGCGAAGGAAGATGTGTTGAATGGGGGTTCTGTTAACGTGAGGGACGAAGTCCTAAAATCCAGGAGGGTGACATCCTGATAGTCCACACCTGGGTCTAGCTCTCCCCCCTTCTCCGCTAAATCATTAAGGCTTGCGCGGTGATAATATTGAGAGGAAGGAACAAACTCTTCCATCTCAATGCGAATCTTGGCAACGGGTTGGGAATACCATACCTCTGTCCACATCCGGTAACGTAGATAGTCCCACGTATTGTTTCCCTGCGATTTTTCTTGTGCTGTTCCAGACAGTTGCGCGTCTAACAGTCTTATTTTTAAATCTTCCCACGGTTGTAATACAAACTTATCATCAAAATGTATGTCGTTAACTTGTTCAAGACCAGCGCTCGCACCCCACTGATTCAGCTGCCACTCGACATCATTTGTTGCAGAAAAAGCAAAGAAATTTTGAGTTAGATTGTTGAGGGGTTGTGTGGCAATATAGGGTTGTATTTTTACATCACCAAAAAAGAAGTAGTTAGCGGCATTTATACTACTAAAATTTACATTACTAGGATTCCACAGTGGTTCAATAGTTAGTTTATTGATAATTTTGGGGGTAGGGGGAAACGAACCATTAGATTGAGGTTGTCTATTCCTGTAAACCATTTGGCTGCCCGAGACCGTATCTAACTCATACGTCTGTCCGAATGTTTGGCTCAGTGTATTGAGGCTCAGCACCTCGACTGCATACCTGTCAGGGACATCCCTGGTGTTCCCCCAAAAACAAAGAGAGCTTCCATATATTTCTTGTTCTACGACTGTAATCATGGTCATGGAGCCTCCGGACCGGTTGTATTGCTACCATCATTTCCATTGCCATGGACGTGGTTTTTAGGAAGGTCTGCGCCTCCGATAGAGATTGTTGATGTAGTCATTGCGCCAGCAGCTGTAACTGCGGTAGCGTTAACTGTTCCTGTAGTGACGGAGGCAGGGTCGAGAGTTGTTCCTCCGACAGTGATGCTTCCTGAACCGAAGCTTAATGTTCCGTTGGAGGCATTGATAGTCATCGTAGGAGCATCAATACTCATCGTGTCCTTGGTCATAGTAATACTGCAACCACCACACACCAACTTAATTTCTTTATCCGCTTCTAGCGCCATGGTGCCGTTATGTGAGGTAAGGTTGATATCTCCTACGCCTAAATTATCTACGGAAAAATCTCCAATACTATTCTTGCTTATAGTATGTTCCATAGCCCCTTTATCTGTACTAACTTCCACGTCCCCACCTACACTAGTTATAATGGAGTTATCGCCTACTGTACCACGCCCGACGCTTGTAATTTTTACTTGATTACTGTTCTCGTCTATAAGAGTAATATTTTCACCTCCCGCGGGCGCGGGCGCGTCACTCATAATAAGCCTCTTATTTCCTCCTGTCTTTAATTTAATTTCGTCAATCTGACGTTCTGAGGTATTCTTATCTGTGAGGGATATACTGTGTCCTTTAGGGTGTTTCAACACGAACGAGTCTGGGAGGTCGTTATCTCTATAAACATCATTCTCGTTGGGAACCCCGTAAGATATGGTAGGGTTTTTAGGAATGGGTTCTCCATTGTCCATCACCTCTTCTTTAACCATTTGCGTAACATCGCCGAAGGTGTACGGCTGAGGTTTGGCGTTTGGAGAGTCTAGTTGTCCAGCTGCATATAAGCACCCGAACCAAAAGTTTTGGCTTGGCGGGTCAGAAAACGCAGTTTTTCCTATAAGGACTGTTGCCCCTATACCAGGAACTGCGAAAAAGCCGTAACCAGCTCCCGCAATCGGGGATACATAATCGCAAGTCTGAGGTCCTTCAGGGAATGCGGGAGATGAGACCAAAATTCTACCCGCCCTTTGCTCGTCCAAAGACTGGCGCACCGTGCCTAAAGCGAAAAAGCTATTGTCGTGGCTAATCTCTGAAGTAACTTCCGCTTGTACGGGAGTCTCCTCTCCAAAAGGAGCCATACGCCCAAGCATTTGGCGAGCATACTCTGCTAATCCTCCGGCGGCGTCTATATCACTTTTTTCAATTGGCATTATCTTGTATCTATAATATTATCTAGGCTTATGTTTGGAAGCTTAATCAGCTCTAGCTCGGTGAGAAATCCTTGCGATGGATTAATACGATGTTTAAAGGATGTTATTTGGTACACCCCACTTAACCAGTGTAGACTCCCGTTGGCTAATCGAGGGTCATAGAATTTAAAACATACTCGTCTGCTTAAATATTCAGACGCGGGGTCATCTATCTCTGGAATCCCTAAAGTTGTAATACTAATATTAAAAGACTCTTGTTGCATAGCTACAGAGTAGTTATAGTTTGCGTCAACCATTTTATACTCTCGCTCCCTCTTGCTTATTCGACTTCTAATTGTGTCCATATCAATTCGACGGCGTAGTACTCGGGTTTTTTTAGCGGGCACCTTTACTAAATTGTTATTCGAAACCATAAGCACTTCAGAGGTAACAGTATTCTGTTTCCCATCTACAGTAGCATACGGAAATATCATCTCTAAGTGCTTTGGATTAGAGATAAGACTAGCCAGTTTCCTTATTTGCGCGGCATCGTTTGGGGTAAGGATGTTCATCTCCGATAACTCGTCCACTCCTTTTTTGGAATCAACTTGGAATGAGTTTAGCAGTGTTGGTAAGATATCTATCAATTCCTGGTCAATCATAGACTCCGACTGATTGTTCGCTAACTTCAACGTCTCTTCTAACTCCTTCTTTCGTGTCGCCTGCTCTTCTGCGGTACCTCCCCCGTACTCCCCATTTTCGATTTTGTTAGCTAATATCTTTGAGATGGAATTGATAACTAAGTCCTCTGAGAGGGTCTGGTTTCCATCCCAAAATTGAGTAATATCATTCCACTGCCTTACGCTGAAATTACTCTGCGCTAAATTGACCAAAACACGGGCATCCCCTGTAAAATCTAAATCAGCGATAATAGAGTCCGGAGTTCCATAATCCAACCAAATATACTTAGGTCCAGTCTGAACGCTGTACGTCTGCGGGAAGGATAGTACCGGTCTAATAACTTGGTCTCCGTACTGTTCGGTCATATCAGCACCAGGCATTAGCAAAAGAATGCAATTGTTATTGTCTGCCCATACTTCGTCCCACGTTACACCTGCGAAAAGGCTACACTTAGAGGTTAATGCTTCTCTTTCCGATACAGAAAGGGAATTAACTTGAACCTGTTCAACCCGCATCTTCGAACCTTTACCAACTATTAACCTATTAAGATTATTTATAATGGTTGTTAGGTGTGCGCTGATGTGAGGTTGTTCTCCGTCGTCGCCCATAATAACATACCCATTGGAGTACTTATCTATTTCGTCTGCAAATTCAGCTGCTCTACGCTCTTTTACCTCTTCAGGAGTTAAATTTTTCTCGGCTGCCGCTTTTTCCTTGGCGATTTGGTCATCTATGGCTTGCTGCTTCTTTTGCTTGTTATCTTCATAGCTTTGGATATTTTTAAGTACCCAGAGAGCGGTTTCTATAGTAGGTTCTAGATTTAATAAGGGTGGGTCATGATGTTTATCCCAGTCGACGGTGCCGTACTGCTCATAACGAGTGTAATCTGCGTATACTCTAAACTGCCCTCCCCCAGCCCCAAGAGTATCGCCAGTTCTCATAAATGCCCCTGTAGCAATGTTTACCAAAGGCATGTTGCCGGTGTAGTACTCTACAGGCACAACATTATCCTGCGTACCTCTGAGAGGTCTAAGCTCCGGGTAAAACTCTTCCCAACCATTATTATTACCGTCGGTTACGGTGGGAAAGCAGACTGGGCGTGGTGCGATGGAGTGTTTGCCCGTTTGAGTTCTAAGAGCTTCCTGCGCCTCTACTACTTCGCTTGCGTTGAATTTTGTATTAAGAGATAAGTAGGGGAAAGAGTATTTGTACGAGGTGCTATTATCAACGGACCCTCCAACTCTATAATTTTCGTAGTTAACCATTCCAGCGTTAAGCCAGACTTTCCATTCAGGATGAGCTATTTTCTCTGCTAGAGTAAGAAGTCTTATATAACCGTCCTCATAAGCCATTGCCCAGAAACTTAACCTTTTTTGATTGTCATAGATGGTGTTGTTAATAACTCTCGTGTACTCAGCCTCGGTTGGATAACTCAGCCATTCGGATTGAATATTAATTTTTAAATCGTCAACATTAACAGCTTGGTTTTGGTCAGTAATATCTTTTTGAGTTTTAGTGTTATAAGCATCGATTTGGTTCTCACTGAGGGGACCTGTTATAGGTTCAGGGGAGTTTGTGTTACGCATCTCCCATTTCAGCCCTATCTGCTCGAATACCATTTTAAAAGCTTGGTAAAGTATTTGGGGAGTTACCTTCCCATCAACTTCCCTGTTTATATCTAAAAGAGTTATTAGAGGTCTATCCAGTAAATCCTCAAAGGATTTCACTTGTGCGGGCGTAAGTTTTTGTGCACCTACTGTTTCAGGCACTTCGCCTTCCAACCCCTCATCAGCCAAAAGTTTGTTTTTAGCTGCGAGAACATCTGCCTTTGCTAAACCTAATGCTACTGAGTACACTAAATTGTTAATGCTGTCTGTGTAAGACCCGAGGTCTACTGCAGCAATACATTCAGGGTAAGTACTTAAGTACCCAGCAAATAACTGAGTTAAAATATCGGCGGGTCTTCTTAAAGAAAGTTGCTCTTTCCCATTTGCATCTTTGGCTAGGTCAGATATCTCTGTCCGCGCCATATAAGGTCTTTTATTAAACGAAGGATTCTGCTTGGAGTACGAGAATAAGTCGACTGCATGCAGTTCTATTACTTTATCCTCTTTATCAGATACTATGTATTTAATATCAAAAACTTTAGCTTTATGAATCCTTGAGAGACCAGATTGTTCGTCGGTACCATAACCAAATCTTAAATAAATGGTTGGTAATATTGGGGGCGAGTCGTTTGCAGTATACTCTTGGTTACTCTCTCCTGCGACTGCATTTATGCCAATATCCCGCACCTCTTGTTCCCAGGCAGATTTAAAACTCGTGAAAGTTGAGTTGTTCGAGGGGAATACTTCGCTGTAAAAACCTATCAAGGTGGTTTCTAATTCAGCAGTTGGATTTAATATCCTTATTTTATAAGAGCCTTTGCCTGAAGATTGCGAAAAATCAACCTCGAACGACTCAAGCAACCCTCTTAAATTGAAAGGGTCGGATAACCCATAAAACCCATTCTTTAAACTATCATCCGCTCCCAACTTAGAGCCGCCTTCAGCAGTGGACAAAATATCATTACGGTTTAACGACATGTAAACTGCCGCAACCTCATTTGCATTGTACGCAGCTGTGTTTGCCATTTTTATAACTGTGGGATAATAATTTGAGTTCCTGCCTTAAGGTCTACTTCATAATCGTAAACATTATTAGCCTCCACAATAACCCACCATAAACGTTCGTTACCGTATGCTGCATAAGCCAGTAAATCGGGACGACCTTCCATTGTATTGGGGACCACCGCAACTTTGGACCGCCCAGGTGCTTGTAATGAAGTTACAAAACTTCTATACTGTTTGGACATTCCTATATCTGTTATAGTCTTTCCTCTATGGGAAATAACTGTTCCTTGAAAAATATTTTGTCTATCGCCGTTTAATGCCATGATTATTAGTTTTTTGTGGGAGGGTCTAGTTGCGTCCCTGGAGGAATCGGGTCGCTAGTTCCTAGAACGGCAATAGAATCCCATCCTGGCAAATCTCCTCCAATCTCAGGGTTTCCCCATTGATTTCCGTTAATATTTCTCATTTCCTCTAACGACAAAGATATTTTAAGTCTTTGCGCTGTAAGTGATTTAGTATCATACCCTGCGTTTTCTACGGGCTGTATTTTATAGTCGGTTATAATGCAGGGGGTGTAGTTATACATGGTACCCCATTTTAACTCTACGATAGGGGGACCTTTGACTGGCATTTGCCGAGAACCGATAACAGCGCTCCTTACTTGGTTTATGACATTATAAAGAATCTTATGATGGTTTTCCCACGCCGTCGTGGTTCTTAGAACCCATAACAAGGCGAAGTTCCAGTAGTCGGAACCTGCAGAAGACTGTTCTTCTGGATTCTTCCACCACCGATTAGGACCCCATGGACCATCCTGTACGTTAGACCTTTCATATGCCTCCTGAACTAACTTGCTATTTGTGACAGCCTCTCTAGTACTTCCCGTATCGGTGATTAAGGTGTCGCCAAGGTAATTAGCTATTGCTTTGATGTCGCTTTGCTCTTCATCCGGGTTTAATTGGAATATTTCACTAAGGTCTTGACCTCCCACCATGTAAGCCATATGAATAAGGCTGTAGTGAATGTCTATCTTGAATTTACGAGCTTCACTTCCGGTGTAAAGTCTTACAGGCTCATTCCTTAAGAATATTTTATTGCTTGCGTAATTAGCCTTACGGGATTCGGAGATTTGGGGGTTCTCAAAAAACGGAACCCACACCTTTCTCCCTATTTCTCCGGGTAACGCAGCATAATTAAAACGCAAACCACCACGCTTTTCAATAGCTTGATTTATTTGGAACCTTTCGGTGCTTCCAAGTTGAGAGTTTAACTCCCCTCTAGATTGGTCGGTTGAGAAGAAATCCATTTTCTTTATCTAGAGCCCTCCCCCTGCTGTTATTGGTTTGTATACCGGGTCTCCATTCATCTTCTCTGTCTGCTCCGCTCGCTGTTCGTTTCCTTCCTTGGACACCTCAATAAGCTCCTGGATAGCAGCGGTTTGTGCTCTCGATGCCTCGGTCGCTCCGCCACCGTCATCACTTTGTTTCTTAAGGTCTCTAGCTAGAAGCGTGGCGTCCATTCCTACAGAGGCTGTGGTGCCGAATCCGGGAACGATACTGGCTAATCCAGAAGCTAATTCCATACCTGCTCCTACGAAGTCACCCTTAATAACTCTATCAATCGCGAAGGCTGCGCCTGCAACTGCACCGATAAGTGGTATCTTTTTAACAAGACCTTTAAGGAGTCCTTTGTGGACAACCGTAGCACTACCTTTTTTAACAGCGCTCTTAGCCGCGGCGCCTGCGACATCGCTTCCTACTTTAAGCTTTGCTGTGGCTTTAGTCATTACAGCGTTCTTTACACCAAACATAGCAGTAGCAAGTTTTGTCCCTAAACCGTTTAGGGCTCTAAATATTTTCACAAACACGGAACTAAAGCCTTTTACAGCCCCCCACATCATCCTTATTGGAAATAATAAGCCGCGCAGTCCCACTAACCCTCCAATGATGGCTATGCCCTTGAGTATAGGGACAAGGTTTTGCCCTAACGTAGTGTTGAATTCCGTCACTTTATCAAGAATACCTTTTATGGTCACTGCAAACTCTTCTGTGACTTGAAGCAGTCTAGTTTGGAAAGGTTCGGTTGCCTCCCAAATAATCTGCTGTAGATTTATACCTGCAGATTGTCGTGAAAGCTGTTGAATATTACCTTGCGCCAAAGAATTAATACTAGTACCTATCTGAGTTTGAAGGTTAAAATCATCTCTGGATAGACCGAAGGATTTCTCCATAGCGTCGAAGAAGAACTGGGAACCCGCTCCCTGCTTACCTTCTTGGAGACCTTGTATCTTTCCGAGGATGGTTTCGAACTTGCGAGCCATTTCAGCTGTACTTTCCTGACCGGTAAACTGAACGCCAAGTTTTGCGGCTTTCATATAACCATCACTTCCTGCTAGAAAGGACTTAACGAACCTTGCGGACGAGTCCTGTAATTCGGAGTTGCCCTGAGCCATCATGGCTGCTATTTTCTGTGCATTCATCGCGGCTTTTGGACCAAGCTCTACAGTGGTCGATATCATGGCATCCTTCATACTGTTGATGGCATCAATAAGTCCAGACATTGAGTCTTTGTTCGCGGCAGCAGTACTAAACAATTCGTTTGCTAAATTTAGTGATGCGCTTTCTGATGCTCCTAACCCTTGGGTGTTAGCTCTCATCAACTTGAATGCGGTCTTATTTTGAATACCCAAGACCTTTAACTGAGACCCGAACTGTAAGGTTCTGTCTGAGAAGTTGGTCATACCCATTTCTACCGCATCACTAAAGACCTTAATCATCTGCTCGGTACCTTGCTGACCGCGTATAAAACGGTTAGTAGCACTTTCAACACCTCTGAGGGCGGAACCAGTTTGACCTAAAGCCTTAGCTAGGTCTGAGTTCATCTTTAGCTGGTTACCTATTATGCTTGTAAGGCTGAACATACCCGCAGTTAGACCTACTAACGCTAGACCGTTATCTCTAAGGGCTTGGAAGTTTTTCTGGGCAGCACGTTTAGACTCGTTCGCTTTCTGCTTCTCCTCCCTCCCTCCACCTCTGGAGTTGAGTTTGCTTAGCTCATCTATAATTGCTTGTTCTGCGGGGGTTATGTTTTCTGGGGGCATGTTAAACCTCTACTTTATGTAGGGCACGTACCTTACTTGTACTATACGTCCTTACGCAACAGCTGGGGTCATCCGCTGAGAAGGATTTAAGTTCCTGATATGTAACGGAACCTACAGGACGCTTCCCGAATTCTTTGATGATTGCAGACTTCATATCGACAGGAAAATCATTAAGATTGACTCCGGTAAAATAAGTGCCTCCTTTTTTAGCGGTCCATTTCGGAGAAATCATAATAATGAAAGGGTTGTAATCAGTAGCAGTTCTCGACCTATAATAGAAGGTAAATAAACACCCTTGAGGTACCCTTCTCGGCAGTTTTTTAACTGTGCTCTGAGTGGGGAGCCTCTTGGTTGTACCCAAAAACGAGGTTTTAAAAATTTTTGTCATTTTGTTGGTCAGAACCGGTCGAGGTTCTACTATATTATATATAAAATATAAATTATGGATGATTCAATACGTCTTAGCGAATTCATGGAACAAGTAAATTACTGTCTATCTTTAAAGTTTAAAGAAACATGGAGATACAGGTTTTCAACACACTTCATTGAAATATTTCAAGAAAAAGTCTTAAAGTCCTTAGAGACACAAAGACCTCTTAAGTTATCTACCCTTGTATCAGCATATACTAAAAAACATAAGTATTCAATCAAGGAAGTTAGAAACTTCTTCGACTTGGTCAGTATCGAGGATTATTATCCTCTAGTTTATGAAGACCCTAAGTACTTTGCTATGAAGAAGGAACCTAAACCTTAAACTTCTTTCTTGGCTTCTTGTTTTTTAACGCCTCTGCATACTCTGCTAAGTGAGTAGTGGGGTTTTGTTTAGGGCACATATCCTTATATCCGCACCAGTCACAGAACTGGTTTACTTGCGGAAAGAAATCATTCTTTTTTTTCTTCCTAATCTCCCAAATTTGCTGTGTCAGCTTCTTCATGTACATTAACACATGAGGCTCAGAAAATTTAAGGTGTACAAACTTGTCTAGGTGTGGATAGTAATGACCTAAAGTTATTGACGAAATAGGGACTGTGTATAAGACTGAAATAGCGTAAGCATATAGCAACATTTGTGGGTCCTTTATAAGGTCACGTTTTGTAGAAGGTCTTTTACTTGTTTTATAATCTATTACAAGATAGCCTCCGTCTGTACCCT
>Ga0209337_1002759_pt1 | contig 12575 bp, 12 predicted proteins | sample LinPmetageLP53_FD_184044 | JGI IMG/M metagenome (GOLD analysis project Ga0209337, IMG submission 184044) | Marine viral communities from the Pacific Ocean - LP-53 (SPAdes) (version 2) | ecosystem: Environmental > Aquatic > Marine > Oceanic | place: Pacific Ocean | collected 2010-02-08 | reverse complement strand
TGTTGGTACTTCCACAAATGCATTATCGGCAGGTTCAGTAGTTTGTATTGCGACAGGAGCTGCTAGTTGGAATACTTTATCAAATCAAACACTTGAAATTAAAGTGAAGTCTGGTGGTGGTGGTGGTGGCGGTTCGACTACGGGTAATTTCTTTTTAGCTATGTAGACATTTAATCGTCACCGTATATGTCTTTAGGTTTTTTACAGTTATCTTTTATTAGTTTTTCTACAAAAGGGAACATTTTTAAACCATTATCTTGACAGTATTTTTTTAATATTTCATGTGCTGATGGTGTTATTTTAATGTTTTTAGTGCGTTTCATTATGTCTTTTTATATAAATATGATAAAAGTATGAAAAAAGTCATACTAATTATGCCCTTATCAGGGCATAAAAATTTCTTTTCGAGATTTACTATATATTTATAAATAACAAGTAATAATAATATAAAATTTAAAAACAAAAAATAATGGCAGATAAAGTATTTGTGAGTCCTGGTGTTTACACTTCAGAAAATGACTTATCGTTTGTAACACGTCAGGTTGGTGTTACTACTCTTGGACTAGTTGGTGAAACTACTAAAGGTCCAGCGTTTCAACCTATATTCGTAAGTAATTACGATGAATTTAAATCTTTTTTTGGTGGGTTAAATGCTACAAAAATTAAAGAAAATAACTCTCTTAAGTATGAATTACCTTATATAGCTAAATCTTACCTTAGTCAGTCAAATCAATTATATGTAACTAGAGCTTTAGGGTTTTCTGGTTATGATGCTGGTCAGGCTTGGGGTATAACTTTAGATGCTGCGTTAGATGCTAGTACGGTAGGTGTTACTGTTGCGTCTTCATCTAGTGCTAACTTAATTCAGTTTACTGCTAATACAAATGATACTATAATTAATGTAGTTTCGACTGACCCTTTGGTTCAGTCATTATATAATGGTGGTCTTTTAACTAGTCAGTTGAATTTCTTAGGTACTGCTGTTACTTCAACTACAGTTAATAGTCTTGGTACAGTATATCAAAAAACAGGAGCTATTTTTTCGGGAGCTTCTATTAATATTGTATACACTACAAAAGGAACTAACGCTTCTGGTCATACAGTTGGTGTAGCTAGTGGTAGTACTATTCATTATTCTGGTACTGGTTATTCTACTATAGAAGACAAGTTAGTGACCTTATTAAGAAGTAGAGGTAAGTTTAATGGTGCTCAGCAATTAATTTTTAATGTTACAGGTTCTACAGATGTAAACTTTAATTCTTCAGCTATATCTGCCGCTACAGACCCTAAAGGTAATTTTGGAATTACTGGTACTACTTCAGCTAATAAGAGTTTTGATTACTCATTATCTTTTGATAAAACTAAAAAGAATTATATTACTAGAGTATTAGGTAAAGGTACTCAAGATGGTACTACAGAGTTATTCGTTGAAGAATTATTTGATAATATGCTTACTGACGGTATTACCGATGGTAAAATTAGAGGTATAAATGTTGGTTCATTAATTACATATACTGATAAATTTGATGATTATAAAGTGCAATATCAGCCAGCTGTTACTCCTTGGGTTGTTTCAGAACTTAGAGGTACAAATCTTTTAAGACTTTTTAGATTATGGACAATATCAGATGGTGATGCTGCAAATAATCAGTTTAAGATTTCTATTAAGAATATTAAACCTGATGATAAAGAATTTGATGTTGAGATTAGAGCTTATTATGACACTGACGCTAAGCCAGTAGTTTTAGAAAGATTTACTAGGTGTAGTATGAATCCAGCTTCTGGTAATTTTATTAGTAAAAGGATTGGTACACTTGATGGTGAGTTTGTTTCTAGGTCTAATTATGTTTTAGTTGAATTAGAAGAAGAGTCTGATACTTCAGATGCGTTTCCAGCTGGATTTGTTGGATTTCCTGTAAGAGATTATACTGAGTCTTCTAACCCTAGTGTTCAAACGCCAAATATTGAATATAAGAAAAGTTATACAGCTTTTGAAAATAAAAGAAAGAGTTATTTAGGTCTTTCAAATACCAAAGGTATTGACCAAGACTTCTTTGACTATAAAGGTAAGCCTGATTCTACTACTCAAAATATTTGGACTGGTATGACTAAAGGATTCCATATGGACGTTGATGTAACTGGCGCTACGATTGATAATGTAGAGATAGTTATTGATGCTTCTGGTAATACTTACAGTCCAGTGTTTAGTTTTGAAACTGGTAATGCTAAATTTAGAACTGAAGCTGGTGTTGCTGGTACTGATTATGAAAAAGTTTATGCTAGAAAATTCACATTTGCACCTTATGGTGGTTTTGATGGATGGGATAAGTACAGAACTAGAAGAACTAATACAGATGGTTATCAGCGTGGTGGTGTTAAATCTGACGCGGGTGTTACAAGTGGTACGTTTTCAGCTAAGGCTGTTAGTAACGGTGACCAGGGTACTAATTCTGATTACTATGCATACTTAGAGGCTATATGGACTATGAAAAATCCAGAAGCTATAAATATTAATGTATTAACTACTCCAGGTATTGATACTTTTGATAACACTAACTTAATTGAAGAAACTATAGAGATGGTGGAGCAAGATAGGGCAGATTCGCTTTATATAGCAACAACACCTGATACTGATGCTTCTGGTGATGTTTTATTACCTGAAGATGTTGTTGATACATTAAGTAATGAGTTTGATAGTAACTATACTGCAACATATTGGCCTTGGATTCAAGTTAATGACGCTGAAAATAACGTATATGTTTACATGCCATCTACTAGAGATGTTGTAAGAAACATTGCTTTAACTGATAATATTGCATTCCCTTGGTTTGCGGTTGCTGGTGTACAAAGAGGTGATGTTGACGCTATTAAAGCTAGAGTTAAGTTAACTCAAACTGATAGAGATGTTCTTTATGACGGTAGAATTAATCCAATAGCTACTTTCGCTTCAGAAGGTGTTAAGATTTGGGGTAACAAAACTATGCAAATTAAAGATTCTGCACTTAATAGAATTAATGTTAGAAGACTATTGTTACAGGCTAGAAAACTTATTTCTGCTGTATCTATTAGACTTTTATTTGAACAAAACGATGATGTTGTAAGAAATCAATTCTTATCTCTTGTTAACCCAATTTTGGATAACATTAGAAGTGAGAGAGGTCTTACTGACTTTAGAGTAGTATTAGATGATGACCCAGAATCAATTGATAGAAATGAATTGGTTGGTAAGATTTATTTAAAACCTACTAGAGCGTTAGAGTTTATTTCATTAGAATTCAATATTATGCCTACTGGTGCTAGTTTTGATGACATTTAATAAATAACACATAATATAAAAAAGCCCCTATATGGGGCTTTTTTGTTTTAATAATATATTTATATATATAACCTAATATAATGACTAAAAAAATAAAAATAACAGAACATCAATTAAGTTTAATTGTAAATCATATAAATGAAAATAAAGATTCTGAAGTTCTAGAAGAAGGGGTTAAGGAGTGGATGTTAATTGGTTTAATGACACTTGGTAGTATATCAGGTATTAAAGCTCAAAAGGGAAGTGTTAGTTCTGACCATATAAAAGCTGCTGAGTTGGTTCAAGATAGATTACAATCTGGAGATAAAGAACTTGTTAAGTATTTTGATAAAGCAGATATAGAATTAAATAAAGATAATTTAAAAGAATTATTAGATGTCGATAGTGATGATATTAAAACTTTTAAAACTAGATATATTAGTACCGCAAAGGGTAAGATAAAGCAAGGTTATGCTATTGAGAGTGTTAATATAACAAGAGATACGCTGATTAGTGAATTACCGTCTGGAACAAAACTAGACACTACTTTAAATGTTGACCTTTCTGGTAATTTGTTTGATGAAGGTAAATTTGAATTAAATAATCAAACCGTTTCTGAGTTAAGTGATATTCTTAAGGTTATAGAATTAAATGGTGGTACTATAAATTCAATAGTTATAGAATCTTCTACTGATAAACAACGTATATCTCCAGAATTAGAACCTAAATTGGTTGACGCTATTGGTAAGGGTGGTAATGAAGGTTTGTCAACACTTAGAAATAATAAGGTTAAAGATTATATAATCAGTTTAGGTGTTGATAGCTCCGTTGTAAAGCAAGATATTAAGTGGGAGCAAGGTAAGGGTGAAGATAACGCAGAAACACCTCAAGACCCTTCTGCAAGGTACGTTAGAGTTGTTATAGATGTTAGTTACGATGTGGTTGGATTACCTTCTGATTCTACAGTAGGTGAAATTACTGAAAAGGTGTATTTTGTTTTAGTTAAAAAGACTGAAAAAACAGGTTCTCAGAAAGGTGGGGGTAAAAAATATAAGTCTAATATTAAGTTTGGTAAAAATTCTTGTAAATTCAACTTTCTAAAAGGTAAGGGGATACCTTGTCCAGGCTTTGATTAAAAAGCAAAATTTTGTACACAAGTTTTTTTACTCATGTATATACTTATGAATTTTACTTTAGGGTCTAGTATGTTTTTTCTATGACTTCTATTGTCTATTCCAGCATCTACTAGTAAGTTTACAATTATAGGTTTAACATTTTGTCGTTTATAGACAAACGAACCTACGCTACATACGTTTTCTGATATTTTTTTTAAGGTAAAATTATTAAATCTATCACTAAGTGTTTCTTTATTAGGTCCGTAATGACCTCTAGTGTTTGTACTATCTAGATATTTACCATGTTTGTCAGTTACACTATCCATAGACTCGTTAAATATTAATGAATTAAGTTTTTTTAATTTTTTTAATTCTAATATAAGTTCTTTTGCTGCTACTATATTTCTATTAACACATGGGATGCCACTGATTGTTTTAGGGTTTTTCATTTTATTATCTCTTGTCATAATGCCAGATGTGCTGGTAGTTTTAAATTTACCTTTTCTAATTAAATCTTTCATTTTTTCTTGGGTAGTTATATAAGACTCTATAAGTGGTATATAAGATTTAGGATTAGACCTAAGATTATTTATTTCATTAAAGATTAAGCTATCCATGTCTGTTTGTGCGGTTATTGATACTGTAATTACACCTAATATAATTATTAATAAGTTTCTCATAGCTGTAATATATAAAAAAAAACCCTATAAAACAAATATTAGAATGTTTTTTTATTTTTTTTCTAAAAACTAGATATTTATTAATAAAGCAAAGTCTTTTAATGAAGATATAATAAGTATTAAAAAAAAATTAAGTTATGGCTGATTTATTAATGAAAATGCCTGGTACTTACGAGCCAAAGAAAAAGAATAGATGGCTCTTGAGATTTCCAGCTGATTTAGGTATACAAGAGTGGTGGTTAGCATCTGCTTCAAGACCTTCTATTACACAAAATGAAGTTGAAATACCCTTTTTAAACACTTCAACTTGGGTAGTTGGTAGGTTTAACTGGGAGTCAATTTCTGTTACGTTTAGAGACCCTATAGGTCCTTCTGCTTCTCAAGCTATAATGGAATGGGTTAGATTGCAGTCTGAATCTATTACAGGTAGACAAGGTTATGCTGCTGGTTATAAGAAAGATGTTGAATTAGAAATGCTTGACCCAACTGGTGTAGTAATTGAAAAATGGTTATTACAACAAACTATGCTTACTAATGTTAATTTTGGTGATTTATCTTTTGATGATGATGGTATTGCTGATATTACGGCTGATTTGAGGTTTGATAGAGCAATATTATTATTCTAAGTAATAATTAAGAAATTTATAAATAAATAATTATGAGAAGACATGATAAAACAGTTGCTATGCTTAAAGCTAATATGTTATTTGAACAAAGATGTAATAACATATTAAACGAAGAATTGGATAATTTAGACGAAGGTTTAAAAGATGTTGTTAAAAAGGCAATTAAGGTCGCAAGAGATACGTTTTCGAAATATATACCTAAGGTTAAAGATAAAAGTGACGATGCATTAGAAAAAAGTAAAGAAGCTATATCTGATGCATTAGGTTTTGCTAAAGACCAATGGAATGACGAAGAGAATCAAAAAAAGGTAAAAGATGCCCTTGAGAGAACTAAAAAAGTTGCTAATGGACTTAAGGACGCTAGTATAGACACACTTAAAGATAAAGGTAAAAGGCAAGCTTTAGCTACTACTTTAGGTGCGGCGGCTGTTGTATCACTAGTAAAAGGAGTGTGGGATGTCATATTCGGAATGGATGTTGGATGGGATTTCTGGAATAATGAACTTGGTAGCTTTTTCTTTATTCAATTAGCCCTGTTTATATATGCGTTAAAAGTTCTTGTAAAGATTCTTGGGGGTGCTATGGATATGGCAAGTGTCTTAGGTAATATTAAAGAGTATATTAAAAATATGATTAATATTTTTACAAATAAAAGTTCTGAAGAAGTTAGTGAGTCATTATATGAAGCTAAACTTAATGAGTATTTTGACTTTGGATTTGGTAATGATAATTACAAACTAATTTAAATATAAAAAGTAAGTAATAATTAATAAATTAAAATATACGGATTAGGACCGTTATAGCTACGGCTATCTAGCCACTTAGTAGTATCGCTACAACTAAGTGGTTTTTTTGTATTTATTTTAATATTTATATGTAAAACTATATTATGAAGTTAATTTTATGTAAAAGTTGTCTTGATGTTGTAAGACTTATACACACTAAATGGAGAAAGTGTGAGTGTGGTGAGTCTGGAGGTCAATATAACGATGATTTACTTAGTTCTACTGTTGGTGGTAATTGTGAAGTTATTGGTATTAGAAATGATTGGGTTTCAGCTGGTAAACAAAAACGAAACGAAGCTAAATTAAATAACATTATTCAAGGGGAGTATTTAGGTGATATTCAAATACATAGAATAATATCTCCAGATGGTCCTAAGTTGAGTATAGAAATAAAAAAATTTGATAATAATTTTAACGAAATTACGTTTAAAGATAGAAGAAAGTACACTATAAATGTTAAGGGTAGTAATAAGTCACCTAAAACAATTAAAGTACCTATAAATAAAAAAGGACCTAGCTTTAAAATAGTGAAAACATTAAAAGAACAAATTAAAAAATTATTAAAGACATTAAAATAAACACCCTGTATTATGGATAAGAAAATGTTAAACGAATTTAGAAGATTATCTGGAATTGAATTGATTACTGAATCTACAAACTATAAAGAAGTCGCTCAAGAAATAAAGAACTCAATTTTAAAAATTGATGAAGATTTAGATGTTGAAAATTTTGCGCTTGCTGTTGGTGAGATATTAAAGGAACAGTATGGTTCACACAATTACAAAACATTTAAGAAAACATTAGATGAAGTTTTAGGTTCTTCTAAAGATTGGTTAGACTTAGAATCGCATCCATATGAAGAAATTAATGATAAACCTATAAATGAAAATAATTTAAATGAAAATGATGATTATAGGGGTATGGCAAATGTTGTGGCTACTAAATTAGTTCACGACCCTAGCTATAATGGTACTAGTGATGAGTTGTACGATTTTATAATTAATAATGAAGAGTTGATTAAAGATATGGGTAATAAAATATCCGATATTGTTACTAAGTATCCAGAAATTATGATATTACTTGCACAACACCCTAAAGAACTTCAGAAGTTAATAAATAATTAAAAACATAATATAATATTAACTATTATAATATTTTAAATTAAAGACCATTAACTTGGTCTTTTTTTATTTAAAAACTTTACTTATGATATTTATATGTTACATTACTAAATAATAAACATAAAAAAAGTTTTAAGTATGAGTGATAAAAAACCTAATGTTTTTCCGAGCGCTGAACAAATTTCATCAGCAAACGAAAACACTTCTAAACCTTCTGAACAGGTAAGTCAAGAAGCTAATATTCAGGATTTCAGTGTTTCTGAGGCTGAAGTTAAGGCTGTTGAGGAGATGAGAAAAAGAACAGCTGAACAAATGAAACTTAGAGACGAGCAATTAGCTAAGAATGCTAAGGCTTCTGAAGAGTTGTATTCCAGAAGAGAGGAGTTGATGTCTCAGACTAAAGAGTCAGTTCAAGCTGCTAATAAAGTAGAACCACCTGTTGTACCACCTGTTGTGCCTCCTACTTATGGAGGTTATGATAATTCTGGTAGTTCTAGTGGTAAAAGAAAAGACCCTTATATTGAGTCTATTAGTCAACCTCAAATCAATCAACCTTATGATGTTATACCATTACCTTCTAAGGGTAAGTTTTATCCAGGTAATAAAAAGAGTGTTAAGGTTGCTTATTTAACTACTGCTGATGAGAATATTTTAACATCACCTAACTTGGTTGAGAGTGGTGATTTTTTGGAAATATTAATTAATAGAAAATTACTTGAACCTGGATTAAGATATAAGGATTTAATACCTGGAGACAGAAATGCGATTATGATTTGGCTTAGAGCAACTGGTTACGGTGAAATGTATCCAGTGACTATGACTGACGAAAACGGTGATGAGTTTGAGCATGAGTTTAACCTTTCAAGTTTAAAAACTATTGAATTAACGGTTGACCCTTCTGATGATGGTTTTTATCATTTTGAATTACCGTTAGCTAAGAATATAGTTAAGTTTAAATTATTAACAACTGGGGATATTGACGAATTAGAAGAAATTATAAGTAATACACCAGATGGTGTTATTAGTGAAGAGCAAACATTAATATTAGAAAGACAAATTGTCGATGTTGATGGGAATAAGGATAGATTGTTTATTAAGAATTTTGCAAATAGTATGCGTATTTTAGATGCTCAGAAATTAAGAGATTTCATTTCTACAATAACATGTGATATTGACCTACAAATAAGTGTTAGGACTCCTGGAGGTGGGTCCATTGACACGTTTCTTCCCTTTACACAAAGGTTTTTTTGGCCTAACCGCTAGTTTCAAGGAGAATTTATGGGAAGAGATTTTCGCTTGTATTAAACATGTTGGTATGACTTATCAAGATGTATTATCTGCCCCTACTTGTGAAAGAAGGTTTTTCTTACTTAAGTTAATAGATGATAAGCGAAAAGAACACGAAGCTGTTGAAGAGCGAATGGAGAGTGTTAATAATAAAAATGCTAAGGGTTCTAGAACAACTAAGGTTGGTGGGCAGCAATTAAAGTCTAAATTTAAAGATGGTAATTTAGATTTAAATGGGTAATTTTTATATTTATAATATATGAAAAAATATAAAGTTTTAATTATTCAGAGTAATGGGTTATATACTAATAATATGTCAGTGTTTTATAACCCTATTTATGACGAAGGTGACGGTACTTTTGAAACTGAAGAAGAGGCTATAGTATTTTGTAATAGTATAGATGAAATATCAGAATTTGCAATTGTACCAGTATATATAAAATAATAAAATATATGTGTTAAAATGTAATAAATACCTAACTATTAATTTAGTTAGGTATTTTTCATTATATCTGATATTTATAATAAAAGGTTTAAGATGAAATTAGTATTAAGCGAATCTCAATATAATAGAATATTTAATAACAAGAAAAGAAAAATGGTTGTTACGGAGTCTCAGTATAATAGACTTTTAAATGAATCTGATTTAAGTAATAACTTTAGTAAAATAAAAAAGTTCGATATCATTAAAATAGATATGGATGATAGTAGGCATAGTACTTTACATTTTAGAGTTATGTATATTAATTCAAATGAGATAATAATGATTAATTGTAATAACGGTGTTTATAAAAACGCTTATTTTTATATTAATAAGAGTGGATATTCTGGTGATAGTTTAAAATATAAAATAGCGCAAGACAAAGCTATTGATATAGAAGTGTCTGACGGTAAGGTAAGTAAAAAAAACTTAATAGACACTCTTGGTAATTCTAAATTATGGAGAAGTTCTACATTTAATAATATAACTAACGTTGATGTATATGTGGATGGAGAGCAAGATTGTAATTTATCTGATAACGCTAAGAAAAAATTATCAGTAGTTGACGATAAATCTAAAGATGATTCTGAAGGTGAGTCTAAGCCTGAGGGAAAGGTTGATTCTATGACTTCGGTGATTAGCACACTTAATCAAATTAAACCTAATTATAAATATAATATAACTATTGGTGATTATAAAGAAAATAGTAAAAAAAATAAAGAGGGTAAAATAGCTAATAATATAAAAGACGGTAATGTAATAATACATGTAACCGCAAGAGGTGGTAAAACGGTTGATTTTGAAGTATTAAGTGTTGAGGGTGAGTCTGGTAATATATACAAACATTTAGTGGGTAAAGATTCAACTTTTATTATAGATAAAAAAAGTATAACTATAGACGAAGAAAGTAAAGCTGTGTTTAAAATGTTTACTCTTGATATAGAAACTTTTAAAGGTGAGAATGAAGGTGGTGTTAGAGCTAAGGAAGATGATGCTATTGCTAATATAATGCAGTTTGTAGTTGTTGGACCTTATGACAAGGATAAAGATTATAAAGAGGTTGAAGAAGATGATGAGGAGGTTGGTTTGACTAAAGCTGAAATAAAAAAAGCAGTTGAAGATGATGATATATTAAAAGATATGATTCAAAAAAGACCAGTGAAATTTATGGAGTTTGTTAGTTCGTCTATATTTAGAAAGAAAGGTATAATACCTAGTCAAGAAATCTTTTCAAAATGGGGGGCTGATAATCGTGAAGGTGGTAAATTTCCTAATTTATCTGAAGGAGATGAAATTGTATTTAAGTTTGAAGGTAAAGCTGAAGAAATAGGGACTAGGACCGATGAGGAGTTAGATAAGTTGAAAAAGTTTATATCTGCAGTTAAAAATAAAGGTGATGAATTTGAGGGTAAGGTAGGTAGATATAAACCTGGTGCTAAATACATAAGTATTTTATGTAAAGAGTTAGATGGTATTTACTATAGACTTAGATTGTATGAGGATAAATCTTCTGGTAGTGACGATGTTGTTGAGGTTAGAATCGCGTTCTATGATAGTGAAAACTATAATAAAGGAAATGAAATAGCTAAAGATAAAATAAAAATTATAAAGAATAAATCTAAGAAAAAATAAGTTATGGCATCAGACGATTTTAAAAAGAACTTTGACGAAATGATTAGTAAGCAAAAGCAAATTAATGCTGGAGCTAAAAAACTAGAAGCAAGTCTTGCGGCTCAAATTGATATGCAAAAAGATATCTTAGCTGTTAAGCAAGATATTAACAATACTCAACAACGTATTAACGAGTTAAAAGAACTAGAGAAAAAAGCTTTAAATGACGAAAAAGTTAAGTTAAAAGAAATTGAAGAGGAAAAGAAGAAAGGTGCTAAAACTGATAAGAAGAGACTAGAAATTCTTAAAAAAGAATTAGTAGCTATTCAAAAAATAAAAATAGAAAAAGGTGAAAAAATAGCTTTAGGTGAACATGAATTAGAACAACAAGAGAAAGGGTTGGCTAACATGAGGCAGATGGTTAAGGAGAGTAATAAGCTTAAATCTCTTGGTAAATCTGCAGTTAATTTTACTAAAGCATGGGGTTGGGACAACCTTAAAAAGTATGGTATCTTTGATATGGATAAGGCAATCCGAAACACCGCTCGTAGTATGGGTGTTGCTGGACCTGCATTCAAAGATATGTCTAATAATCTTCAAGACGCTGGATTAGCTACTCAATCTATGGGTGTTGGTATAACTAAACTGGCTGAAATGCAAGGAAGTTATAGTAAGGAGATTGGTAGGTCTGTTATGTTAACCAAAGAAGGTCTTTCAGCTATGGCTGAACTATCTCAAGGTACTGGACTTGGTGAGCAGTTTGCTGTAGGTATGGCTAGTGCTATGGATGATTTTGGAGCTAACGTAGAGACTAGTAGAGACTTGGTTGAGGAAACTATGAATATAGCTAACAGCCAAGGTGTTAATGCGGCTAAGGCGGCAGAATCCATGCAGAAGAATTTAAAGTTTGCTAATAAGTATAATTTTAAAAATGGAGTTAAGGGGCTTGCTATGATGACTAGTGACGCTTTAAGGCTTAAGTTGGATTTAGACGGTATAGCTGGTTTAGCTGATAAGGTTTTTAGACCTGAAGGTGCTATTGAATTGTCTGCTAAATTATCTACTATGGGTGGTGCGTTTGCTCAAATGGCAAACCCTATGCAGTTGATGAATAAAGCAAGAACTGACTTTAAAGGTTTTGCTAAAGATATAGGTAAAGCTACTGCTGAATTTGTAGAATACAACAAAGAAAACGGTACTTTTGATTTAAAGGGTGGTCTTGCTGCTGATAGAATGAGGGAGATTGCTAATATGACAGGTCTTGGTGTTGAAGAGTTGAAAAAAATGGCAACTGCACAGCAAAGGATTAAGATGATTGGTTCGGCGTCTCCTATTAATATACCTGAAAAAGATAAAGCTATGGTTGAGTCTTTTTCTAAAATAGGTAAAGATGGTAAAATAGAAATAAACGTAGGTAATATACCTAAAGACTTAAAAGATTTAACTAAAAATGATTTAGAGTTACTTAGAAAAAAAGATATATCTCTTAAAGAAAGTGCTGAGGCCAATAGGACTGCACTTGATATTTTTGACGATATACAAAAACAGTTTCAAGGATTATTATTACCTCTAGC
>Ga0209337_1002758_pt1 | contig 12576 bp, 13 predicted proteins | sample LinPmetageLP53_FD_184044 | JGI IMG/M metagenome (GOLD analysis project Ga0209337, IMG submission 184044) | Marine viral communities from the Pacific Ocean - LP-53 (SPAdes) (version 2) | ecosystem: Environmental > Aquatic > Marine > Oceanic | place: Pacific Ocean | collected 2010-02-08 | reverse complement strand
TCTACTCCCCCCCGACACTTCTTTCAAACTGGTGTCAAAGGTGTCACAGGTGTCACCTCTACTTACATTAGAACTTTATATATATATTATTATTTTCTATAGAATGCAAGTTAGAGAAAAATTGATTAAACGCATTTAAAAACTCTAATACTATATGATACAAAATGGAATGGGATTTAGAAACTTATATTGTGTATTTTATCACTACAGTTATTTTTTTATATTGTGTATATCTAGATCACTTCACAATCCAATAGATAGTGCAACAACAACTAACAAGTAATATCAGAATTACCATTGTAATCATAAAAGAATTATTCTCCAAATAGTAAGTTAAAGGCATTATATAGGTTATAAATATTTTCTCTTTAGATAATAAACAATGAGTAAAGAAAAAGAAAAAAAAAGAAACTTTATACTAAAGATAATAGAAGCAACATTTAAATTCTTATCAAAATTCAAATGCGCCTGTTGTAACTCAACCTGCATTGTAGAAAAAGAATGCCCTGAAACTAAACAGGAATACGACAGCGAATAAATAAAAAATCCTTATCGTGTTTTCTAGAAGGTTTACCAGTCAATATTCTATAAAATGTAGCATGTGATACATTAAATTCATCACATAAATCTTTAGCATTTAAATACATTTTACGGTCTCCAGTATTTTTATTAACAATCATAAACTTATAATTAGATTTATTAGCATGCCAAGTCATACTTAATATATACTATTATAGGTTGTATGTTTTAAATCAATTATTCACTTTTGATTTTTATTTTATTATATGCTCCACGTTGTCCATTTACTCTTTTCGATTTATCATAAGTTGAATGTGGATAAAATTCTTTCATAAATGCTTTTAGACTACTTGGGTTCTTCTTCAACAAAGTGCATAAATCAGCTTTACTAACCCAATCTTCAGCTTTTCCTTCATCAGTCAATTCAACTAAATCTCTATCTCCATTTATCTCTTGAATATAATTGATGAAACTTTCAGTATTCTCACTTGGAATATGGAAACTACTTCCTTTATAATTATCCAGTAATAGATGTAAGTAGGCATTCTTATACGCATCATCATCATACTTATTCTCAAAATCTTTTATTCTTGGAAACACCTTATTATCCCAATCATCTTCTTCACAATCTTCAGCAAACTTAGATGTATATTGTTGCATTATACCACGTCGCAAAACACCCTGGTCTTCCTTAATAACTGGCTCTCTTTGACCTAAGAAATTCCATTTACAAGAGAAACTACCTTCACATTGTGTTCCATACATAATCTCACAATTCTGCTTCTTACCATCTACAGCATCTTTCAACTCACTGGCTTCTAACTGATGTTCATCAATTTCTTCAATATATGCTATTCTGATAGGTTTTGTTAGCAAATCAATCTTAGTCTTATGTCTTTTGCTAAAGCCTTCATTAAAATACTTTCTATCAACATTCTTAATGAGTTTAGGAAAACATTTAGCATGTATCAAAAATTCTGTAGTCTTTCCATTTGATGCTCTCAATCCTATATTGAATTTACATTTTGTTCTTGATGTATCACCCGTCAAACCATAAGCTAACCATTCAAGCATAAACTTCCTTTGAGCATCATCTGGCTGAACCTTCTTAAAATCATTCTCTACTTCTTCAATCAAATCTTCATCTCTTTCACACGGATTGAATTCCCAATTATTTACTGAATTACCTACAGTAATGTAATCCTCATAGGTTCTTTCTCGCCAAGAACATCCATCTGTATCTAACTCAAGAACACCGTTTTTGAAATGGAGATTGTAGTTTTGCTCTTTACCTACATCAAACTTAACACTTTCTTCTAAGTTACAAGTAGCCTCATCTAGATTTTGGGTGATGAATGTGCAAATATCATCTACTAAACATCTCTTTTGTATTTTTTCCAACTGTTCACATACTTTATCATAATTGCTATTCATAGGGTCATTCTCTTCATAATCTTTCTTTTGCTTTCTAAGATCTTTCTGTGTTATTTCTCTTATAGTCTTTTTCAACTTTAATCTTTCACTATCTTCATACCAATTTCCATGTTTGAAGATAAATAGCCTTTTATCATTAGTATACACTAAGTTATCATTACCAAACTGCTCCATAAACATATCGCAAAAATATTCTGGTGTCATTTCAAGCTTTCTATTCTTCCATTTCAAGTATGCAGGTTTATTTGCTTCAAATGCTTTTTTCATCAAAGTCCACATTCCTAATCCAGACAGAGTAGCAGGTGCTGTCCAAGCGTCCTCGAAATCTTTATTCATATGCTTTTTACTTCTTTCACTCCACTCTTTTGCTTCATTCTTCAAATTTGGATGGGTGTTTCTAATAGCAATAATCATATTAAACCAATCTTGCCAACCTAAATCTGGATTCTTTATAATATCAAGCAAATTCTCTACATCATCTCTTACTCTTTGACTTAGATATCGCTCTTGCTTCTTCAACGCTCGCGCGTCCTTCTTTTCTTTAACAGTAATAGGACTATTATCAATAACTTCTTCCTTCTTACCTATTGGAACAAAATCCAACTTTGTAGGTTCACCACACTCCCAACAAGCATCCCAATGCTCAAATGAATTCTTATAGAGTATATCACCACCTTCAATTCCTTTATTATTACCATCATAGTTATCATTATCATTTTTTTCATAGATAAGATGGGGTAATCCTTTACCTGTAGATTTAGTCATTACTGTTTCTGGATATGTTTCTTTCCACCAATCTCCTTGTTTATCAATATCAACAACAAAGTAGTTAGAACCTTTCCAATTTACATTCATATAATTACCATGTCGCGTTTTATTTAATTCCTTAGACTTTTTATATGTTAACTTTTCCCAACCTGTTGGAAGAGCCGCTCCATTCTTCTTACCTGCGAAACGTAGGTAAGGGATTTGGTGAATATCAAGGAAGTTTTGTAAAGTAGCCATTATAGTAATATTAGATTATAATTTCTTAAGTTTAATTTATCCAACAATCAATTTTTTAAAATATCTTATATAGGTCTTAAACAAATTAAAAACTATAGAATTATAGAAAAATTAAAAATAAATTATCCATAGATGACTGTATAACCTTCTGCCCCCATAGAAATGACTTTTCTCACTTCAGCGAAGAGGTTAATAACACAGGCGTCATTTGTAGCAGTTCTACCTGCAGTTGTATCTTGGTTATTAAGTCGAGATAATTGAATTTGAAGTTCCCTTACTCGCGCACCAATTCTTAAGCAATCCCAACTTTGAGAGCCTGCTAAATTAGCATCAGCAGTTACTAATCCCATATTAGCCCAGTCATAATAATTACTTCCAGGCACCATAGTAGCAACACCCCATTCATCAGCAACCATCGCTAACCGTTCCATATCACCTGTCGCACCGTTGAAGCCTGGTAATATGTTTTTACCATTCAATCTCATCTGGGTATTCTGTTGTAACCAAGCTTGAGAAGCAGCCACACCACCATATCCTTCAACCACTCCACCGCCACCAACACCATCAGCAACATTAGACAATTGTTTACATACCAAAATTCGCTCTAAGTATTTGCCTCTAAATGCTAAAGACTGAAACTGGACTTCTTGTCTTGGTTCAGTATCTCCTCCAAGTGCTACTGCTGCGATGGTAAAGTTATCATTTTCAATCTCGTTCCAGACTACACCACTCTGCATCAATGCTTCCATTCCTTTTTTAACCAAGTCAGCATCATCGGTAAAATCACACGCCAAAACTGGGCGACTTACGTTAATGGTTCTACCAGTATTTGATAACACTTGCTGTGCCGCCCGTGCTTCAAACTCTATTTCAATTCTTAAATTTTTAAAGACCGTTGTCGGTAAAAGTTGAATTTGATTTAATAGAGGAAAAATTTCCCTAAGGTCAACATAGGCTTTGTCTGTGGTATTTTCTGCTGTATCAGCCGTTCCACCAGCACCTTGGACGGAAGTGATTTTGTTGTCAACTGAATTGATAGTTTGACCTAAGTCATTACGTTTTAAATATTTATCTTGTGATTTATTATCCGAATTAGTACGATTTGAGTTTTTCCAGAAAAGGTATTGAGCTGGATTTCTTAAAGCACTAAGTTCAGTTCTAGCATCCATAAGACGAATATTTTTAATAAGGGCAAGGCAACCAAGTCCTTTATTGTAGTCATTTGCTACATCTGTAGTGCAACCTAAATCTAAAAGTCGCATGTTGCTGAGGTAAGCTGTTTTTGAAGCATCAAGTTCAAAAGCACATCGTCCATTTGGAACAAATGAAACAGGGTCAAGATAATGAGTTCTGATTTGGCCACTTGAATAGATATCCATTTTGTTATAAATAGATACAATATAAAAAAAATCAATAAAAGTATGAAAAACGCAAATATCTAAGTATTGTAGTTATTATCTTTTTTCCATTTATCAGCAAATTCAATTAGTTTTTCCTTATCAACACCTGATTTAATATAGGTTCTTTTCCCATTAATACAAACACAAAAAGTCCACCTAAATCCTTGGTTACAAGTTTTATCTATACTTTTATGTATTCCTACATATCCACTAGTATTATCTGTTCTTACTTTAACATCAAACTTTAGTTTATTACAACTTCTACAAACTATATTTCTAAATTCACCTGTGGTATGACTATGTTCCATATGCCTATCCATAGTATTTTTAAATTGTGTATCGCATAAGTCGCAGTTTGTAGCATATATATACATATAGTAGAGTGCTTCAAATTCTTCTTTACTACATATCATTCCTTTACGCTTCCAACTATATTTAGTTTGAGGTTTGTGGTCTTTAACAAGTTCAAACGGTAATTCCATAGTTTTTTCTATAGTTATAAATTAAAAATAAAAATCAATTTTTTTTACGCTTTCCACAATATCTTTCTGCTCCAATAGTTAGCACTGGATTTTAAATTCTTAGTTAGTTTCCCTTGTTTGTTTCTTATTCCTCCTGATCTGGCTAAATACGATTTTTGCTGTGCTTTTGTAGCAGTTCCAGATGCAAAGTCTGGTGCTCCTTTTTGTCCAAAATGGATTAAAGTTTTCTTTCCATTTTTCATTACGTAGACCATCATTTTCTTTCCTGCTTTGGTGCTTTTCATCGGTTTATATAAAGGCTTATTTGTTTTAGTATCCATTATTATTATATATATATATATCTTATTCATCTTTTATCAATAGTGTTAATATAGCAGTTCCTACTGTTTTGATTTCATTTAAATTCTTATCTAAAATTCTTAATCTAAGGTTCTTTATTGCTTGTGGAAATTTGTTATCTAAGTCGATATAAACCAGTTCATTTGCTTCAAATTCTACAACTCCGTTAGAATTGTCATTAACTGGAATTGTTGCTAATATATTCAATTGCCGCCCTCTATGATTTTGCTTTACAGTTTGTGGAGCGCTTTTATCATAATTAAACTTTGAAGCATCATAACTCTTTACAGGGTTACTATCAATCATCAAAACATAATTATCACTATTAGCTATAGTGTTTTCATTTTGTGCAATCAAATCATATCCACAAACATTTTCATTTGTTATTCGTATTCCAGTTCTAGGATTTGATGTATTTGAAAATGTAAAATCTTCTTCATTGTTTCTGCCTACAGTATATCCTAATGTTCTTAGAATTTCATTATTTACTTTTATAGTCATATCCTGACCTTTGCTATAAATATCATTTATAAATTGAGGGTCGTTTAAATTAGCACCTAACACCGTTGTATAGAAATTATTTATCAATGAATAAAGTTCAAATCCATTTACAAATCCACCAGCAGGTGCAGTTCCAGAATTTAATATTTGAGTTCTGCCAGTTTTTTGATAGTCTAAATTTTCTTCAGTTAAACAATGTGGCGTAAAAACAGGGTGACCTGCTACTGCTTCTACAGCATTACCACAACAATATATATATGGATATAATGGTAAGTTACGTTGAGCAAATGTTAATTCATATTCAAATATAGTTTTTTTAAGACCAGCTGCCCCTCCTACTGTAGGAGGAACTCCCCCTGTTGGAGTGAAGGTTGTTGGACCGCCTGCTATGGTTAAAACCCCAGTTGCTAGATCTGCTACAGCAAAAGTATCACGTGTATTACCTATAACCGGTTTAGTAAAATATATATTCCAGTTAGTAGCATCTATTGCTTCCCACCAATGAACTAATGCTGTTCCAGGCTGCGTTCTTCTGTAAGTTGCTACATCTCCTAAATCAAGTGTATCAAAACGCTCGGTTACCACTGCTGGTGCTTGGGTCCAATCATTACCAGCAGCTAAGTTTAAGTATGAATTGGTGCTACAAATAGAACCCCTGATAGTGCTACCTAATTTCTCAATCATCATAAGGTCGTGATTTGCTGGATTTGTATCTGTAGTTATATCAAATTTAAATGGAGTAATCTGTGATTGTCCTTGACTATCAAATCCACGGTAAGAATAGGTATCTGTTCCTCTTTCAATTCTAATTTCAAAACTTCTATCTATGTCTGGAATTGCTTGGTCTGGTAAATTTGGTAAGAGTTTTAAATCTAAAAAAGAAAGTCCTATACCAAATCCGTTTGTTGCGGCTGGTCCACCATTATCAGTTACATTTCTCACATCACAAAAGAAGATGCCGCTACCTCTGGATAACTCACCACATTCATCTACTGGAAAAATGTAATTAGTAAGTAAATCAGTAGCAGTAGAAGATAAGGTATTTTGTTGAACTGTTCCTAAATTTATACCACCATCGCCTTGGACATCCGACACTTGGATACTTGCTTCTATTCCACTTCCATCATTTTTAGTTGCGGTGCTACTTGCAAACAATTCATTACCAGCAGCATCAGTTCTTCTAGATCCGTCTTCATTAAGATGGAAAAGACCAGTTAATGGACATAATTTAAATTGAATATCGCTGTTAGTAGTGTTTACATCTTCACCACATTTAAATTCACCGTAGTTTTGATTATCTACAAAAGGAGAAGTGCTTGTAGTATCTAACACTTGGGTTTGATTTAAAGCTCCTTGTAAATCTTGAGATAATGTGCCGATATTAGCATCTGTATAGGTTATCGGATTTAATTCACCAAAATTGCTATTAGCAAAACCTTCCTTCCAATCTACTTCTACTATTTGATTTGAACCAGATATTTGTAAAACTTCAAATGTAGTTTCAAAAGTAAGATTTTGAACTGCCATCTGAGCATTTTCACTAACTGGAATTCCAGCATCTAAATCAGCATTAAACTTTCCATCATTATTAGTTGTAAGTCGTAAAAGTTTTACCATTTATTCTCTACACAGATTTTTTTATTTTATTTTTTAAATTTTCTTTTCTTTTTAGTTGTTCTTTGACCTTTGAATAATGCGGTTTAGTGTTAGGAATCATCTATATATTATAGTTAGATTATTTTAGTATTAAATGTTCGTGAACCTTTCTATAATGAGGTTTATCATAGAGTTCAGTATGCTCTATACTAAATATTCGTTTTGATGTATTAACACAACTAACTATACCGTATTTACGCCAATCTCTACACTTTATTACATTAGGTATATGATTATCTCTAACTATATCCGCCAACATATATGTAGCAAATAATCTTAAGATATTCTTTTTAGGAGCATTTACATTAAGGTCTAGAGTGTGATATATATCTACATTAGTATGAAACTTATCTATTACTAATTTAAAAAAGGGTGAATCCTTTGCACTCATCATAAAACAACCCATAATATCTAACTCTTGCTTTGAAGCAAAACATAGCCATAATTTGCTATCATCTGTTATAATGTCTCTTATTGGTTTTGCTGGTCTTGACTTAATATCTAAATATACACCACCTTCAAAATATAAAATAACAACTCTAAAATAATCACTTTGTAACGAAGGCATATTAGGATTAAGAGAATTAAAATATCTAAGGTAATTGGAACATTTTGTTTTCAAATATTCTTTAAAACTTTTTGTATCATATACTTTAACATTATAGTCAGGATTTTGATTCTTTACAAATTCTACATTTTCTTTTAACTTAGGGTGCAAAGAATCATATCCAGTATCGTAGAAAAAAAAAATATTTTTAGGAATCATTACAATCTATTTAGATTTTTTTATAGAAGATTTGAGCCACTTCCATTGAGTGGTCTACTAACTTGTTTAACATCTTTAATTGATTTCCAGTTAGATTATCTGGTAGCGGACGATTCTCATATATCTTTCTAATCATCCCTATAGTTAAATGGTCATTTAACGGCTTTAACAAATTCTTCAATATCGTTCCAAAATAATTATTAGTAATGGGAGTATCATTTTCATTCCAAAATAATCTTTGTTTATTCTTCAATTTATTAGTCTTGATATAAATCTTAATCTTATCCATAATCTTTTCAGCTACTGGATAAGTCTTAGAAGTGGCTTGTTTTCCAGAAGTTTTAATACCCCCAACTGTTTTAGAATGTTGTATATATAATAGATTTTTAGCAATCCATAAGTAATTTTTATGGTCGTCAGGGGGTTTGCGCTTAGTAGTCCAAATATGTAAAGTAGCATATTCTATTGTTCTTAATAATACATTATATTTGATATCATCTTTTACTTCATAATTATTCAATAATAGATTTAACATAATGTAATCTCTATCTGCCGTAGGACTTAGACTATGAAATGTATTTGCAAAGTTTTCTAATTCTTCCCAAGTTGTAGTCATCGCTTTTATCTCCTTTTCACTCTTTTCATTATTTCCATTTGCTTCAGTTATTTCTTCTCTAAGTTCTGTTCCTACCTTCTTTAAGGTTGTAAATAATTTATGATATTTCTTACTTTCCATATTAGGTTTGCTTTCTTTTAAGATTGCTAAAACAGATGCTACCCTTAGATTTTTGGTTTGATTGCTTTCAATATCTCCAAAGATAAACTTCAGTGTCCTATCTCTTACTGTTTTGTTTGCTAATCTGTTTAGTAAAAACAATGGTGATGTTTCTTTTAGATTGTTTAATTCTGTTATTTTTACTAACTGCGAAGCGTATGCTTTCTTTGAGCCATCACTAAGATCTGGTCTAATTTCATTTAAATAATTAATCCACTCATTTCGTTCACTTATCACTTCTTCCATCTTTATAATTACACTAGATAATAAATCTAGATAAGAAACTAAAAAACTAATTAAGTTATTTTTCAATACGAGCTTTTGCAACCTTGAATATCTTTTCGTCTAATTCATAGCCAATAAAATTCCTTCCAAGTTTCTTACAAGCAACTCCAGTTGAACCGCTTCCCATAGTTGGGTCTAAAACTGTATCACCTTCATCAGTCCAATACTTCAAAAAGAACTCTAATATATCTTGGGGTTTTTCGGTTTGATGATGACGCTTACCGATGAATACCTTAGTGCTTTCAAACATAGATACTGGCTCGTCTTCGGCTACTAATACTGATACTGGATTTACTGGTTCATATAATCCACCCATTCTATTTTTATAATCCTTCATAGTTTCTTTAACACTTCCTTTAAAAGCGACCTTACTAAAAAATCTATTATCATCTGTTAGTATTTTATTTTCATCTTCTTCTACTACTGATGCTGGGTTTGGTGGTTCAAATGCACCATAACTATTTTTACCAGTAAAATTTCCTTTACACGCTTTTCCATATACTTCGTTTTTTTCTTCTAATACTGATGCTGGGTTTGGTGGTTCAAAATATATAGATTTACAAAATGGTGGTTCCTTTCCTTTTTCATATCCTTTACCAAATATTGCTCCTTCTTCTTTAACAATTGGATTTTTCGCTTGTATCCGTTTATGGTATTTATCTCTATTGTATTTTGGTGCTTGTTCATAAAAGAAATAAACCATTTCGTGATTTCGCATTGGACGGTGTCTGCTCTGTAATCCACCAGTCTTATTCCGCTTCTTCCAAACCATATCCATTTTATAACCTTTCTCCCAACTCTTTATTAAAGTATATCCAAACTTTGTAGAGCAAAAATGAATACACGCTGTTCTTGGCGATGCCCTAAGCCTTCTAAATTCACTCCAAAACTTTTCCATATCAATAGCAACATCCCATTTGCAATTCGTCTCAGCGTAGGGTAAATCACATATAAATAGGTCTACCGATTTGTCTGGAATATCTTTCATCAATTCTAAGCAATCGCCGTTGTTTATTTCAATAATACTCATTTCTATAGAATAGCACTAGATTTTATTTTTTGTATTTTATCTTAAGTTTATCAAATATCTGTCTAAGACTAATCTTAGGTTTCTTTCTTTCTTTCTCTTTAATTTCCTTCTGCATGTCGGCACGTCGCATTTTATAAACTGGCTTCATATATAACTATATAACATTTATTTCTTCCTTGATTTTAATGTTATTGCTAACGAAACTCTTCTTTTCATTAGTGGTGTCATTTTACGCTCTTTACCATTCAACATAAATTTGCTTCCATTTTCTTTCTTAACTAATTTTTTCAATAACGCCATTGGAATGTTTTGTTTAATAGGAATACCCAATTGCTTAGATAATGCTCCTTCTTTCATTTTAAAATCTCCATCACCTAAATCAATAGTAGTCTTTTTATAAGCCATTTTATAAATCTATATAATATTTTAAATCATACAAACAAAGTTTAATACGCTTTAGCTTAAACAAATTCTTCTATTTATAACTTTATCATTCTGTTTGATAGAAAATCCTACACTGTTTACTAAGATTTGAGTTGATAATGGGGCAGAACTATCGCTATGAATTGTTATCGTATATATTTCTTCATTATCAGCACCATCACCGTCTACTATCTTTGAATTAAAGCTGACTGGTCTTTTATTTTGATGATGGTTGGCTTGTTGATTGATACTATACATCTCTATTCCTTCACCTAACATAATAGTTTCATTCGGGTCCATGGTATAAATTATTCTTGAATGATACCAAGCACCAGCATCACCTACTCCAGTTAGTTTAGTATAGATGACAAAGAAAGGTATTGAAGTAAAATCTTGATAATTATCTATAGTTACATCAGCGCATACTGATACCAATTCACCCAAGGTAACTGCTTTATTCCCTTGCCCATAAAAATAGTAATTGAATTTTGCAGTCCCTGCTACAGTCTTAGTAAATAACCATCCTCCTCGTCCGTCGGCATCTGCTACTGGTGCTTGTTCCCCCCCTGCTACGGTTATTCCAGCAGGTGAGGAAAGACTAACTTTTCCATTAAATATTTCTATATTCTGTTGATGATTTTCTTTTTTGATTTGTTGTAGAATTCCTGTTTGGATATTTGCATTCATATATATATTTCAAATATAATATTTAAGATAGTTATAAAATGAAATGCTACTTTTGCGATGATGCTGAAAGAATGACTTGGAATGGATACTTTTGTAATACGTGTGATGAGATAAAATCTATAACTAAGGTATATGGTAAGGAACGTATGCTAGATATACTTCAAACAGTATGTCTTAGAGATGAAGAACAATTAGAAAACAAAATAAAGAACTTAAACAAAAAAAAATCTAACATAATAACAAGGAGTAAAAGTGAAGATGTAACTTCTACTTAGCCCCGTCTGCGACCCCTTCCTCTGTATACAGCCTTTTTGATTTGATTTTCTACTTTGACTGGTGCTGGTGACGCCACTGCAACAGGTTCTTTTTTTTCGTCCCTACGGGCGATTAGCGAAGCGTTATCTATAACAGGTGCTTGCTGGACATGCGATACAACTGAATGTTCCACTTCAGGCTCTGGATCATCTATAACTTTTATCTTTTTCGCCTTTGGTTTCTTAACTACATCTTGAAGGGTAAGGCTTGCTAACTTCTTTTCTAATTCTGCTATTCTTTTATCCTTCTCATCGCTCTTTTGAGTTTTCTTTAACAAATCTTTACGAATGATAGCATCTCTCTCGGCTTCCTCGTCTGCTTTCTTTATCTTTTTAACTTGACCACGCTTTGCTCTTGCTAAAGCACTTGCGGCTCTAGCTTTAGCCAATCCAGCCATAACTTTAGCTTTATGTTCAGCTGACATAGGTTTACGTTTTTTCTTTTCCTTCTCTTTTTTTGGTAGAGGCTTCTCTTCTGCTACTACCTCCTTAGGTTCTTCAGGAATAGTTGGTAAGATTTCTGGGGCTTCTTCGTCCCTACGGGCGATTAGCTTCGCGTTATCTACAATTTCGGCTTCTGCTACAAGTTCGTCACTCATTTATATACTATATAATATAAAATAATTCTATAAAAATGTGTGTAAATGTCTATGGAAAGCTCAGCCGTCACCAGCCGACACCTTTTTTTTTTTTAGGGTATAACAAAAGATGGTGCGGTGACACCCCCGTGACACCTTTTTACAGAAGGTTTTAGGAGTGAGTGACACCTTTGACACCCTTTTAAAAGAGTTGTCAGTCTTTTTTTTCAGTTGACGTATGGTTTTTCAAAACACGTGCCAAAGGTGTCAAAGGTGACACTCACTGATTTCCTCAAATTTTCCAATTTAAATATAGATAATTACAATATATATGAATTACTTTACTGGAGACCTTGATAGTGACTGCTTTATAATGTTAGAT
>Ga0209337_1002757_pt1 | contig 12579 bp, 10 predicted proteins | sample LinPmetageLP53_FD_184044 | JGI IMG/M metagenome (GOLD analysis project Ga0209337, IMG submission 184044) | Marine viral communities from the Pacific Ocean - LP-53 (SPAdes) (version 2) | ecosystem: Environmental > Aquatic > Marine > Oceanic | place: Pacific Ocean | collected 2010-02-08 | reverse complement strand
GAAAGAGTAAAATGTTTTGAAAGCTGCATAATTATTTAAGCATGTTTAATAAGAGAGCAACTACAATTCCAAACGCTCCACCTATTATCATCTTCTCCATACGTTCTAATCTTTGTTTAACTTCTTTGATCTGATCAAAGGTTTGTTTCTGCATGATACGACACAGTTTTTCATGATCTTCAATTTTTTGTATTGCAGATTTTTTAGCCATTATACTCTTCTCGATCTTTGTCTTATTAATTGTTCACTAGGAGATAATAATGCACTCTCTGTTTGTGTCAACCCTGTTGTTGGTACAATATTTTGTGCTACATTTCTTACTTTTGGTTTAGGTGTATTTGGTAATGGTGGTGTTTGTATGTTAGCTTGTTGTATAGAAGTATCTTGTTGTGGAACACTACCAAATAAATCTTGTGCACCTTTAATACCTCTTTCAATAAGACCTGGACCTGGTTCAATAGGTTTAATACTTTTTCTTTTATACTCTCGTTCTATTTGTTTAAATAATCTTCTTGGATAAAAATAGTTTCTGTTGATAGAACCTTCATTTAATTCCTTAGATAATTTTCTAGCATCTAAGACTCTTTTTTTCATACGACCATCATAACCTGAATAAGGTATATTAACTCCTCTTAAAATTTTGTTTGTATTTTTAGAAGAGATACCTCTTTTTTTCATTATTCTTTTTAATTTTTGTTTAGGCACACCCATAGTTTCTGCGTCCTCTAACACTTGATAAAAATCTTTATTAACTCTTAAGTTTTCTTCTTGTATTTTTTTAAATTCTTCTGCTAAAACTTCAGGTCCTCTTTGTCTAAAATTTTCTAAACTAAAAAATTTTTCTGTAGCTGTAACACTTCTTTTATTTCTATTGTATTCAGTTATTTTATATTCCATAGTTCTTGGTGCATCTATGTTTAAAATTCTAATACCTGATAATAAAGCTAGTATTTCATCTTGTAATGATACTGGTTGACCACCTCTTTTTACATCTCCTTGTAAACCTTGTACTAATTTTCTTCCTGTTGTAACCGCTCCTGGTTCTATACCTTTTAATATGTGAACAAAACTTTTTGCTATCTTATCTCCACTACTATCTGTATCTGAATATACTCTAGATCCTGTTTTTGTAAGACCTCCTCTATTACCAAGACCTAACTCTGCGGGTAGTACATCAGTAAATCTTTCTAATGCAATTGATTGTGTTAAGAATGGGTCTAATAAAGTTCTAACTGGTCCATCTTGATTAAAAGCTTGAGAAAGTAATTTATCTCCCACATCTCGTCCTTTCACAGTTCCTTCTTGCCATTGTTTAAATATAGCTTCAATAGGTTTTGTAACAACATCGTATGGACTAAAGTATGAAAAGTTAATTGCTTTACCTACACCTTCTTTCCATTTGTTAATAGGTATAATTTGTGCTCTCTTTTCCCATGGTGCAGATAGACTTCTTTTATATGCTTCTATCTCATCCGTTGTAACACCGGTTAAAGCTTGTGCTGTTTTACCTACAGCTTTCCCTGTCCCAACTAATGTTACATATGCTCCTAGTAGTCTTCTAAGACCCATCTGTCTTAATTTAGGGTTTGAAGATGTAGCTTCTTTTGCACCCAACTCTACTATATTGTAAGTTGTTCTAATCATTTCAGCTGGAAAAGATACGAAGTTACCAAACGGTAGTTTTCTAATTGATTGAACAAATTCAGGGACTTTACTATACGTTGGGTATGTATTTCTAATATACCATGCAGCAGCTTCATCTACTGATTCGTCAAATGTTTTTAATTTACCTGTAAATGTGTTTTTAGGGTCAAATTTTCTACCAACTATTTCATCATACCATTTAGAAATGTCGCTTGTTTTACTATAAAGACCACGTAATTGTGATTTAACATATTCATGTCCGTACCACTTCCACATATTATCACCACCTGCATATACTCTAGCAGCACCTTTACCAAACTTACTTATTGTTTCACCAGTTTTTTTAAGAGCCGTATCATCAAATGCAAATTTACCATCTGATAGTGCTCTTATAATTTTATCTAAACTTGTTAAACCTTTTGTGCTTTTTATTTCTTGTAATACTGCTTTAAGTTCTGACGCTACAATGTTTTCATCTAACACCCCAAGTCTAATTTTGTTTTCTATATTTTTTATAAATGCATCTTCGTCTATAACTTTGCCTGCACCAAAAATATCATCTATTGTCATCTTTAATGATTCTGATACCGAGGCCCTACCACCTATATGACCATTAGCTAATGGAAATAAACTTGCTGATGAAACGTTACGTACTTGTGTGACAGGAGATAATACAGTTTTACCATACTGTGCTGCTACTTTTAACTGTAATATATTTCTATATACACCGTTTTGTATCCATGTATCTAAACCTTTTCTTGTTTGTCTAAATACATCTGCTAACTCTGGTGTTGCATGTAGTTTAGACATTTCACTTTTAAGTAAACCTAAACTTTTTACATCACCTATTTTCTCTGCATCTAAATATCTTTTAGCATCAGCTGCTGCCTTACTTCTAAATAACCAACCTTCATCTAAACCTATCTTAGCTAACTTATCAAAAGATTGTTTGTTAACAGCATGTGTGATTGCATGTGATGTAGTAGTTAACACAGAGGATTTTAAATTATCTTCTTGTCCTAAAAGTTTTCTAATAGCATCTGGTAGCTCTTCCCCAGTTCTTATAATTCTATCTGTCCTTAAAAAATCTTTTCCTGCTACATTTTTTAATACAGATAATGGATCTGCACCATCTTGTTTCCCTGCTTTTAATATTTTATCTGTTAAAGACTCAGCCATTTCATCAATAGCTTGCTTGTCTGTCATTTTCCCAGTTTTTAATGTGTTTAAAGCTTCTTGTCTTAAATCTTTGTTTGCTTGTACAACATTTTTAGCAACCCAATTTACTGCGCCATCATATATTTTTTTATCTGGTTGAAAATTAGGGTTAGTAAAAATACTAAATGATTGTCTCATGTAGGTTTTTAAATTATCTAACATAAAATTTTTCAAATCACCTTCAGGTAATAGGTCTGCAAATTTTTGTTTTATTTGTGATAATTCGTTATTTAAACTTTTTGCGCTTCCCTGAAGATCAGGTGCAACAACTTTTAATTTTACATTACCTTTTAAGTAACCAAGTATTTGATCTAAATAATAATCTTGACTAGCCTCTGATGTAGTCTTTGTATTGTGTTTTGTTTCAAAATCTTTTGCTAAATTGTAAGCTTTCTTTTCAATAGACTCTAAATATTTTTCTATAGTTCTTGATTGTGCTTTTATTTCTCTTTTAGCTTCTGATGATATTTGATAACCAAGTCCTGTTAGTGGTCCTTGTGATGTAAACTTTTCTAAAAACCCAGATAATTTTTTTAACCTTCTTTCTAGTGGGTCCTTACTATCTCTACTAAACAGTTTCCATTCTTGAAACTTTGGTAATTGTTTTGCTCCAGTCCCTAATCTAATTGGAGCTAATGCTTTGTTTACTACAAATGCACTTACATCTCTTATAGCTTTTCCTGCAGGTGCTGGTATTGCTTTTGATCCAAGGTACGTGAGCGGTGATACAACAGCTTTGTCTACTGCTTTTAATCCAAGACCTGCTACTTTTGCACCAGGTTTAAATATACCATACTTGAAACCAAGAGCCATCGGTTTTCCAACTAAAGAAAAACCCATACCAAACAAAGCTCCTTCTCCCCCAAACCTAACTCTATTTCTAAGTCTAGCTAATGCAAGATCACTTCCTGTTAGATTCTCAGTTTTCTCTTCTTTTACAAATAAATTTTCTTTATCAGGAGCAGATGCAATAAAATCTGTTGCAGCAAGAGCACTTGACATATAACCCACTCTCTTTGCAATTTGTGATGTCTTTTGTAATTTAGTTCCAGTCTCTGCTAATTTTCTATTTCTTTGAAATATTTTAAACCTATTTAATACTTTAAATGCAGCTCCTCCTGGTGCACCATATTGTGTTAGTACTTCTGCAATAGAGCCTGTTAAAGTTTCAGGATCTTTTATTTTATTTTTTTCATATACTTCTGTTAATTTTTCAGCTAACCTTGTTTCTTTTCCTCCTAAACTTGCTAAACCATCAATACCTGATGTTAATAAGTCACCTACAGCATAACCTAAATCTTGAACACCACCAATAACTCCTTTTTCTACATCTTCAAAAAAATCTATGTAGTCTTTTTCTTTAGCTTCAGACCCTTCTTGTAATTCTTTTATTCTGTCTAATTTTAATTTATCAAAAGGATTTGTTGAAAATAGTGAAGTAGAAAGATTAGCTAAACCTTTCCATGTAAACTTTACAGGTTTCTTTTTTTTATTTAAAACTTCTCTTGCAAGTCCTGTTATAGTGCTAGCACGTTCTATGCTTTTTTCTTTTTCTTTAAAAGGGTCAGCCATTTAACCCTCTTGCGCTATATTCAAACTTACGTTGTATCTTTGGTTAAACTCATCAACATCTTGTTGATCTCTGATGTTTGCAAAATCTAATAGAGCTTGTTTACTATTAGCTATCATTTGCACTACGTCATTATCTATAGATTGAGGTAGTCTTGCTCTTAATTCAGTGAAAGATAGATTTTCAACTTGATCTTCTTCAGCTTCTGCAACTGCTGGCATCATAGCTTGTCCACCTATATTATAACCTATTCTACCACCTTCTGCTTTTAACTCATCATATAATAATCCAGCTAATGCAGGATATTTTTCTGCAACTTTAGCAGGATCAAATACATCGTTTTTAACACCGGCTATGATAATATCTTTTACAAAATCATCTTCTGTCATAGTTCCTGCAAGAATAGATATTTTTTTATCATCTTTTTCTCTTCTTACATTTTCTATATCAGATAAAATTTTATCTCTTTCTTCTCCTGAAGCATTTTCTAAAGTAACTTCTAACTGCATAATTCTGCTGTCATAAAGAGAATCTAGCATTTGAACTCTTCTCTCTTTTTCAAATTCTGTACCACCAGTTTTTTTACCCGACGCTTCAATTCTTTCTCTTTCAAGATCTACAGCACTTGCTACTGCTGAATCTAAAGCATCGTCTCTTCTTCCCCTAGCTTTTTCTTGGTCCATAAGTTTACCTTGTTGAAATTGTGAAAAAGGTTCTTTAGCAGCTGTTGCTGCTGTTGAAAATATATTTCCTCTTGGTGTAGTTGATGCTAAATTTAAACCGAAAGAAGTTAAGAAACCTGGTAAAGATCCTGAAAGCATTTTATTTGTAGGTATTTGATTTGCTTTTCTTAAATCAACATTAACATCAAATATTCTTTGTGCATCTTGTCTAATTACATCGTTTTTATCTACGACTCCTGGTTCTTTATAACCTTGTCTAGGTGTATCTAACCCTGATGTAATACCAGTTCCTGTAGAACCACCCATTCTAAACATCGGTCTTCTTAATGTTCTATTCATTAATTTCTTCCTAAATATAATCCAGCAAGTGTTGAACCAATACCAAGAGCAGATTGTAATGGTGTTGGGTTAGGAACATTTGTTGAAACTGTTTGACCAGGATAACCACCCATAATTCCTGCAACTCTACCTGAATATCTATCTAGTTCTTCTTGTGGTTGATAAGCTGCTTGTCTTGTAGTTTCTCTTTGTGCATCAAGTCCCGCTTGTGTTTGTGCTTGGTTAATTGCGCCCAATGAACCTAACTGTGCAATATCTACATTTTGTAATTGTTGTTGCTGTGCACCTAACTGTGCTTGTTGTGTTCCTAATCCTGATTGAAATGCACCTAGACCTTGAGTTGCTTGACCTAAGTTAAACCTGTTTTGAATGTCTTGTTGTCTAGCTCCTTGTGCTTGTCCAAAACCTTGTTGTAAGAGACCAGCTTGTAATAAAGCTCGTTCTCTTGCTGCCCCTGTGCCAAACTCAGCGAGTTGCACTCCCGCTCGACCACTGCCGAGCGCACCCAATTGTGCTTGTTGATCTCGTATCTGCTGTTGTTGTATTTGCGAGTTACGATCAAATTCTGCTAATGAGGCATCAATCACTTGTGATTGATATGGTGACATAAAATCTTGTACACCTTGTTGAAAAGATTGTGCTCCTGTCCCTATTCCACCTAATTGTCCAAGAGCCATGGTTCCTAATCCACTAGCAAGTTGTGCTTGTGTTTGTGCTTGATTTAAAAATGGTTGAAAAGATCCTACACCTTGTGTAGCTAAAGTTTGTGCTTGTTGTTGTAATTGATCTTGACCTGCTACCTGCGGTGCAAGTCCTGCTAAATTTTGTTTTCTAACATCAAATGCTCTTGCAGCGTCTTGTCTTCCTTTAAAACCTTCTGCAGTTTCTCCTGCCATTTGTGATAGGCTTCCAATCCCTCCTGTTACAATAGGTATACCTGATGAAGCTACAACTTGTGTTGCTAAATCTTTTCCTATATCTTCTATAAAAGGTGCGGGTCTGTTTATTTGAGTTTCTACGGCCATTATAATACTTCCTCTAATCTTTGTGATGTTTGAAACATTTCTCTAGCGCCATCTAATCCTTGCGATTCTTCAGATACTTCACCTCCGGATTCGAGATTTTTCATCATGTTATACATGACTTCTGCGCCCTTGTCTATATCTCCTTCACCTGCATTTCTAACAGCATCAGCTGTAAACACAAATTCATTCTTTGATAATCTTGCAGGTACATCGTCTGCTTTTTCCATTCGACCAATTGGCACGAACCCACCTTCAGCTCTTAAATCCATTTCTTTACCATCCATATCAATTAATGGCATAGTCTCTTTTGCAACAGGTTCTTTGGACCCTTCTGCATAAGCAGTTCTCATTAAACCACCATTTGCTGCAAAGCTACTACCGCCTATACTAGGTGCTAAAAAATTGTAAGGATTGTTTCTTATGTTTGCAATATTCATGCTATTTTTTTTATAATAATCGTCTAAATCAAAGTCATCTTCTTCTTCTTGTTTACCCATTAATAATGGTGCTAATGTTAATGCACCACCTAAAGCTAATTTTCCTTTCCCTGTTAAACCACCTGAAAATTTACCACCTTTAAATAAAAATGGCATAGCTTTGTCTTTTAAAAAAGTACCAAGGCCACCTTTAAAAGCAAAAGGTGCTGCAAATAATGCAGCTTTACCTAATGGCGATTTTGCAATTTTTTTAACGGCTCTTGTTGCTTTTTTAACTAGCTTACCTAAGAAATACATTTGTCTTCCTGATTCAAGGTCCATGATCCCACCTTCAGGACTCATCATACCACCTTCCATCATTCCTGCACGTCCACCGTCTGCAAGATTATCAAAATTATATATAGAACCACCGAACAATGGAGCAAGGCCACCTAAAGTTCTATCTGATACAATTTCTTCAGGATCATCTCCATCACCTTCTGGTATGATTGGAGGTACATAATTATCTCCACCACCATCTCGTGGAATGTAAGTTCCATCAGATTCTATACTTCCACCTATTGGATTACCGGTTGCATCTATTTGACCAAGACTTCTAGCTTGGTAATACGCTTTGTTAAGATCAGCTAATTCTTCGGCATCTAAATCATAAACACTTGATGCATCTTCTAAATTATTAAAATAGGCATCAAAGAATTGTTTACCTTTGGTAGCTTGGTCAAGCATATACTGTCTTGCTTTTGGATTAAATTTGTTTCCAGCTTTGTTAAGCAAGTTAATACCTTGAGTAAGAAGTCCACCTTTAAGATCAGTTGGTTTTTTCTTTTCTTTAAATTTTTTTACTTCATCTTCATAATTTTTACGTTTTATTTCAATTCTTTCATCTCTATCTGGGACATTTAAACTTGTAGGTGTAGCACCAGGTTGAAAACTTGCACCGCCTGCACCAACAGTTGGATTCCCTGTTTGTGAAGTTTTAGTAGTTCCTACAGGATTACCTACAGCTTTATCATAAGATTTGGCGAAAGAAGCAGTGGCAGCATCCGCTCCACCTTTGAATCCGATACGTCCACCTTTAGCTAATAGTTGTTTGTATTGTTGTGCGTTTGTTATGGCCATTTTACTATTCTATTTTGTTTTTCCAAATAAATCAAGACTTGGCATCACGACATTTACATCTTGAGCCATATCTTCGTTCTTATAACCTTTAGCTTCCCAGTCTTTTCTTTCCTTAAAAAGCTCTCCAGTTTCCTTGTGTCTGTATGTTGTTTCTACTTTTGCTGGTTTTAATACTTCCATTATACAGTTACCTCTTTCTTAATGTTTAGATAACTAATAGCTACATCAAACGAATCTGAGCTGCTTGATTGCACTGTAAAGGTTTTACCACCCTCTACTATTAGCGGTTGAGTTAATAATTCTGTTGTAACATTAGCAGTTAATGCTGCTGACTTTATAGCTGTAATACTGTTGTTTGTAACTGTGACTGAAGGTGTACCAGCAGATGTAACTAAGATAGATTTAATAACATATGTTTCACTTACCAAAGGATTACCTGTTCCAAAAGGAGTTAATGCAGCTCCACTTGTACTATTATCTATACCTACAAATTTAAATTGATTTGCCATTAGTTTGTAAAAAAGTTAAATGCTTCAATCTCATCTTTTAATTCTTCTTGAAACGTTGAGTTTAATTTTTCTACAATAGCATCAAGATCTCTAACTTGAGATTCTGCTACTTGTAAATTATATTCTGACTCAGGTCTAGTAATTACTTGTACTATCTTTGCCATTATCTTCTTCCGTCTGGTTGAGTGTCTAATCTAAATGTACCTAATCTCCAGCTTTGAGACGTTCCTGTATTTTCTACTTTTAAAGAGATTGCTCTAGCTCTAGCTCTTGTATCTATTTTAGTTGTAGATGACGTTATATCAAAAGGACCAAGTGGTGAACTCGCTTGTGAGCTATTTGGATAATTTTTTAATTGTAATGTAACTCTAGTAGTTCCTGTTTGAGATATAAAATCAGGTACAAATCTTCTTATCTTCATAAGAAATTCACCATCTCCTTTAAATGTTGCAACACCTGTTTGTTGTCCAGTTGATGATGAACGAGCTTGTGTAATATCAAAATCTCCTGACTCTATATTAGAAGTTATCGCAGTGATTGTACCGTTTCTATTTTGATCTGTTCCTGTTTCGTGTTCATAGTAACTTGTTCTGCCTTCCGTATTACCTATAACATCAAAAGATGTATCAGTGCTTGCATCATATTCAGTTGCGTGAGGTAAACCAAATATAGCAGAATCTTTCCACATTGTTCTAGCTAAAGAACCAACTGTCCAAACAGGTCTTTGTGGTGATGAATCAAAATAATTATAAGTAACTTGTCTATTAACTACAGAAGATCCTGTTGTTGGATAGAACCAAATAACTTCTCCGTAAAGATTATTTAATCCAGCAGATACCATTTGATTACCAGAAGATAAATTTATACTATCATAAACAAAGTCTTCAACTAAACATGGTAGTGATTCTAGTCTACCAGCAAACCTAAAGAAACCATTCTCTGACATCCAATAAGCAGCACCGTCAACTTCAACACATGCATTCTGTCCGACAAGACCGCAGTTAGTTCCTACTTGTGCAAATGCAAAAGTAAAAGGTTGACCAACAAAACGTTGTGTAAATAATGCAGTATCTGTCCAAACATAAATTGCATCACGACCTCTGATCGCTCCCATGATCTGTGATCCGTCGGCCAGTCTTTGTGTACCAGCTGTATTGGTTGCTGTAGGTATATAAGTATTTATATCTTCTTGGTCCGAAAACCTTATAAACATATCATCTTGTGTTGCGGGTGATCCAATAGTTGTCTCTGTTCCAAAAAATACTAAGTGTCTATCAGGTGTCGATACTAACATATGACGTGACGCTGTTGGTGCACCAGATATAATTGTTGCTCTTGTTGATGTAGCATTTGATAAACTTGAATCCCATTCAAATACAGCACCGTCATGAATTAAACAAATTGCTTTGTCACCAAAATTATCTAGTGACCACATACCCGGTTCAAGAACTAAATCACCTGATGCTGCTTCTCCCCATGCAACATATCCTGAAGAGTTAGTCACTGTTGCTCCGTCACTGTGAGCTGCTCTAGTTGTTCCTCTAACTGCTCTTGTAATACCTGTTAAATTATTCCCAGATACACCTGTGTAAGATATCTCTTCTGTTCCTACTAAAATAAAATTTGTTCCTGAATCAGGAAAGTTTGTAGTGCTCGCTAATGTAATAGAACTTCCTGATCCTCCAGTTCCATTTGCGTTATCTCCAAGTGCACCATTTAAAGTAGTTGTAACTGCTGAACCATCTTCTCCACCCCAAGAACCTAGACCATAACCAAAGCCTTGAGCTTGAACAGCTGGTCCTACTGTGTAATATTTTTTAATTGTTATTCCTCCTGAAGTAGTTGCACCAGAACCACTTTCATTCGAAGCCATTGTAATAGTTATTGTTGTATTGGTAGGTGCGGTAGTCACCATAAATTTTTTGTCATCAAAATCAGAAGCACTATAATTTGACCCTGTGATTGTTGAAAAACCACTCATTAAGAGTATATCTCCAGGAGTTAAACCGTGTGCACTGGAATAAGTTATAGTTACTGTTGGTGATCCATTGGTTGTACTAAACGCGTTTGTAAGAGATGTGGTTGATTGAATTGGGTGTATATCATAAAATACTCCCCCAGAAAAAGCATATAAAATCCTGTTTGTTCCTATGATTGCGTATTTTCTAGATAAGCTATTTATGAAATGATGAAGTCCTCTACCAGCTCCTGTTAATTCATTTTGATTTAAACCACCTAATTGATTCCAACCACCTATTTTTTCAGGCACACTATAACGAAACCTAGCATTATCGCAGTCTGTCCACTGACCTTCTGCACCTGTTTCGGAAAGTTGTTTATTAATACCTGGTTGAAATCCTATTTTTTGTAACATAAGAATCCTATTATAACTTATTATTTTTGTGTTGAAAGGTTCTTTTTTATGCTGTATATACGATATAAAGAAAGATTACAATGAAAACAACTATATATTGGGCCCCTGCTGACATGGACTTACATCACGATTGGAGTATTCTATATAAAGACCCTACAATTTTAGGAAATGATTTAAAGAAAAGAATGTCTAAAGACCTTGAAAAAAAATCTAATATTTTTTACTGTCCGGCGGTAAAAAATTTATCTTCTCGAATAGCTGTATTAAAATCCCCTATGAACTGTCACTACAAAATAAAAGATAGTGAGTTTACACCTATTTCTAAAAATTTTTTAAACGTTACTTTTCCACACATGATTAATTTTAAAAATAATATGATGTTTCAACTGTCTTCTTCTTACGTTTTTTTCTGTGAAGAAGATGTGCAAATGACTTTAACATCACCTTATTTTTCTAATAGTCCGCATTTAAAATATGGCTCATTAATACCAGGAACTTTTAATGTTTCTAAATGGTTTAGAAATATTAATATGGAGTTTAATTTATGGGATAATATAGATGAGTTTAAATTAAAAAAAGATGAAGATATAGCTTATGTTCATTTTGATAGTGAAAATGAAATACAATTAAAAAGATTTGATTTTACTGAAAGATTACATAGAATTGCAAAAACCTGTTCCAAAGCAGGTATTTGGGAAAAGTTTATACCCTTGATAGACAGATATAAAAGATTTAAAGAAGCTAAGTTTAAAAAAATTATTTTAAAAGAAATTAAACAAAATATTATTGACTGATGAAGATAGTAATTATTGGTCGAGGTAATGCAGGTTGTATTTCTGCTACACATTTTGCTCACTATAGAAATTTTATTGACACCAAAGTTGAAATAGAATTAATATATGATTCTTCAATACCTCCAGTACCTACAGGACAAGGAACAACTTTAGACTTCCCAGACCTTTTATATGAAACATTTAACTTAGGTTATTTAAATAAATTTCCTACAACAACTAAGACAGGTATTATGTATGAAAATTTTGGTAAAAAAAATAAAAATATATTTCACCATTTCCCTGTAGGAAGATACGCTTTACATTTTGAACCTAAACAATTTCAAGACTTTGTTTGTAACAACCTAGATATTAATTTTAAAGAAACAGATGAAAATATAAAAAAGTATAGTGATATAGATGCTGATTATATTATAGATTGTAGAGGTGCTCCTAAAAATTTTAATAAATACGACACTTTAACTAACCCTCTTAATTGCGCTTTGTTAGCAACACTTCCTAAAAAAGAAAATGACGTAGACTACACACGATCAATAGCTCACAAAAATGGTTGGTGCTTTTATATACCTTTACCAGATAAAACTTCTCTAGGTTATATTTTTAATAATAAAATTACTTCAGTAAAAGAAGCTACAAAAGATTTTAAAGAAACATTTAAAGTAAGTAAGATAAACAAAGTTTTTCCCTTTAGTCAGTATGTAGTTAAAAAACCTATTATAGATAATAGAGTATTGTTAAATGGTAATAAATTATTTTTTCTCGAACCCTTAGAAGCAACAGCGATGGGTGGTTATATAAAGTCTTGTAGATTTTATTTCGATTATATTTTTAATAACTGTACTAAAGAACACACTGTAAATAATATAAAGA
>Ga0209337_1002756_pt1 | contig 12579 bp, 7 predicted proteins | sample LinPmetageLP53_FD_184044 | JGI IMG/M metagenome (GOLD analysis project Ga0209337, IMG submission 184044) | Marine viral communities from the Pacific Ocean - LP-53 (SPAdes) (version 2) | ecosystem: Environmental > Aquatic > Marine > Oceanic | place: Pacific Ocean | collected 2010-02-08 | reverse complement strand
AGACGTGGTTATTTTTTCAAAACCATATCGACCACCTTGAACTGGATTAAAAGACATATCAAACCTCCTAAAGGTTTATTTATTTACAGGGTTTACCCCTGCGACCAACCGATTTTATTTTAAGAACCCTGAAAGCCTCGGTCAATCTTTACAACTTTCAGGATTCTATTATACATCAGGGTGTGCTGATTTTTTATGGAACGCTAACTTAGCACCTATACCAGAACTATTTTTAGCTTCTGCTTCAAACCCACAGGCATCACAGAATCCTTTAACAGTCGTAGGTTCTTGAGCTTTCCAATTAGTTTCTCTGCACCATTGGCACGTACAACTTTCTTCTGGTTTCCAAGGAAACAAACCAATTTTAGCTTTTCTAAGTACATAATCAGGGTTGCCAGGCACTCCAGTTACGGTAGTACCAACTGCTCCACTAATTTTACCTTCGCTATTTACACTAGCTTTATGTCTAAATAAAACAGTTTTAGCTTGCCAGGCATCTATATATTTCATAGCAAACCCAGCATTAGCCAAGTCTACTTTTTGTTTGTTTCGTTCAGTTATATTTGCCATTTATACCTCTACTTTATGCAGTTGCTAAGTCACCAATTTCAAACAATACTGGAGCTCCTTTAGTGTCATCTAGTTCAAAGACACCATAGTCTGCTGTCATTACAATTTCTGTAGCTCTAAGAGAAGCATCTCTTTGTCTTTCAGTTCTGGTTTCTACGCTAGTAAGAGCTGCTAATGCAGTCTTGTCAGCAATAACACCATACCCTGAGTCATTACTTCCATCCTTTTGAATGTTTCCATCTTCAAAGATTGGTACACCATTAATTGGTCGTAAACCACTATAGAAGTTAGATAGCAAATCTGCTGACCAACCTGATGTAATCTCAGCGTTGTTGCCTGCAGTTGTTGCTGCTTCTTTAGATAGAGCTGCAACAGCATTTGGGTGGTGAATTATATATAACTGAGAACCAAACTTGTTTGCTTTAGCGTTAGAAATAATTGCATGTACGTTAGCAGCAGTCATGCTTCTACCGTCAGCTCCAAGTGTAGTTCCACCATTTAATCCTGTATAAAGAGCAATGACATCATTATCTTTCTTTCGAGCCATGCCATCACCAAGCTGTCTTCCAATGATTGAGAAAACATTGTCAGCTGCTTGTCTTACAAGTTTATCTGTAAGAATAACTTTAGCTCCAACCTCACTAGCTGTAAGGTCAACTGTTGTCATTCCGATATCTTCTTCGTCAATAATGTCTATTCCGTCTTGTAAATCACTCATTGTCATTGAGCCAACTTTAGGAACAGTAACTGTCTTAGCACCTTTAGGTAAACTAAATTGTTCTATAAGTGCTAATGCAGGTGCATTATGTTCTTCTGTATACCTAGCTGAACTAAGTATTATTCTCTGGGCATTTTCTAAATTTCCAGTTGTTGATGTCTGAGCCATGATAGCCCTCCTGATTTAATTCTTAAATTTTAATTAACTCAGTAGCCCTTCGTGCTGCTGTTTTTTGTTAAACAACTACTACCCTATAAACCTGCAGCCCTTCGTGCTGCGGCAAGTGCGTCAGGTGACCTATCACCTGAATTGTATTTGTCTAACCAACTCTCGTTACTATTAGAAGCACCAGGTGTGCTTTGACTACTGTCAAAACTCTGTGGTGGAACTAACTTTGCTTCTAGTTCTGCTATTCTAGCATCTTTAGCTCTATTAGCTTTAAGACTTTTAGCTGCTTCTTCCATAGATTGAGGAGAATCATATCTTTTTAATTCTGCAAGGTCGCTTAACTTTAAGTCATACTTAGTAGCAAAATGTTCTGCTGCTGCAGCTTGACCTTGAACATATCTAATTTGTTCTTGCTGTTGCTGTGCTAACTGTGTTTCACGACTTTGTTGTGCCATCCATTGAGTAGCAATTTGATTTGCTTGGTCTGGCAAATAACCTTGTTTTTCTAATTGCTGTGCATATTGCCCAGCTTGTGATTGAAGTTGAGACTGTTGTTGCTGTTGTTCATATGCAGCATTTTTAGTTTCAAGTTCTCGTAATCTAGTTTCTGTAGTTTGAGTGTCTTCTTGAGGTACTGGGGTTACTGGAGGAGTTTCTGTACTAGTATTTGCTTGTTCGGCTACAGGTTCAACAGGTGTTTCTGTTGGAGTTTCTGTATTTTCAGGTGGTGGGGGAGTGTCAGTTACTTCTTCTGTAGGAGCAGAAGTATCTGTAAAAGTATCAGCTCCTTCAAATTCTGAAGTTACATCAACTAATGTATCTCCATTATTATTGTCCTGAGTAACTTCAGGTGTACTTGTATTGTCTTGTTCTGCCTGATTAACCATTATTAATACCTCATATAATTTAATTTATAGTATACATGTATTGTCAACGTGGTATGAATTGAGTTCCAATACCTTGTACGTTAGTAAATCTTTGTGGACCACCATAGTATTTAGTAAAGATTTGTTGTCCAACTTCTGTTACTGGTGTATAAAAATCACCATACCAAAAAGCTAATGTGCCGTCTATATCTGGATTACTATTAGTAACATACAATTTTCTTAATTCGCTACGTCTTTTAACTAACGTATTTATTTGTTGGTCATTTCGTCTTAGTTGAGTTTTTGTTCCTGTATCAGCATTAAGATATTCTTGCCATTTTTTAGCTAACTCTGGATTATCAGTACTATATCCTTGACGATATAAATCATCTAAAGAGTTTCCTATACTCCAATACTCAGATAACAAATCACTTACTCCTTTATATAATTTTTCAATTGGAGTTTGCCCAGCTTCAAGCCTTCTAATTAAATCACCATAAAGACCATCATTAGCAGCGTCAGACCTTAATTTAATATTTGCAAGGTATTCATCTCTAGCTTGATTATATATATCCCAGTCAGCACTATCTGGAGTTTCGTTAAGTTTTATTGCTCTGTAACCAGATATTAATATTTCTACTCCTGTACGAGTATCTAAACCTGCAGATGAGTGCATAAAATCATAATAGTTTGTTTTTGTTTCTTCATCTTGTGCTTGTATAGCATATTTATATTTTTCTCCAACAGCTACTAACGCACCTTGATACTTATCATATTTTGCAGACCTAGCTTCACGCCATTCAGAAGGTGAAAATACGTCTACTCCTTTTTTGCCATCTCGCCATTCTTTTAACTTTGTATCATTTTCTTTTTGTTCAAGGTCTAACTTTTGATTTGTCTTAGCTAATACTTTACTAGCTGCTCGACTTTCTTTAATTGATATACTAGGAAACTTTTCTTTTAATCTTGCTTCTTGAGTTCGTTCTAATCCACCACCTCTTCCTGGAAAAAAAGAATCTTTTAATTTGTTAAAGAAAGGTAGAGCTGTTTCAGGTTCTCTAAGTTCTTTTTCAAATTCTTCTAGCTCTTTATCATCTAACGTCATCATATATTCTTGACGTTGTGTTTTATCCATTTCACGAAACTTAGCAACTTGTTCTTCCATAGGTCGAGGTTCTTCGTTTCGTAAATCATTAAATAAATCTATTCCATAGTCGGTTATAGATGTAGCAGTTGTACCTACTCCACCAAATATACTTTCATATAAATGTTCTAACCTGTCAGGACTACCAATTATTTCAGACAATGGTTCAGGCACAGGAACATCATCAAATATACCAGCTGCTTCTCTCATAGTCTTTGTTGTATGTTTACTGTATTGGTCTTTTAATGGTCCTTCTTGAAAGTCCTCTGAAACTATTGGAGTTTTCCTCCAAGTGTCATAACCTGTTAATTGTTCTACTCCTACAGTCATAATTTCAGGTAAAGGTACATCAGAAATAGGAAAAGCAGATGTAGCTATTTCATACATCCATTTTTTCTTATCTTGGTATGAATCCATTTCGTCACTAGTTTCTGACAACCAAGTTATTCCTTGGAATATAGAGTTCCACTCCCTTAATCTATGTGGTATTACAATATAGTTAGGTTTAGGTCTTCCTGTAATTGGGTCAATAATATAATCACCAGCTTCATCTCTGTCTGCTGGCAACATAAATATCATACTGTTGTAACGTACATAATCAGGAATATCATAGTACAAAGGTGTTCCATTAAATGTTTCTAATTTATTCCACCCTTCCATAATTGCCCAGTATGCACCAACAATTCCACCTAATCTCATAGCTACACGAAATGGTCCCCCTGCAACATTATCTAAAACTCTCCCTGTAGCTCCTGGTCCTCTACCTAATGTTCCTGCGGTAACATTACCTAATGCTTTTTTTAATTGTTCAGATATACTTCCAAATTCATATAAGGCTTCACCAGGTTTTGGATTTTTTACTGGTCTTATAACAGGATTAACATCTATACCTAATGCTCTAAATGGAAGTTTAGAACCTTCCATAGCAGCATTTAAAAATAAAACATAATCATTCCATCTTCTTATTCTTTCTCCACCACGACTAAAGTTTAATGTAGCTTCTAAAGTATTGGTTGCGGTACGTGCAGCAATATCTGTATCAGCAAATCCTCTACCTATACCATCACCTTCTCCTCCAGGTTTATAATTATTAAACATTTCGTCAACATAATCTGTTTCAGACAATTTCATTATTCTGTCTATTTCTTTATTACCATCTATTCCATAAGTATCTTTTATTCCTTTAGCTGCAGCCCTTCTGCCAACAGCGTGTCGTGGAGCAGCTTCTACTGCACCACCAACTTTCTTAATAGTATCTTTCATTGTGCTTGTAGTAGTTTCTTTTAAAACTTTACGTAATGCTTTATCAGAATCTACAACAATGGCACCAAGTGATTGGTCAGCATTTTTAATAGTTGCATTAATAGAGGCAGCCGTTCGTTGTCTTCCAACATAACCATCACCTTGCCAACCACCTAAGTCTCCAATAAAACGTACAAACCTTTGTTCACTATTAGTAGCTATAGAATATAAATCTTTCATTAATTCCATACCAACTTTGTGAGGCATAGTTCCTGTTTTAAGCCATACAGTTAAACCATCTATAACCATGTTTCTAGTCCAAAACAATGGATTGTATGTAGTATACATAGACCTAAACCAACCATTAGACATAGCTATCTTTTGTGCTATTTCACTTGGAGACTGTAAGTTTAAACCTGCTCTACCATTTAATGTTTCCCATACATCTCGTGGAACTTCTGCTCCATCTACACCACCAATAATTACTCGCTTACCATCTTCATAAAAAGAAAAGTATCCTGTTTTCTTTTTATCATCATATAAACTTTTAGAGCTTTTGCCTGTTTTATATTGTCCTTTCTTTTTCCCTGACTTATTAATAAAGTTGTCAGTTACCTCTTTAAAGTTTAATCTTTCTTGATACAATCTTCCAAAGGTACGTGTGTTTTCATTATTAATAATTCTTACTTCTTGCCTAATAATGTTTTCCCATAAAGTTTCTCCAACAGCATTTCGTGTTGTATATTTACCATCATACTTTTCATCTAATGTTCTAACAGTATTGTCTACAACATTTCTACCTTTGCCTGGAACAACATCAATTGCAAAGTCATCCATATATTCTACATAAGTAATTGGATTGTAATGTTTATAAGTAGTACGAAGATAATCATAAGTTTCTTTATCTATAATGCCGTTGTTATATAACTTAGTTCTTGCTTCTGTATAAAAATTAGTAACACCATCTACAGCCTCTTCAAGAGCTTTTATTTGGTCAGCATCATAATCAGCATACCGATTACTTTTAAGATTAACCATATCTTCTAAAACTTCTTTATTAATGTTTTCTCCAGGTGCAGTTTCAAATTTTTGAGGTGCTGCTCTGTCAGGAAACTTTAAAGTACCATCTACGTTTTTTACATTAAGAATTTCAAGATGAAATCGTGCTAATAGTAAATTACTAATATCGTTTTCTTTAACTCCTTTGTTTATTGCAGGAATTATTTTTTTTCTGTAAACATTTTCAATTCTATTACTAGCTCTATTAACTGCATGAGAACTACTAATTCCTAATTTAGTAGGAAAGTTTATTAATGCTTCCCTAGATAATTTTAAATATGGACCTGGATTAGCTCCTCTTGCGTCAAGGAAATCATCAATATTCTTTTTTAATCCATAAAAAGCATCATTATTTTTATTGTTAAATTCTACAAACCATGTAGGTAAATTAGGAAATCTGTTATTAAGTTTATCTGTTAAATATTTATCTGCATTTTTACCTTTGCTGTGTAATTCTTTTACTACCTTAGAACTTTTTAAACCTTTAAGAACACCTTCTACAGTTTGACCAAAAGGAGATTCATTTAATCTTTTAAATGCTTGATAAGAATTAACAGACATTTCTTCAATAGGTGTTTCAACATCAAAGTCAAATTCTCTTTGTATTCCACCTTTATCTGTTATTTCTTTTTTAGCGTCTTCAACAGACATACGTCTATTAAATGCAAATTCTTCTACGTCAGTTGGTTCTCTACCTAGTCTATTTAAAAACTCTTGTCTTCTTTGGGATTCAAGAACTTCATCAAATCCTAATTGTTCACCTGCTCTAGCAGCTTCTACTTGAGGTGATTTAGGTATGTTAATAACTTCTTCGTCAGTTCTTATACGTATTCTATCTGGAATAACAGCATCATCATTAATTCTTATAACATAATTAGGTATTGATTCTTCACCAACTTTTTTACTATAAGTTTGTTCAATACGATATCTATTAACAATTCCTGTTTTTCTTTCAAATATATCATTGATATCAAATAATTTTTGTTCAGGAGTTAATGAATTACCTGCTGCATCAACAATATTTGTTTTCATTATATTGTCGCCTTCCATCAATCCTCGTTCACTTAAGTTAAGTATTTGAGCTCTATTAATAACTCTATTAACTCCACGCCCTGTTAAGTCAGCACCTCGCCCTATTAATTTAAATGGGGCTTCAATAACTCTAGCCATAGCTGTTTCAATAATTTCTACAGGTTTTAAAGCTATTTCAGCTCCACGTAATGCTCCTCTTGCTACAGGAGCAGCTGGTCCTAATCTACCAGCTGTACTAAGTGATTGCCCAGTACGTACTGCTTGTGCAGAAGCTCTAGCTACTCTTGCAGGTGGCAAAGCAATCCAAGGAGCTTCTTCAGCTAAACCTCTTGTGTATGGTGGTAACTTATATAAATCTTCTTCTAGTTGTCTTTGTTCTACTTGAGTAACAGGTCTTTGATTAGCTTGTTCAAATCGTTCTATTTCTTTTTGAACATTCTGACTTCTTTTTGTTTCTGGTTCAAATAAATCAAAGTCTTTATTTAAATTTTCTCCTATTACTTCTAATCCAACATTTAAAGGATTAAAATTCTGTAATTGGTCAGTTAACGCTGCTGGAGAAAATCTACCTTCAGGAGTAACATATTGGTCAAAGTTAAGACTTATATCTCCTCTACTAAATTGACCAGGTATGTCATACCATGGTACTTCAGGGGCACCAGGAGTTTCTTCAAATCTAATTGGTAATGGTTCTATCGCTCTACTAACAATAGGAATAACAGCTCTGTTTTGTATTTCTCCTAATCCTTGAAATACTTGTTTAATACCAGGTAACCCTACAGCAGTTTCTAATCCAGGTTGTAAAAAATTACTCCAAATATCAGACAAAAATCCCCCATCTTCTTCAACAGGCATAGGTACTGGTTGTCCTGTTATTTGTTGAGTAGGACCAAAAGACAACCTGTTAGGGGGAGTGTATTGATGTCCTGGTATGTGTGGCATTAGTAATATATAAACCTTGTACTAGGAGAAAACCTACTCATAGATGTTCCCTTTTGATAAGGAGTCATAGCCGAATATCTTTGTGTAAAAGGATACTTTTCTAAGAAATTAGAAAACGTACTTAATTGCGAAGGGTCAGCTCTACTTTTCATTTGATTAGCTCGTTGACCAAGATACTGATTGTATACATCACTAAACTGATTTCTAAATCCTGCTCGTGCTCTATCTAACGTGGGGTCAGGTAATGAACGACCAAATGTCTCTCTACCTACAGCCCCCATAAAAGCTGTTTGAGGTTCTGCCTCAAGCATTGTGTCATAAAAATCAGCAAATGTGTTTGTATTAGCCATATTAACTCCTTAACTAAAATGCTATCGCTGGGTTTGGTGAATATGGCAATTGACCAAATGTATTTTCTGGACTAGAAATAGGATTAGATACTGGTGTATTCATAAATGTAGGTAAATTACCTTGTACACCAAAACCTCTGCCAACAAAGTCTGCAAATCTAGCACCTACATCTGCACCATACTGTTGTTCCATAGCATCATATACTCTACCTAAAGACCTATCGTCTAAAAATGCACTACCACCAAGTGCAGCCTGTGTTGCACTTAATATATTACTTTTAAGAAAATCACTTCCTGGAGTTCCAAATATACCTGTATATTTAGCTATTGGTTGGTTTAATTGAGAAACATCTTGAGCTGCTCCATATGAACCTAACGCTTGTGCTAAGTTTGCATATTCTTGTCTAATTTGTGACAAGTCTGCTCTTGGCTGTCCTCTTAAATATGAAGCAAATTCTGCACCTGGAGTAAGACCTTCTTGGGGAAGAAATCTTTCTGCTGCAGTACCAAGTAAAAATCTACCCATTGTTGGTTGATATCCAGCACCCAAACTAGATTGAGCAGCTATTCTTTGCCCAAGAGTAGAATCAGGAAATGCAGATTGTCGATATCTTAGATATTGTTCAAATGGTTCTAATCCTTCTTCATATTGATTTGCAAATAAATTAGTTGCAGAAGGAGTTATATTTCCTGCTGGAATTGTTGGTACACCAGCTGTAGAAGTTACACCAGGTGTAGCAGTTGCAGCAGCAGAAGTTACAGGTGGTCCACCTGGTTTTACTGATGTAATAGTTCCCGTTACTTCTTTTCCTGTACTTGTTGAATCACGTAATTCACTTGAAACTTGAGATGCTTTAAAAGCTAATTCTCCTTCTTTAAATTCAAATATAGCTCCACCTTTTCCATCACTTTTCCAATTATAAACAGTTCCGTCTGGAGCTATGTATGTCAAAGGATATTCTTCTGTTCCAAATGCACTAGATACGCCAGGTATCGGACCTTCTGTTGTACCAGCATCACCTGTTGTATCTGCATCACCTGTTGCTATTGCGTCTGCAATTTTTTCTGCTGTTGTTTTTTCTGCTTTAGTTGTTTCTTGAATACCACTTGGTACGCCTGCAGATTCTCCATAAGTACCTATAGTTTCTGGGTCTATAAATGCAGTTTCTAATCCTGGTTGTACTGTACCTAATGTACCAGGTTTAGCTCTAGCTATTTTTTGTAACTCCGATAAACTCATCCGACTTCCAGGTTCACCAATAGGTATTAAGTCTCCAAATCTGTCACGTTGTTGAAACAAGTCTATTAACTCTTGTTCTTTTAATATACTTGTTGTAGGAACAAGTCCACCTTGGTCAAATACAATATTACCTTCACTATCCTTATAAACATTTCCAGATTCAGGTATACGTCTTGTAGAAGGGTCAAAATATCCCATATCAGAAGGCGAACTTATTCCTAAATTAGTTCCAAATGCCCCTCGTGATGGGTCAATAAAATCTTCATATGTTCGTGCTAATTGTCCATAAGTAGGTGTAGGTTCTATAAAAGATTCTTGTTGTTGTATAGCAGCAGTAAGTGCTGGTGGTATAAATCCTGTATATCCTGGAGCAGCAGCTATATCATTTTTTATAGCTTGAGCTTCATTAAATGCTTGTAAATCAAATACTGGTTCAGGTTGAAATGTAGTAAACGGAGCTGTACCTTGAGTAATAGCACCTCTATATTTTCTTTGTGTATCTAAAGGAAGTCCACCAAATTCTTTTTGTCCATAAAAAGAATCTCCTGTTAGTGAAACGTCAAATCTTCTTGGTTTTGAAATATCCCCAAACATTTCATATGCTTGTTGTTCATCTTTTCTATTTTGAATAAAACGAGTACGCATAATGTCATCATTAATAAATTCAGTAGGTATTATTCCAGGAAACAAATCACCTGGTTTAAGTTTAGCTAAACCAGATGTAAAATCAGTGCTACCTTCTGGGTATATACCTACATCTGCCAATTCTTTTAAATTATCGTCATATTCTTTTTGAGCTACATTAGCCATTATATTTTGAAGAAAAGATTCTTGGTTAGTTTTTTCAATTAATCCTTTTTGTCCACCTGAAAACGTATTAAATACTCCAGACATAGCATTAGCTACTTGTTCTGCTGGTAAATTAGCAAAAGCCCCTATTGACGCAAAAGCATCTGGAATAGAATCAATGTTTTTATTTTTTGTTGTATCAACAAATTCTTCAAATGGGTCATTAAACCCATATGAATAACTAGATTGATGACCTGGTATATGCGGCATATTAAACTCCTTCGTCAGGTAGGATTAATCCTTGTTGTGCCAATCTTGTAGATGCATCTTGTGCTCCAGGTCTAGGAGTTCCAGGAGGAACTGACGGACCAGGAGGAGCAGTTGGAGCTACAGGTGGTACACCCATCATAGCATCAGGCATTACTTGAGGGGAAGCAGTTGGACCTCCACCCATACCTGGCAATGGTGGTTGCATACCTTGTGGTGGTAATGGACCACCCTGTGGTTGTGGTGGAGCTACGCCTTGAGCCATTGCTCCAGCCTGTTGCATCATTTGTGCCTGTTCCATTCCTTTAACTAAGAATAATCTTTCAAGTTCACCTTGATAGAACTTAGCTAAATCTTCTCTGCCTTGTCTTAAAGCTGCTTGTAACATTGTCCACAATGTAGCTTCAGGTAGAGTTCTTTCTGCTATCTGTGCGTTAATTGCGTCATCCATTTGGTCAGCAGACTGCAAACCAAGTACATGGTCACGTATAAACGTATCTGACAAGAGTGGAGTTTGTCCTTCTCGTGCCATTTGTGCCATTGACATCTTTGTCATATCGTCTTGTGGCAACTGACCGATAAATTCTATTTCAGGGTCACCTGCATTTTTGATAGTATCGACTGTTATTTCCTCAGAAAAATACATTCTATTTCTATCTTTACCACTAACTTCAACTGCTTTGTAGGCACCAGTAATATATTGGTCTGAAATCATCTTTGCTATGCACATATATGCACGTTCAAGAGAGTGAAGTCTTGGTTCAAGTTGTGATTCAACGCCTTGTCTTAGTGTATTTATTGCAAATCCTGATAATTGAAATTCTAATTGCCCATAAATAGAGTGTGGTAACCCACCTCTTTGCATTTCCCCAGACACAAGTCCCATGAATACGCCTGATTCTCTAGCCATTTCTAACAAACCTAGAGGTTCAACGTCTTCGCCTTGCCCAAGAGCTATCTCTGAGCCTTCTTTATACGGGTCTTCTTCTAGTGTTTTAGTTCCGTCACGAGATTTAACTTTCAATCCTTGTTTTCGTGAACGGGCTGTAAGTTCAAGCATTACGCTCATCATAAAGTTTTGTTTATCAAACAAGTCACGAGTAGATTTATAACAAGATTCACCAAAATCTTCCATTGTATCTTGGTTTCTTGTGTCTGTAATTGCTTGAATCATGGGTGTTGAGCCTACTGGTCCAAGAAATACTGGGACTTCATCAGCTCCATGCTTAGTTCTTTTCTTTAATACAGTTGAATCTGTAACAACAATATTATCTTCTTTGTCATAAAAATCATAAACATCAATAGGTTCATCTGTATCTGAATCTGAACCTACAGTTACGCCATAAGTTAAATTAATTTCTGACGGTGACTTCTTAGATTTATAACAAGCCCATGACAACCCATCAGGACCTTCTCCCCAATAAGTATGAAGTGGGTCCCATGGTTGAATATCAACATAGGTATCGCCATCTTTATTTTTAACGAGTAAAGCTCTGCCTGAGAACCAACCACGTAGAGTTATGTACCAAGCTAGTTGTTGTCTTACTATTGGTTGTAATCTGTTAGTTAATCGTTCATCAGCAGCTTTTAAGACACCAATTAAAAACTTTTCTTTAGCGTCATTATTTTCTCGTTGTTCTCTTTCTGAATTGTTATAAGGTATTCGTACAACCATTTCAGCAGAAGTCATCCAAGAAATAAGTTTATCTGCATATACCATAGGTTCGTTTGAAGTGTAAGACTGGAATCCTTCTCCTGCGTCAAATTCTTCTAATCGGTATAGTTTATAGTCATCATCCATACGGGTACGCATAGGTTCTGTTAAGTCGTAATGATTATCTACTAGCGATATAATTTCTTCTGCTTTGTAATTAGCCATTTACCATTGCCTAACCTTTATAATTTTATTATCGGTAATATAGCCATACCCATAACGATTAATTAATCCGTAAATTACTGCTTTAACACCATGATTGTATCTATCTTCAGGTGTTTGTCCCACAATATTACCATCTCTATCCATCTTCCATCTATAGGAACGAGTTTGTCCATCAAAGGGATTTGGTTTAACACCGAATTCTGACAATATTCCTTCACACTTTGGGTTAAATACTATCATAGGTTCTGTTTTAGATACTGGGTCGGTCTTTAAAAACGACTTTAATCTTTCAGTTCCTTCGTTAATTCTTATT
>Ga0209337_1002755_pt1 | contig 12581 bp, 23 predicted proteins | sample LinPmetageLP53_FD_184044 | JGI IMG/M metagenome (GOLD analysis project Ga0209337, IMG submission 184044) | Marine viral communities from the Pacific Ocean - LP-53 (SPAdes) (version 2) | ecosystem: Environmental > Aquatic > Marine > Oceanic | place: Pacific Ocean | collected 2010-02-08 | reverse complement strand
ATTAAATCCAAGCCTTTAATTCTTCGCCCATAATTTTAGAAGCAATATTTACTTTTTTTCTAAGTGCTTTAACTATTCTTTCGTCAATGGTATCTTCCACCATTAAATCGATATAAGTCATTGGGAAATGTTGACCAATTCTATCTATTCTTGCTTCAGATTGTTGACGTTTTTCTAAATCATAACCATTAGAATAATAAATCATTGTACTGGCAGCGGTCAGTGTGATACCATATCCGCCAGTTTGCGTGGTTCCTACTAAAAATCTTACGGGACTTTCTAGATCTTGAAATTTCTTAATATTATCCTGTCGTTCACTCATGGGTGTTTTTCCATAATAGGTTACGAAAGAGTTATCCCCATACTCTTTTTTAAGATGTTCTATAATTGTTTCTACGTCGTACTGGTAATGGGCCCATATTACAACCTTACCGTGTATCTCTTCTAGGGTATTTAATAATTCTGTAATTCTATTATTCTTTATATCCTTGATGGTCCCATCATCCGCTCTAAAGTGACCACAATTAATTTGTTGAAGTCGCATAAGTTGAGTTAGAACAGTAGCTGTTGTCATCCGCTTTCCTTCCATTTCAGCAAGAGCTAAATGTTTCATTTGTTTGTAAACTTTTTCTTGCTCTGAAGTTAATTTAACAATTCTTTTCATAAACGTTTTAGGAGGTAAATCTAAACACTCATCTTTAAGAACTCGATAAGAAAAACCTTTTAATTTATCTCCGAGTTCATCTAAGTGTCTATAACCGGTCACAATCTGAACGGATCGTCCACCAAAGTTAGCCGTCTTCATAACGGCGTAGCGTGTTCTAAACGTATAATAAGAACTATGACCCAATAATTCAGGGTATAAAAAATCACATTGTTTATAAAGATCTAATGGAGATTTAGTAATAGGGGAACCGGTAAGAATTCTTTTATATTTTGCACGCTGGCCTAGCTTACATATATTTTTAGTTCGTTTGGCATCTGGATTTTTAATTGTTGTACTTTCATCAATAGCCATTAGAGTATTATGACAAGATAAAAATTTTGCAGCAAAATCAACACCTTTTTGAGTTGAAAAAGCTTCTACATTCATAATTAAAATATGAAGTTCCTCTCCTGTTTTAAATAAAGTTCCTAGTTTTCTAGATTGACTCTTATTAATATTGGCTTGCCACAATACGGTATTTTTTTCTATGTGGTCCACTAAGTGTGTAGGAATTTCCTGTTTATACCAGGTTCCAATCACTCCTTTAGGGGCAACAATTAAAGCACCATTAATTTTACCTTTATCATAAAGCATAGATATATTATCTAATAATACTTTAGATTTACCGGTACCCATTTCCATGAAATAAGCAAAGTAAGATTTCTTCCACGATTTTTCCAAAGCTTTAAGCTGATGCTCATACGGCTTAGTCTTAAATTTATAATTCATAATTCTTTCTATTGACTTCTTATATAGGATAAATTATATATTTGTCAATGTCAGAAAGCATAAATTATAAAGTAGTAGAAAAAGATGGAAAACCCACGGTGTATGTTATTCAAGAAATTCCAGGCACAGGTGAAGGTAAACCTAAAATAAATATTATGGGAGCAGCAGAATTTGGAACATTCAAATTTATTTTGCCTGAATTTTCCCAAATTATTTTCTCTCCAGGTCCATTAATTTTTAAACTAAGAAAAGGTTTAAAAAATTATAGCCCTAGAGATTTTTTATTACTTACGGGTGATCCTGCTATTATTGGGGTGGCTTGTTCTATAGCTTCTGATATAACTAACGGAAAATATCAAGTACTCAAATGGGATAAACAAGAACGAAAATATTATTCCATTTATATTAATCTACACGAGAAAGGAGAAATTAATGAGTGATATTAATTATGAACAAGATCAGAGAAAGGATTTAGATTCAGTAAATGAATCTGGTAAATTATCTGATCAAGTAGTTAAGCTAACGAATCTAGAAGATGAATTAGCTGCTAAAGAAAAGGAACTAAAAGAACTTAAAAGAAAAGTGGAATTAGTTTCTGGAGAAATCATTCCTACCATGATGCAGGAAATGAATATCTCCACATTAAAACTCGCAGACGGAACTTCAGTTGAAGTCAAACCTGTCTACGGTGCTTCCATTCTTGTTGCAAAACGAGAAGGAGCATTCAAATGGCTTCGAGACAACGGCCTAGGTGACCTTATAAAAAATGAGGTTACTGTTGCTTTTGGTCGTAACGAAGACATCAAGGCTAGCGATTATGCCGGCCTTGCAAAACGTCAAGGGTATGAACCTGTCCAGAAATTAAAGGTTGAACCTATGACACTTAAAGCATTGGTCAGAGAGCGTCTGGAAGCTGGACAAGAAATGCCTTCTGATCTTTTTAACTTGTTCACGGGCAACAGAACAAAAATAACAAGGAACAAATAATCATGAACAAAGAACAAGGAACCATGACAAAGAAAACCGATGCTCCTCTTCCAGCAAATGTGTTTGAAGAAGATGCAGCGAAAGGATTAGGCAATATAGGTCAACAAGATCTAGCATTACCTTTTCTTAAAATCCTAGCGCAGTTATCACCCGAAGTAAATAAAAGGGATGGTAAATATGTGGAAGGTGCAGAAGCAGGAATGATTTACAATTCTGTTACTGGAGAGTTATATAATGGGGTGGAAGGCATCAATGTTATTCCATGCTTTTATAAACTCGAGTATCTTGAGTGGAAAGATAGAGGAGAGGGAATAGGTGCACCTGTTGCAATCTATGATTCTTCATCCGATGTCATGTCCAAAACAAAACCAGATGCAAATTATAAAGATAGATTACCTAATGGTAATTACATCGATAAAACTGCATCGCATTTTGTGATTATCTTAGGTGATAGTCCCTCAACCGCTTTGATTTCTATGAAGTCTACTCAATTAAAAATTAGTAGAAAATGGAACTCAATGATGAGTGGTTTAAAATTAAAAGGTAAGAACGGCTTATATACGCCGGCATCTTTTAGCCATATTTACAGACTAAAAACAACTCAAATGTCTAATGACAAAGGCACTTGGTTTGGTTGGGAAGTAAGTAAGGTAGGACCAGTTACTGAAAGTCAATCTTATCAACAAGCCAAAACGTTTTGTGAAAACATTTCTAAAGGAAGTGTCAAAGCAAAACATGGTGGTGAAGCTGATAAACCGAAAGGGTCTGACTCACATTTCTAGTTTCTTCTAAGGAAGGAATCATGCATGACGTGGGCCCGGAGGGAGACTGAAGGGCCCATGAAAAGATATTATGGAAAAGAAATATATACAGATTTTTGACGGGTATAAAGGTGCGTATGGTGTCGCCGATATTAAGAAGGCCTATCGTCATCCAGAAACTGGAAAACTTAAATTAAAACCAGGAGACTATCGTTGGAATTATGAAGAACTTACTGATCAAGTTTATATTGATCATTTAAACGGAGTTAAATCCATTGGTATGCAGCCCTGCAACGAAGAAGGGGAAACTAAATATGGAATTATTGATATTGACCCAGATAATTATAATAACTTCGACAGAAAATTTATCATAGACAAAATTCAAGAATATAATTTACCTCTCATCCCTATTTTATCCAAAAGTGGATCAATTCATTTATACATCTTTATGAAAAAGTTTGTAGATGCAGCTACCTTAAAATCTTTTTTAAGTAATCTTCTTCCTATTTTTAAATTGAGACCCGTAGAAGAAATTTTTCCGAAGCAAACCCAGCTAACTCCGGACCTTGAAAGAGGAGGAGTAAGACCAGGTCAATTTATTAACCTACCTTATTTTAATAAAACAGAAAGAAGAGCTTTAAACACCGACGGAACTGAATTTACTTTTGAAGAATTTATACCTTTAGTTGAAGCCAATCTAGTACACCCAGACGAATTAAATAAAATTACCGAAGGCCTTGATAAGGCAATCTACGAAGGGACCGATGAAGATTTTAATGAAGGTCCTCCTTGTTTAGCTCATCTATCCAAAATAATGAAGGATCCTAAATTCGATGGCAAAGATAGATTTATGTATAACTACCATGTCTTCGTAAAGATGAAGTATCCAGACACATGGAAACAAAAAGTTAAGAATGCACCTGTCAAATATTTTGAAGAGCAGCATGCCAATGCATGGGATGATCGAGCCTTGAATGGAAAACTAAGGTCATGGAATAAATCTGAAAAAGGTTATACTTGTACCCAGGAACCCATTAGTGAATATTGTAAAAAAGGAATATGTGTTAAGAAAAAATTTGGGGTACTGGCAGGCTCCAAAGGAAATTATCCTGAATTAACTAATCTTAAAAAAATAAATCTAGATCCTGAACCAGAATTTGAATTCGATGTTATTAAGCCGGATGGAGTAGGAACGGTTACCGTTCACTGTCATTCTGTTGAACATATAAATGACCAACGTAAAAGAAGAAATGCAATATCTAAAGCTGCAGGATTTGCTCCTCCTATTATTAAGGGGGACAAGGATCAACTAGTTCTGGACGCTTTATGGAAAACTCAAAAAACAGTTAACCCTCCTATCGGAACAAGCTCCAGAGAAAAATTACATGATGTTCTATACGCTAAGATTAATGGTGCTAAAGCTCAAACGGATGCATCCTTTAAAACAGGAACCGCTTATATTGAAGATGAGATATATGCTTTTTTTAAATTTAATAAATTTTACGACAAGCTAAAAGCTAAAAACTGGAAGTATAGCGAGGACAAAACAGGTAATATGATGATGAATACCTACAAAGATTGTGACATAGAATTTTTGGAGGAAAAAAGATTTCCTAGTAAAGAAGAAGGAAAATATAATACCCCTACCAAGAATGTTGTAAAAATTTCTATTAAAGAATTTGAAAACGTCCCTATTTACCATACTCAAATAAAACATAAAACGGATATCTTATGATGAGAAAAATACTCGGGCCTCCGGGAACAGGGAAAACAACCAGACTTTTAAAATATGTTGAGACGTTTCTAAGATTGGGGACTCCGCTAGACAAAATTGGATATTTTGCTTTTACCAAGAAGGCTGCCACAGAAGCTAAAGAAAGAATGTTGGATCAGAATTCAAATATAGGTGAAAAACAATTAGAACATTTTAGAACTCTACACTCTCTTGCTTTTTGGAAACTAGGAATGAAAAAAAGCGAAGTTATGCAGGATGAACATTATGAAGACATAGGTAGGAGTCTAGGAATAGAAGTAACCGTCTATAATACAGGAGAAGAAACAACCGGCTTTATTAATTCTGATAGTGAATATTTTAATATTATTAATGCTGCTCGGATAAAAGAAATTCCTATCGAAGATGAATACAATACCGATATGTACTCTGGGGACCTGGACCAAAACTTATTATATATTTTAAGGGACGAATTAGATAATTATAAAAAATCTTTTGTTTTAAAAGATTTTACAGATATGATTGAAAAATTCATTGTGGCCGAAATATGTCCAAAATATGACGTGGTTTTTATTGATGAAGCACAAGACTTATCACCCATTCAATGGAAAATGTTTGATGTTTTAAAGAAAAACTCCAAACATGTTATCTTAGCTGGGGATGATGATCAAGCTATTTATGGCTGGGCTGGTGCAGATGTAAAAAGATTTCAACAAGAACCTGCTAAAGAAATTGTCCTACCACAATCTTATCGGGTTCCTAAAAAGGTTCAACACATTGCTGACAATATTTTAAGTAGAATACCAGATAAACGAAGAATAAAAAAAGAATGGAAAGCACGAGATGAAGATGGCTTTGTACACTCTGTTACCGCTATTGAGGACGTTCCTTTACATAAAGGAAAATGGTTAGTGCTCGCTCGGTATAATGATAAACTAATAAAACTTAAACCTTTCTTAAGGGATAAGGGAATTTACTTTGAGTACAAGAAAAGAAAAAGTTATAAAACTCGTCTTTATACTGCTGTCCAAAATTACACGCGCTGGACACAGGGATCTCTATTATCTATTTCTGAATGCAAAGATTTATTTGAATACTTTGGTAAAGAATTTCCAAAAAAAGAAGAAAGACTTTATGACTTAAAAGAATTTGGTTATAGCCCCACTCAACGATGGTTTGAAGTTTTTGAAACCGAACCTGAGGACAGTCTCTACATTAGAGATATGTTGCAGGCCGGTGAAGAATTATCCAAAGAAGCTAGAGTTAAACTGTCTACGATTCACGCAGCAAAAGGAGGTGAAGCGGAAAATGTTTTACTTATTTTGGATAATACCAAAATGATTAGGGAAGCTATAGAAAAAAGTCCTAATAAAGAAGATGAAGAAAACCGGATTTGGTATGTGGGCGTCACACGTACTAAACAAAATTTATATATTATGGCGGCAAAAAAGGAGGATAAAGGATATGACATCGAAAGTCTACAATAAACAAATTGGTGGATCACACTACAAAGATATGACCATCCAACCCGCACAATTCATAAATGACAATAAATTGCTTTTTGCAGAAGGAAATGCTATTAAATACATCTGCCGTCACAAGTATAAAGGAGAGAGACAAGATTTAGAAAAAGCAAAACATTATATAGATATGATATTGGAACGCGATTACACATTAGTACCAATGACAGAAGAGGAAGAGTATCGCAATGCTGGTATCACTAAAGAAGAAGCAGAAACCTCAAGCAAAGAATGGGTTGATGGTTATAAAAAATGGAAAGATCTTTCAAAGAAGGGCGTAGTTAGTAACAAAGTAAAACTCGGAGACTTAAAAAAACTTTTAAAAAAAGAAAGGTGTCCACATAACTAATGAGAATTCCTAAATTTGAGGCCCGTACGGAATGGGTAAAGCCAACTGAATTTCCAGATTTAAGACAGGTAGATGAAATTGCAATTGATTTAGAAACCAAAGATCCCGATCTAATTAAAAAAGGATCCGGAGCTATTATTGGTCATGGACACGTGATTGGAATTGCTGTCGCTACTTCTCATTACAAAGGTTATTTTCCTATTGCTCATGAAGGTGGCGGGAACATGGACCGTAAAAAAGTATTAGACTGGCTCAAAGATATACTAGATTCTCCTTCCACAAAAATATTTCATAATGCCATGTATGATGTTTGTTGGTTAAGGGCGATGGGTTTTAAAATTAATGGTGACATTGTTTGCACCATGATTGCAGCAGCCGTGACAGATGAAAACAGATTTAGATATGACCTTAATAGTTTATCCTGGCATTACTTAGGCTATGGAAAAAATGAAGCAGAGCTTGCAGAAGCGGCTCGAGAATGGGGAATTGATCCTAAAGGTGAAATGTATAAACTTCCTGCTATGCATGTAGGGGCCTATGCAGAACGAGATGCAGAAGCAACACTGGGCCTATGGCAAGAACTTAAAAAAGAAATTGTTAATCAAGACCTAGAAGATATTTTTGATTTGGAAACTGAACTCTTTCCTTGTCTTGTTGACATGAGATTCAAAGGAGTAAGGGTGGATGCCGAACGAGCCCATCTAATGAAAAAAGAATTTATCAAAGAGGAACAGGCATTATTAACTAAAATAGAAGCTGAGACAAATATAAGACCTCAGATCTGGGCAGCTAGAAGTATAGCCAATGTTTTTGATATGTTAAAAATTCCATACGAAAGAACAGAAAAAACATCAGCTCCTTCCTTTACTAAAAATTTTTTACAAGAACACAAACATCCTGTTGTAAACCTAATTGCAAAAGCGAGAGAAGTTAATAAAGCACATACAACATTCATTGATTCTATTTTAAGATATGAACACAAAGGTAGAATCCATGCAGAGATTAATCAATTAAGAAACGCAGGAGGGGGCACAGTCACAGGAAGATTTTCGTATCAACACCCTAACCTCCAACAAGTTCCTGCACGAAATAAAGACTTAGGACCTAAAATTAGAAGTTTATTTATACCTGAAGAAGGATGCAAGTGGGGATGTTTTGATTATTCTCAACAAGAACCAAGACTAGTCGTTCACTATGCATCTTTATATAAGTTACCTTCTGTCTATGATGTTGTAGATTCTTATAAAGAAAATAGTGATTCAGATTTTCACCAAACCGTTGCCGACATGGCAGAAATTCCACGATCGCAAGCTAAGACTATTAATCTTGGTTTATTTTATGGAATGGGTAAAGCAAAATTACAAGCAGAGCTGGGAGTATCTAAAGAGAAAGCAGCTGATCTATTTAATCAGTACCATGCCAAAGTTCCATTTGTTAAACAGCTCATGGAGAAAGCATCTAATCGTGCACAGGATAGAGGACAAATTAGAACCTTACTTGGAAGATTGTGTAGGTTTCATTTATGGGAACCCAATAGTTTTGGTATGCATAAAGCTATGTCCCATGAGGATGCGTTAGCGGAACATGGACCAGGGATTAAACGAGCTTATACCTACAAATCTCTTAACAAATTAATTCAAGGTTCCGCAGCAGATATGACAAAGAAATCTATGGTAGAACTCTATAAAGAAGGTATAGTAGCTCATATTCAGATTCATGATGAACTTGATTTATCTATTGAAAATGATAAACAAGCTAAACGAATAGTGGATATAATGGAGTCTGCGGTTGATTTAGAAGTCCCCAATAAAGTAGACTACGAATCTGGTAAAAACTGGGGAGACATCTACGATAAATAGGAGGAAATATGGAAAAAGCAAAACAAATTTGGGCACTAGCTTTAGCCCACAAAAAAATTTCTATAGCAGTTGCTGTAGTAATTGTTTTAATAATAATAATTAGTTAATTTATGTTGAATGGCTTATCTCAACGCAAACATTCCGGCAACTTATGCGCAAGTCAGGAGAGAATATCTTTATGACCTTTCCGGACATGTGGGAGAAGCTGAAGACTGTATTATCTTTGCTGTGGCATCGATGGGAGGGCATGCTTTACTCTTTCATGCAATTATGGAAAATGGTGCTATCTTCTATCGTTTACCGATTAGCGCCTTTATCCAAAGAGGCTTTGATGTCAAAAAAGTTCCTAGGCCTAGACTTGACGAGTTGGAGCTTTGGAATTGTTTTAGTTACTATCCTGCTATTACTTCTTTCGATATCTTAGACGGCCAATCCGGTAAATTTATAGGAAAAGACAAAAAATGGCACCCAGGTTCTTACCTTTTTACGGTTGACTGGGCTCATCCAGAGAGTAATATAGTCAATACAGATCATTCAGAAATCCCGCACGAACATAAGTGCGCTCATATACTTGCCTTGGATGATGGCAACTATGCGGCTCAGCCAAATAATAGATTGATATGGACCATTCCATCTTTCACAGTAAGAGACGAAGTCCCTGATTGGAAAGTACAAACAAGTGAATGGAACGTAGAAGATAGCGGGAAATGGAAAACGGAAGATACGGATAAGTTCTTCTACGAAATTGAGGAAAAAGAAAAAACGGTATCCGAACTTTTGCAAGAAGGTATGGAGCTACAAAAAAAACTAGAGGAAGAGGAAGATAATGAGTAAATGTAAGGATTGTTTTTGTAATTGTCATTGTAATGTTAAAGGACACTCAGATAGTACTGGCGTTTGTCCATGCGAAAAATGTAATTGTAATCCCCAAGGGGCTACAGTAAACGACGATGAGTGTCTCTCATGCCAATAGACGAAACACAATGTTGTGGAGGACACACAAAGAAAAAAGAACTATCTGGTGAATGTTGCCAGATTGGAAAACAAGAAAAAGCGGAACAGGACACCTATGAATATAAGGCTAAAATAGGACCTCAACCAAAGGAGCAAAATGAATAAATTATATTTAGTTCTTGCATTATTATTTGCATTAAGCGCCTGCTCAGTAGGCAAAAAATGTACCTATACACAAGATGGAACAAAACTCTCGTCTTATGTATGGTTTTATAATGGTGACAAGCCAATTGATTTAGATAAAAACAATTGTAACTAGGATGAATGAAAAATTAATAATGGCCCTAGAAGATGAGATACAGAACCTTAAAACTTCTAAGAACAAGAAAAATCGCAAGAGAAAAAAGAAGAAGAGCGACTAGATGGATGAAATATTTTATATCTTCTCTAATTATTGGCGTCATCTTTCTAGTTGCGTGCGCATTAGCAATGGGATATTAAGGATTTACAATGGCTAAAAACGCATTACAAAAAATAGAAGACCATGAGAAACTTTGCAGGATTATGCAAAAACAAACTCATGACAAAATTCTTAAACTAGAACAGCAAATCAATAGAGTCGAGAGTATTCTTTTAGTATCAGTGGGAACTTTAATTGCTGGTATGGCTAGTATGATCTTTATGCTGGTATCAAAATGAGAGTATCAGACAACACAGCGATAAGTATGCCAATGAGAAACTTGCTCTCTATATTGGCCGCCGTCGCGGTCGGGGTCTGGGCTTATTTCGGTGTAATTGAACGTATCAACTCAATAGAGAATGATAATGTTTTAATGAAAAAAGATTTAGACCAAGCAGTTGAGTTTTCTATCAAATGGCCACGAGGTGAGCTGGGAAGTTTGCCCGCGGATTCTGAACAATTTTTGTTGATCGAGAGTTTGCTGGGAGATGTCGAGTACATCCAGCTAGAAATTAAAGAATCAAGACACAATGCAGTAAATATAGATAGACTACAAAAAGACGTTGATAAAATTTTAGAAGCAATTGATATACTTAAAGACAAAGTAAGAAGTAATGGGAGTAGTAAACACTAATGGCTAAACCAGGATTGTATGCAAATATACATGCAAAGAGAAGAAGAATCAAAGCAGGTTCAAAAGAAAAAATGAGAAAAGTTGGAAGCAAAGGTGCGCCAACAGCTAAACAATTTAGGAGAGCAGCTAAGACTGCTAAAAAATAATGATTGCATTAAGAGGACTTGGAAGAGCTTATTTAAAAAATGGAGGTTCTGCAGCCTGGACAAGAAAAGAAGGTAAAAATCCTGAAGGTGGTTTAAACGCTAAAGGTAGAGCAAGCTATAAAGCTCAAACCGGTGGTACATTAAAAGCTCCTAGTAAAAAAGTTGGTAATCCAAGACGTAAATCTTTTTGCGCAAGAATGACCGGCATGAGAAAAAGACAAAAGCCAAGTAATAATACTGGTCAAGATAGATTATCTAAATCACTAAGAGCATGGAATTGTTAATTTTATGGAAACAGTAGTAGCACTTTTAATGTTTATAAATTTTGAGATTAAGGAACATAGAATCCAACCCTCAATGAGTGTTTGCCTAAAAGGGAAGCGTGAAGCAGAGAGAACGTATTCAAGCACCATTTCTTATAAATGTATTAAAACTCAAGCTGAACTAGAGAAAAATATAGATGGCTCAATCTCAATCAAAAAAATCGTCCTCAACTAAAAACCCTATCGCTAGACTTTTAAAGCACTTTACACCGCAGCGCTTTAAAGATAAAACTAAATACAATAGGAAAACTAATGGACAAATTTGGAAAAGATATTTTTGGAAAGGGCTTTAACATTAAGACCGAAGTAACGAACGGGCAGTGTCCCCTTTGTGATTCAAATACAATATTTGTTTCTATTTATGAGCATGTGTTCCGATGCATGAAATGTGGCGGCGATACGGAACAAAAAGTAAATGGAGTCATTAGTTATATACCCCTATCTTCTCGCGATGGTAAACCTATCTCATTAATCCTTGAAGAAGAGACCCACAATGGCTAAAAGACCTCTATTTGGTGTCTCTAATTATCACAAAAGAACCCAGAAAAAGCGGCCAGGAAGGCACGCCAAGCACCATTCTAAGCGGATTCCCAATCGCTCTAAAAACCGCGGCCAAGGAAAATAATATTTTTTAGGGTTGACATTTATCCTATAATTTCATACATTATGGGCATGAGTAGAAAGATTACATTAAATATAAAAGGCGGAAGTAGTAAACAATACTCCACTCTCATTTTAGAGTTAAATATAATGGCTAAGTCTTGGAAAAAATTCGGGGTTAATATTAATCTACCGGGTCAAGAAAGAACCATTGCGTGGGGAAATAGAAAGCATAATGAAGATACGACAAAAATATCTAACTGAAGCAGAAGATACAACCACTCCAGAGCATTATCTTTGGACATCGGTTCTGAGTAAAGCTGCACATGACGCCATTTATGGTTCAGACTGGCGGGAAGCTAAATCAGCCATTGCCTGGTTTAAAGAAATGGGTAAAGGTTTTAAAGAAGTTTGTGAATTAGCTGGACGAGACCCTTCTTCTGTTCATAGAAAAATGCAATCTCCCATTAAAAAAAGAGAAACCCATATGGAGATGGTTCGTAGAGAGGGACGTTATTATGTTAAAGACACTAAACCACTACCAACACAATACCATAGTCATTACCGAGGACGTACTAAACTTGTAAAAAATAAAAATCATGCCATATAAAGAAATTTGTAAATTATGTGAAGGAAACGGGTATATTAAAATTAGAGTTAATGGTAAAAAAGAAATTAAACAATGTTGGGAATGCGAATCAGAAGGAGAAAAAAAATATAGTCAATCTCAAATAGACAGTGTAATTTATGAAACCTACTTTAAAAAATAATTGGCGTTTAGCGCCTTGGCAAGATTATCCAGAAGATGATGATGTTAACCC
>Ga0209337_1002753_pt1 | contig 12583 bp, 9 predicted proteins | sample LinPmetageLP53_FD_184044 | JGI IMG/M metagenome (GOLD analysis project Ga0209337, IMG submission 184044) | Marine viral communities from the Pacific Ocean - LP-53 (SPAdes) (version 2) | ecosystem: Environmental > Aquatic > Marine > Oceanic | place: Pacific Ocean | collected 2010-02-08 | reverse complement strand
ATCAAGAGTTGCCTGCACATTTACCAGACCATATAGAAAATGTGACCGTTTTGTGGCAAGCTAATATTAATAAAAAACAACAAGATAATCTAGATCAACTGTTCAAAACAGGTCATGAATTACATATACTTGTCATGAATGTAGAAGCTTTTAGTACAGACAAAGGTCTAAACTTTGCCAAAAAGTTTTTAAGATCACATAAATCATTAATGGCTATTGATGAATCTACTACAATAAAAAATCCAAAAGCTAAGAGAACTAAAAATATATTATCATTATCACCTCTTTGTAAATACAGACGGGTAATGACAGGTTCTCCTGTTACAAAAAATCCATTAGATTTATTTACACAGTGTTATTTTTTAGATCCATTTCACCTTAATCATGAGTCATACTTCTCTTTTAGAATGAGATACGCCGTGATGAAAACAGCACACATATCTGGTAGATCAATACAGTTAGTTGCTGGATTTAAAAACTTACCAGAGCTTTCTGATAAATTAAAACCTTTTTCATACAGAGTGTTAAAAGAAGATTGTTTAGATTTACCTGACAAGATCTATATGAAAAGAGAAATAGAATTATCTGCAGACCAAAAAAAATTATACAAACAAATGAGACAAGAGGCTTTAGCCACATTAAACGGTAAAACAGCTACAACTATGACTGCTCTTACACAGTTAATGAGATTACATCAAATAACTTGTGGTCACTTCACAGCTGATGATGGTTCAATACAAGAAGTAAAAAATAATAGACTAGATGAGTTGTTAGATATTCTAGAAGAGATAGAGGGTAAAGTCATTATATGGGCACACTATCAGTATGATATTGAATTAATATTTAAAACTATAGAAAAAAGATATGGTCCGGGTTCCGCGGTGCATTATTATGGTAAGACTCTACCTGAAGAACGAGACTATGCAATTAAAAACTTTAAAACAAATGATAAGGTTAGATTCTTTATTGGTACACCTGCAACAGGTGGTTATGGTATAACGCTTACACAGGCTAATACTGTAATCTATTATTCTAATGGATATGATCTTGAAAAAAGAATGCAATCAGAAGACAGAGCACACAGAATAGGGCAAAAGAAAACAGTGACATACGTAGATATTATAGCAGAAGATACTGTAGATACAAAGATTGTAAAGTCTTTACGTAAGAAAATTAACATTGCTTCTAAAGTTATGGGCGAAGAGCTAAAAAAATGGATTTAAGTTATAAATCTTTCTAATAAAAGTAAGGCCACGGTCCCCACCGCAGCTAAAAGAACCCAATAGATTTTGTCTATCTTGCCACCCAATTCGTGAATACCTTTGTGCATATGATGAATGTTCTTTTTAACGCCTGATATGTGTCCATACAGGGATAGAATATGTTCTCTAGTAGTTTTAGGTTCAATAGCCATTAAGTTCTAGTCCTTTGTCTTATAACTTGTTCGCCAGGAGATAATAGTGCGGTCTCGGTTTGTGTCAACCCTGTTTGTGGTATCACCTGGGCTGTTTTAGGTGGCGCTACGGGAGTCGGGTTTTGAGATACCGGTTGGTTAGTATTAAAGAATGAAGACGGTACAACAAAATCATCCTTGTCTATTCTAAACTCTGTGTTTAATCTTTGTTTATTTAATACTTTAATTATTCTATTAATTTTCTTTTGGGCCGCTTTATTTAAAGGGTTAGGTATGCCTTTTTCTTTAGCAAGATCTGAGTATACCTCTTTCATTTTGTCAGATATAGTGAACGGTCTAAACTTATTTTTAGATATAGCAAAGAATAGGTTACCTGCACCCCTTTCTTCAAACATTTCTCTTATCTTTTTCTTTGGTACATTTAATTCTATCGCAGCCGCATATATTTTTCTCATCTTGTTAAATGTTTCTAATCTTTTTTCGTTAGCATCTATAAATTGTCCTACAACTTTATCTGTATCTTTAACAGGATCTCCTGATAAAGTGCCTTCGTATATTAATTTTCTCTCGTCCCTTTCGTCTCTGTTAAACTCTTGTATTTTAAAGTTTAAAGTTTTTTCTGGATTAATAGGTACAACTCTAAATCCAAACAAACCTGCTAGTTCGTCTGTTATCTCATACTCTTGACCTTTTAATGTTTGACCAAGTATAGCTTTTCCAAGTCTTCTTATCTGTGGTACAGAACCTGGTGATAATCTGTATCCTGCCTCAATTAAACTTTTAGAAACTTTAGCTCCAAAATCATCTCTTGGATTCCATATTCTTGATCCGTCATCTCTAGTTCCGTTTCTTACAAATATATCTAATGCAGTTCCAATATATATTGATTCACTTATAAAAGGATCTACAAGTTGACCTACGGCATTAAAAATACCTTTTGCAACTCCTGTAAGTACAGGTTCTTGTTCGTTTCTATCTACTTGTGATATGACTGTAGCCGGTATTTGAGATACCGTGTCATAAAAGAAACCATGACTAAAATCTACGTAGTAATATTTACCATCTCTTTTAATTGGTATGATTGTAGAGTCAGCAGACCAGTCTGGTAACATTTCTCTCATAGCTGTAACCTCTGGTCTTAATACACCGTACAAAGATCTAGCTGCTTCGTAAGTAGCTATTGGTAAAGCAGTGTAAGTTATACCTTGTCCTATCAAAGTTCTGTACCCCATTGTTGCATGAACAGGATTTGCTATATCATCAAGAGCTTGTTTAGTTGTGTTTGCAACTGTTCTCATAATCTCTGCTGGAAAGGCTACGAAGTTACCTAAAGGTGATCTTCTAGATGCTTTTACAGCGTCCGAGACATAGGCATAGTTAGGTATTGTTTGTCTAACCCTGCTTGCAGCTTCTCTCATGATTTCAAGTTTTGTTGGCGCCTCTTTTATAATATTTGCATTAACCGCGTTGCTATAATTTTTAGACAACTGATTAAAGTATCCCGCAAAGTTAAATATTCTCCACACATCATCCTCAGCTGTGTATGCATCTTGTAGTATCTTTGATGTTTTTTTAAATCTTTTACTAAACGTATTTAATATTCTATCTAGATTACCACCAGATTTTACAACGTCATCAATAAGACCCATTGTTTCCCTGTACGCAATGTTTTGGTTTACCACACCTTCATCTAATAAAAATCTATACAAAGCTTGATTGGTTGGTAAGTTTCTTGAAAACAATTGTGGTTGAATTGTGGCAAAAGCTCTTTTTAAATTTTTAAAAGTTTCTCCTGGTGGCGCAAGTAAATTACCTGTGTGTAGTGTTGTTATGGCACCAGAAAAGAAATTACGTGCGTGTGTGAAAGGTCCTAATACTGTCTTTGCCATCTGTGTAAAACCTTTTGGTATCATTACTAATAATTGATACGGCAATGACTTAGTTAAATAACTTTGTGCCACCTTGTCTCCTTCTCTAATTGCTGTTGCAAAATCAGCTCTTGTGTATAACCCATCTAATGGACTTGAGTATGTTAAATCCCCTAACGGGTTATCTAATTTTAATCCCTGTCTACTTTCAATAATGTCTCTACCTTTAAACCTACTTGTATTAGGCATAGCGGCCCTTGCTGCTGCATAGGTTTTATAAAACATACCTGGTTCACCTCTGGCTTTTGCAGCCTTGTCTCCCGCTAATAAAGTATTATAAAATTTATCTCGTCCTAATATTTCTCCTAGATCTGTCATAGTGTTAACAATAATATTTCTACCATCTTTGTAAGATCCAAATAATTTATTAAAAGCAGCAAAATCAGATTTAGTTTTTATTAATCCACCTTTCTTATCTGGTTTAAATCTACCACCGCCTGTAATATTCTCTGCCATATTCTTTAATTGTGTGCCTGAGTCGGCTAAAGCGCTTTTAGGTGAAAATAAAAATTCTGGTGCTCTTGTTACTTTACTTCGTCTAACGTTTTCTAAGATAGAGTCTACCTCCATCATAGCATCATCCATGTTAAACTTTCTATTTCCCGCTTCTCTTGCTCTTCTTACAAGAATATTAGCGACGGCCTGTTTTACTTCGTATGTAGGTTTGAATGCACTTGTAAAGAATCCTCTTCTTGAACTATCAAATATTTTATAATCTGTTCCAACAAAGTTTTTGAATCTAGTCGTTAATATATTGTTAAACTCTCTTGCCCCTACATTTAAATTTTTACCTTGTAAAACTTTATTTTTTATTCTGTTCATAGAGACTCTGTAGCCAATCATGTCTGTAATTAAGTCTGATACAGCTTGATCTTTAACACCAATTTTTTTCATACTCTCTTTAAATGATGTAAGAACTTTTTTATTAAAACCCGCAAACATAATTTTACGACTTCTAACAACATCTCTACCAGACTCTAGTAAATCAGATAATAATTTTGTGGCTGTTACAGGATTGCCAAGTGCATCGTTTACAGCATCACCTGTTCTAGATATTTTTTTAAGTGATGTGTCTACATCTCTAATAAAATCATCTGTTAGATTAGCTATAGCTGATTTTGTACCCTCTAATTTTTGTATACCATCTTGTAGTTCTTGTGTTCTAAAACTTCTAGTTCTAAATGGTTCAAGTGCATATTTATCAACCCATCTTTCAATTCGACTGTTGCTATATACTACTTCTTTTCCTCTTGTTGCAGCTAACTTACCAAGTTTACCCACACCTACAACAAAAGGTATAATTGGGAACCCTATCTCTGCGCCAAACTTAAATTTGTTAAGAAGCTTTCTCATAGCTTCATCTTTTGATGTTTTCTTTTGTTGACGATCTAAAGCTGTAATATTACCTGGATCAAAAAATAAATCACCAAAAGTTCCTATGTCTTCGGCTTTCATTATTACTGCACCTGTACCTATTCCACCACCCACAGTCACACCGACAAACTTATCCATCTTAGATAACTTGTTTAATTCTTTTACTTTTTTACTTGCTTTATAAAGATCTTTACTTTTCGTGCTTACATATGTTCCACGGTTAACTGCGTTAACCATTTTATCAGCTATTTTTCTACCGTGTTTATTTGCTATAGCTACACCTTTTGCAAGAGGTTTACCTGCAAGTTTTGCACCACCATATAATTGTACGATAGCTTCTGTAATTCTACCTGTTGCAGTTTCTCTAGCTCTGTCTTCTGATTGTTGTAAGATATCACCTAAAATAGATTGCTCAATTTTGTTAGTTAATTTTGTAACAGCACTGTTCTCTACGTCTTCTCCCTCTTCTGCAAATGCATCTTTTATTTCTGCACCTAGATAAGCAAAACCAAGAGGTATTTTAATTAAACCACTTAATGCTGCGTTACTTACAGACTCTCCTAAACCTACTTCATTTAAAGATTTATCATCTCCAAGATCAAAATCATCTTTTGCAAATAAAACTTTTGGTGTTTTCTTTACATCAGCCTGACCGTCTGTGCCTTTTTTAGATTCTTCTTTTTGTTTTATTAGTTCTTTTTGTTCTTGTATTTTTTTTAAACCTTCACTAATACCATATTTTTTTTGATACCTTTGAAACTTATAGGCATTATCTAATGTTGTATTAAAATCTTTTGATTCTGTTCGTGTGGGTTTGAGGACTTTATCTAAAAGAGATCTTTCTTTTTCTGCCATTTATCCTCCTATTGTGCTGGTTCTACTGGTATAAATTTCTCTCCTTGGAACGTGTAGAATTTGCCTTTGATTGGGTGGTAATATTTTAAACCGTCTTGATAGTCTCCCTCTGTATAGATACCTTTGTTTTCAGTTAAATCTATAATACCACTTTCTGGATCTTCTGATCCTAATATGTCTGGCTCAATATAAATCTGAGTTATATCAATATCATCTTTTGAAACGTTTTTATTTCTACCAGTCACAACATTTTCGATAGCTGTAGATATTTGTATAGCACCATCATAACCTAGATCAAAACCTTGGTCATCTAATAATGAAGATGCTCTTTTTTCTATCGTTTGATTTCTTGCAACAGTTGGATCTAACTTACCTGATTTACTAAATCTTTTATCTTCAATAATCATTTTTTTAGCTGCATCTTCATCAAGATTGTATACGTCCATATAGTAAGGAACTAACTCTTCTATGCTGTCTAAGTCTTTATCATCTAAAGCTTCTAATGCTAGAGCTGCTTTTGTTTGTTGTGATTTTTGAGATTGGTCCATGAATCTTCCAAACGGTTCTCTTGCGGCTCCTGCTGCAGTTGAAAGTATATTACCTCTTGGAACACCTGATGCTAAGTTTAAACCAAAGTCTATTAAGAATTGATTTAAGTTTGGTCCTGGTGATAATTGATTAATTAGTTGCATTTTTCTTTGTAATCTATTGTCTTCAGGTGAACCCACAGGATTACTTGTTGGTTCTTGATACCTGTTACGCATGTTATCCATGATGCCAACGTTTTCAACGTCACCACCCATTTTGAACATAGGTCTTTTTAAAATACGCTTCATCATATTATTTTTTACCGAAATTAGCGAAAGGATTTACACCTGCATTTTTAACTGTGCCGTATATACCTGCTAATGTAGATCCTACACCAAGAGCTGTTTGTAATGGTGTTGGGTTAGGTATATTCGTTGTAGTTGTTTGTGCTGGATAACCTCCCATCAATCCTGTTACACCTTGACCATAGAAACCTAATCTTTCTTGTGGTTCAAAGGCTGCCATTCTAGCTGCTTCTCTGCCAGCATCTAGTTGTGCTTGTGATTGAGCCTGTTGTGCTGCGCCCACCTGACCCAATGTTGAAATGTCTGCTTGTTGTAAACCAGGAACTTGTGTAGCTAATCCTGATTGAAATTGTCCTAAACCTAATTGTTGTTGTCCTATACCTAATCTAGATTGTGCTAAACCTTGTCTGTTTGCTAAATCTTGTTGTCTTCTAGCTGTTGCATCTTGAAAACCTTGTTGTTGTAAACCTGCTTGTAACAATGCTCTTTCTCTTGCAGCGCCGGTACCAAACTCTGAAAGTTGTACTCCTGCTCTGCCAGCACCTAATACACCAAGTTGTGCTTGTTGATCTTTAATTGCTTGCTGTTGTATTTGGCTTTGTCTATCAAACTCACCTAAAGTTGTATCAATAACTTGTTGTTGAAACGGTGACATAAAATCTTGAACTGTTCCTGTGCCTGTTCCTGCACCAGATCCTAACATTCCTTCTGCACCAGCTATTCCTGTTGCTGCTAAACCTGTTTGTGTTCCAGCGTCTGTGGCTTGTGATTTTGCTGCATCTATAAAAGGTTGAAAAGTTCCTACGCCTTGTCCTGCTAATTCTGCTGCTCTTGTTTGTAAAGCATCTTGTCCTGCAACTTGCGGTGCAAAGGGTGCCTGACCTGTTTGTGTTTGTTGAAATGTTTGAAATCTTTCTTTTGCTATTTGTTGTCTATTTGCAAAAGCTTCATCTGTTTCTAATTCACCTGTTGCGGGATCTGTTCTTTTTGTTAGATCACCCGATATGTCTGCTGCTAATGCTGGTAACCCTGTAACACCAATAAGTGATTTGGCAAAATCTTTACCAATATCTTCTATAAACGGTGCGGGTAATGTTCTTTGTTCTTGGATTGCCATTATGCTATTTTATTCTCCAGGTTTTTCATTGTTTTATACATTATATCTGCGCCTCTATCAACACTTCCTCCACCTGCTGCCTTTACGGCATCAGCTGTAAATACGAACTCATTCTTAGATAATCTTGCTGGCACATCATCCTTTTTCTCATATTCTCCTAAAGGCACAAATCCACCACCTCTAAGATCCATTTCATTACCACTTAAATTTAACATCTCATCATTTGGATTCATCATGCCGCCTCCAGCAGCCATGGTTCTTTCAATACCTTGTTTTTTACTCATATCATCAAAAGCTTCTCTAGCTTTTTTAGCTGCATCTTCTGGTGAAAAACCTAAATCTATAAACTCTTCAAAGAGACGTTCTAAAAGTTCGTCGTTTTGAGCGTTAGATGCCATCTCTTGTCTTGGCATATCTTTCATAGGTGCTTCGTCAATATCACCACCAGCTTCAGCAAATCTTCTTGGCCCACCGTAGAATGCTAAATATTTTTGAAACTCTGGGTCTGACCTAGCTACTGTCGGTAATTTTTCTTCCTCTTCATCTTTCATAGCGAAAGGAGATAGTGTTGCAGCTGTACCACCAACTAACAATGCTTTTTGTAAAGCACTTAAATTTTTAAATTTGGTAAATAATTCTCCACCAAACGCTGTTTTACTTCCTAAAAATCCTAAACCACCTATTAATGCAGCTTTACCTAGTGGTGACTTTGCAACTTTTTTAACAGCTCCTACTGCTTTCTTTACAATGCTACCTAGACCATAATTTTGTCTTATTGCACCACCGTCTGCTTTTTCTGGAATGTCGAATCTATCTCTTAAACTTTGCACGTTAGACTTATTAGATCTTAAAGCATCCCTAGCTTTGCCACCTAAAGATCCTTTGTCAAATATTGTATCAGCAATATTATCGACAGTAAAACCCGTTCCTGTAGTCCCTTTAGTTCCCGGTCCTGCTCCTAATAACCCACCAGGAACTTCTTGTCCAAACGTTACTCCTGGTCCTGCTTCCCCTAATATTCCTAATACGTCGGGTTGTTCTTGTTGCAATCCATACTGTGCAGCTAATGGTCCTAACATTTCTGCTATTTTTGATTGAGTAAAACCTTGTTTTTGGAAATTTGAAACATCGATAGTATTACCGCTATCATCCGTGTAAGTTGATGGTCCCATTATTGCCGCTCTTGCATCTTGAAATTGTTGATCTGTTCCTCCAGATACTCCTCCAAAATCTACGTCACTCGTGCTATATGTATCTTTTCCAAAATCAGATTCTTTACCACCTTCACCTGCATCAGGTCCAAAGTAACCAGGACGTTTACCATCCTTTCTTGGTAAAACTCTTTGTAAAGTTGTGTTACCCAGTGATCCACCGTCTGCAAACCTTGAACCGTAAAATTGTAAGATGTCATCAAACTCACCTTTTGATTCTTCTTCTTTTTTTTCTGTTATAGGTGCTTTTAATTTTTTTATAGGTTCGTTGTCTCCGCCTTCACCTGTTTGTGGTCCTGGAAATAATTCATCAAACTTTGATTGCGTCATGTTTCTAATATCAAATTCATCTACTATACCTGCATCTATAAGTTTCTCTCCTATTTCTCTTTCCTTATTTGATAAACCGTATGCTCTATCGTCTGGGTTGTTTAAGACATCTAACACGTAATTTATATCTCCTTTTTTTCCAAAACCTAATTGACCTCTTAACGTTGGTGCGGTAGATCTACCTAAATAATTAAATATGTTTTGTCCTCTTCTGTCTTGTAATCCAGAACCAAGAGCATCAATAGTTGTTCCAAAAAAACCTCTATCTGCAGCATTCTCAGATACACCCAGATTAGTAAAATCAGGAGTTCTGTATCCAGCATCAAATCTAGCTTGATCTGCTTCTCTTTGACTCTCATTATCCATACCAGCATATTCACTTGGGCTAAAATTATCAGTAAGACCCATATCCGCTGCCATTTGAGCCGCGTCTTCGTCTTGATCCATTCCTCCCACGGCAAAACCCTTTCTAGGTGCTCCGCCTTCCGCTAGTAATTGTCTGGCTATATTTGATCTAATTATTGACATTTTTTCACACTACTTTAGTTTTCCTAGTAAATCAAGCGAAGGCATTATTACTTTAATATCTCTTCTAATCTCTGCTTCTGGTACGCCTTTTGCTTTCCAGTCCTCTTCTGACTCATATACCTTACCTGTTTTTAAGTTAGATATTGTTGTTATTATCTTTTCTGGTTTTAATGTTTGCATTACGTTGTTACCTCTCTTGGTTCTATTTCTAATATGGAAGCTATCACATGTAGTTCGTTTGCATCACTAGCTTGGACTTTCAAAGCTTCACCTGCCTCCATAACAAGAGGTTGTGTTAACAGCTCTGTTGTAGCATTTGAAGCTATAGCTTTTGTTTTAAATAAACTAAATATGCTTGACGATGCGTCCACTAACGTCACTGTTATATTAGCTCCTGATCCATAGTCTTCTGATACTAAAATTGATTTTATTACAGAAGTTTTAAATGACGGCACTGTATATAGTGTTGTAAGATTCGTTGTTGTTAAGTCTACTTTTGCGTTTATAAAACTATTTGCCATTAATTAATAAAGAAGTTTTGTGCCTCTACTTCATCCTTTAATTCTTGTTGATACGTTGTATTTAATTTTTGTATTACACCGTCAAGATCCCTAACCTGTGCATCAGCTACAGATTGCTTATACTCTTCACTGGGTCTTGTTAATACTTGTACTATCTTTGCCATTATCTTCTACCGTCTGCTTGTATGTCTAATCTAAATGTACCTAACTTCCAGTCTTGACTAGTGCTGGTATTCTCTACCTTAAGAGCAATAGCTCTAGCCCTTGCTCGTGTATCTACCTTTTGTGTGCTTGATGTAATATCAAAAGGTCCAAGTGATGAGCTTGCAGCTGTATCATTAGGAAAGTTTTTTAAGTTTAATGTTACTCTAGTAGATCCTGTTTGAGATACAAAGTCTGGTATAAATCTTCTTACCTTCATTAAAAATTCTCCGTCTCCTCTAAGATCTGCCATGTTAGTTTGTGCACCTCTAATAACTCTTTGTGTAATATCAAAGTCTCCGGATGTAATATTAGCTGTAATCGCTGTAACTGAACCGCCTTTAACTTGGTCTGTTCCTGTTTCGTGTTGATAGTATGTTGATATACCATCTGTATTACCTTGCACATATGTAGATGAAGTAGCTCCTTCAGCGCCATCAGCATCATACTCTAATGCATGTGGATTGCCGAATACTGCAGAGTCTGCCCAAGATGTTCTAGCTAAAGAACCTACGGTCCATATAGGTCTTCTCGCTGACGAGTCTTGATAATTATAACAAACCATTTTATTAACAACAGCAGAGTTGGCTGTTGGATAAAACCACATAATTTCACCAAACAAATTATTAAGTCCTGCTGTAATCATTTGATTACCGTGGTCCAAGTTTATGTCATCGTATACAAAGTCTTCTACTAAACATGGTAATGTTTCAAGTGCACCAGCGTATCTAAAGAAACCATTTTCTGAAAACCAATATGCTGCACCATCTACTTCAACGACCGCATTCTTACCTGCTAGTCCACAGTTAGTTCCTGCTTGTACGAAAGCAAATGTAAAAGGTTGACCAACAAATCTTTGTAAGAACAAAGCTGTATCTGTATATACATAGATTGCATCTCTACCTCTAATAGCTCCCATGATCCGTGATCCGTCGGCCAGTCTCTGTGTACCAGCTGTATTGGTTGCTGTAGGTGTATAAGTATTAATATCTTCCTGGTCCGAGAATCTAATAAACATATTGTCTTGTGTAGACTTTGTACCAATAGTTGTTTCTGTTCCATAAAACACTAAGTGTCTATCTGGTGTTGATACCAACATGTGTCTTGATGCTGTAGGTGCACCTGAAATAATAGTTGCTCTATTTGATGTAGCATTAGTAGCCACTGAATTCCATTCAAATACTTCACCATCAATAATTAAACAAATAGCTTTGTCACCAAAGTTATCAATAGACCACATACCAGGGTCTACGGTTAAATCTCCAGATGCTTGTTTATTCCATGCTACGTAGTTAGATGTATTTGTAACCGTTGCTCCAGCTGAGTGTGATGCTGCAGTTGTGTTTCTTACACCTCTTGTAACACCGGTTAAAGTGTTTCCAGATATTCCTGTGTATGATATTTCTTCTGTGCCTATTAAAACAAAACTTGTACCCGATGATGGAAACTGAGAAGTATCATTTAATGTTACAGTTGTTGTAGAACTATTTATATCAGCAGATAAGACTGTAGTAAAAGCTCCTACTTCTACTCCACCCCAAGATCCTAAAGACCATCCGTCACCTTCTTCCTGTACGTCAGTACCTACATGATAATAATGTTTAACTCTAATACCTCCTGATGCAGAAGAAGCACCAGTTCCTGTTTCTGCCGAAGGCATTGTAATTGTAATTTTATTTGATGATGGCACTGTAGTTGCCATAAACCTTATGTCATCAAAATTAGATGCACTAAAGTTTGAATTTGTAATTGTTGTAAAATTATCTAGTAAAACTATATCGCCTGCTTGAATACCGTGATCACCAGAAAAATTTATAGTTACTTCTGTTGAACCGTTAATTGTTGTAAAAGCGTTTGTAAGAGTTGTTGTAGTGTTAATTGGATGTATGTCATAAAACACACCACCAGAATAAGCATATAAAAGTCTATTTGTTCCTATAATAGAATACTTTCTACCTTGACTATTAGTAAATTGATGTAGTGCTCTAGCTGCACCTGTTATATTGTCAGCTCCTAGTTGTTTCCAACCACCTATTTTTTCAGGTGTAGAATATCTAAAACGAACATTATCACAGTCTATCCACTGACCCTCTGCAGCTGTAGCGGTAACTTGTTTGTTTATACCAGGTTGAAACCCTATCTTTTGTAACATAGATCTCCAGATTATATTAGATTGCGTTGATTATCAACGAGTTTTGGGTATACCCAACATAGGTCTTTTATCATACAAATTGGCTTTTGCAAACCTTCCATCTGCATGATTATAGTGTA
>Ga0209337_1002752_pt1 | contig 12583 bp, 13 predicted proteins | sample LinPmetageLP53_FD_184044 | JGI IMG/M metagenome (GOLD analysis project Ga0209337, IMG submission 184044) | Marine viral communities from the Pacific Ocean - LP-53 (SPAdes) (version 2) | ecosystem: Environmental > Aquatic > Marine > Oceanic | place: Pacific Ocean | collected 2010-02-08 | reverse complement strand
TTGTCTCGTCTATGTCGTCGCAACTGAACTTAAACTTTGACAAGACTATTTGTTTATCGGGTATGATTTCTTTTATGTTTAATTTAGACATTTACTATATTAATATATTATATTTTTATGCGAAACGAAACACGTCGCTATATTTTAGTGGGCGAGATACTGGATACGAATACTCCTTATCATAATCCTCCTCTTCTGACGAAGAACTTTCTTCATAGACAGGTTTTTGTTTCTGCAATTGTTTTGTAGGTTTCTGCACCTCCTCCTCTGACTCCTCCGAAGAACTATCTTCATAAACAATTTTTTTCTTTTTAGGTTTTCTTCTGCGAGGTTTTCTTTTGACTACAATAACTTCTTCGTCAGAACTATAATCGTCTTCATAGACTACAACTGGTTTCTTTGGTGCTTTTCTTTGACGTCTTACCTTTGTGATTGTTGCAGGTTCAGGTGCTAATTGACCTTCATTATCTTTGATTGCCTGTTTCATTTCTTCTTGCTTTTCACGACGTAATTTTAGATTTTGTGCTCTTGTTAGTTGTGCTTTTTTGAGTGCGTCAATCTGTTTTTGTGTGCGAGGTTTTTTAGGTTTCTGTATTTCTTTTGATAGTTCTACAATATCTTCATTAGCACTTTGAGTTTCTGTAATTTGTGTTTCATTAACCTCAACAATTTCTTCATTAACTTCTACTGATTCTTCCATTCTTTATAACTTAATGAAACATTTTAATATTAATGAAACTTTAATTTTAGTTTTTTTTATATTTCATTATTATAAATATGTTTAATGTCAATTCTACAAGGACTTTGAGTGGGACTGAAAACGTTAGAGCAGGTGTGTTAGAACTTGCAGGGACTCAAAACGCCATTCGTATTGACGGTAATAAAGGTGTAGCGGGACAGGTTATATCAAAAAACGATATTACAAATAAATTAGAATGGGACTTTGCTACAAACTCTACAATACCCGCAAACTCTATACCAAACTCAAAACTGGTTGATAAAACTATTGAGAATACAAAAATCAAAGACGGCACAATAATTTCTTCATTACTGGCGGACGCTCTGTCAATCAAAACTTTGACAATACTTACTCAACTTATTTTACCCGAAACAATTGACGGTATAAGTATTAACGGTCAAACAGGCGATAAAGGTCAGGTATTAAGTAAGAATGAAAATACTAATAAATTAGAATGGTCCTTTGTAGATAAAATTGCAATACCCGATAATTCTATTTCAGGTGATAAACTTAAAGACGATATAACTATATCTACAACAGGCAATATTACTGCGAACACGATTACTGCAACAAATACATTTTCAGGGGATATAACTGGTGCATTATTGACTGCGACAAATCAATTAATTCTACCTGAAACAATTGACGGTATAAGCATTAACGGTCAAACAGGGATTAAAGGTCAGGTATTAAGTAAGAATGAAGTTGATAATAAATTAGAATGGTCCTTTGTTGATAAACTTGCAATACCTAATGATTCTATTTCAGGTGATAAATTAACTAATGATATTACTATATCTACAACTGGCGATATTACTGCAAGCACCATAACTGCAACAGACCATTTCGCTCAATCAGTAGGGACTACAACAAATACATTTTTAGGGGATATAACTACAAATAAATCATTAGGAGCGGTGTTAGACGTTATAGCAAATAGAAATATCACAGGTCCAGTAGTGACTGGGACAACCTCTATAAATGGTGGAGCAATCACGGGGACTACTTTAAATTGCTCGTCAAATATAACTTCGTCAGGTTCTATTACAGCGACAGGTTTATCTATGACTAATACAGCAACGACAAATACTATTGCGGGGTCATTAAGAACAAAATCGTTTTCTGTGCCTATGTCGGGTAATGCGACTGCTTCTATTTCTTCGGTGGGTGCAATTGTAGGGACTTCTTTAAATTGTGGTTCAGGTAAAATAGAAACAAATGGAGTTATAGAAAGTGCAACAATCACAACAACGGGAGATATCACGAGCGGTGGTTTAAATACAAATGGGGATATTAATTCAGCAACTCTCACAACTACGGGAGATATTGAGTGCGGTGGTGATTTAGAGGTGACTGGTGATATGACTTATGACGGGGATTTAACTACTCAAACTCTAACAACTGATAGTATTTTAGTAGTTGATAAAAATAATGGTAATGCAACGACTATCGTTTTAGACGGCACAGCGGTTCAGGGATTAAGTAGGGCGGGGTCTATAAGTATTGCTGGTGATTATTTTAATACTCGTGCGAGTGCATTAGGTTCAGATTATACATTTCATAATACAGGTGGTATGGAGATAGGTAAAACAGATAATTCTAATAATGGTAATACGAACGTCCATATTCACGGTAGTCTTACATTAGAAGATAATTTTGAGATTAATAAAAATCAGGAGTTTAAAAAAGCAGGATTAATCTTAACTGGATATACAGCAGGCACAACAAAATGCGAACATTTAGATTTAACTGACGTCTCTAATGTATTACCCGACCACGCTGTCGCAGAACCTTATGAAGTAATAAAAATTATTGACCCTGTAAATAGTTCTGCTCATACTATATTAACCGCAGAAGGTTTCACAGATTTACTCCCTAATAATTTGGGTGATACTACATATACCGCAAAGACTACAAATGTCCTTATTGAGGTGACGTTCTATGCTGAAACTTCGGGGCAAGCACACGAAATGCAAATCTTTGAGAAATCTAAAAACGGGGTTGCGACTGGTGTCGTGTGGCAGAAGACGTGTCGTTTAATGGATAATAATTATGCAGAGCAAGGTGGTATGGTTCATAAAGTCCCATTTTATATGACAGGTCTAACTCTAAATGCTGTATATGTAGTGAAACCTCAATTAGGTATTTCTACGAGTAATACGTCATTAGTGGTTAAAGCAGGTGGTAATGCAGGAGGCAACTCGGGAGGTGGGACAACTTCTTTCCCCGCTGTCAGAGTATTTATTAGACCATTTCCACAGAATGCAACAATTGTCAATCCAACTAATTTCTCCGAAGCGTCCATTTAATTAATTTGTGTGAAATTAAAATATATTCTAATATTATAAATGGGTAATAAAAAAGGATTAATTTGGTATTTGACTTTATTTGATAGTGAAGAAAAAAACAATTCTATTAAGACTATACCTTGCAACACAATAAAAGAAATGTCATATTATTTAGATATACAACCACAGATAATTTCTAATTATTATCATAAACAAATTAAAGCGAGAGGTGTTTTAAAGTATTGTAATATTTCACAAAATCTAAATCTTTAAGTTAATTTAAACCTTCTCTTATAATCATTTATAGACGCTGTTAATGTTGGTTTATTCCACAATATCCAACGACTCAACGCTCCTGCCGATTCAGGATTAGACCAGTTCTCATTTTTCTTATGACGTTTTAAATATCGTTCTTTTCTTTTAATATCTTTATTTTTTGTGAAATCACTCATACCTTCTGCACCAAAATGAGTTGTTCTCTTACCGTCAAATGTCGCCATAAGTTTCTTACCTTTCTTATTAGATTTCTTTATAACGACTTTCATACTTTATACTTTAACCATATATTTTTATCTATCTTTCGTGAAGGTCCATTTAATATTACAGACGCCAACCTACCCAAACCCCAACTCATAGGAGTTTGATTTGGTCTGCTACCCGAAGAATAATATGCACCCATACCCTTATCTATGATTTTCTGCTGTCCTGTTCTTGTTAGAATATTTTTATGTATAAACGCTTTATCGGTTATTTTTGTTTTATATTTATCCTCAAACTTTTTCGCCCAACCTGAACGCTTTGATTTAAAATCTGTTTTTGGTCTATCTTTCTTTTCTACTATTGATTTAATTTGTGCAGTCCTATCCTTACCTTTAAGACCTTTAAGATATTGTGCGGGGATATTATACTCCTTACCTTTATATTTTACCTTTGTCATTATAATGAATATATATATTTTTTAAATCTAAATGAGAGTAAAATGATTTGTTATTGTTGTTGTTGTTCTTTTTTATGTATAAGATTACATAAAAGAAAAAAAAGAAAATCTTATAGAAGGCGTCAATTAGAGAATAAACAAATAAGATTAAATAGAGAGTTAAGAAGATTAGAAGGTCTGGCGAAGCAGAAGAAAGTTTCATTTAATTAGTGGGGTTCATATCGCTGTAATTTACTTTTTGATTTTTAAACTCTTCGGGAGTTGGTAGATTAGGTTTCTTATCTAAATTACGATTATAATGTATTAAGAACATATTCGCAAGATTTAATGTCATATTAAACATTTGCAAAGAAGCGTTCCTTATTTCTTCGTTTTTATGTGCCTCAAATATCGCCCACCTGATTTGTGTAATCTCCTGACAATTTTCTAAACTTAATCCTCCCCTTTGTTTAATCTCCATAAGTAAATCACCAAAATCATTAATTTCAGGGAGTTGCTTTTCTTCTTTCTTTGGTTCTTCGTCAGAAGAAGAAGTATCAGAACAATCAACGGGGACATAATCTTCGTCAGAATATTCTTCTATTTTTCCAGCAGGCATTTTATATATTTAAGTTAGATTTTATTTTCATAATTAAAATTAATTTTAGTTTTTCTATCCATTTTATTTTCTAATAGATTAATATAAATGCGTAAAGAAGGTTGTAAGACAATTGCTAAATGTTGGATTGTAGAAGTCTTTAATCAAAATGAAACAATCTTTAAAGGTGAGTTTTCTACACTTAAAGAAATCGCAAATGAATTAGGTTTAAGTTATTCTCAAATTGTAGAAATATCTGCTGAAAGAAAAAAACAACCTACGGGGCGATATGATACTTCTTATAAATTAACTAAAATTAAAAATGGCGTCAAATTAAATAATGCGGAAAAATTAAACGAAATAGAAGAAGAAGTTAAGAAAGACACAGACGAGACGGAAAATGAGTAAATGCCTGTCCTGTTGTTAAAATTGGTAAATTAATTGATTTAAATTATTATGTAAGTTAAAGTATAAAATGGTTAAAGGTGCAAAGGGCAATTCGGGTAATTTAAAGTCTGCGGTTGAGAGGTTCAATAATTCTTCTAATAAGAAGTCAGTAGCAAACTCTTTAAGGAGTTCTAAAAAAGTTTCTTCTACGAAACACATAGTCGCTATTGACCCTATTACGAAACAATTAGTTTCGGGTAATATTTCTACATTATCAAAACAATTAAAGACCAGTCCAGCGGTTATTAAAAATCGTTTCACAGGTCGCAATCAATTTAAAGATATTAATGGTTTCACAATATTAAGATTTGAGACACCAGAGAAAATGGTTGCATTTAAGTCGTCGTGGAAACCTGCTGACGCAAAGGTCTTAAAAGAAAAAGCAAAACCAATCACTTCGGGAGTAAAATATTTAGAAGCATTACAACCTTCATTTATAGTTAAGGACGCAGGGTCTCATACAAATATGAAATGGGGGACAGCAGAACACCGCTACGAGTTAGATTTAAAAAGCGACGGGTTGTCAAAAAATCAGTTAGAACAAATATTCGCACAAACTTCATTAGATACAATTAAACAACAAAAACTTAAAGCAAGTGATAAAATCAGGGTAGTTATAAAAGACCCTAACTTAAAAAATGGTTTCGCTTCTATACCTCTTATGAATGTAAAAGATTTTTCGGTTGGTAAGATATTTAAAGTCTTTGAGGAGGTTGTTGAGTCAAATGAAGAATATGAATTATCAGCAGATACACAATTAATTTTTACTTCTGTGAATATGCCTCAATTAGACCCAAATGCGTTATTTGAGGATTATGGTGCATACGACGACGACTTACATAATCCCGATAATATGGTTATTTGTCCTCCTTGCGAGCATAAAGTAAATATTCATAAATTGCAGGTTAGTATGAAAAAGTCTATAATCAGTATTAAAAATAAAGATAATATGTGTGTCGCTCGTGCTATTGCAACTGGTATATGTCGTAATGAAGAAGGGGTCAATAGTAAAGATTATGATAATTGTAAAAGGGGTCGTAAAATACAAGAAACACTCGCAAGAGGTTTATTAATGAAATGTGGTATGAGTGAGTGTCGCTTAAATATTGAGGATATTAAAAAAATAGAACAACGTATCCCATACCAAATAACTATGATAAATGGTGACGATTACAATAATATAATGTATCCTGACGTAAATCATAAAGATTATAAACCACCCGAAGACGACGACGACACTATTTATTTATATTGTCATAAGGGTCATTGTGATTTAATTAATAATAAGAGGGTTGCAGGTTTCTTTGGTAAAGAAAACTTTTGTCATAAATGTAAAAAATGTTTTAAGAAAAAGGATTGTCATAAGTGTATATTTAAATGTAATATGTGTTGTCGTAGTGATTGTCCTGCTATTAATATACAGAATAAAAAGTTCACTATTGCTTGTGAAAAATGTCATAGGTGGTTTCCAACTGATAAATGTTTTGAGAATCATATAACACCTGATAAAAAAGGTGTGTCTGTATGTGATAAGGTTTGGAAGTGTCAAAAGTGTAAGAAGGTATTAACTCGTGCAACGCAACCCGAAGAGACTCACGTATGCGGTGATTACAGTTGTTCTAATTGTAAAAGGATAGTCGGTAAAGACCATAAATGTTATATGCACCCAAAACGATTAAAACCTCCCTCTGAAAAATATATCTTCTTTGATTTTGAGAGTGATATATCAGGTGAAGAACACGTTGTAATGTATTCAGTCAGTATGTATTTTCATAGCGACGAACCTATATTTCATACAAATATCGTAGAGTTTTGTGAGTGGGCGTTTAGTGAATGTAATAAAGGTTATACATTTATCGCTCATAATGGTAAAGGTTATGATTATAAGTTTATTATAAGGTGGTTATATGAAGAAACTGACTATCAACCCTTTATTATATTTGGAGGTCAAAAAATTATGTATATGAGTATCCCTGAATTAAACATTAGATTTATTGATAGTTTATGTTTTCTCACTATGCCTCTAAAAGCATTTCCGAAAACCTTTGGAGAAAAAGAATTAAAGAAGGGATACTTTCCGCACTGGTTTAATACAAAAGAAAATTGGGATTATGAGGGTCCTATGCCTGACGCTGATATGTTTAAGTATAATTCATTTAGGGAGCGAGATAGAAATGCATTTATAAAATGGTATGATAAAAAAGTTGCAGAAAATTATGTCTGGAATCAAAAACGTGAAATGAAAGAATATTGTATTAGTGACGTTGATATCTTACGTAAATGCTGTATTAAGTTCAGGCAGTTATACGTTGATACTTGTGAAATAGACCCTTTTCAGTATCTTACAATTGCCTCCGTTTGTATGGCGATATATAAATATCATTATGTAGATTTGTCATATCCCGAAAGAGATAAATTGTTTCGTAATACGTGGGAGGGCGACCCTTCTAAATATGAAGACGAAAAACGTGCAGAATATAATAAAGCAAAAAAACTCTTTGACGATACAACAATAGAAATAGTAGAACGTGAGGGTCGTATAGGTATTATCCCGTTTAAAGATTTGGAGTGGATTAGGCAAAGTTTCTTCGGTGGTAGGACAAATGCAGTAAAACTCTTATATACATTTAAAGAGGGTGAAGAGGGTATGTATAGTGATATTACTTCTTTATATCCTACTGTGAATTATTATGACGATTATCCAGCAGGGCATTATACTATATTAGATAATCAGTATTGTAAGGATAATCAGTATGACGTTTTAAAAGCAGTCCGTAATAAAGAGTATTTGGGTTTTATAGAGTGCGACGTTGTATGTCCTAAAAACTTATATCACCCAGTATTACCAGTAAAAGCAGGCAAACTCGTTTTTGACTTAAATGATAAAAGAGGTGTGTGGGCGTCTAATGAAATAAATAATGCAATTGATAAAGGTTATAAAGTCCAAAAGGTTTATGAGGTTAGGTATTATGACAAAAAACTCAAAGGCATATTTAAAGAGTATGTTGCAAAGTTTCTAAAAATTAAACAGGAGGCAAGTGGTTATCCTGATTGGTGTAAAAATGATAAGGATAAAGAAAAATATATTAATGATTATCACAGTAATCAGGGTATAAAATTAGATTGTAATATGATAGAAGTTAATCCGGGTCTGCGTGCGATTGCAAAATTATGTCTTAACTCTTTATGGGGTAAGTTCGGGCAACGAACTAATATGGGTAAAACAGAAGTCGTAAATGATAAGGCAAAGTTTTATAAAATTGTCTTTAATGACAAATATGATAATGTGGATTGGATTGATATTAATGACGATAAAATGCAAGTGTCTTATACTATCAAAGATAAATATGTAGAAAATGATTTTAATACAAATCTCGCAATAGCGTCATTTACTACCTCCTCTGCAAGGTTGAGGTTATATGAAGCATTAGATAAACTGCAAAGGCAGGTCCTTTATTTTGATACTGATAGTGTCGTATATAAATATAACCCCAGCGACCCTAAATCATTTAAATTAGAAAATGGTGATTTACTCGGGGATTGGACTGACGAATTAGAAGGTAAAAAAATGATTGGGACATTCGTAAGTGGTGGTCCTAAAAACTATTCATACGAAACAGACGACGGGGTTTATCATACAAAAGTAAAAGGATTTAATCTCAATTATGAAGTATCACAAAAAATTAATCATTTGTCTATGATTGATTTAGTGCGTGGTGTTATGGAAGACCAAAAAGATTATTCGGGTATGAGTAAAAAAGAAATAATAGAATATAACTTAAAACATAAAATTAATGTTGAGTATGATACAATTAAAAGAGGTGCAGGTCATATTCTTACAAACGAACACCAGCATAAAAATTATGGTTTAGTATATGATAAAAGGTCTATACAACCACCAGACCAATTCGGCAATTATGATACTCTGCCCTTTGGTTATGAAAATACTATTTAGACCTATTACGCTCCATACGAGTTAAGGGTTTCTCAAAACCCATTTGCGACCATTCATAAGGTTCTGTATATTGTGCTATGTCTTTCGGTTTCTTACCCATATTGATATAGTTCTTTACAATACCCTCGCCTTTACCTATTGCAGAACCTCCCCCTGCTTTCTTTTTTACATTTCTATTTTTATCAATACCGTCATTATGAGTAAATAAACTCGGATAATGAAAGTATGGTATTAAATTACTATCACCTCCCATAAATATATCAAAATGTTTATAAGGTCCCGAACCTAATGGAGAAGTGTTTTTGTGTCCTATATCATTTATTTTTTGTAGTGTATCACGTGCAACCTCCCACTTTGGATAATAAATTGCGTGTGATTGTGTCCACCGTTTCTCATTATAATTGACTGGATTAATACCTTTCTTAAACTTTGGGATTAATTTAGGTAAAACTTCTTTACCCCATTTTTTATCTTGCCCCCACGATTTAGGGTGTCTGAATGTCCCACCTAATAAGGTTGGTGCGTCTTGTGGAAAGTATGAAGTGTCAAATGTTTCACCTGCTTTTATACCCATAGACTTTCTATCTATTTGTGCGTCGTCTTCTAATATAGCAACATTATCTATTTTATTATCTGCGACATATTGCAACGCTCTGCAATGTGCTCCAAAACAACCCATTCGCCCACGAGGTTTTTTACCTTTCTCGCCCTCTGGTATAGAGGTCCATAAATTAGTATTTGAGTCGTATGCAGGAGGGACATATTTGCCTGCGTCATTTTTTATATGTTCGTTATACATTAAAGAAAAGTTCTTTTTGATATGTGGTGATACTTCACTATAAGGCATACCTGCAATAACTTCGTGTCCGTAATCTAATGCTGACTGCCTATCAGGAGACATACTTATAACTAACTTTTTCATACCTTCGTCAAAAGGATTGTCGTCTTGTAATTCTTTCTCCTGCGGTGGTCCCTCCATATCTTTATATTATAGTATAGATAATATTTTAAATACTTTAATTTACGGGTAAAATTAAATTATCTGTAATCACGACTTCTTTTAAATGCTATTGGGATTGTTTCACGTTCTCCACGCTTAAATGCTTCTGTTTGCATTTTAAGACGATTGCTCGTGCCCCAATCTAAAAAACTTGCTCTATCAACTATATTAATCCCGAAATTAGGTGATAGTGTTTGATTTGGATAATGCTTATCTAACCATTTATCAAAATGCATTAATCTCGTAGTTTCTAATTTGTTTAAGAGTTGTTGAGGTTTATTAATACCGACTAACATAGTCCCACCAATCCCCGACGCTTTACTACTTGCATAAATCAATCTATTAATATTTTCACCTTTTATACCTCCTTTAAGATATTCTAATAATTGCTTTGGACGTGTAATTCTCAAATCGTCTTCGGCGAATAAAAATGGTTTGGTGATATTATACCGTTTAATCATATCTATTATATTATAGTTTATGACCTGCGGAGATTTTATATTATCCACATTTTCTTTTGACTTAATATCTAAACCATAAAAAATCTTCACATTAGAAAAGTATTTCTTTAAGTGATTGAGTGTTCTATTTGCACCTCCACTATTTCTCCTTATACTTAATATATATAAAGGTATATTTGACTTCATTTTTATATTATCTATTATTTAAAAAAGCGGGAAAATTAAACAGATATAATTTTTATCTATGTTTAAGTATAATATGAGTCAAAGAGCAAGTGATAAATTAATGGGTAATATGAATGAAAAGAAAGTTCTTAAATATCTTAATGAGAAAACAGAGTTTATAAATGATAATTTTAAGTTGCAGAAAAATCAGTGGGCGACTATTGATTTCGTTAATTCTAATTATGTTGCAGAATTAAAAAGTCGTCGTTGTTATGTTAGGTCATACCCCGATACTATGTGCGGATTAAATAAAATAAAATATGCAGAAGACCACCCAGAAAAAAATGTTGTGTTCTATTTCTTATATCAAGACGGATTATATAAATGGGATTATAATAAAGACCAATACTCAATTAGAGGTGGTGGTCGTAATGATAGAGAAAGAGACGAGAGAAAAGATTATGGTTATATCTTAATAGAACATTTAGAATTAATTACAAATGAGATTAGTTCTGTGATTCGCATAAATTAAGTTTATCCCTTAAATAACAAACTACACTCATTCGCCCTGCGAAATGATTACCGCTTAAATCGTCCATTTTTAATTTGTCACTCAAAACATTAAACTCTGTATTTGCGTGATATTCGTGTGCATTAAATATTAATGTATCACCGTCCCGAACATTAAAGGCAATCTTGTATTCGGGTAATCCTAAATAAAACCCCTCATAATTATTTGGTATATCCTCAAAGATAGTTAAGGTAGATAATCCATTCTTTAAATCCCCTTTATCAATATGAGTTGCAGTTCTGAAATCATAGTTTAAAGTCATAGTAGAATATATAGTATCCTTAAATAAAAGGTTTTGCTGACATTCTTCTGCTTTTTTTCTATGGTATAAATATGATTGATTACAATATTTCTCGTGATTTGTTTGTATCTCCGTTGCTAATTCTATTAGTGCCTCGTGCTTTAAAGGGTTTCGGTTGCTCCACCCTACTTTTCTACAAGGTAATCCTGCTACTTTATCAAAGTATCCAGCGACACCGCTCCTTACTTGATTACTCTGACACCTATTTACAATCTTGCCCGTAGCGTCTTTATAATAAACAGAGTATCGTGGTTTGTTGTCTGTGTAAGGTTTGCCGTGTTTATTGCATAACTCGGTTGCTTGTCGGGGAAAATAACGTAAATCACATTCGCCTGCGGACGCCCCTCTGTTCTTTGTTTTTGTCTTACAACAAGACCTTATAATATCCGCATATTTCTGCCTATTTTCTTCTTTGACTGCACCTTTAATTAGACAAAATAATATTTCACCGTCTTCTGTAAAACCGTATTGAGTATCATTTAAGATTTCGTCATAGTGCGAAATATCATAAAACTCGCCTGCTTTTGCAGTCCAAACTTTACTATATATTAAATCTTCGTTATATTCTTCTACACTCATTTATACTTAAACATAGATAATAATTTTGAGGCAATTTATTTTTCGCGAAAATTAAACGGATATTTTTTTTATCTATAAGATATTATAAAAGTAATGGAGTATCAAAAAATATATGGGACCTCAACAAAAATCTCGGGTAAAATTAATATGTGTGGCGGTTGTGCAGAGTGGTGGAATTATATACTATTTTTTAATAGTGCTGATAGTGATAGTAGTTATTCATTATTTATTGAGGATTCACTCGGTCTCAAAAGGATTGAGGGGTATTTAGTATATCACATAGACGAAGAAGAGGTTAGGGTTGCAGACGACTCGGAGGATTATGACCCTGACTCTGAAATGCTTATTGATTATGATTGGTTTGATTTTGAGTAATTTTTTTAAATCTATTTTGATTTTCTTATGTCTCTTAACGTAATAACTTTTAATTTATGTATATTTTTTTTTATCTTGTAAATCATATAGATAAATATGATTTTTATGACTTTAATTCTGTAAGATATTCGCAAGATAAATGTAATTCGTAATATTTAGAGTTGCCCTACACTACACCACATAGTAGT
>Ga0209337_1002751_pt1 | contig 12585 bp, 7 predicted proteins | sample LinPmetageLP53_FD_184044 | JGI IMG/M metagenome (GOLD analysis project Ga0209337, IMG submission 184044) | Marine viral communities from the Pacific Ocean - LP-53 (SPAdes) (version 2) | ecosystem: Environmental > Aquatic > Marine > Oceanic | place: Pacific Ocean | collected 2010-02-08 | reverse complement strand
AATTTTAATATTCATTTTTTCTGCAAGCTCTTTTGGTCTTGGTCTATCAAAATGTTTTTTTAACTTTAATATTATAGGTGCTGATGCTGTTATGAGTTTGGCAGCTATTTTTTTATCGTAATCTACACCCTGCTCTTTAGCAGTTTTAGCAAAAGCCTTTTCAATGTTATCGTTATCTTTAACAAATTTCTTGTTTAAAGGTATTTTTTTAAGAGCTTTAATTTCTTGCGAAGTGTCAAAGGTATTATCACCTGGTGGCTTCATTTTTTTAAATTTTGAAATGTCAAAATCTTTAAACATTATTTTTTCTTTTTATTTGCTCTACAAAATTTTGCAGCCGCACCTACGCTACCAAATCCCCATTTTTTTAAAGCTATTGCTTTTCTAGTTGGTCTACCCTTTGAATCTTTCATTGGCCCTTTCATACCAGCAAATCTACAAGCAAAGCTTACTCTTCTAGGACTAGTACCACTAGTTTGTCTAGAGCCTAGAGTTTTACCTGTTTCGCTTTTATACTTAGATCGCATTTTACGATTTGATTTCTCGTAACTTGCATCTGTTATTTTAAGTGGTCCAACGCTTCTATTATTGTATGCCATATTTAATTATTTTGGTATGCAACTTCCTTTAGAAAACTCTACAGTACCTGGTTTTCTTTTGTGAGTTTTATAGCAACGTATTGGAGAACCATCGTTTCTTCTACGACCACAACTAGTAACAGGAAAAGGGTGTCCATGTTGAACGTATCCTCTAGTTTTTTTAAACATACTGTTTTGTTTGTTGCTTCCTGGCATAATTAAAAATCACTCATTAATTGATTACTAATCTCGTCTTGTACTTCCTCTCTTGTTGCTAGCATTTTAAAACTAAGATCAGCTTGAAACCTAGCAACTTCTTCACCGTCTTTAAATATTATAATAGTAGGTACAACAGCTATTTTATGCTTTGCTTGCGCGCCTGCATCTTTTGCTATATCTACATAGCCAACTGTTTTACAGTCTTCTAGTTTTCCTATCCAATTAACGCTATTAGCATCATTCCAACCAGCGTTAAATTGTGTTACTTGTATTTGACCATAGGTTAAACTATAACAAATTACAAGAATTAATATAACTATTATTTTTTTCATTTAATTAGCGATTATATAGTTTGTCTTCTATTTTTTCTAAAGACTGTTTTATTTCTTGCACGTCTTTTTGCGTATCAATAATAGTATTACGTATCATTTGATCTTTCATGTTAAATTCCATCCTAGTAACTTCATCTGGTGGTATTACAGGTAATTCTTTTGCCTCAGCTATATCAGCTTGAAGCATAAAATACATACTTATTAAAGATGCCATTGCAGCTCCTACACCTATCATTGTTTTTATGCTTAATACAAAGCCTGTGTCTTCATTTAATTCTTTTGCCATTTTAAAATATCGCGTAATTTAATCCTAATTTAAAATCGTACCATTCTCTATTCCAGTACTTGTTATATTTTCCTTCTACAAAGTATCCTAAACTTTTATTTACTTTTATTCCGTATATTAAACCACCTGAATAATCATACCACTGACCGTCTACGTAGTTGTGATACGAAAAATCACTACCATCATCGTAGTGGTAAGGCATAAAACTTCCCCAAGCGTGTAGCCATGTTTTTTTAGAATACTTATAATAATCAAAACCTACAACAAACGAGTGTTGTATGACATTTTTTAGTTCACTTCTTTTTTTCTCCGTATAATCTGATAAAACTTTAGGTATAACTAATGCTTCCCAAACCTCTGGGCTTGTGGCAACAATTCTACCACTTGGATCTTTATACTCACTGTTAGCAACGTCCACGGTATACCCTTCTTGTAAAGCTAGATACGTATAGTGTAAACTACCATCATTTAATATCCACTCGTCTAATGGATTATATCCATATGGTTCTGCTAAACGGTGAACTAATCCAATATTCCAAGATAAGTTTTTATTCTTACGATGTCTATATCTTTCTGAAGCTTCAAAGTATTTAATATCGGCAAAACCATCTTCTAAGTATTCTAGCTTTAAAGCAAAAAAGTTTATACACAAAGCGTCTGGGCAACCATCATCAGAGCTGTATCTAATAAAATGATGTTGATCCATATAATCAATACCTTCTTGTCTTTTATAATCTACCTCAAATAAATATTCAACTCCTTTAACTTTACCTACAGTGGCCGCATCACTGTAATTAGATTCAGTTCCATCATAAAACGTTTGAGCTTTGTTTTCGTATCCAAATCTTGCTATCTTACGTAAACCTATGGTAAAATTATAATCGTAAGGAGTTGAAATAGTCTGTGTAGATAAACCATTATCTACAGAAAATACTTCAACATTAGAAAGCGACGTACCACCGTTAACGGCAGCATAAAATGTAGAGTACTTTAAAAGCCCTCTAACATCTATTAATCCCTTGTTTTGAGCCGCTACTAAATTTGACATTAACAGCAGCATTATTATTAGTCTTTTCACCATTTTTATATAGTCACTTATTTTTTTAATTCTTTACTTTTTTATTAGTGAGTTATTTCACTATTTTTTTCATTATCTTTCTATGGTTTGAAATTTTCTTTTTTTACTTTTTTTCTTACCTTTAACTTTTTCTTTAATATCTTTCATTTTTTGAGTGTCACCAAGGTTTAAACTCCAAGTTGTATAACCACTAAAAAACAAAGCTCTTTGTAAGGCTGTGTAATCATTATCAGCAGCATTTCTAAGATTTAGGGTTTTTTGGTATATTCTATTTGTAGGTGCTGTAGTTATAGCCTCTACATAATTTGTAACCGCTGACCATTGAGGGTTATCAATATCAAACGTGTTCATTTCTTCTATAACTTTTTTGTTATAGTTAAGAGTTTTTTCAGCATTTACAATTTTTCTAAGTTTAATACCTACAACAGGTGAGAAGTTTGCAAGTTCCATAATAACAGCACTTTCATCTTTATTGAAACCTTTGTCTCTTTGTTCTAAAAACTTAATTATCATATTTTTTAAAGTAGAAACTGCAACACCGTATATACCAGATCCTCTTAATATAGTATCTATAGAACCATTTATAACTCTTTCTTTTTTCTTTAAAAACTGTTCAGCTCTCTTATCGTCATCTTCATCATCTGTACCAAACATAACTGCAAATAAAGCTGTTTGAAGACTGTAAAATATTAAATTTTGTGCAGCGCCATAATACAATATTCTAGACATATTAGACATATCACTTTGTAATTGTGTAGTGTTAGGTGGTGTTATTCTTCTATTAATAATATCAGATCCAGCTTTTTTAATTATTCTATTATATTGAGAAGGTGTATTTAAAAAGTTTAATACTAACTTACCAATCCAACTAGCTTGTTGTTGTGATGTCATGTCAGGTCTTGCTGATTGCTGTGTAGATTGTGTTATGTTTTGAAAGTCTGTAAAAGCAGCCGCTTCAGCTTCTTTAACTGTCATACCGTCTTTTATATATTTGTTAACTCTATTTCTATAAAAAGCCGCACCACCTGTTGCGATTGCAATATTATCACCAATTTGAGTAGGTAAAAACCCTAACCTAAGTGCTTTACCAACAATAATTGCTACTTGATCAAACATACTATCTGGTCTAGCTTTTTTAATAGCATCTGCAAGTTCAGCTCCGTTAATATCGGTTTGCAAACCACCACGTCTTTGTTTTAACATGTCTGAGTTAAATATCATTGCAAAGTCTTTCCAATATTGTGGTTGGTTAGCAAAAGCTTTACCAGCCGCGTATATATTGTTATCAGCAAAGTTTAAAAAGTTTACATTAGACATTTGCTGTAGCAACGCTGATCTAGTATTAAAGAACATCACACCAGAAACAGAAGCGTTTAACCAGTTCATAAACATATTTGGTTTAGCACTTTCTCCTTTTGGCCTATTAACACCAGTTTTAATTCTATGAATTATATCTTCTAAAGCGCTTCTAAAGCTAACGCCATAACCAGCTTCTATTTTATTTAAGTTTTCTTCATTAAATAATATCTCAGCGTTTTCATTAAACTCAGCAAGATATTGATCTCTACCAACTCTTCCTGTAGCGTCTATTAAATCTATTCTTATGTTACCAGTTTCCCAAGCTTGACCTGGACTTACATATGTTTCTTGTTTAGATATTACGTTTAAAGCTTCAGCGTAAGCTTGTAGCTCAGGATCTGACATAACAAGCTCAGATAAACTTAATTGATCAGGCATACTTAAACCAGGAATTGTATACCCATGTTTATTCCATAAATAAACTCTTATAGCATCTTGAAAAGTAAAATCACCGTCAGGCGTATTTTTTATTAGTTTATTTTTAACGTCTGGAAACTGTTTGTTTAACGATTTATAATCGTTTGCTATAGCTTGTTTGGCTGCATCTATTTCTCTATACGCTCTATTTAAAGGTTTAACTAAAGCCTCTTCTAAAAAATTCCTATGACCATCACCCACTCTACCTTTACCCATAAAGTTATATAATAGTCCTACAAAATCCTCGTGTGACGGTGGTATAAAAACTCTAAACTTACCTTTACTTTCACCACGCTTTCTAGCTTTAATAGCTGCAAATCTTTTTTTAGATTCAATGCCTGTTACGTTTTCTAGTATATCATTAAAATCTTCATTCATACGTTTGCTAAATTGAATTTTAGCTTGTTGAACTTTTCTTTTAACATCAAATTGCTCTAGCATGTTATCTACAGCTTGTACATTTTGTAAAGCATCATCAGCAAAATAAAAGTCATTATAACCTTCACCAACTTTATCAGCTATCCAAAGCGCTTTAGCTTCTGCTGTAGAATTAGCTAAGCCAGTTATATTTTTTATAGGTATATTTAAACCATTAGCTTTTAAAAAGTCAAATATAGCTTTAGCAGCCGCTGGTGGTCTAGCTGTCAACACAAACATATTCTGAGGACCAAATTTACCTTGTAACTTTAGTGCTTTTTGAAACAGAGGAGCTATTTTACCTTTAACAACTTTATTGAACTCTGAAAAGTCAAACGTAAAACCTTGATCTAATAAATCTTCATATGTACTTGCGTACTCTTCAGCGTTTAATGTTCCAGTAGTTCCATCTGGTCTAGTAAATTTAACTAAAGATTTAGTTGTAGCTAATGTATCATCAAAATCTAAAACAGTAATACCTTTAGGTTTTTTTGACGACATTACTCTAACTTTATTAATAGCTTTAGAAAGTACTAGACTATTTGTTAAATTAGGTTTTAGCTTTGGTATACTAAAAGCTTTTTTAAACGTATCGCCATCTAACGTTACTATAGAGTTTGGGTCAATGTTAACTTGATCGTTAAAATATCTTTCCCACCAAAAGTTATCTACAGTATTCCAACCTTTAGGCATGCTTGTGCCTAGTTTAGCGGCTGAAAGTTTTTTGTTCTCTGCAACGTCTAAAGCTATTAATTTAAAATTATCCATCACTGGTTTGTAGATAGATTCAAAATTATAACCTTTCAACGCCCCATCAATTAAATAAAGATATGATGCTGTAGCAGGCATAGCGTGCTCGTATTCATACAGTCTTGTTTTTGTTTTGTATGTACCATCTTTCTGCTTTATTCTTTTAGTTTCTCCTTTTGGATTTAAAGAGTAACCTATTCTTTCTGCGCCATATCTGTGCCAGTGATTACTTCTGTTACCAACTGCTTTGAAAAAATTACCTATAGCAGCTGCGTGTGAAGGGTTATCTTGTATTGCTTTGTAAAATCTACTCCACATTGCCTCGTGTATTTTAGCAGACTTTTCATTAACTTCTTTAATTTTATTTTTTTGTATGCCTTTTTTATTTTCAAACAATGTTTCATACGTAGTTCTTTCGTAATCAGCAACACCATCAACATCTTTACCAAAAGCACTGTCTGGTAATAAGTTAAGATGGTTTATTTTTGACACATAATATTCATAAAGTTCTTTTCTTGCTTTTTTGTTTACATCAACTCCGTTTACGGTTTTAACCGGTACGTCCATCATTCTAGACGAGTCTGTAAATTCACTACCAGTATCAGCTACACCTTCTTGTTTTCCAAACCAAAAACCTCTAGGCATCAAAGGCAAAACGTGGTCCATCAAAGCTTCTATATATAAATCAACATCTGCTTCAGTTCTAAATTTATAAGTTTTTCTACCTACTTTATCAGTATGTGATTCTAACACGTTATCAATAGTCCCGTCCATATTAAAATCACCAATACGCTTGCTAAACATAGTTTTAGACTTTCCATCGGACAATACGCTTATTGCTTTGTCATTAGATTTTATTTTAGCAAGCTCTTTTCTTACAGTTTGATTAGTTATCATTTTACCAGTAAGATTTGCTAACGCTAATACTCTAGCTGACGTGTTTCTATCTGTACGATCTGGCTTACCATTTATAATACCAAATGTTTCTAAAAAGTCTGTTTTATTTATTTTATTTTTTTGCTGAATAGCTAAACCAGCTTTTGTACCAGTTTTAGCCATTTTAGCTCTAGCAGTTTTAGTATAAAAAGCTTTTAATAAAGTGTTAGGAACTCCAGTGGCTGTACCACTAGCCGTAGCGCCTTCTGGCAACATTTGTATTAATAAATCAGCGTTTTTATTAATAAACATTTGTGCGGACTGTAATTCTTTTTTAGTTATATTAGCGCCACTAATAAGTTTTTTAGGTAATATACCAAATAGTTCTCCAGTAATTTCTGGTATTCTATTTTTTAAATTTTTAAAAGTTAATTTATCTAAATCTAATTTAGGCACTATTTTTTTAATAGCTTTGTTTATTTTTTCAGACATACCAAGCCTATCAGCTAAAACTATTTTCTTTTTCTTACGTTTTGTTGGAGCTTGCGTAACTTCTTCTGCTGCTTGTTTTTCAACTTTTTCAGCAACACCCTCTTGTTCCATTGATTGAACTATGTTGCCAAACCTAGGATCTTTTTCATAAAATTCTATAAGCCTAGCGTCTAATAAAGACATTTTAGTTCCAGGAACAAAAGAATTTAAGTAACCCATTATACTATCGTTAATATTTGGATCGTATTTTGTTAAAAGCCCAGCTAAACCTCTACCTTCGCTAAACAAAAAATTTCTTACAATATCTTCTCTTGCCGCTTGGCTTATATTTTCTAGCTTAGGAAGTCTTCTATCAACTTCGTTTTCTAAAGTATTTGCAGCTATTAAAGCAGTATTCCTTTTAGTCGTAGGATCTGTAGATATTAAATCAGGTTTCATCGCCTCAACTTCTTGGTAAACTTTAGATTGTGCAACCTGAACGTCTCCTTGTTGTACGTCTTTAACTAATTTACCTTTAGCACCTTTAGTCATAACTTTAAGCATGGCTTGGTTCAAGCCTTTACCTTCGTTTATAGATTTATTAAAATCTTTAATAAAATTTAACACGTCTTTATTGTTATTAAACTTTATTTCTTTATTAAAATATTTTTGACCAAATCTTCTAAATGTATTTCTTAACATGTCAAACCCACTTTCGTTAAGCTCAACTTCATTGTTTAACATTGCCTCTGAAACTAGCGTCATTATTTCTTCTCCTAAACCTTCTTCTGGAGAGTATTGAGCCATTCTTTGAGATAAATTACTACCTTCTTTTAAAGTAACACCATCACTTTCCATTGCGTTTAATAAACCTTGACCTAGTTCCATCTGAGCCGACACATCTTGTTTTAAGGTTGCAAATATCATAGCATGAAACATTTCGTGTGCAGCAGTGTTTAACATACCGTCTTTAAACGATGTGTCTTCATTTATAAACAAATCATAACTAACTATATCTCCATTTTCATTAAAAGTAGGTATCATACTACCGTAATTTGATGATTGACCTTTTATAACGTTTAATCTTTGTTGTATTGGTTTGTCTTTTTTATATGCGTCAAGTATATCTTTTGCCTCTTGTTTTTGTTCTTTAGTTGCGTTAGGGTCTTGAACAATCTCTCTCATACCTCTAACCACACCTTCTGCAAAAGTTATTTCATCAGCTTGGCTTTCTGTTAAAAAACTTTCTTGATCTTCACTAGTACCAACGTTTATATTTACTTTAGGACCACCTTCTTCTTCAACTTGTTCTGCTATTTTTTTTACAGATTTTAACTGTTGCTCTGTACTAATAGTTTTTAACTCGTTGTTAATAGCTTCTATTCTTTTAGCTTGCGGTTCAACTAAGTTTTTATCTTTACCTTTTATTTCTTTTTCTAAACTTTCTTTTTCTATAAGTAAATCTAAAGCTTTTCTCTTATTTTCTTTATTTAAGTTACTGGGTATTTTTTCATTATTATTTCTTATAGTGTTTAGCGCTTCACTTTTTTCTTCATACTCTTGTTTTGATATTTGCTCAGCTTTTAAAGCATTATCAAGCTCTGTTTGTTTACCTTTGATTATTTTACTTACAGTCCTAGCGTCATACTTTTTGTATGCCATTTTAATCGTAGCATCAAGCTCTGTTTTAGTCTGAGTTAAAACTTTTCCAGCGCCAGGTAGTATAAACCCAATAGTAGCACCCATACCTATTGCTTGCACAAATTCATCAGCGTTCCAATTTCCAGTTGCAGTACTCGTGGCCACTGTTTGAAATCCTTCCGTAAGGCTTTCGGTTAAACCACCAACACCCATAGTTTGCCCAGTGTTTATTGCTTGTTTTGCAGCTTGCTTATATTGACCAGCAAGTAAAGATGAAACACCTTCTTTGAATACAGGTTTTAAAACAGCTTTAGCGCCAATATATTCTAATGCGGCTATAACAGGTTGTACTACGGTTGATATGTTAGCCATTTTGTTATCAGTGTCAGCCATTAAAACTTCATACATTTGTTGTGGCGTTGGTTGTTCATTTTCTCCTAAACTATACTTTTCTCTCGCGGCATCCATTACTAAAGTTTCATAAACACCTGCTCCTTCTGATAAAGCTGGAATTGCACCAAAAGAAATTAAAGCTCCAACCATATTTGGTACTTGCTCTGACACCATTAACGATAACTCTTGCAAACTGTTTTCTCCAGAAGCAAAATTAATAAAATCAGCTTTTTTATAAGCGCCCTCAACAGCACGCTTGTTCAATATATCTATTAAATCTTTTTGAGCGTTTTTTTCATTCGCAACTAGCTTTTTTTGCATTTTACCTTTAGCTTGTCCCCAAGTTGTTGCGGTAGGATGAGTCGCGTAATTAGTTCCTGTTCTAAAATCACCGTTTTCATTTACAAAACCAGGTGTATCGTCTGTCCAACCAAACTTGATTTCTCTTTGTAAATTTTTTTCAAACCTAGAGTGTCTTAAACCCCAGTTATACTTTTCTTGAGCTTTAAACACTTGAGTTTCCAAACCAGTAACAGTTGATTTTACAGCGTTAAAAAGAGATATAGGTGATATAGGGCTTGAGCTTGCTACATCATGGTGCGCTTGTAAAGATTGTATCCAATCTGGAGTATGTTTGTCTACAATGTAAGCGTTATTATCTTTTAAATGTAATTCATTTATAGAGTTTTCGTAATCAGTTGTTATTTCTTTATATCTTTTATTGTCTAAAATAAAATTAGAAACAAAAGTGTTTAATTCTGATTGTGCTTTATCTAAATCTTCTTGAGAAACAAAATCATCACCATCACCATACTTTTCTTTTAACTCTTGTATTTTTAAGTTAATAGATTTTTGGTTGTCTTTGTAAATATTTGGAATTATAACTTCTTGAACTTCTTTGTTATTTCTTACATAGTCCCAAGCTAAATCTTGATTCATTTTTTTAACAGCCTCTTGATTGTCGTATTTAGCTACATTAGTAAGACCTTGGTCTGTGTAAACTTCTTTGAACAAATCAGGGTTTTTCTTTTTATAATTTTCAAAATTTAACGAAGCCTTTCTATTAGTTTCTTTAATTTCTAAATGTTTTTTCTCTTCTTTTTCACCAAAAACCTCTAATTGTTGAACCGCTGTAGACGATGGTTCTGCAATTAATTGCTCTTCGTCTTTTAAATATGGATCCATTAAAGAGTTTGACGTGTTTACTTGTGGTTGTAATTTAGCATTTTTCTTGGCTTCTTCTTTGTTTTTTTCTTTAATTAAATCTTCCCTTGTAATTTCGCTGTCAGGATTTATTTCATTCCACAACGAAATAAAGTCATCGTCTCTTTTAATTATTTCTTTTTCTGATAAATTTTCCGCGGTTTTCCAAGAGTCTTCTTTTGTAGTTGGTTCTACAGTTGGCTCAGTTGCATTAGACTTTTCTTTATTATAACGAGCAATAAGCGCCTCTATTTCAGCTCTGGGTCTACCATCGCTAACCATCATGTCAATTACTTCAAATATATCTGGCATTATTCTACTTTTTTTTATCCGTTACTAAGTTATAATAATCTTTATTTGTTGATGTGCCACCACCTTGTATTGGTACTCCATGTTCATCAAATACGTTTTGTATAGTTCTAAATTTTCGAGCTTTATTCTTACTAATATTCTTGTTATCATCATCTATATAATAATACTTTCCACCTTTTCTTTCAACTTCAACCCATCCTTCCTTTGAGCCTAACCATTGATAATTTGTACCACGAAAGGGTATTATTTGGTTTTTATTTCCACTATTCATTATGTTAGTCATCCTATCTTGAAGATCATAAATAGTATTAGACTTCATAGATTGATTGTCTCCCTTCTCATCAACAAAAGTAATAACCTCATTTTTAGGTCTGCCATCATCATCATCATCATCATCACCAGGATTGTATATATACTTTGTTTTATTATTATTTTCTGTTTCTTGTTTTACGTCTTTACCTCTTCCGTAAGAGTTTTCACCTATAACATCCGTTAAAACGTTAGCAAGAAAATCTTGACTATTTGCATTATTTATTATATATTTTTTTAAAAAATTAATGTTCTTATTATTGGTATAAGTAAGCACATCGTCAGTTTTTCCATCGTTATCTATATCTGTGTCTAGTGTTAATAAAGCACTGTGTATTTCTGCCGTTAATTCAGGATTTAACGATGGATTATCTAGGTAATCGTAAATACTGTTTTTCATACCTGGAAACCTGTGATGTATAACGTTAGTTCTATCGTTAGCAGTCTTAAGATGATTTCTAATGAGGTTTCTGGTGTCTGATTGATATTCATCATCCCAGGGCCTATCGGTTGTTGAGGAGGCTTTCATAACACCGTTGACTACTGTCATTATATTATTAGGCGCAGTATCGTCTTTTATCATTAAATTCTTTTTTAACTGTTGCATGGTCATAGTAACATCAGGGTTACCTGGTAAACTATATACAAAATCTCCGTCTACTATTTTACCGTTAGTAAAATTTGTATTGTTATTATAATCATTAATCAAAGCTTCATATAAATTTACTTCTGGACCTGTACCAGCGATATGTAAATCTCCATTAGCACTAAGATCTATTAAACTACTCCATGCTGCATCGTTGTTTTTAGATGTTGTTGCAAGTTTATTTACTCGCGCTTCTAGCTTTTTCCATTCTAAATTACCTTTATCTCTTTTGTTAAAAGTTTGCATTTCTGCTTTAATTGCGCGCACTTCATTGTCAACGGCAGCAAGCATGGAATCATTTGTTTTGCCTTCTAATACGTTTGCTATAGCTAAATCGCTTCCCTCTGTAATTCTTGTTTCAAGAGCATTGTATGCTTCAAATTGACTGTCCCAAGCTTTTTGAATACCCTCTGTTAAATCTTTTATATTCTTTTCGCGTTGTTTATATATTTTAGACATGTCGCCCGGCACGTTTGCCGCGGCTACATTATACGCTCCTTGAACTAATGTTGAATCTGCTTTTCCTAATAATGCCATATTTATTTTTTTTGTAATTTGTTAGAGTAATCATTAAAAACAGTATTTCCAAGCGCATCAAGTCTAGGACCTGTTATAGGATTATTGCTAAATAAATCTACAGGCGCAGCGCTCGCTAGACTTGGAGTATTACCACCACCCAAACCGCTAAAGTCAGCCCCAGCTAAACCAGTTATTGCACTTGTCATCATTGAGCTAGAAGATGCTCTTGCAGCCTGTTCGTTCATTCCAGCTTGCATTGCTGCTTGATTTGCTCCAGCTGCTTGTCCTTGTTGCATACCCAAAAGAGTTGCCTGTCTACCAGACTCTGCTTGTTGGACCATCTCTTCACCTTTTCTTTGTTGTAAGTCTACAACCGCTTGCCCAGCTTGTACTTGTTGAGCACCTTGTGCCGCTAGTTTTTGATTCATTGCTTCTTGCTGCCCCATAGAAGCGGATATTTGTTGAGTTTGTAATTGACCTTGATTAGCTAAAGATTGAGCTAAACCTGCAACACCTGAGCTTCCAGCAGCGCCTCTTAAGCTACCAAGTATATTAGCTCTTTGTTGAGCTCCTTGTTGTGACTGAAACTGAGCTTGTTGTTGGTTTACTGTTAAATCCTCATATACGTTTTCAGCATATGGATTTTCCATATCAGCATATGGGTTAGTAAACTCCATAGCTCTATATTCTTCTTTTTGCTTTTCTAAAAGCTTGTTTTGCTCAGCTCTTTCAGCTCGCGCTAAACTTGATTCTCTAGCAGCTGCTTTTCTTTGTTTTTT
>Ga0209337_1002750_pt1 | contig 12585 bp, 30 predicted proteins | sample LinPmetageLP53_FD_184044 | JGI IMG/M metagenome (GOLD analysis project Ga0209337, IMG submission 184044) | Marine viral communities from the Pacific Ocean - LP-53 (SPAdes) (version 2) | ecosystem: Environmental > Aquatic > Marine > Oceanic | place: Pacific Ocean | collected 2010-02-08 | reverse complement strand
TAACGCTCCTGTGGAACTCTTTCCTTTCTCTGATGATTTAGATGTGAATAGTTTGATAAGATTTTCGTTAGTCATGTGAACTCCTTAGTTCGTTTGAATGTATTAGTAATATAACAAGGTTTGGTTGATTTGTCGAGGACATAATTTGACCGATTAGATTATGATATGGCTACGACGTACAAGTTCGTTACGTAACTGAATTCTTCTTTGTAACAAGTAATTCATATCATTGAAAGGCATAATACGTGGTCGCTCTCGCCAAGCGATAATTGCCCTTGTATACATCTTGAGTACTTCGTAGTCTGTAAGGTTCTTAAATGTTTTCATGTGAACTCCTTAGTTCGTTTGAATGTATTAGTAATGTAATCCGTTTGGGTTAATTTGTCGAGGACATAATTTGTCCGACTTTTCAGTTCTCCATAAAAACGTCGATATAGATGGGTGTTAGGATAACTGCTAGCATAATAAAGGCTATTGTCATATTGTTCTCTCCTGTTTCTGTTGAATGTATTAGTAATGTAACAAGGTATGGTTAATTTGTCGAGGACATAATTTGTCCGACTTCAATACAAGGTCGGCTAGTTCGTGGATCTCTATTTCCCATGACTCACAACAAGATTCTGCTATATCCATCTTAGTGAGAGAAGGGAACTTTGATAAACACCTGATATATGAGTGATAGGCTGATTCGACTCTTTCTTTTCTTGTGAATAATGTTTCCATTGTTATCTCCGTTGGTTTGAATGTAATAGTAATGTAATCCGTTTGGAGCGATCTGTCAAATCTTTTCTGTTACGTTTTCGGTCATTTTTTGTCCGACTTGAAAACACTCTATCGAAATGTCAATTAAATCCTCAAATATCGAAATGTCAAGTAAATTCCTATGCCATTTGGTATATAAATATACCATTTGTCAAGACTTTTATGCCATGTAAACCTACGGTTTAAGCCACTTAAATGATGGTTTTAGTCGAATCTCTCTAGGTGTTACTAACAAACTTGTCAAGAGTTCCCCCGTGTACATGCACCAGCGTTGATCAGGCTCATTGCCGTGCGTCCGTACCAACCTTGCAATCCCCATACAATGCCCGTGTCTATGAGGTGTTGGAATGACGCTACGAACATGTCATTGTCACATCCGTCTTCTATGTATGTGATCGCGTCAAGTGTGGTGTTTACGCGTGGGAACAAGGTTGTTTGCTTTTTATTGTCGTTATTTTCGTTATTCATGGTCGTTTCCTTAGTGTTAGTGATAGTTAGTTGATAGAAGGCTCTGATACACCGTATACAAGCGTCCACAGTCGAATACGGACATAACCCCCAAATGTGTATTACAAGCCCTTAATGACCGTGTGTGAGTTTTCGGGTAGCCCCATAGGGGTAGGGTAGTAGGTAGGTAGGGTTATCCATTCTTCTGTGGTATTAAAATGTTCTTCTGAAGAGATACATTGTATTCTATAATACATTCCTCTTATCCCTACTACCAAACATAGTATATCTGAATGACCCTCTCCCTTAAGTGGGAACTCTACCAAGTCTCCAATCTTAAAACTTTTTTTCATTGTGTCTCCGTGAATGTCGTTAGTGTTTCCATAGCCTTTCGTTCAAGTACCTCCACACGATCCTTTTCACATGGTGATAACATCAAGTCGGGTCTTCTAGGGTCGAACTTGCAACCCCTTCTTTGGAATGAGTATTCTTTGATAAGGAATATCTTGTTAGCGATTGCGATAATAGTGTTGTTGAATTCTTCTTGAGTCATTGTGTCTCCGTTGTTGGTTATGTTTATAATATAACAAGGTGTAGTGAGTTTGTAAAGGACAAATTATGTCCGACTTTGTTTCTATTCCCACAACTCTATGATCTTCATATCAAGTACGTAACAGTTTTTCAGATAGAACAAGCGATCTTCGTTGACGAACTGATATTTGTTATCCTCTTTGTCATGTATGAGATACATTATATCTTTGAATCTCCGATTGTATGCCCATTGTTGTGCGTTCTTAACTGTCTTGAATTGTTTTGAGTATTGCATGTTGTCTCCGTTTGTTTGATGTATATAATATAACAAGGTATGATGGTTTTGTAAAGGACAGAATATGTCCGACTTTATTTCTTGTCCTCTCTCGCATTACGGTACTCATGCATTGCTTGCTTTATCATCATGTATATCGGGTTGACTATTACCACAACCACAAAGAAGGTTGCACACAATATTGTTGTTATTTCTTCTATCATTATAATGTCTCCTCTCTCACCCATTCGTTTCCTTGCTTGACTCTTATCTGTGTTACTCTCTCGTATGTTCGGGACTTGTAACGGATATAGTCAAACAATTGATCTCTTGTTCCTGTGAACTCTATGTCTCTTTCCTCTCCAGCGTAGCGACATATCTTTGTTGATGAAGTGTATAGTGTGAATTTATATGTTGTCATTGTTGTCTCCTCTGTTTCAATGATGTTTATAATATAACCTGTTCTCAAATATTGTAAAGGTCAGAATATGTCCGTTTTTATTTTAAGTCCTTTACAAGCATAAGATGTCTCTCTTGACAAAGGATTCTTGGTTGGTGAGCGTGTATTCCGTTAGTAAACTTTACCCACCAGTGCGTATCTTTCCGTTGGCTTGCTTTGAACTTCTCCAATATCACGCCAAATTCTCTGTGTCTCGTTGCTGATCTCCAAGTCACTAAGTCACCTACTTTATATTCTTTCATCTTCTTTCCATGTTTAATGATAGTAATATGTGAGTGACCTCAAGGTCGAAAGGTGTTGTATGGTCTGTGTTTCCTACCCACTTGTCTAACGCTCTATCAGGTGTTACATATGTGTATAGGTAATGTCCTACAACCTCTCTCACAGTAAATCCACCTTGCTCATCAATATAAGCGTAACTATCGTAATCTTCTATGCCTTCTAAGTCCATATCTCTAAATGCTCTCTCTATCCTAGCATTGTATTCTTGCACATAAATGTTGTTCATTGTATCCCCTTGTTTGATGTTTATAATATAACCTGTTCTCAACTATTGTAAAGGACAGAATATGTCCGACTTTAATCCTTTCCCTCTATATCTTCTTGAAGAGTAGACTATCGCCCTCAAAGGTCGTTGGGATAAGGATATGTGTTATTGTCTCACTGTATATGAGACTGTCAATCATCTGACAACGGTAACTTACTTGCTGTTGTGTTGTTGGTTTACCAATCTCACCGTATTTTAGACTTGGTGGTTTGTTTCGCCACGCTCCTAGAACCTCTGTGGCGAAACATTTGTTGCCACGATTGTAGACAACTGCGTAGGATTTGCCCTTGTGTTCTACCCATTCTGCCAATACCACAGGATCTGTGCTTTCACGTGACCATCTTTTTACAGTTTTGTTATAAGACCAATCTCCTCTTGTACAAAGAATCTTTGTTCCATCACACGATAGTTTTGTATCATATTTGTATGGTTGTCTGTTTCCAAACGCTTTCGTTAAATCATGATAATTGCCCATGTTTCACCTCTCCTTGTTTGATGTTTATAATATAACCTGTTCTCAACTATTGTAAAGGACAAATTATGTCCGTTTTTATTTTATCGGCTTGAGGTCGTGCGTTTGGGCTTGAAATTTTAACTCTCCACAGATAGTTTGAACTTGTCTCCACCCTTTCCAAAGACCATTGTTTAGAACCAATACTAAATAATCTCTACAACCATCATTCCATGTCGCTAGGTCACCTGTTTTCATCGTCTACCCCACCCACCCTTTAGGGTAGTAGCACCTGACTTACGGAACTCAGCGACTTGTTGTATTCTCTTTTTAGCCTTTCGCCAATCTCCGTTAGTAGCGACATAGCCTTGATCACACCTCCAATCGCTATTTTTAAGTCGACTTTCAGCGTCTTCAATGGACAAGCCTTGTCTCACTAGTTTGTTCAGATCTCTGATAAGGTTCGCACACTTGGGAGTCATTGTAGCACCTTGATTGTTTCGTATTTTCATTTTTACCTCTTTGTTGTTGGTTATGTTTATAATATAATAGGTTGAAGAAAGATTGTAAAGGACAGAAAATGTCCGAAATATATCCCCCACCCGACTACACTGTGGGGCAGGGGATCAGTAGGGCTTACTGCCCAGCTGTTAGGATACTCACGATAAAGTCTTGAACAGAACCGTTCTGAGTCTGAAGACCGTGCAGTCTCGCAACATTCTTTGTCGCTTGAGAACCCGATCCCATTGCTTGCCATAGTGTCATAGCAATCTCAGATGGGAGTGTGACGAAATACTCGGCAAGATTCTGCAACTGACTGTTAGATAACTCAGTGTCAAAGCACTCTTTCGCCTTGAACTTTTCAATGAGACTGTTGTGGTCATTGATCTTGAACTTTTTGGTCAAGTCAACCTTACCTTCATCAAGGATCTGTTCAGGTGTCACAACCTTTGAGTAGTTCTTGATATAGTCGTTTAGAGCCATAGCACCCTCAAAGCCGATAAAGGAATGAGCAAGGTGGTATAATGTCGGACTGTGTTTGATCTGACCGACACTTTGTAAAGCGTTCGATAGTCGTTCCCAAGAGCGTCTTGAAGGATAGATTTTGTTAGGCTCGAAAGTATCCTTATGCTCAAGGTGTTGGTGATTGTGGTTGATGAAATCCCAAATCTCGTCAGCCACATTACCTTTAGCCCACTCTAACCAATCTTCTACTGTAGGCTCGACATCAAACACGGTGTACCTATCCAGTTCGGCAGGGTCGAACTCATTGACTTGATACTCAGCACCGTGCTTGCCACCATTGACACAAGCAAAGATCAGGGTATCGGGGTGTAGACTATGACCAGCGATCTTACGACTGTCACATAGTTCAAAGATACCTTGTCGCACCTCTAGGGTAGCACGATCAACCTCGTCAAGGAACAATACGACAGGGTTTTTACATGCATTGTCAAGCCACTCAGGAGCAAGCCAAGCCGTAACGTTACCATCAATCTTTGGAAGACCAAGCAAGTCACCCTCAGTCATTTGTGAGGCACGTCTTTCTATGACTGGCATGCCAAGTGCTTTGGCTTGTTGATAAACGACAGTGGACTTACCAATACCATGTCGACCTCTCAAGAGGACAGGAAATTTTGCCTCAAAGACATGTGGAAGGATGGTGAATAGGGTTTTGTAATCAATAGACATAGTAGTCTCCGTTGTTGTGGCTGAAATGCCAAGTTAGTTTAGTTTGTTTGTTTGATGTTTATAATATAACTAGGTGTGAAGATAAAGTCAAGGACAAAAAATGTCCGTTTTGGTTTTATGTTACTTGCTCCCTTTGATCTTGAAACCTACAGTTGGCTTTTCTTCTGCATTTTCTTCCTCTTTGGAAGGTGGAGATTGTCCTAATAAGCCTGATAATAAACTCATGGGGATGGGCATACCTCCACCCATTTGGCTTGGTGGTGGGGTTATCAAGGCTTTCAATACCTTGTTGAGAAGATCATCTGATACGGATAGTTGTATCGTGATATTGTTGTTGTCGGTGTTGTCCATAGTAGACTCCTTGTTGTTGAATGTATTGATAATATAATATGTTGGTTGGATATTGTAAAGGACAAATTATGTCCGAATTCGTATTAACTCTCTGAAAAAGAACCTTCGTGGAGCATTTTTGTTGCCAATGTTGATCCATTGCACCTTTATGGGATACTTTCTATTACCTCCAAAGCGTGATGCCTCCACAATCATTCCTATCTCGTTTCCATCAAAGGCTTTACTACAGTTCTGTTCTGTACTCTTTCCGTATGAGGACATTCTAACAAGATCTCCTACTCTAAATTTGCCTTTCTTTCCTAAGTGTTCTCTATATTTCCATTCTTGCATTATTCACCTCAAAGGTTTAGCGTTCTGTGTAGTGAGTTCAGTTGTTTCTCAACCCACTCTATATCTATATCTTCTTTAATCCTCACTGCGACCTTGTTCTGTCCAACGATCCTTGACCAAACAATAGCACCATCAGGTAACAGAGCCTTGAGAGTTAGAAAACCCTCATCATCTGTTTCAATGATAGTCACTGCTTTGAATTTCATTATCGGATATCCTCAGTTTGTATAATAGTAATATACCCTGTTTAGTAATTATTGTAAAGGACAGATTATGTCCGTATTATAATAAACTTATTGCCCACCCATACCCCACCTCTCAAGGAGGTGTCACTCTATCGACATAGTTACATACTGATACCGATAACTTTTTCATTAGTTTGAAAGTATGGGTTCTTAGCATGTTGCTCTGTGGTGAACCAAATACGTTGACACTTGCTAGGGATTGGCTTTGGAGCCTCCATATCTGTGAGGATAATATGACCATCAAAGCCACCATGATCATTAACAAATTTGGTTGGAGCGTCAAAGCAAGTACCACCACAAAGGACTCTTTCGACTTGCTTGCGTTGACCCTTCTTCCATAAATAGACTTTAGTCTCGTCTACTCGGGTGTCGAATGGGATCACAGTGAACTCGACCTTCTGTGCAAGACCGTTCAGTTCGGAGAAGAAAACCGATAGCATTTGATCAGACACTGAGCCACTTTGGTCAATAGAGATAGCAATTTTTGCCGTTCTATTGACCTTCTTGCCAGCGTGAATGTAGGGGTATCGGGGGTTCACCCTCCGTACGGTAGACCTCTTGTTAGAGCGTTGTGAGGTTTTAATAAAGTATCTGAGGACTTTTCGCCAGTCAACCTTTGGGGTGATCATGTCGATAATTCGCTCTCTCATACCACTAGAGACATTGCCCCATCCTTGACCTTTGGATTGAACCTCCTTTACAGCGTCCTCTACTGCTTGTCTCATACGTTCTTGAGCCATTTGTCGGGTGTCCTGATCAGCCTCTCCCCAACCACTGTGATCGTCAAGTGAGTCGGGCATACCACCGTTACCATCACCACTCTGTCCATCGCCATCTCCTTTGTTATGTTCAGGATCGAACGCTCCCTCCTTGCTCTCTTTGTCTTGGTTGAGTTTGGAATAATACCACTCAGCCGACATACCGATAGGATAAGACACGAAACGATCCCTCGTAGGAAATAGACCTTGTTTAGGTAAACAATCCATCAAGTGGGAGTTAATCGCAAGGTCAGTAGCAATGTTCCACATCTTTGACATACCTTCGGGTGGTAGCCGACCTGTGACATGTTCAAAGATGATGTGATACATTTCGTGCATAAGTACACCAAGTTTTTCCTTGTCTGAGAGTTTGGCAAAGAAATTTGGGTTATAGATCATTTCAAACGTACCCGAACCCTCATTCATACAGACACCTGCTGTGGGTATGGCAGTGGTGGGGGACTTGTGTATCCTTCGTGACAGTGCTGCGAAAAAGGGTTCTGCTTGTAGCAAGCGATAAGTGTGAAGATCAAGATCGAAGTGTGCGACCTCTGTTGGTTTTTGTGTTGTTTCATCTGACATGGTGTTCTCCTTGTTGGTTATATCTATATTATAACAAGTTGTGAAATATTGTAAAGGACAAATTATGTCCGTTTATTCTCTGAATGTGTCTATGGGCAATAACATATCTAACGTAGGGTTGATCATTTTCGTTATGATATTTGAGTTGGCTCTAGTGGTGTTCCATTCATAGGCTGTTCCTCGACCTCCAATGCTTCTGCCAATCTCTACCCACTTGAGTGATTGCCACCTCCACTTGAATAAATCTTCATTATTTAATAAATGAGTTGCCATGTCTTTGGCAGAATAGTTATAGCCGATCCAATCCGACCCTTCCTTTTTGAGAACAGGTAGCCAACCCGATATCCTTTTGTTCTTGACATAAGTCCACCTACACTTACGGTACAAAGTCTGATCTTTGACTGCAAGGTCGGTTCTCCCATATCTATTGTGTACGTCCTCTATGCGTAATGTTAATCTCTGATAATAGTTAAGTTCTTTAGTCATGGTCTATTCTCCTTATCTGTTGTTCTCTTATTTCAAATGTTTGGTTGGCTCTATAGCCTATTAAAAATGTTACTCTGCACCATCTATGGGGAACAGTGTCTCTTTCGCTTATCTCTGTGACAACCCCTATGGGAGGATCTGCCCATTCTAAGTCCTCTTTGATGAACCAAGTAACCAAGTCACCGACCCCAATCATACCTCACCTATCAAATCTTCAACGGACTGATCGGGGTGTAGTAGATGGGTAGCGACAGTCATTAAGCCCTCATATAATTGGTTGGTGAGCCAACTGTCATGGTTTATATCCTTTGGCTTGCCAAGAGTTGCGTATACAAGGCTTGGGAATCTTCTTATTCTCCAATTTGTATATTTCATAAGTTCTGTTGCGTAGTCTTTGGGTCTATGGTTATACACTACAAAGTGATCTCCCACTTTCTCGCCTATAAGTAGTTGTATGGTTCCTCGTTCAAGGTATACCCTGATACCATCTGTTTTAAGGGATTTCCAACCTGAATAATAACTCGGAATACCCATTGTCCATTTGAGAGCGAATTCTTGATAATTTTTTGCTCTTTTATATACAGTCATAATGACCTCCGTTTGTTTGATATATATATTATAATATGTTACTGTGATTTTGTAAAGGACAGATTGTGTCCGTTTTATTACCAAAGCCCCATTTGACTTGCATACGGTATCAATCTTTTTCGGATACTATTTAGGATATCTCTCTCGATCCGATCCTTATCCCACTTTTTCAGAACAAAATCAATATCGTCACAATGCCCATTGATCCATTCATCTGAATATTGGTATGTGGACTTGGTTATAACCTTAGCACCCCGATTACCATCATTATAATAGTAACCTCCACCACCAAGAGGTTTTTCGCAATCTGTATCTGTTGTTAATTGTCTGAAAGAAAATGGTCTATTACGACCTACTGCTGGGATCTTTATGACTTGTTTTAAGTTATGGTCGGTTGCTAAAGCAAATACTGACAAGTTAGTCGGTAGTTCAGAGCCTATCAGATACATCTTTTCTTCTCTGTCGTAGGTTCCTGAGCCATAATTATAACCCATTTGTTCTTCATACTTGATCAAGCTTGCAGGGGCAAAGCCTAATTCTACAGACTTTATCGCATATATCTTTCGCCACACTCGGTTGGCTTTGTTCAAGAACTCTCTGTGTTCTTCCATCAGTGTACAATTCCTTCGACTATGCCCACTACCCTTGCAGTACCCACACTTTTTAGCACTCGCTTTTCGCTTTGCACTTCTGTTAGACTTTAGTTCGACATACTGCATAGCATAGTGTTGTCGGAATGTTCTTTCTGAGAATGGAAGTTTGGCTCCCTCGATAGCATACTCATTAATTTTAGGACAACTTGAGATTGAGTGTGTTCCTCTACAGAATGTGCATGTTGTTGATGAACGACCGTTTGTGTTCTCTGTTCTTATGTTAATAGCCATGATAGACTCCTTGTTGTTGAATGTATAGTTAATATAATGTGTTACGGTGATTTTGTAAAGGACAAATTATGTCCGTTTTTATTCCTCTTGAAGAAATGATCACCACTTTCGAATCTGTTTCCAAACTGTGGCTCTGAACTTATTTGACTTGCCTGATAGACCAATCTGTTGGAATATTGCATTAATGTTGATAGTCTCAGGAATTGGCTTGTTAGCCAATTTCGTCTGCAAATTCGATAAATGAGTATCCAATTCTTGTATTGCTCTTGCAAAATTGCGATTCTTACCTCCTCTTTGATAGACAAACTCTGAAAGGGGATAGAACAAATCTCCTTTTAGTTTCTGTCCACCACCATATTTTATCATCAGATTTGTTATAGCGATAGTTTCAATACATGCTCGTTGCCCTGCTTTTGCAATTGGTATACCGTTATTCTTGTTACTGGTGGGTTCAAATCTTGTCATACAGTCTTTTATTCCTGTATATGATGTTGTAACATCAATGCCTATTGGTTGGCTCGGATCATAAAATAGACCACAGTTCGTTACAATTTTCTCAATGTCTATGGCTTGATTGTGCTTTGGGTCTTGGTGGTTGAACACTACAACATGGTGCTTGTTCCAACCTGTGACATTGTGTACATTTGCATTTTGTTTTGTGAAGAAAGCGACCTCGTCTGCAACAGAATTGAATTGATATATGTCACAGGGTACTCGGGATGTACCTATAGCGTAGGCTACTAAACACCTAGCTTGACCTTCTGTTACGACCAATTGTCCATTAAGCCTTTGTGAGAGTATAGGACGCTTGAAATGAAATGGGCAAGGATTTTTTGCAATGTTTATTAGTTTCCTAATTCTTGCTCTTTCAAATGGTGGTCTTTGAGTCTCGTCATCTATGAGGATATTTTGAAGAGGAACCATACAGTTATGGGTCAATTGTGTTCTCTTAGCCCAATTGAATGACGAACTATGCTTTTTTTGTATTTGTTGAATCTGCTTGAGGGTGTTCTGTCCTACTAGAGAACTGTTGAATCTTTGTTGTAATGTATAGATAGCCATGATAGACTCCTTGTTGTTGAATGTATAGTTAATATAATGTGTTACTGTGATTTTGTAAAGGACAAATTATGTCCGTTTTTATTTTTGTCTGTGTGCTGTGACAAGATCCACTATCAGTTTTTTCTCGCCACTCCTTTCCATTGAACTGATCAGCATATCAGAGGTTGGGAGATACCAACAATCAAATGCCGACAGTTCTTCGGCACAGTTTTTGGCATATTCAAGTAGTCTAAAATTACCAATCTCTCTACCACATGCTATGTGAGTTAAAGCCCACCTATTGGAATTGTTAAATGATCTGTTGATCATAAATGGGTAAGACACATAGTTTGACCCTGTTTTATTCGCCCACCCTTCGTTGGTAGCGATTCTGTATGTTCCGTTGTTTCGTTTCCATTTCATATTCACCTCTGTTTGAATGATGTTTATAATATAATACATTAGATGATATTTGTCTAGGACATTTTTTGTCCGATAAGTAAACAAGTGCGAAAGGAAGACTTGTTTCGCACAACATCATTTAGCATTTTCCCTTCAAACCTTGCTAATTCTATCCACGAAACAATATTACCACCCTCGTCACCTATGAAGATCATAACGGAGTACCCGTCATCCCCTACACAGTAGTACCTATTATTAAGTTTTATGTGAGCCACGATCATGTTACTCTGTGTTTGAATCTGTATTATCTTGTACATCATCACTCTCCTTGCGACACAGGTGACACTTGCCTTGTATCATTTGCGTACGGATCTCAGGCACATGTACGGAAACCTCGCTTGGCTCGACACCAAGTGTGTTAAATTTACCTTTTACAGATGGGTTACCTGTTCTCATATCTTGAAGAATTTCTGTATAAGAACCATCATTGAATAGGATTACGTCACCCTTTTTTGGTTCATATCTGAGTATTTGCATAGGATTTGTCATTTGTTTCTCCATCTGTTTGTGTATTGTGGTGGGCAGTTTATCCATACGACTCTCCAACCTTGTAGTTCATCAAACTTTACAGGTTTATCTTCATAACCCCTTGTGTTATCATCATGAGTTTCAATATAGACTGCTATCATAGAGCCTCCATCATCACTCTCTTTGCGTATGAAAAAAGCATTGTTTGTTATATCGGGTACTACCCTAGTCAGGAAGGCTATCACTTCCTTGTCTGACAGTTTATCTTTGGGATTCCAATTGTGTTCGTAAGCCATGCTATACCTCCTTTGTTATAGTTATGAGCAGTTGTTTATTCTCGTCATATTTGACACTCAGACCTTTGGGGAGATATGCTCTCCCCTCTACTGCCTCTCTGAGGTATGACTCTAACATTTGCTGACTAAAGTTCGCTATAGCCAATGATGGATAGAAATCCTCTAATGTGCCAGTCCATTCTCCCTCCTCCCGATACATGCCTATCCATACTTTTTTGATAAAGCCTATGCCTTCATTAAATGCGTCTGTCCAATTAAGTATTCTCATGTTGTTTCCTTTGTTTGATGTTTATAATATAATTCGTTATGGGTTTTTGTAAAGGACAAATTATGTCCGTTTAGATAATATCGTAGCATGGGGAATGAGTCTATCAAAGATAGAAGACATGTCCACTCACCGTGACAGTTTAATAAGTGTTCTAGCATGTTGTTTCCTTTGTTTGATGTTTATAGTATAATCTGTTTGTTGCTGTTTGTCAAATCCAAAAACGGTCAGAATTTGACCACTTTTATTTTATCTCGTTCAATCTCCTCGTGGTCGTACTCTACAAGACTATCGTCTGTCCATTGTACATTAAAATAGTGAAACAAGTCGCCATCTTCGTACTTCTTGTAATGACTATAGACAACCAACCCCATGCAACCGAAGTCAATTGACCCCTCCACGTTCCACATAACCAAAGTTCCTGTTCTTACTAAACGCATACTACCTCCAAATCTTCCGTGAACACTGTCATTCTCTTGCCAAGTCTTGGAAAGTACACCGAACAACAGCCCTCGAATTCAAAATCTCTGAAGAATACAATGATACCAACGTCCTCGCAAAGACCTTCATGTCTAACTAAATCGCCTATTTTCATTTTGACCTCCTATTGGTCTGTTTTGCGTTTACTGTCTCCAGCATTATTGACTGTAACGGTCTTGAACTTG